>Ga0172376_10005551_pt1 | contig 14023 bp, 11 predicted proteins | sample Lak35m_FD_121114 | JGI IMG/M metagenome (GOLD analysis project Ga0172376, IMG submission 121114) | Freshwater microbial communities from Kabuno Bay, South-Kivu, Congo - kab_092012_35m | ecosystem: Environmental > Aquatic > Freshwater > Lake | place: Democratic Republic of the Congo: South-Kivu...
AGACTCGCTTGATGCGTTACTTCAAAGGCTCGATTGCGAGTCGATGGATGCGATAGCGGCAGTCATAGGCACCGATGAAGAGCCGTTCGGGATGCGGCGTCTTCCAGTAGTCACCCACGCTCAGACGCTGGGGGTCACCTTGCCAAGAGATGACTTCGCGTCCGTCGACACTGACTCGGATTGAGTCTTTCCGTACCGTGCAGACCACTTGCGACAAGCGGCCTGTCTCGAAGACTGCTCGTTCGAAGGTTGTGCTGTTAGAGCCGACGTTCTTACCGTCAACGTTCTCGATTGCACCGCGGATTTTGTCGGTCGCGTAGTTCAACAACACCAAACATCGGTTGCCGCTGACTCGTTGACCGAGAATCAAACCATTCGGCTTGTCGAGTGGTTCGACGATGGCGATCAGCCGGTACTGGGCAGGAGCGTCGCCGGGCAGTTCGAGACGTGCTCCATATTGCTTGGGACTCACGAGCTTGCCGTCTTCGAGTTTCCAGTCGCCTGCTACTTGATCGCGCTTGGTATCGATCAGCTTGAGCAGGTCGATTTCTGGCTTGCTATCAGGATCAACGACGGCTGCCGAGGACGATGTTGTCGCCAATCCATCGAACAGCATTGGCAGGGGCGGTTCGTTGGGTTTCGAGCGGACTTGAAAGTAGCCCCATAACTCAGCGGTTTGGCCATCGGTCGTTTCCACGTCAACGCGATAGCTGACGGGTGTCGGACGATCGAATTTGCCGAGTATCACCAATCCGTTCGTCGGCACTTGAGGACTGCTCGATACGTCGAGCCAGGCGCCGAATAACTCGGTTTGCAGGCGGACTCGGCATGACTTCAGCGTGGCCTTCGCAGGCAGCGTAAGCTTGAGTTGCACCTCGTCTCCCGGCTTCGGGATGCTTGGTTGTGGTAAGGCGGTGAAGGTTGAAAACAGATCTGCCGCGCGATCGAACTTTGTTTCCGGAGCTTTGAACCCCAGTCGCTTCTTTTGATTCTCATCCAGCCAGGATTGGCTGATCCAACCTTGATATTGCCCCAAGCTCATCACGGCTCCGTCGCCAGGTTCATTGTGCGGCAGACCGATCGTATGTCCGACGCCTTCGTGATAGGCGACGCAATCCGAACCGCAATATGGCACACGCCAACCGTCAGCGCTAACAAGCCCCCAACCCACTCCGCGATCAGCGAGATAAGTTGCTCGGGCTCCGCCGGACGTCGCTCCGGGATGATGCCGCCCGGCAATGAGCTGACCTTCAAACTCATATTTTTCGCCAACCGGCTTCACTCGGAAGAAGTCATCGAGCGGTCGCCAGTTGATGTCGCTCAGGATCAAGAGGATCGGAAATGCTTTACGGTCTTTGTCGCGGCCAAACTTCAGGCGCTCATCCACCTCACGCAGTGTTTGGAAGAAGATGAAGTTCGCATCACCCGCACGCAGTTGCTCGGTCGATCGGTCCGAGACGAACGGCTCGGGTCGTACGATCGCCGTAAGCGTCGACTGTCCGAGTAGCTCGCGCTGGTGAAATTGTTCGATGCGCCGCTGATAGAAATTGAGTCGCTCCCGCCAATCTGGCAACGGCTTACGGTCCTTCGGCAAGAAGTAAACGAGACTGACTTCAATTCGCTCGATCGAATGCTTGCCATCCCACGTTTTGAGCTGCGCAGAAGCCAGCGAGGTCCATAGCGCGATCGCGACGAAGGCACACTGACGCGAGAACGAGTGAAGCATGCGAGTGACTCCGAAATGTCATCGTTCAAGATCGAGTTGATTCAAAAAAGAAGCCCGGCAATGCACCACCATGCCGGGCTTCACGCTTCCGGGGCCGATACGCCCAGGGATGATTCATCGTTTCGAACTTAGGCTTGACCTGCCGCCAGTTCAGAGAGGCGAATCGCTGGAACCACGATCCGCTCCCAGTTGGCTTCGAGATAGTCCGCCGGTCCACCCTTTGTGCCCACGTACCAACCGGCATCAATCGTGTCGACCATCTCGATCGCGTCCCACGGACAGACGGTCAACTCGTAAGGGTCGGACTTCTTGCCGGGAATATGCACGCAGACTTCGCAACCGACGCAACGTTCAACGTCGATTTCGCAGAAGCTCTGCAAACAACTAATCGACTCACCCGGAACTTTCTGGATGCAGTCAACTGGGCAAACTTCTAAGCAGGATTCGCAGCCCGTGCAGTTGTCGGCATTGATCACCGCGACTTGCTTGGGCAGTTTCTTACGAGCACCTTGCTTCGCCATGTCATTCTCAGTGAGGGGCTGAATTCCGAGGTCACCAAATCGTTGCGATAAGATCGACTGAGTGTGCGATGTGACTGGAGCGGTGTCGACGACTCCGACGTCATTTTGAGACGCAAACACTCTTAAGCCAAGCGTTGAGGCTGGGCGGCGCGGATTGTGGTGCTCCCTCCAACTGCCGACAAGGCACCGTTTTGCCTCGATTTGCTGGTTTTACCAGGCTCGGGAATGGGCCGGTTTGACAGGTGGGGGATGCGGCTTTTTGCCAGCTTTTCGAGGTCAGAGACTGGCTGCTAGCGACTGCCGCGCGGACACGCGCATACTCCCCAGTCAAGAACCGCGGAATTGAGACCGATCGAACAATGTTGCCATTGTGGTTTCAGCGCTCAGGAGTCGATCGGATGACCCTGACCCATCCCAGCTTCTAATCTTCGTTGTCCTAGTTCCTCAGAGGCCTTGTGTGACTGAGTTCAATCCGACGTTCGACCACAAAGCCGACTTGCAGGATCGCGTGCGAGCGTTGCGTTTGCCGGCTCCGGCGAAAGGCGCGGCGAGCAGTCGCCTGCCGTGGGCCATGGCCATCGTTTTTGGCGGGCTCTTTGTTTGGATGGCCTATCTCCAATATGGCCGCGCGACACCCGTGGATGACGACGACTCGAAATCCGTCGCAGCCGATAAGGCGGCGCCTCAAGGCGAAAATCGCGGTGCTCAGACCACCTCGACGGCTTCGCCAAAACGCGCGGTTAGCGGCGACATTGTGCTCGACTCCAAGGGACACGTCGTCCCGGCTCATCAAATTTTGGTCAGCCCGAAAGTGGGCGGCATGATCATGGAACTCTTCATCGAGGAAGGTCGCCAAGTCCGTAAAGGCGAAATCTTGGCTGAGGTCGAGAAGATCGACTTCGAAGCCGATCGAGATCGCGCCAAGGCCAACTTGCTGCGCGCCGATGCGGCCTTCGACAAAGCCGATAACCGCGTGAAGGAAGTCGAACGCGGTTTCCGCGAGTTAGAAAAAGAGCAGTCCGAAGCGGAGTTGGCGGAAGCCCAAACGGAACTCAAGCGGCTTGAAACGGATCATCAACGCAATGTGAATCTCAAAGCCAAGAATGCCCTCACCGACAAAGACTTCGATGATGCCGAAGCTAAGTACCGCGGAGCCAAGCAGCGCGTGCGGCGGTTAGAGGCCGCGCTGGCCTTGATGCGCGAAGGCGAACGCGACGAACGCAAAGCCATCGCCAAGAACGAGCGACAACAAGCTGAAGCTGACGTGTTGCAAGCCCGCGCCGATTTAGCAAAGGCTCAATGGCGACTCGACAACTGCACCATTCGTGCTCCCATCAACGGCACGATCCTTAAGAAGAACGCCGAGATCGGCAATATCGTCAACCCGATCGCGCCGCAGGGTTCCTTTAGTCTGTGTGACATGGCGGATCTGTCAGACCTCGAAGTTGAACTCAACATCGGCGAGCGTGATATCAGCGTTATTTATCCGGGGCAGCGTTGCACGGTGCGGTCAGACGCCTATCCCGATCGTCTCTACGAAGCGACAGTCGATCGCTTGATGCCCATCGCAGATCGAGCGAAAGCATCGATTCCCGTGCGCGTGAAAATCAAAGTTCCCCAAGAGGAAGAGGGTGTCTATTTAAAACCCGAGATGGGCGTGAACGTGACGTTCTACAAGCCGTCGGAAACCAAGGCTGGTGAGCAGTCCGAAGCCATTCAGACCGATGCCTCCTCACCAGTTCAAACTCCTGTCGAAGCGTTTCCTCAGAAGGCTCCGGCATTGCCAGATAACGCGCAGTGATCAGCGATCGCACACTCCACAGAAACCTCAACCATGCCTGAACTGAATCGTCCGATTGTTCGCGTCGAACACGTCCACAAGTATTTCAAACGCGGCGGCGAGCGATTGGATGTGCTCAGCGGTTTGTCGCTCGACGTGCAAGAAGGCGAGTTTGTTGCGCTGATGGGACCGAGTGGTTCCGGTAAGACGACGTTGCTCAACCTGATCGCCGGGCTTGATACGCCGAGCGAGGGCACGATCGATATCGGCGATCAAGTCATCTCCTCGATGAGCGAAGCGCAGCTCGCCAAATGGCGGACGCGCAACATTGGATTCGTCTTTCAGTTCTATCACCTGTTGCCGGTACTGACGGCGTTTGAGAACGTCGAACTGCCGCTCTTGTTGCTGCCCCTGACTGCGACTCAGCGGAAAGAGCAAGCGCTCAACGCGCTGCAACTCGTCGGCCTTTCGAACCGCATGCAGCATCGTCCTGGTCAGCTTTCGGGTGGTCAGCAGCAGCGAGTCGGTATCGCGCGCGCCATCGTGACGGATCCAACGCTGATCGTCGCCGACGAACCGACGGGCGATCTTGATGCCAAGTCAGCCGTCGAAATCTTGGACTTGCTGTGTGAAATCCGGCGACTGTTGAAGAAGACCATCGTGCTCGTGACGCATGACCCGCGCGCGGCTGAACGAGCCGATCGCATCCTGCATCTTGAAAAAGGGCAACTCGTCAGCGAAACGAAATAACGACGTCTCGCCTGGAGTCGTTGGCCTCGATCATCGGCTCGCTTCGACATCAAACGCGGCCTGTTATGCTTTCGGCGACTTCTTTCCAGTATCACTTTCGCACCGAGGAGCATGCCATGACCGAGCCGATTCTGCGTCGGGACTTTTGCCAAACAATGGGACTGGCTGCCGGCAGCGTATGGGCGGCCGGGGCTGTTGAATCGGCACTCGGCTTTGCGGCCAACGACACGCTCAACGTGGCCTGTATCGGCACCGGCGGCCGTTGTCGTCATTTGATGAAGTCGCTGGTGAAAATTCCTGGCGTGAAGATTGCCGCTGTCTGCGATGTGTGGGACGAACATCTCAAGCTCGGTAAGGAACTTGCTGACCCTGCGGCCTTCAGCACGAAAGAGTTTCGCGAAGTCCTCGATCGCAAAGATATCGATGCCGTGTTGATCGGCGCACCGGACCATTGGCACGTTCCGCTGACAATCGCCGCGTGCCAGGCGGGCAAAGATGTCTATGTCGAGAAGCCGTTGACTCATGATCTATCGGAAGGCGCGGCGGTCATCGACGCTCAGAACAAGCACGCGCGGATCGTGCAGGTCGGTATGCAGCAACGCAGCATGCCTCACATTCAGAAAGCCCGCGAGATCCTCAAATCGGGAGTGTTGGGCGAGATCTACAAAGTGCATCTCACTTGGAACCGTAACTCACCGCGCGCTCGGCGGCCTGATACGCGCATCGACCCCAAGACGGTCGATTGGAAGAAGTTCTTAGGCAACGCGAAGGATCAACCGTTTGATGATTATCGCTTCCGCCAGTGGCGTTGGTTTTGGGACTTCGGCGGCGGCATCTTCACGGATTTGATGGTGCATTGGATCGACGTCGTGCATTGGCTGCTGGAGCTCGATCATCCCGAGTTCGCTGTCAGCATCGGCGATTGGTACATGGCGAAGGACTTGTGGGAGACACCCGACACTGTGCAGACCTTGTTGCGGTATCCGCAGAACAACGTCCAGGTCTACTTCGAAGGCACCTTTAGCAACGCGCGTAATGGCTCGATGGTCGAGTTCATGGGCTCAAACGCGACGCTCTACATCGACCGAGGTCGGCATGAGATTCATCCCGAGCGGAACAAGAAGATCGAGGCCAGTGAAATGGTCTTAGGCACGGGACCACGCGGCGCGGACTTCTACGACAAGCCCGACGGCGAGTTGCTGCATCTGACGAATTGGGTCGAGTGCATTCGCTCGCGCAAGAAGCCAACGGCTCCGGCGGAAGCAGGAGTTGGCTCAGCGGCGGCGGCGCATTTGGCGAACGTCGCGCTGCGCTCGCAGCAGGCGGCGAAGTGGAAGCTGTAGACGCGGAGACGGACGAATGGCGAGACCACCGGAATGAAGCAGCGTGATTCTCACCGTCGCACTGTCCCTCATTCTGTCTACCTGGTTGTCTCCTCGTCGTCCTGCCGCACCCGCTTGCCATACACCGCTCGCAGTCGCTCACACGTCGCCGCAACGGTTCTTGAGACGGCTTCGGGGGCGAGTCGATCAGCGGCAACCAGTTCGACCGCGAGCGCCCGCAAAGTGATCAGCGACAACTGCGGTTGAAAGATCAGCATCAATCGCCGCTCGACGAGGTCGTCCAATGTGAATGCCCATTCGCGGTGCAGCGACCAGCGCACGAAATCGAGCGGGATGGAAGTGCCCGGCAACGAAGCTCGCGGTTCTTGGTTGATGACCTCGCGCGCGGAACCATCGTCTGCTGGAAAGACCTCGCTGAAGCGGTTGCCGATCAAACGCCACACGATCGCCACTTGCTGCGGGCTGAGACGATAACGACGGCCGAGTTCTGCGAAGACGCGCTGCCGTTCCTGCTCGTTGATCGGAAAACCTTCGGCACCGGGAACGAGTCGGCGGAGTGACGATTCGCGACGCGATAAATTCAGCCGTTTGAGCACGAGATCGGTCACTTCTTCCGCCAGCGCGCGGCACGTTGTCAGCTTGCCACCGACCAGCGTGACGAGCGGCAGACCGTTCAATGATGTCGGCACGATCGAGTGACCGCGCGGTATCGCGGCCGTCGACTGAGCGCTGATATTGGGCAACGGTCGCACGCCGGCATGATGCATCTCGATGTCTGATTCGCTGAGTGAGATTTGCGGGAAGACTGAATTCACCATGTTGAGCAAGTAGCTGATGTCGCTCGGCGTGGCGGTCGCGGTGCCAGGATCACCGTGGAAAGTTTCGTCGGTCGTGCCCATCAACGTGCCGTCGCCGCAGGGCAAGATGAAGACCAGGCGCCCATCGTTCGCTTCGGCGTAAATTCCGAAGCCGTCGAGCGCCGTTTTGAGAGCGGGCGAGTTCGAAAACAGATGGGAGCCTTTTGTACCTGCGAGTAAGGGACGCTCGGACGGGCTTCCGAGTGCCGACAACGTTGCGTCTCCCCAGGCCCCCGTGGCATTGATGATGTAACTGGGAGCGAGGGTTTCGCGGTCCCCGCTCGAATCACGAGTTGGAGTGAGTCGCAACAACTCACCGTCGCATTGCACGCGTCGCCCAAGTCGCACTTCGAAGGCACGCTGATAGACCGCAGCGGCGCGCTGGGCATCGGCGAGGAGCGCGAGCACGAAGCGTTCGGGATACAGCATTTGACAGTCGGAGTACTCACAAACCCACTGCTTGTCGCGAGCAAGGCCGGGCACACCGCTGGCGCGATGCACACGATGACTCGGCAATGACGATGCGCCAGAGAGCCAGTCATACATCTCAAGACCGAAGCTCACTGCCAACATGCCTCGCACCGATCTGGCAGAACTGCGAGCAAATGATTGCCCCAGTGATGTGGTCGCCAGGCCCGAAAACTTCAATGCGCCCGCCCACAGTCCGCCGAAGAGTCCATTGACGGGAATCCTCAATCGCAATGGCGTCACAAAGTGCGGTGCGGTTTGCAGCAGTCGTTCGCGTTCGGCGAGTGATTCGCGAACCAACGAGAAGTCTCGGTATTCGAGATAGCGTAAGCCACCATGAATTAGCCGCGAGGAGCGTGCCGTCGCGCCGAAGGCGATGTCGTGCGTATCAATCAGCCATACAGGCACTCCGTTGATGGCGAGTTCGCGAGCAACCGCACAGCCGTTGATCCCGGCTCCGAGCACAGCAACGGGACCGATCGTGGCTGCCGGTGGCGGTGCGGAGAGGGGATCGTGAGTCATTAGAAAGCACGTTCGTTGAATGAGCCGGAACGCACGTCGCGAACCGACGCTTGAGGAAGGTGACGCACATCAAGTTCTGGCGATTTCCCAGATTTCTCACGTTCTGATGGCGTGAACGGTAACTGCAAGTGCGCGTCTGCTGTGTTGCCGGTGACTTTCGATTCCTCATCTTCAAGGGGCGAGAGGAGAAAACGCCACAACGATCGCGGCACATCAGTTGCGAACTGCTCGCGCATCATCTGCAAAGTTTCATGACTCAGGCAGGTCAGTTTCAAAACTTTGTTCAAAGCCTGTGGAGGAAGCTCATCATGACTCCCCGACTTCGCATTGCCGTGGCCGACGACGAGATCGATATGCGCGATTTCTATGAGCAAGTCCTGAAGCGACTCGGTCATGACGTTGTCGCTGTCGCACAAGATGGTCGAGATCTTATCGAGCAATGTCGTCAAACCTCGCCCGACCTCATCATCACCGACTTGCGCATGCCGGTGATGGATGGTCTACAAGCCGTGCATGAGATCGCTGCAGAGCGTGCGGTTCCGGCCATTGTTGTGACGGCCTATCACAACGAGGAGTCCCTCGGCCGCGCTCGCGATGAGCAAGTGCAGGCTTACCTCATCAAGCCGATCAAGTCGGCAGATCTTGAACCGGCCATCGTGCTCGCGATGCAACGGTTTGCTGATCTGCAATCGGCACAGCAAGAAGCCGCCGCACTGCGCACGGCTCTTGAAGACCGTAAGCTCGTGGAACGTGCCAAAGGCATCTTGATGACCCGCGCGAAGATGTCAGAGCCCGATGCATTTCGGCGCCTGCAAAAGATGTCGAACGACAAGAACCTCAAGTTGGCCGAGATCGCGCGCATGATCGTGACGGCGGAGGATGCGTTCGCGGTCGCTTGAGCGAACCCGCACAACAACGACATCGAGCGATCTCCGTCAAGCCAACAACCCTGCCGAGATACACTCGGCAGGGTTGCTGGTTATCAACGAACCGGATTTAGGCCGGTTCGAAGCGCCCGTCCGAGTAGATCCGCATGCCGGGAGCATGCTCATTCGGAGCAGCAGCGAAGAAATGGAAGCGCACGGCATGGCCGGCTGTGATGCCGCCTAAGGTCAAGTACGAACGCGGGTCCGTCTCGTCCTCAGCACCTTCGGGGAAGACCGACCAACTGAATTCGTCCAGCCGCTCGAAGCGACCCATCAAGCTTTGAAGGTTGAGTTCGAAGCTCACCGGTTGGGCGTGTCCATCGCGCGGGCCGCCGACGATTTCGGTGCGGCCTAAGTACATCTGCACGACCCAAACATCGTCTTCGGGGATGCATTCAAAGCCCACTCGGGCGACATCAGAGATCGGTTCGAAGGCTTCCGCGAACTCTTCGATCATGTGCGTCAGCCACTCGGGCCGCAGATCGCGTTTGTTCTGGCGCGGGCGCCAGCCTTCCATCTGCTTCAGCAAGTGCTGCACAACAAGGTGTGAATGGCTCAAGGTTGCAACTCCAGTGGGGGGCATCGGCGAGGTCAATCAAAGAAGAACTGGCAGGCGGGCGGCCCACTCATTCCAACCTGTCGCAGCCAGAAAGAGTGAGCAGTCGCCCGCTGTGCCAAATGAGGCACAACATCAGCGAGAAGAGGTATCGGGAGCGGTGAGCCTCAAGCTGCATCGCTTAGCCCTCTTGCCCAACCGGAACTTCGCTTCGGCTCAAGCGGCACCGCTTGAACCGAATGGTCCGCGCAGCCGTGATGCCATAGTCGTCCGAACCTTTTCAATCGCACCGCGAAGTCGGATCGCGCCCGCGCATGACGATCGCAACGATTGTTCGAAGCACTCTTGGATTGCGATGATTCGTCACCTCAGGCCAAGAATCCGCGAGATGTACGCTTACGAAAAGAGCCCGACGGAAGACCTCCGTCGGGCTCTTGGAGATTGGCCAAATGTGTGCCGCGTGGGCGTTACAACCCGGACTTGAGATACCCGTGGTACGCGGCGCGAACATTTCCAGCAGCCGTATCTCCAGAGTGAATATAGAGCCCATAACGCAGTCGCAGAGTCGCACCGGGCATCAAGAAGTAATGCTCCGCCGGACGCTTGCCGTTGGTGTAGGATTTCTCACCAAACGGGCTGACCGAGAACAGGCCATAATCGCGAACGTGATACCGTGACGGACGCAGATTCTTCGGATGATCGAAGATTGTGACTCCGAACGTCTGGCCTTCGACGGTGCCGACATAGTCAACCCAGTCCGAGGTTTTGCCCCAGCATTCGGCAGTCGTCTTGAGACCGTCAGCGTTTTCGACTTTGCCGCCTTGCTTCTCGCGCATCGAGTCGACCATGCGGAAACCGAAGAGTCCTTCTTTCGTATCGCCGAACTCGATCGCCTTGTCGCCACCAGCGGTGAAGCGGATGTCGAACGCCATCACTCGATTACCAAAGATACTGATGCGTGTTGTCTCGGTTACCACCGTGCGACCGTCCATAGCATTCCAATCGTTGACGACTTCAAATTGCGCTGGGTTGCCTTCTGCCGTCAGGATCTTTGAGGACCGCGTCACGATCTTTCCGGCCTCTGCCCAGAATTTGATGTTGTCGACCTCGTCGATCGCGACCCAGATGCCCTTGTGATGAGGATGATCGCCTTGCCCTTTGCCTTGAATCGGGCGACTCAACACCGTCCCGTCAGCTCCGCGTACCGGAAAGAAGTACGGCTTCGGTTGCTCGGGCTTCATGAGATACTGCGTAAATTCGTGCCCATCAACGAGTACCGTGATCGTCTTGTCTGCTGACTTATCAACGAGTTTGACCGTCTGAGCTGCAACTGTTCCGACCAATACCGAGGTCGCAACGACGATTACTAAAAGAAAACTCTTCATCGAGACTCCTTGTCAGTCGTGGTAACGCAAATGTCCGGGTCGTCACCGATGTACGGTGTCGCCTCTATGATGAAATTTTCAGACCAGGGCGTGAAGCCGGTCGGACTGTAGTCCATGTGTTAGCGAAAACGGCGCCGCACGATCACGGGCAGGGTGCTCATCACTTCTTTCACTGGGACGGCAGATCGCATCTCCGACGAGTGACATCCTTCCGAATGATCATGTCGTAGCCGTTTGAGTTTCGTGGGGGCCGTTTTCAACGCACCCGACTCCACTGGGTTTTGAGCACGATCAACTCGTGCTCCCTATGGAGTTCATCAGGCTTGTTAGCTGACCTGCTGAAATGTCGTAGGCGTATGCCAGTGATGCCGATGCTCACCACGAAACGCCCCACTACGGCAAATACGCGGCGTTAGATTCGGATTTGTCGGCACGACATGATCTGTCTGAATTCCAGACGCTGCTCTCGGCATCACGAGTAGGTGATGGATCAACAAGCCGGAGAGTTCATGACCTAGGGTAAAGGAGGTCATTCATCGACAATGAGGTGCGGGCCACTCATCTCTGGGCATGAAACTATGGGCAAGCAAGCCGTTACTGATCCTCGCCGCGAAACCGTTGCCGCTCGGGCACTCGCTGCGGTGTTACGCCCAGAATTTGATGCCGATTTTTGTGTCTATGACTCTCAAACTGGCGTCCTCTTGTGGCCCGACTCGACAGATTGGTGTGCTCCTGTAGTCGACCGAATCGAGGCTCAACGCTGTGCCGCGGCGAAGCGCGTTGGCGTCAGCCTCCATGAGGAACAACGCGTCTTTCAATTGTTGATCCCGCAGACGACCTGCGACGAAATTTATTTGGTGGCAGTTGGAGTTATGCCGGTCATCGGGACATCGCCCGACCAGGTATCTCAAGAAGGCGAGCGGCTTGAACGCTGGGGTAACTCTGTCTGCGAACGTCTTCAGCAGGCGGACCAACTGCGAGTGTATCGACAATCCGAAATCGACTTGCGAGCTCAAGTGAAACGTGCTTGGGAACTGAATCAGCGAGTCGAACACGTCATTCGAGACCTCCGAGTTCACCGAGATGTTGAGGTCGGCGTCCGCGAGATTCTCGAAGCGGCTGGAGCGGCGATTGACGCAGAAGCATTGATCTGGGTGCCGCAACGCGGCGAGTCGCATGCGATTCAGGCTGAGCCAGTCATGGGGACCTACGACATCGCGGCTCTGGTTGAAACGCTCTGTAAACTCCCGGAGCTCCGCGATCGTGGCGTTTGCATCATTGATGACACGAGCACGTCGGATTTGGGTCGGCGTTATCCGGCGGTATCGAGCGTCATGATCTTTGCGGTGCCTCACTTTCATCCGGTGGGTTGGTTGGTCGCGTTGAACAAGAGACTAACTCCCGACGTTCGTTCGCTGGCCGCTACGGGACGACTTACGTTTCGTCGCAGTGATGCTGCCGCGTTGGCTCCGTTTGCGGCACTGCTAGGCATGCTCATCCGCACCAGCGTGCGGCATCAAGATATGAAAGAGTTGTTGGTCGGACTGACGCGTTCGCTCGCTTCAGCCGTCGATGCCAAAGACCCTTACACTTATGGGCATAGCGAACGAGTCGCCCGCATCTCGATCGAGTTAGGTCAAGAGTTAGAACTTTCCGAAGATCAGTTGAGTGATCTGTACCTCGCGGGGTTGTTGCACGATGTCGGCAAGATTGGTGTGCGCGACGATGTGCTTCGCAAGCAAGGACCGCTGACGCTCGAAGAAGCAGAGCACATGCGCAAACATCCTGAGATTGGACATTCAATCCTCAAGAACTTGCGGCAGATTAGCAGCGTGCTGCCCGGCGTCCTTCATCATCACGAGCAATTCAACGGCGAAGGCTATCCGCACTCACTCGCAGGGGATGCCATTCCATTGATTGCGCGCATCTTGGCGGTCGCAGATAGTTATGACGCCATGAGCACCACTCGGCCTTATCGGCAGGCGCTCAGTCCCGCGAAGGTCGAGCAAATTCTCAACGATGGAGCAGGAGAGCAGTGGGATCCGCGCGTGATTGCTGCCTTCAAGGCGTCGATTCAACGCATTCGTTGCATTCGTGAACGTGGACTCGGCGAATCTCTTCGGCAAGCTCTTGACGGAGTTTTGAGAGATACCGATCAACGGCCCGCCCCGCGCGTGAGGAACTCGCTGATGGGCGAATTTTTCTAAGAGGTTGCTGAAGTCGGTCGTCGGTCGCGGTCTTCCAGGATGAATTGCGCGGCGTTACTTGATCCCGATCAACGACCTCGCGCGCTTCACGAATGAAGACAGTCGATGGCGTAAGTGATTTTTCCGAGCGGCTGCTTCGTGCATGACCCAATTGAGTTGAATCGACCGTCGTTCGCCGACGAACGGTTTGTGGCCATGCCAAGCGTTGTCCCGGCAACGGAACGCAATCAGCGTCCCGGCTTGAGGTGGTACTTCGGTGAAGTAGTCGTCGATGTTGTTGGAGTTCAACAACCTCAAACGTCCGCCGTCTGATCCCCAATTCGTGTTGAGATAGATCAAGACGGTGATGAGTTTCGAGGCGCCGTCGGTATGTACTTGCCCATCTTTTTGCCGTGTCTGCCCGCGCACCGTGAGCGTTGCCGGTCGACCCGTGAGATCCATTCCAAACTTCGCGGCAAATGCGCCTCGCATGTCGGTGCCGAGTAGTTCGTCGGCCATCTCTTGGAAGCCCGCGCCATAAGTCAATGAGTCGAGCGGATAACTGCCACCCTGCTCGATCTTGGGAAAGTCGTGACTGATTGCCGCGAGTCCTTCCTCGGTGACGAAGTTGGGAAGCACGAGGTGCTCGAAGGGTTCGGTCACTAAGGGAGTCTCAGCGAGCGCATCAAATCTGAAGAACGACATGTGGCATCCTTTCCATAGCCTTAATGGCGGGTGAAGGCATGCTAGGTCTGTCTCGAAAATAGGGTCAATATGGCGTTGCGCGGCGTAGATCGTTCAAGTGCAGCCCTACGGAGGCAGGCGGTACTCTGACGGTAAAGCTTCTTGAACACGGGTGATGGATGACGCTCTTCGAAAATCTCTGGCAAGCCATCGGCGAACATGCCGTGCTGTTGCTCATGCTGCTGCCAGCGCTGGGGGCGGGCATGACGCGGGTGATCGGCAGTCAGAGTCGCGACGGAGCGCGGTCGATAGCCCGGGC
>Ga0172376_10005553_pt1 | contig 14022 bp, 20 predicted proteins | sample Lak35m_FD_121114 | JGI IMG/M metagenome (GOLD analysis project Ga0172376, IMG submission 121114) | Freshwater microbial communities from Kabuno Bay, South-Kivu, Congo - kab_092012_35m | ecosystem: Environmental > Aquatic > Freshwater > Lake | place: Democratic Republic of the Congo: South-Kivu...
TCACCTAGAGGTACGGCTACAAATAGTTGTTTAGTCCTGGAACGAAAGGCCTCTAGAACTTTTGGTACCAGGTCTTTCGTTGTATGTTCTAGTACATCTTTTGCAATAATTAAATCCCAACCACCAGACACCTGTTCAACATCATCAATCACTGAAACAAAATCTTTTACTTTTGGATGGCAGTTTTGGATGGCGTAGTCTGAAATGTCCACACCATGTGCCTCTTTGCCTAGGAGTCTCATAGCATAAACCATAAAACCTTTGGCACATCCATAATCTAAAACGTTATTGAATTGTATATTGTTGATGATTGAAGATGCCTCACGAATGGTTCTTTCGGGCATCCAACGGAAGTTCTCATAGGCACTTACACGACTACGAACACCATCTTCAAAATACTTCTCATCAAACATGTTCTTCATTATTTACTCCAAGTTTAAATTCTTTACATTTACTGCAAGTGCCACATTTGTTATTGTATATGCAACTATTTACCAAAGGTTTTACATCATCAGGTATTAAATTCCATTGTTGTTTCTTTGACAGAAATTCTAATGGTTTGAAAAGTTTTATCTTGGGATTTAATATTCTCCAAGCTTCTTCATGCTTTGAATATGTATCAACCTTATGGCTTGACATTTTTCGGTTTTCATCTTGACTTCTTCCATGCCAAACTTCAGTAATATCATCTCTTGAATTAACATATAGATGAGCCGCAGTCATCAACCAATGAATTTGGTGTTGCCATTTGTTACCATCGTCGGGCATAGAACAATCATAAAAAACAATACGATTGCCAAAATAATCGGCAATCTGTTCACATTTGGCTCTATCGTAACCTGTTTGGTAATTCTTAAAAGGCAAATCACTTAACAGAAGTATATCTTGTTTTTCTGCAATAGTCAATAGGGCGGTGCTTTCAACACCGCCACTGAATAATATAAGTCTCATCAGGCAAATTCTATGTGCTTCAACTCCGTAACAACATCATCAATCAATTCGTTTTGATAGGCATATTTACAGAAAGAACAATCATGTTGTCTCCGAGAAACATCGGGACCACCAACTTGCGAATTATAGAAATCTAAAATACCATCAATATCACACAGTTTGAACTTATCATTTACATGGTAGTTGTTTTCTGGTGCAAGTTCGGCTGAAGGACAAACATACACATTTCCATCAGTGAAGACGCAGGGTTTAACCATGTGCATGTAACAATTATCATTACGACGGACACCCTTGAAGTTAAAATCAGACAAAAAGGCATGTGTAAGTGGCCCATTTTCTGCTTCATGTTTCGCTAGAAGACCACGAATCTTCTCAATGTCTTTCATGGTTTCTTGTGGGTCTTTAATCGCATTGAAGGCAATACGAGTAGGAATCTTTTTCTCTTGTACCCACTTCAACATACGCATAAAGTTTTCTTCTTTGTAGAAGTTTTTAGAAAGGATCTTTTTCTCTTTATCGGTCCATTTACCAGTCACGTTTGGATTGGTAGATGTTTCAAGCGCACCATCCCACACATAGGCCGCAGAAATCTCAATCGTATCAATACCTTCAAATACTGATAGGTCGTAATCATAACCCTCATCAAAACCATACATACCAAGACGAACCCAAGAAACCATATGCCAAACTTTAACACGTTTCAAAATGGAACCATTCGTTACGATACCAATCTTAAGACCTTTTGAGTGTGCATATTTAATTACATCATTGATTTTTGGATGTAGAAGTGGTTCACCGCCACCGGTAAGTTCCATGCCATTTACGCCAAGTTCTACAAACTGGTCAATGGCTTTCTTCATTTGATCCAGTGTAAGCATTTGTTTTAGATTACGATTGGCAAAACAACAGAAAGAACAGGTCAGATTACAAGGATTACATGGTGACATATGAAACATCACTGGCTTTGGACGGCCACCATCTTGAATGATTTTTAGACGGTCAAGATGTTTCAGTAACTTTACATGGTTACTGGTATAAGTTCTGCCTTGTACCTTTTCTTCAATTGGTTTTTGTTTTTTCTTTTTAAGCTTACTAGTGTTAATAACTTCCATTTAGTTTCCTCTAAGGGTCATTTCAATTTCACGGTGTGGTTCATCCCAAGGTTCACAGTCCTCATTATATGTATCTTTCATAAACTTCGGATAAATTGTGTTATAGATATGATACATTTCTGAGAAGGCGGCACTTTTATCATAGTAACTTGGTTTTGCTGGGTGATACATTGAAACCTCATGTATAATACCAGCAGGTGTTTTCAAAAAAGATGGCATGGTCAAATCAAAACCCCAGCCACTTTTTACTTCATGGTATTCCCAAAACTTTTTCAATGTAGGTATTAAAGACGAATGTACAAAAGGACCCATACCTTCAAGAACATTTGTTAAAGAGTATTTCAGACCGTGGTTTTGATGTAAAACGGTATGTGTAGAATCAGAACCAGCAATGGTTGATAATTGAAACAGTTTAAGATTGTGTTGTTTCGCTATTTCAAGAGCACGATTGACACTTTGGATATCACAAATCAAGTCATCATCCCAGAAACCAACATATTCATAACCAGAACAATCAAAGTTATCTAAGAATTGTTTTGTGATTTGCCATTTGTAACCTTCACCTTCACCAATGTGGTCATAGGTAGTTGGTTCTGGCTTGAAACCTTTGTAAGAATATACGGCGATTTCATAGTTACGAGTTGGTTTCGTAAATCTCCAGTGATTGTCTTTATCGTAGGCCGGATGAAACTCAATCGGAATACCAACAGGAGAAAAAATCAAATTAGTCACTTTTACCACCATTTTTCAAATATGATTCCACTGAACTTTCTATAACAGATTCGGGCACTATAAACGGTTGAGGATGTTTTGTTACCTGTATTTCTTTTTTGTTTCTGAAAAACATACTATTTTGGCAAACCACAATATCTGTGGATGTTTTAGCAATTTCTTCAGAATCTTCAGGTAAGTATTCAAAATCATATTGTTCAAACTTTTGTATCCAATATTCTTTACTTTTACAATTGACATGATGGTGACCAGATTGTCCCGGAGGTGCAGCTGATAAAAAAACATATTTACCTTTAGTGAACAAAGGCATAAAATTATCAACATACTGCTCATCAACATGCTCAACAAACTCTGTAGAATACACTAAATCAAATGAACTGTCAAGCTGAAATTGGCCCGTTGTGAAATCATGGAGTATGGTGTATGGTTTTTCACCAAGGTCTGGATCACCATCAATACCAAGGGCATATACTCCTTTGTAATTAGCATACTCAACCATGCCTGCCGGACCACAACCAATATCAAACACTGAGGTTATATTGTATTTGCTTTGAATATAATCAAATGTTTTTCGGAGCATTGCTGTGAAACCAAAGTGACCGCCTAGATGATTAGCCATATTTTTTCTCTATAATTTCTTTCCAACCGGGAACACGGTCATACTGGTGGACCATCGCAAATGGTGTACCCCAACCTGTACAGACTTGGTCATCAATCATAATGGGAGCTGGTTCCACAAGATATGGTCCGTATTTGTTTTGCACCTGTGGGCCTGTTGTGCCAAGTTGTGCAGCATATCCGTCTTCACTCATAGCAAAATTTGTAATATTACGATATGGTTCTAAATCAAGTAAGACATTCAATGCTGCTTGATCGGGACCACCGCCGCCTGGTACATTTACTGGTGCTCCACCACATGATAGAAAAATGTTTGTCATTAAGTCAAGCATCGTATTAAATTCACCAGAGATGGTACCAGCATTATAAATTAATTTACTTTTCATTCGTTCATAGATGAGTGGACCAAATGATAGCTGAATATTGTTTTTACCCCATGGCTCATTTTCATAGATTAATGATTCACAAGCCACATTTATTTTCTTGTGTTTCATGTTTGCTTCTAACCACTTTGATGGATTAGATTGAAACACCACATCCTTTACATCGGTAGCAATGATGTACCGATATTGTTCTTTATTTTCTAGTCTATTAAGAAAAAATGGAATGTGTGCGAAACGGTCAAGGCAAATATTAAATGGTCGTTCATGTGGATGGTTGTAGATGAGATTGCCAGTTTGTTTATCTTGACCAAAGGCAAAAATGGTATAATTTCTTTTTGTGAGTTCTTCGGCTACTTCATACGGAATATTGTAGCAGAGCATAACTTTGACACCATCAAAACCACTTCGGTCTAACGAATTGACCCAGTATTTTATTTTATCAAAGTTATAGTTGGTGATGCAGCCAATCACAATATCTTTCATAACAACTCCAAAAATCAGTATTTACTTTTTATATAGGCTTTGAATCTTGCAAAGTTTTGGCCAGGTGTATCTTTCATGTACGTCTTGACCAGTTCAGTGGTACCATCTTGGCCTGCACCAGATTTTGGCAGAATATCTGGACTTGTTACTGCTTCACCAAAACCATGCTTGAAGAATTGTATACGGCGTTCTTGTTTTGAAACCCAATCTTGTGATGGTCTACCTTCACCTTTATAGTAGGCAAGAGGCCGTTGAGTCTTTTTAGATACCAGAGCCCACTTGCCGTTGACTTGTCGGAGCATAATTGTTTCCTTGTTTAGCTTCTAATTCTCTTAAATCCATAGCAACATCAGCAACACCATGCCAATCTTCAAGAGCCACCATCACTTGTAGATACTCCATTAGCACTTCTTTTTGAACACTAAAATTTGTATAGTCTCTCATCATTCTTCTCCAACATTCTTTACTTTTTCTTCTTCTATCATTCTTATAATGTTTTTTGTCAAAGCAATATCACGTTCTATCCAATATACTTTGCCTTGTAGTTCTTCTAATTTCTCTTTATAGAAAGCTAACTCTTTCTCTTTCTGTTCTTTAAGAGCATATACATCTTTAAGTAGGATTATTTTGCTCATGTTTGTCTCTGAAATCTTTTATTGCGGCTTTTATCGCATCTTCCGCCAAAATTGAACAATGTATTTTGACCGGCGGTAGAGCGAGTTTCTCTGCGATTTGAGTATTTTTAATCGTACCTGCCTCTTCAAGAGTTTTACCCTTGACCCATTCCGTAACAAGCGAACTACTTGCAATCGCTGAACCACATCCATATGTTTTAAATTTAGCATCCGTAATAACACCATCTTCTCCCACTTGTATTTGTAGCTTCATCACATCACCACATGCCGGTGCTCCAACCATGCCGGTGCCAATGCGTCTTAGTTCTTTAGCAAATGATCCAACATTTCTTGGATTTTCGTAATGGTCAATAACTTGTGCTGAATATGACATTACTGCTTCACCCAAACTTCTTGAGAAATACCATTGATAACCATCAGTTCTCTTTTATAAGTTATACCATCAATCACCATGTATTGATTTGTAACTACTACTGATTGTGGTTGTTGAACAATCACTGGATCTGGTCTTGTGGCCGCATAAACGACAGCACCACCAACAATCGCAGGCACTACCCAATGATGAACTGGAGGTGCCCAATGTCTATGATGGTGGTGTCTATGGCCATGATGATATGGACTTGCAAATGCTAAAGAAGAAAACAACAACGTAAATAATGAAAGAACTATTTTGTTCATTCGTATACCCTTGTGTAGTTAAGAACGTTACCTTGTCCGTATGAAGCTTCGGCTACTAATTTAGCATCATAATCGTTGTTAGCATATATGACGGTTTCAACAGTTTGATAATCATTTATACGAACCCAAACTTTATATTTGTACATATTTAAGCCCCAAAAGAAGAACCGCAACCACAAGTATTAGTTGCGTTAGGATTTTTAATAACGAATTGTGATGATGTTAAGTCTTTCTTATAATCTATTTCAGCACCACTAAGATAGGTCATACTCATAGCATCAACAAGAACCTTTACGCCATCTTGTTCAATCAAATAATCATCATCGGCCTGGTTCTCATCAAAAGTAAAACCATATTGGAAACCAGAACAACCACCACCTTGAACATACACTCTTAAAGGCTCCGAGGTATCTTCTTCAATCATAATCTGGCGAATTTGACTGAATGCCTTATCTGTAATTTGTATCATATTATCCTCTGGTAAGATTAAGAATTTTTTGTATCTGTGCTTCAATCACAGGTTTACGATTTGGCCATTTGATAACTGCTTGATCGGCAGTTTTCAGGAGTTTATTTAGAAATGGCAGAATAATCTTTTCAACTTGTTCTAATCTTTGTTTATATTCTTCAACTGTTTCATCTTTCTCAGCTATCACAGCTTCATATTCAGCTTCATCAACGGTACTAAAACCAAAGTCATCATCATCAAATTCGGCCATGATTTGTGATAGGTCGTACTTCTTGGTTGCCATTACTTGCTCCAAGCCTTGGCGGCATTAAAATTGTTTTTACTGAACTCCATACGGTCAATCAATTTCAAAGCACCACCAGATAAACGGTCAACGGCAACAAATCCTTCGGGACCAGTTACTTTGAATCCACTGTCTGTTACAACAAATGTATCAACAGATGATTTAATCGTTTCTAATTTACGAACAATCATCACCTTAGCATCAACGATTAGATTCATTAGGTCAAATATAAGTTTTAATTGTGGAGCACTACCACGAAAGAATCGCATGACCTCATTCTTTTCAGTAATACGCTTTCTTTTTGTTTCTTCTTTCTTGGCGGCCAATACTTCTTTATTCAGTTTATCTTCAATCCATTTTATCAGTTCGGAAGCATGTTGTGCGGTATTCTTAATTGGTTCACCAGCACGAACTTTGGTATTATTGAAAGTTTTGACCAGCAAATTATAACTCTCTACGGTAGATATACGATTAAGAACTAAAGGATTGATTTGTTGGAACACACGGCCGGCATCAGAAAGAACATTGGTAAGTTTCTTTGTTTCTTCTTCGGTGAATGTTGCTGTGCCTGAAGCATCAACAAAAGAGGCATCACGGAACCATACATCTTTGGTTTGTGTTAGATGTCCAATATCAATGTTAAATGAGGCCTTCAAAGAATCCATAGAACGACCATTGTATGTGGTATGAAACACGATGCCAAGTTGTGCAGCTAACATCTTTTTGGCCATTGGTGTTTCAGAAGGCACAGCATACACAATCGTATTTGGTTGAAAGGTGATATAAGATTGACCGTCGATGGCCTGTTTCTTTATATCACCTTTTGTAAACATCATATCACCTTGAATGATACCTTTGATACCTAGTTTTGGTAGATACGCCAGAGCCATTTTTAACTTGCCATTGAGGCCTTCACCAGGATGGTTACGGTCAATATCTTCGTCGGTATAATTGAGTTTACCATCTTTATTGAATACTGATTTGGTGCCAACAAAGAATTTACCATTATCTGGATTGACACCACAAATAACAGCAGGCGCACCATCCCATTTCGTAGTTACATTGGTCTTTGATTGTGCATGGCCCGCCAACATATCACGAAGCGAACGAAGAAAATTAATAGACTCACGAGCACCATTGATGCCACGATTTAGAACATTGTCTTCAAGGTGTTCTAAGTGGAGATTGGCGCCTTCTTTGGCAGCCTCTGCTAAAAATTCTTTGAAGTTCATATTAGGATATCTTTACAAAAAATGAACTTTGGTCGGTATTAGATGCGGCATACCTTAAAAAGTCTGTAGCAATTTTATTGCGAATTGATGAATTAGCACTTAAAAATATATCAATAAATTTCATATTAATATATTTAGAGAACAAATAACCAGCAGATTCTTTTTGTTTTAAATTTGCATTTATAACAAATTCCTCATAAGGCAATTTTTTACCGTCAAAATGTTTTTCATATAAACGATAAAATTCTGGAAAAAAATCTTTAGACTTAGTAAAATTAATTACTTCTTTTTCTTCTTTATTGAAGACTCCAAATCCGGTATATTTTTTCAAATAAAAATTCACATTACCACCACCAATTTTACCACCAGCAGCAGTTGCACCTTTAATTTCGCCCTGCCAACTAGCTGAACCTGAAGTTGCACGAAACTGAATTTCTTTATCCCCCACTGTTATATACAAATCAATAGAATTAAAAAACGGAGGTAAAGGGCCACGTTCTGAAGCGGAAGAAATACGAAAACCACGATATTGATAATCTTTAGTTTGATTTGTGGTTAAAGCATTATATTCTTCAATGTGAGCAGCTGCGCCGACTTTTTTTAAAGAAACACCCATTAATTTTTTTGCTCTAGCTAAATCATAAATGTCTTTATTTAAAGAGGCCCAAGAATCACTACTAATTGGTGGAACAGTTTTTAAAGTTGTCATCCAAATATCTCCAGGATTCCACTTATCATCTGAAAATGAACCTGGTGCTTGAGGATTATCCGACTTTTTGTCATTGTCGTATACTATTTTTTTGCTACCGTAAATATCATTCATAAATTTAGAACCACGGTGAAAATAAACCGGCGATCCAGACATTTTATAATTTCTATAAAGTATGTTTGCAGATTTCACATATGACTGGACCCATTCTGGAGGAGAACGTTCAATAATCGCATCAAGTCCATCCGATAAATCACAATATTTGAATGCCTGTTGTAATCCTTCTAAAGTTAAATCTTCCCATTTAATTTCTTTTTTTAAAATATTGTAAACTAAAGAACAAACTAATGCTTGGCCACATTCAACAATAGCAGTAACGTCAGCTCCAGCACCAGAACCGCCGCCGCCAAAGTCTGGATCTTTTTTTATTTCTTTTAATGAGATTTTTCTGGTGCCAACATACAATGTGTATGTACTTTCATCCCAATCAGTCGCCCTTACTTGTGCTCCAGAATTTAAAGTAAAAGGTCTTTTATCAGCAATTTTTAATTTGATTACTTGTGTTCTCGGAACACCTTTATATGGGCCTTTTCCAGCATCTTTTTTTAAATCAGCAGGTGTCATCAATACTCCCTTTTTGGAGTATTTATCCTATCAAGTTACCGAATTATGTCAAGCTCTTTTTCACCAGTCCAGACTTCAATTTCAGTGCGAATACGACCTTCAGCCTTCAGATTTTCGTAACGATTTGAGGCTTTTTTCTTCCACCAGTTAATGATATTCTCTAGTTGAAACTTATCGTAGTTTTCTTTGTCTGGTATCAGTTTATCAGCCCGTCCCATGGCCACATCGGCGAAGTTTGAGTATCCATAGTTAGAGTAATAGTATCGTTTCTTCTCTGTCAAGGCCAGTGCGTTATTGATGGTGGTCATAAACTTTTCATACTCTGGTTGACCTTTGAGGCCTACTTTGGTCATACTGATAATTTTATTGGATATTTTCAGTTTGCGACTAGAGGCCTCAGGTGGCACCAGTTCTCCAACAATACCTTCAACATAATTTCTTAGGTCTTCATATGGTTTACCGTGCATCATTGGTATAAACTCCGACTCGGTAAGACCATTGAATCTCAAATAGGGTTTCATTCCGTCATACTGTGAAGATGATTTGGATGTACCATAAAGACTGGTGGTTTCAAAGAAACAAGTATTCATGTCATACTTTTTATTCAACTGGTCACGAACCCAATGTGAACAACAAATGGCAGCCAACAACTTACCACCAAGATAGTTAAAACCAAAAGGCTGCGAAGGCACAATCACAAATCCCATGATGGATGTATGATTGAAGGCCGTTGCAGCCTCTTTACTTTGAGTGAATGTGCCACCAAGAAGTTCATGCCTTGGTTTCATATTGATAACTGGCGAACCAAGACGAATAAAACCAACCCACTTCTTTGTGTTCTTTTCTAGGACAGCCAGACGAAAACACCGGCCTGGAATACTGGTCATGTTTGAATGTGAAGAAATCATATTCAAATAAATGTCCCATGTATCTTGTGGTAGTTCAACCAACTCCAGATTCATGTCATTGGGGTGCATCGTAAAATCAGAAAACAAATCTTCTTCAGGTCCCATACCAGGTAGAGTTGCTGGTCGGCTTGACAATGAGTTTAGTTTCTGGTCACGAATATAGTCATCAATTCGTTGGAATCTATCAAAATAATTAGAAAACACTTCAGCGCAATGAAGTGCCTGGTCTTTTGTCAATTTCATAATAAATGTTTCGCAAGTACCATACAACTAATCCAAACCCAAATTGTATTGAAACCCACCAATGTAGGTAATAACTTTTTGTTACTAGCCCAAATCAATGCTAAACTTGTACCCAATGTGAGAAAATACAACCACCACAAACTAATGCCAAAAATTAATCCAGGTATGATAATGATTGCTTTTGCTGCCCAACTTAAAAACTCTACAGTATTATAGTCTGTCCAATATTCTTTCTTAAACCACATACTGTAACAATTTTTAATGGCATCAAAAGTAATATGACGATATACAGTAAAAATTAATATTACAAAAGCCACATTTGCAGCTATAATTTCAGTCATGTTCATACTTTAAATCCTTCAAACTTCTTATTGAATTTACCTTCACGGTTACCAAAAGTATTTAGCGGCGGATCATCTTGACCCGAATCAATAATACCAGTTTGTGCCAGTTGTTCAACATCATACAATTTCATCTTGGCTCTATCAACACCAACCACAAATCGTTTGTTATGGTTTGGGTCAGCAAAACGATTCTTCAATTGTTTCACCATGATTTGATTTAACTGTTCTAGTTCTTCCGTAGAAATCAAAGCAAACATAAAATCGGCAGTTGCGGGCAGACCAAAAGATTCCGATGTATCTTCAAGGCCCGGATCAGAATTGGTAAAACCAGACCTTGTTGTTTGTGTCGCTGAAACAATAGGTAGATTAAACTCTACAGCCAAACCACGAAGTTCTTCAGCAATAGCCTTGATATAAGAATAAGAATTGACATTTGAACCAGGTTTAATTCGTGCCGATGAACAAATATTCAAATAATCAATAAAGATAATCTGTGGCACAAAATTCTTTTTCAGATGTAGTTCATTCAAAAGAGCACGGAAATGTAGTGCGTTTGCTGCGGCCGTTGGATATTCTTTGATGATAAGTTTGCCATGAGTTTTACTTCTCAGAGATTCAAATTTACGGTCATATTCCATCTTTGTCATGTTATGGAGTTCATTCATTGTAACATTCAAAAGATTAGCATCAATACGCTCAGCGATTCGTTCTTCAGCCATCTCAAGTGTGATATACAGGACATTTTGGCCTTGAGACAAACAAGACGCAGCCACATGACACATAAACATAGATTTACCAACACCAGTGCCAGCCAAACAAATACTTAGAGTTTTATTTGGCAGGCCACCTTTGGTGATGGTATTCAGGAGTTCAATGTCAAATGGTATCCTGGTTTCTTGTCGGTGGTAAAAATCAAAACGGGAGTCGTAGTCATTAATATAATCGTGACCAATATGAGAATCAAAAGAAACACCGAGCGCATTTGAGAGTAGTTTAGGAATTTCGCCTTTGTTTTTGTTTGTGTTCTTAGAATCAAGTATTGAAACCGATTCCATGATGGCATTATAAATGGCCTTATCTTGGCAAAACTTTTCGGTTTGTTCAATCAGCCATTGTATTTCAGTTGGTTCATTTCTATTATCATGTATTTCATTCAGTAAACTTACGGCATTTTTTAGTTCTTGGTCACTCAGAGATTTAGATTCACCAAGGTCAATCACTAATGCTTCATGGGTAGGCAGTGTCTTATATTTATTGACAAACTCGGCGATGAATTTGAAAAGTGTTTTGTCTTTGTTGTCGGAGAAATATTCGGGTTCAATAAAAGGCAATACTTTACGGGTATAATCTTCAGAATATATTAAGTTTTTTAGAATCGTTGTTTCTATTCTCATCTTCTATTTTAGCCATTAAGATTTGGGTCAGCAGGTCACCCATAATTGTATGAAATTTTTCGTTCATATTCAAGTGGTCTATGTTGTGTTCACCTGGATGCACAACAATATAACCAAACTTCAAACGACCAATTTCACCTTCTTCAACAACCTGAGCCTTTTCATAATGGTAAACTACACCTTTAAAATCAGGCATCAACAATTCAATGCCTGTTATATCAGAATTGTTGAAGTTAATGTAATGGAAGTCTTTACCTTCTTCAAGCATCTTCGGTTTCTTCCACCACTTCAGCTTGTCCCATAATGCTGCTATAAGTGATTTCATATTTCTTCCTTACGAATTCATCAAACGCCTTATTTGTAAGAATGTCGGACCAAAATTCTTCGGTTTGTGTATCATTGTATCTCACTTTACCACCAACTTCGGCAGTTTCTTGGTTTACCTTTGCATACCAGCCGTTTGATGGCTTGACCACATGGCCGGATTCAAGTGCAATGTCAAGTAAGCCAGACCACTTGTTAATCCCACCATCAAAAGATACATTAACAGGTATTTTAGATTTTTCTTTGACATATCGTGATTTTTCTACGTTGATGATGAAATTATAACCAACAATTTCGGTGCCATCTTTTTCTTGTTGGCGACCAAGGATGTAAATGTTGTCGGCTGAATAATACGAACCGGTACCACCACCAACAATATCTTTCGGAAACATACCAATTTCTTTGTAGGTGTGATTGACTACAACCATTGGAATGTCTTTAAGTGTTAAATGTGGAGTGACCATACGAAACAAACTCTTCACCTGTTTTGCACGGCTCATGTCAGCAACCGACTTACCTTCAAGTGCGTCTTCAACTTCTTTTTTGGATGCTAAGTTCCCTATAGAATCTAGAACGATCACTAGCTTATCCCCACGAGAAATTTCCTGAAGTTGTTGCATAATATCAAATTTCAATTGTTCAATGTCAGTCAATGGTGTATGAATGACACGGTCCATATCAATATCAAAAGTTTCAAAATACTTAATCGGTGTGCCAAACTCTGAGTCATAAAACAAAAGTGCAGCTTCAGGGTATTTGTCCATGTAGGCCTTGGCCATCAAGAGACTAAAAGCGGTTTTAAAGTGTTTAGAGGGACCCGCCCACATAGTAAGACCTGGTGTAAAACCACCATTCAAACTGCCAGAGAAGGCCACATTGACCATTGGCACTGGAGTACCAATAACATCTTTCTCATTAAAAAACTTAGACTTAGAAAGAATTGCTGTTTCTTTAATTGTTGAATTCTTTTTCAGTTTCTCAAGTAAACTCATTTATTTCTCCGTTAAGCAAAAAATGCTTCAATAGTGTTTTGTCTTTCTGTTTGCCATCCAATACAGTCAAGTATAATCTTCATCGGTTCAATAAACGTCTTTTCAAATTGTGTCTCATAATCAATATATTCTTGTAGGCCGAACTCTTTTGGTAGGCGGACAGGAAAAGAAATGACCGTATCTTTTACTGGATTTGGCACTTTTAGATAGGTGAATTTAAGTTTCTCACCTTCTTTAATCAACTGATACTTCTTGGTCAGCTTATGTTTTTCTAGCAAGTCATTATAGAGAATGGCGCCTTTGACATGAATTGGTGTGCCTTTTTTATATAGTGTTGTTGAATCTGAATACTCTCGGATACCATTGACACCACGAGGAAAAGAAATGTCCTCTACAGGCAATTTCTTGAACTCAGTTTTCAAATTAGCAATGAACTCTTGTACCGTTTCTTGGTCTGAATTGATAATAAGTGAGATGGTCTCTTTCATCTTTTCACGGATGATAGCCGGCGTTGATGATTTAACCACCTCAAGACCCATGATTTTCATATCGGGTTCATCATACTGCACACCTTCATTATTAAACACATTGAGAACATAACGTTTCTTGGCCGTCCAGAATCCTTTGTTTGAAAGACCCTCACGTTTCATTCTCATTTTTTGCGAATATGCGTGAACATACGAAGCAAGTTCCTGATAGCTCTCATTAATATAAGGTTGAATCTTATCCTCACAGACACGATCCATGAAGGCGATAACTTTAGCAGTTTCTTTTGGACCAGTATACACTTTGTTAACGAGGTCACCAAGGCGGAGATAAATTGAATCTGTGTCCGAAGCAATAACATAATCTACATCAGTTGTTTTTAATAGTTTATTCATGTATATATTGATTTTGTTTTCAATCCA
>Ga0172376_10005557_pt1 | contig 14012 bp, 12 predicted proteins | sample Lak35m_FD_121114 | JGI IMG/M metagenome (GOLD analysis project Ga0172376, IMG submission 121114) | Freshwater microbial communities from Kabuno Bay, South-Kivu, Congo - kab_092012_35m | ecosystem: Environmental > Aquatic > Freshwater > Lake | place: Democratic Republic of the Congo: South-Kivu...
TAGCCAAAAGCTTCGTGCAACTCGTTAAATCTCCATTGGTAAACGCGAATCAATTCAAAACGCCCGGCAAGACTCTCGGTCAATCCGCTATGAAGCCGAAGCGCACTCGATCCCAAAAGCAGAACTCTCACTCGCCCCGCATGCGAATCCCAGAGAGCCTTGATGGTTTCAGCCCAGTTGGCCACTTTTTGAATTTCATCGATAATGAGCAGGGTGCCATCGCCCATGGCAAGGGCCTTCTGCCACTGTTCCAACAACCAGTTCTGGTTGCTGACCAGCAAACCATCGGCATTGGCGTAAAAAAAAGGCCCCTGCCAACGCTGCAAGAGTTGCTTGACGCCCGTGGTTTTACCCACTTGGCGAGGCCCGATCAGAACTTGAATGAGCACATCACAAGAGCGAAAACGCTCTTCTAGAGTCCCAACAAAAGCTCGCTCGTAGGTCGGCAGCACAAGACAAAAAGTAATTGATAGGTTAGTCTAGCAAAAGTAATAGACCTGTCTATTGAAAAGTAGTTTCCATGTGGACTTCCGAGAGAGGAGCACAGGCGTTTCGCTTTGCGAGGTGTAGGCTACGAGCTGGAAGTAGGTGGTCTTATATCTTTCGATATCAGAATGAAATACTGAGCTTTAAAAGCTTGAGAACATTGAAATCAGCTGCGCAGGTGAAGAAAATGGAGATTTTCAAAAATGCCAAAATCTTGATCGAATGAAACCAGGCGGCACTGATTACATCGAGCAAGGGCCGCGAAATAACAATCTGTCCAAAGGTGGTGGGAAGAATTTGTTTGTCGAGATAAGGGTCTAAACATAATATCGATCTCTGGGGAATCTCCAACAAAGCCAACATGGGCCTCTGTGCGGTAGCGCTGATAAATTTCCCATGCTTCATCCACGGCCAGCAGGCGACTCAAGACACGCGGGTGAGTGGAAAGGCGCAGGAAGGCAAGCATTGTGACGCGGCAGAAGGCAATTTCCCTGACGGATTGGTCTTGCCAGTAAGCGAGTGCCCTCTCGTGGTGAACATGGTTTTCATCCACCAAAGCAAGCCACACATTCACATCTAAAAGATCTGTCACAGGTTTGTTTCTGCGTGGGTTTAAGGTCCCGGTTTGCAGAACGCTCGCAGATCTTCTTTTTCAAGAATGGCTTGGAGTTCTCGGTTCGTGAGCGCAGGAGTCTGCGGTTGTCCTGAAGCCCGGCGAATAGCTACCGGCGGTGGCGTCCGGCGCTCGGGTTGGGAAATTGTGATCGTCTGGCTTCTTAAACCAGCATGAATAAACTGGGTTATCAAGTTTTTAAGCGTTGTCCGTTGTTGGACCGCCCTCGTTTTTGCCTCGAGAAAGAGTTCGTCGGGCAGGTCAAGCGTGGTTCTCATAAACGCATATTCTCATAAAATTTGAACTCGTCAAGTTCTGATGACAGAACAGCTCTTTATTCCAAAGGCACGCTGCTTTTGGACTTCCGGGAGAGGAGCACAGGCATCCCGCCTGTGCAAGGCGTTATGCTCCTTTGCACCAGCGGGCAACGCTGCAGTAAGCGAACCGGTCTACACACGGCCGAGACGGCCATGCTCCCTTGGTTTTTCAAACCGGAAAAGGATTTTCATACAGGAGAACAGGTTACAGCAGGTAAAACCACTGATGACCACTGATAGACACTGATAAAAACGGATTACTTCCGGGAGAGGCGCACAGGCGTCCCGTCTGTGTCGGGCGCTATACTTCTTTGCACCAGCGGACAACGCTGCAGTAGCTGGACCAGTCTGCACACGGCCGAGACGGCCATGCTTCCTTGGTTTTTCAGCCGTAGGTCAGGATTCTCGCCTGACGGGGAAAATATACGAACGCAAGTAGGACGTCGGGCGTTACACCTGAGAAGTCTAAAACAACCGGCTTTTGATATGAGCAGAATTACCATCTTCTCCCCTGGTTCTGAGACTATTTTTTAGCCACGCTTAACTTTCGGTTCTGTTGCAAAATAGATAACCCATGGCGCAGGGTTTGCATGGAGTGAAAATGCACCGCTTGAAAGGCTGGATAAGTATCCAAAATCCAGTTCACAAACATCCGTTCCTCGTTTTGATGGGCGTAAGAGCTTTCATTTATCCAATGTTTCCCATTTTGCTCTTTAACAAAATCAGAGTGGATATCCAAGAAGTGGGTTTTATTCCATAAGCCTGTGTCGTGAATGCAAACAATTGATTCATTCGATAAACAGGGATAAATAAGCTCGAATGTTTTTTGGTTAAGCCCCAACTCGTGGGCAGCATCAAAAAAAACAAGATCGATCGATCGATTTTCTACATCCAAAGCACAAAAATCGGTTTGTGATTTGTGTAGGAATTTAAATCGGCCATCCTTTGGAAACTCTTTAGCTGCTCTTTGCGCAGATTCATTGCTTATTTCATAGCTGTATAATCGTGCATCTTTTGGCATAGCCTGAAGGAAATTAAAAGCGCTGTGGCCATGAAAAAAACCAAATTCCACAATAGTCTGTGGCAATGTGGTTTTAACAATCGAAAACAAAAGAAGCGCCTCGGGTTGTTGAAGGGGTCCAATCGCATTTTCGTCCGTGTAAGAAATTAAATGGGAGATTGATATGTTTTTTGATCGCCCGACGAGGTGAGATATGAAACCAATACACTTTCTTGCGGATGATGAGTGATAAAATAATTTTCGAATGAGTCTTTTAATTGACATGGAATTAGTTAGAAGTTGTTTGTTGAAATGCTACGAACGACATAGCCGAGATTCCCGGAAATTTTTTTAAGTATTTTATCACGGGTATAGTTTATTAAAAATGATAGAGCTGTCTATTCAAAAATAACTTGCATGTGGAAATCCGGGAGAGGAGCACAGGCGTCCCGCCTGTGTCGGGCTGTAAACTTCTTTGCACCAGCGGACAACTCTAAAGCAGCTGGACCAGTCTACACACGGCCGGGACGGCCATGCTCCCTTGGTTTTTCAAACCGGAAAAGGAATTATATAAAGGAGAACAGGTTACAGCAGGTAAAACCACTGATGAACGCTGATAGACACTGATCGCTTTCGGGAGAGGAGCACAGGCGTCTCGCCTGACGCGGAACATTTTATGCCACTGAACAGAGGGCTTCTTCCATGCGGTGCCGGAATTTATCGATGGTAAATTGCTCCTCGTATCGTTCGCGGCCAGCTTGGCCCATGTGCTCGCGTAGGCTGGGGTTTTCCAAGAGAAGTTGAAGGCGATCAGCGGTGGCTTCGGGATCTTTGGGGGAGACCAGATAGCCGGTTTCACCATCGACTACGATGTCTGGTAGCCCCCGCCAGTTTGATGCCACGACGGGCAAATTGCACATCATGGCCTCGATGGCTACCAAGGGATGTGCTTCCGCCGAGTAGAATGTGGGAAAACAAAATACATCGGCTTGAGCAAGGGCTTTCCATTTTTCAGCTCCGTGCAGGGGGCCAGTAAACTCCACCTCATTATGAAGTTTTTGAAGTTGAACAAAATCGTCAAATAACTTTTGCTCCATGGCAGACGCCGCGCGGCCTACGATCCGGCATCGGAAAGGAACACCCCTATCCCGCAGTCGCTGACAGGCCTCCAACAGGATGCCGACACCTTTTTCCCTTGAAACCATGCCGCAAAATAAGATGACGGGGATTTTGTCCGGCCTATCGATTGAAACTTTTGGAAATTCGCGTGCATCTGGAATTCCATTAGGAATGACGACCGTCTTTTTGGATCTGAGAAATTCTCCGTCCCGTGCGCCCTGTTGGGAGATGGCGATCGAGAGAGCCGGACGGTTGTAGGCCCACAGAAAAAGTCGTTTGAAAATAATGGGTAGCGTTGGATAAAAATCACAAAGCCCATTGGCGTGAAAATGAAAGACGATCCTCCGGAAAAGCCAGCGCGTGCCAATGAGCAGCACGCAATCCCGTAAAAATGGCACTTTGTTCGGGCTTGCAGGTGGATAATAAAGAATGCTCGATCCCGTCTGAAAGCGGAGGCGAATAATTTGGAAAAAGATTTCCATCAAATGGATGATTTTCTTCCAACGAAAAACACCCACCTCTTGGATGTCATCCGAAAAAGCCATGCGCACATGGTGGAAGCGGATTTTGGAATAGGTGCCCTCCAAGAGCAATTGGTTCATCACCGCCTGCCCATGAACCGGTGGTGGTGTTTGTGCCACGGCGATAATCGAGATCACTTGCTCGGGCATGAGTTTATTTCAAGATTTTTTAAACCACGGATTGCACGGAAACACACGGATGGGAAGAATGGGGAGCAGACTACTCACAGATTGCTTGGGTGGTCATTTAAGACAATCTGGACTTCCACACTCCAAAGCGGCCATGCTTTTCAAATTTGGCCCGTGCGTTCGGACTGGATTTTGTGTAAATCGAGTATTTTATTGTGCATGGCGCATAACATCCAGTTAGGAACTTCGTGAGGCGATGTCTAATCACATAAATGCATTTTAGCCTCTTTAAGTAGGATGGTATCTTGCTTTGAAGGTAATTCGCCTCGGCGCGCGCGTTCGGCAGCAGATTCATATTCTGACCCGTATCAGCGAATGCGCTTGTGTAAAAAGATGCCCTTTTGAAATGGCGTTTTTCAGCCAGTCGATCAATCATCCAAAGCATATCGGCTAAGTCTTTATATCTTGAGTCAAATAGGTTCCACTTGTTTTTAATGACTTCTTTTCGATAAAATAAAGATGCTGTAAGTGTGGGCAGATGATCAGTGAGAATGTGACCCAATGAGGGAACCAATCCCGGGCGAATTGTTTCCAAATCACCCTGCGAATTTACAATCAAGCAACCGGCGCTGAGAATTTCGCAATTTGGATTTTTCCTGAAGAACTCATAGACATTTTGAACCGCTCCTTCCAAGAGTTGCTCATCGCAGTTTAAGTAGCAAACGATGTCTCCGGAGCACCGCTTGAATCCTCTATTTACGGCATCATACATTCCTCCATCTTGTTCTGAAAAAATTTTGAGCATGTATAATTTAGACTGTTCTTTAGTTGATTGTAAATTTTGCAGATTTCCATCTTGAAAAAATTCAGCGTCAAGTTCATTAGCCAACTCTTTGATACCAGGTGTGCCCGCGTCTTGGATGATATGCTCAATCGAGAGCGTTGAGAGACCAGAGTCGAGAGTCGGAGGCGTGGAAACGACTTGATCTCTAATGCTGGAAACACACAAGCGGAGCCATTCCAATTGATTGTAACTTGGTGTTATGATGCTGAAGATCATGCTTAATATTGGTTCACAACGCTATCTTTGGAGGTGCCGGATTTCATTTGGTCGTAAATCCAAGCATAAGTTCTTTCCAATCCAGAGCGGAGCGAGATCGAGGGCTGCCAACCGAGGAGACTTTGAATCAATGTGTTATCACTGCTGCGGCCCCGCACGCCCTTTGGGGCATCGATTTTATAGCGCCTCTTCAGTTTAATGCCAGCGATGTCCTCCACGATGTCAACCAATTGATTGATAGAAACCATTTCCGCCGACCCCAGATTGATCGGATCAAGAATCTCGCTGTTCATAATCGCCTGGGTGCCATGGATACAATCATCGATGTATTGGAAGCTGCGGGTTTGCAATCCATCGCCCCAAATTTCAATTTCCTTCGCTCCGCCAAGCTTGGCTGCGATGACCTTTCGGCAAATGGCCGCAGGGGCTTTTTCTCGACCACCATCAAATGTGCCATGCGGGCCATAGACATTGTGGTAGCGGGCCACGCGCGTCTGGATGCCGAAATCCTCTCGGAAATGTCGACACATGCGCTCAGAGAAAAGTTTTTCCCAGCCGTAGCCGTCCTCGGGATCGGCTGGATAGGCGTCCTCTTCTTTCAGCCCGGGGTTATCCGTGTCGCGCTGCTTGTATCCAGCATAGACGCAGGCTGACGAGGAGTAGAAAAAATGGCGTGCGCCGCAGTGGCGTGCGGCCATGAGGAGGTGCGTGTTGATGAGAACGCTGAGCATGCAGAGCCCTTTGTTGAGTTCTATGAAGCCCATACCGCCCATGTCGGCAGCCAGATTGTATACTGCTTCACAGCCATTCACGGCTTGGATGCAGGCGTCCTTGAGTTCAAGATCCAATGTGAGGTTATCGGCTTCGGGAAAGCGCTGATACCATTGCCACTGGGGTTTTTTATCAACAGCCCGGACTGGGTGCCCTTGGGCAAGCAGGGTTTTAACGAGTTCGCCGCCGATGAATCCGCCGGCGCCAGCTACGAGGATGGGATGTGCGTTCATTATTTGAGTGTGTTTTGTTGTTGTTTTGAAAGTTTTGGTTTTTTTGGCTTAGGTGTCTTGCGTAACGATGCTAAAATTAGGACTCAAGACAAGTTATGGCAGAATGATTGTTGGCAAAATCATTGGTTGGAATTTTTTATAACCACGGATGGCACGGATTAACACGGATGGGGGAATTGGGTTATTGGCAACCCCGGCTCAGGGAAGATTGGGGCGTGCCTACTCACAGATCGCTTGAGTGGCATGGATTATCCTGCGAAGCGGGGTTGGCGGAGAAAAATCGAAACTCGTGAAAGCTCGCTTGCTGGAGGTTTGTTGTTTCTCCGCCATATTCGCCCGGCGACTGCATCCAAGCCCCTCTTTATCCGTGAGTATCCGTGTCCTCCGTGGTCAAAATGCTTTCAGGTCATCCGCAGCCAGAGGCGGCCGCTACAGTGTTTCGAGGGAAAAATTTTTCGAAATCTTCTTGAAGCCTGCACCGCTTCAGCCTATGCCAGTCTGCATCATGGTCGCTCAGGTCTGGAATCACAAGCTGAATGAATAAAAACAAAATTTTCCTTGGCATCGTGATGGCTGCGGCCCTTCTTTTTGCCATCGTGGTGGGACAGAATGTGGCAGAAAATAATTTCAGCCGCCTGGGGATGTATGCGGCGATTGCAGTGCTTGGGATAGGCGCGTTGGGTCTCCGACAAAACGCCTGGCTTCTCATTCCGATTTGCTCGGGTTTTGGGGGAACCTTTGGTGGGGGCAGATTGCCGGCCTCGATCGCTGAAATGTCTGTGGCCTTTTGCTTCGGGCTTTTTATTTTGTTCAAGGCGCTCAAGGTTATTCCCAGGTTCCCTCGATTGAACTGGTGCGACAAGCTGCTTATCCTAAACTTGCTCTACCTCGCCACCGTTTTTGCTCGGAATCCTGTGGGCGTTGATTTTATACGATCCAACCTTATTGGAGGCAGGCCCTATTTTGCCATTGCTCTGGCCTGCTGTGGATTTTGGGTTCTCCAACATGTCACGATCAAGCCGAGACTTGCGATTTTACTGCCTGCGCTCATGTGCTTGGGATCGATCGCAAATGCTGTGAGTGGTTTGGTTGGCAATTTTGCTCCCAGCCTCGGGTATCGGCTGACCACCCTTTATTCCGGATTCATGCCAGGCGGTGACCAGAATCCGATGGAGCCTGTGGACACTGGCCGAGTGGAGAGGCATGGTTATCTCGCAGGCTTCGGAGTGGAGGTCGGCCGGGCAGCCGTAGCTTACGCAAACATTTTCAAGCTGATTTTTTTCCAAAACATCGTTCTTTCTGCCTGTTTTTACCTCTCTTTAGTTGCCATTTTGTTTTCGGGATTTCGCAGTAACCTTATTGGCTGGATTTTTGCAGCGGCGCTGGCAACTTATATTCGCGGAGGCATTCGGCAGGTGTTTCCCTTATTCGCCGCGGCCTTTGCGGGTATCGTGCTCATCGTTGTCGTTCAGACGGCAGGCTTGCATGTTCCCTTGGCAGCTCAAAGAGCACTCTCTTTCATTCCTATATCTTGGGATTCGCGAGCCAGCGTTGACGCGAAAGGTTCCGTGGAATGGCGTGTGGATATGTGGCGCTTGGCACTCACCACAGACCGATACATCAAGAATAAGGCCTTGGGTGATGGCTTCGGTTTCGACCCCTCGGAGTTACGCGCCTGGGCAACGATGTCCGCCTTGCGAATGGATACGAGTTACGGACTGCAAGATTATTATATGATCACTGGCGATTACCATAGTGGCCCGGTATCTGCGATACGATTCGTTGGCTATGTCGGCTTATTTCTCTTTACCGCATTATTGATTGCCAATGCGAGATATGCCTGGAAGATCATTGAATCAGCGAAAAAGACCGATTTCTTTCCATTAGCGCTTTTTTCCGGTATTCCTGCAATCATCCACCCGATTTTTTTCTGGCTCATTTTTGGAGGATATGGAGGAGATTTTGTTCAAGCCATTTTCACTTTGGGAATGCTGAATCTCATGGATCGGTCTATCAAGAAAGAAAAAGAGATCGCGGCGGTGGATCAAACAGAGAAGAATTTATAATTTATTCTCTCTATTTTGATAAGAATCTGGTTGTGTCTGCGGTTCGTTAAACTTGATCCATTTACGAGCAACCCACTCTGATCTCTCGACAAGAGTTGCGACTATCTCGATGACATTACCTCTTAAAGAAAGGCGATTTTTTTTACCGCTCAGAAATTTGGCAACTTCGCTAGGGTGCTTGGCATCTATGGAAGGCTTGTCGCGGCCTATATCTATGCCTTCAATGCAATGTTTGAAGCAAACAAGACTCAATAACGACTGGTCCCATCGGTGCTCATAAAAATCTGGCAATTCCGACAAACCAAGTTTGCTGGGATCATCGCTGATCATTTGACGATTTGCGCATAAAATCATCCATGCGTTCATTATATCCTTGGAGTCAGGACTACTAATCCAAATGGAAAAACTGGCCTGTATTGGTGCAGTTGCATGAATGGAAGGCGTATCCATCGACAACGATAGAAAAGCATCGCGTTTCGTCCACATCGACATAGGCCCGCACCATGGAATTTTTATTCCAGGCATTACGGTCTGCTCGTGTCTTTGCATCCAATCCAAAAAAACATCTAAGGAACCACTTAATAGCTTGTAGGGAAATGTCCTGCCCACATCACAATAAAGAACGATGTCTCCCTCGGGCAGCTCCTCCAGTTTTTTTTGAATGATGAATGGCTTCCATGCGTAAAATCCCGAACCACGTTCGCTGAGTTTGATCGTGGGACACCGTTTCTCAAATCCTGCCGCCAGAAGTTTTTTGGGCGTCCAGTGCGTTACAGCATCAACAACCTTGTTCGCCAAAGCCGACCAGGCAAGAAAAAGTTGTCGATGGCGAAAGCGCGGCGTCGCAAAGGTCACGAGGTGTATCCGCATAAAAAGTGCCAGTGGCGATCGAGCTGTTGACTAAAATTTTCCAAGAACCTCTTGGTAGATTTCTATATGCCGCTGTGCGATTCGGGAAGGGTGAAACTCTTCAAGAGCCTTCCTTTTTCCAGCCTGCCCTGCCGTGCTTCGGAATTCTGGATTACTAATCAAAAATTCTATGCATTCGCAAATGTTTTCCAGGTTTTGTGGATCAAATAAAAGTCCAGTAACATCATGGTCCACAAGATCCGGCACGCCGCCCACGCGCGATGCAGCAACAGGTAGGCCAGCAGCCATGGCTTCCAATACGACCATAGGGCAGTTATCTTCAAAGGTTGGTAAAATCAAAGCGGATGATTTTGCAAACTCCTTGGCCAATTCATCGCGCCCAAGGAAGCCGAGATATTCGATATTTGGAAGAACATCCGATTCACTTCGAAAAGCCATTCCATATTCGCCCGTTGGGTCAAACTGCCCTGCGAGCGCGAGTGAGCAGCGGTTGGCTTTGAGAAAAGGTGCGCAGGCCTTCAATAAACCGAGTGGGTTTTTTCGTTCATCCAATGAACCTACAAATAAGAAACGCGGGATAGGAGGAGGGCTCAATATGATGTCAAAGAAACGTGAATCAACGGCATTCGGAAGAAGCCAAGTTTTGGAAGCAAGACCTGTGACGAGTTTCTCCGTGTAGCTTGAAATAGCAACCACGCCATTCGTGCGCTTCAGGCAGAAAGTTTCCAAAATGGCCGCTAGTCTATGATAAATACTCTTTCGGTTTTCAGGCCTGCGGGCATGCACGCGCATGTTCCCGTGAAGGGTCAGAATGTTGGGATAGCCGGATAGAACGGCAGACATTGCACAGTCCCGCTCTGTTCCTTGTCCGTGGACGATTTCGGGCTGAATTTCTTTCAATAAACTTCTTGTTGCTTGAGCACAACCCAAGAATAACGATTTGCCCCATCCCAATTTGTCAACAATAATTTGGTGAAAGAAAATATTACTTGCAAGCTTGGAAGGATTTTCCGTTCCGACGCGACTGCAGGAAAGGACATGGATTTCGTGATCCCCCAAGCTTGCAAATCCATTCAAAAGTCCTTGGGGAGCAGTTCCAAAATATGGCTCTGCCAATGCGTAGTTCTTAAAATTTTCTCGATTATCTGTTGTGATTTGCGCGATGCGCATAAAAGTATTTTTGGATTTTGCGAATCATACCACTGTTTAATTTAGATACGATCTCGCACATTGGCTTCCAGGTGGCCGAGTTGAGCCTTGCCATTTCTTCACGACTTAAGTTCTCCCTATCATAGGGGGAAAAACCCAGAGGTCCTATAGTAAAACCATTTACATTCATATGGTTGAAAGAATGCGGTGGAAGCTTTCGCTTTTGAAAATGCACATAGGCAACTTCTCGATCGAAAAGCCCGCCTTCCCGATGATAGTAAGCTTGAAATGTCTTCCCTTCGTGCCAGTAAAAAATTTGGGATGGGTAGTTTTGAAGCTCAGTTGTTTCAAATTTAGTGTTTTTGTATTTCGTTGGTTGAACGATGTCTGCAATTACTTCATTGTGATATTGATTTAACCTGCAGTATCGAAAAATCTTCCAAATACCATCCCACTCATCAAATGCGCATAAATTATTGTAATTTAGAATATCTTTGTAACAAGGCGCGCCTGGAGCGTGTCGCATGAAGCAACTATTTACTTCAGGCGTATTTCTATAAATTGAAAGATGTCCCCTACAATAAATGCGATCGTTACTGCTTAGGACATTATCAGGCAAAAAGGTTCTTAAATCTCCGAAAATTACATCTAAATCGACATGGCCCCAAAAATCATAACCAAGAAAATACTCTTGTAAACAATAACCAAACATAGGTTTTAGGCGCGCAAGATCATAGCTAGATTTTATAAAAACTTCTGTTTTTAATTTTTTTGCTATGGTATCAATAAATTCGTTAAGACTCAAAAAAACAAACTTAACATTTACAGGAACAGGCGAGCATGGCATCGTATCCCCAATAACTATCCAATCAATTGAAGGATTATACTCCATGGACCGCAGCACTAGTGGCAAATAGGGAGGCAACTTACCAAAATAGCACGAACACAAAATAATCTTAGGAGATGAAGAATGCGTTATTTTATGTGATTCTTGAAACATATTAACTATCAACCAATTCTTTAAATAATCTGTGATACTTCATCTCGCAGGCGCTAGCGGAATATTTTGTTTGTGATGCTTTAAGACCTTTACAACCAAGTTCCCTGCGGAGGGTGGAGTCCACAAGTAGTCTCTTGAGTGAAGAAACTAAGGATTTAGTGCAGCGGCAAACGATACCACCTTCCATTTCACGGATGCAGCCTCTATTAGTGGAGATCCAAGGTATACCTGCAGCCATGGCCTCAATCAGAACAATGGGTTGAGTTTCGTGCTTGGCGGTAAGAATAAGTAAATCGCTTTCAATGAGAGCGCTAAAAACCTCTTCGCGTGGTAAGGATTCGAAAAAAAACACTTTACTGCATGAATAATGATGCTGCAATTTCTCGTTTTCAGCTTTTAACTCGGCACCATAGGAACCTAACTCGCTTCCGATAAACACTAGGATGGAGCCTGGAACATTGGCCTTCCGAAAAACACTAAGGGTAAGTTTTTGGTTTTTACGATCGCAGTAGTTTGCGATACACAAGGCTAGGGGGCCATGGGGAATTCCATACTTGCTTCTGAATCCACGCTTTGCGTTCAGCACTAAACCCAAATGAACACTGTTTGGAACAACTTCCATTCTGCGGTGTAGAAGCAAGGTTGCTGCAGTATGGTCAAAAAAACGACCGACCCCTCGCATTTTACTCAAAAAAATAATTTGGTCATATCTTGAAATCATTAAGGGTAAATTAAAAATGGTCCATTTAATACCTTTCAGCAAAACGCCCAAACCCAGCGTCCATCTGCGTGCTGGGTGGTATATGTGGAGACTATAACCATGACTGACCATCACCTTAGGGCATTTTATCTGATTGAAAATGCCTTGCATCAATATAGTTGGCCAGGCTTCCCAGCATTGATTGACAATCAAATCAAAATGGCTTTCTGTTATAAATGTAAGATATCTTCTAATTTCAGAAGACTGATTAAGGTCAAGATTTTTTGCCTTTTTAATGCTAAAGCGTATTACTGTAACGCCATTTAATGTAATAAATTTATTTGACGTATTTTCTTTAAAATTATCAGGAAACTGTGTAGCAACAAAGACATTCCAGCCATTTTTTGCTAATCCCTCCGCCATAAATCTTGAAGCCTCGGCAACACCATCTTTGTTAGGTGGATACGTAAAAGTTGTTATTAGTATTTTTGGCACCTTTATAAAGTTTAGAGAATAATTTTGTATCGTGACCTAAAGTATAAAACTCAAAAATCACTATACTTCCTATTTACACGCCAAAGTGGCTCAAAAAAGAAGGCTAAGCTTGAATAAAAGAAAATGGGTCCTCTTCATGGTATTTCTTTTGATCCGCAAACATATTCTAGCGCTGGATTTTTTTTTGGATTGATAGCTTGACATTTTTTATAGTCCCGCCAACTAGATCTAAGCTTATTTAAGAAGTTGTTTTCGGATAGAGTTTTAAAAATAGACGATTGCGATTTCTGTAAAGAGCTATTCAAATCAGATTTCCATGCGCTTACGTAATCGGATTGCTGTGGCCAATTTTTGAAGATTTCTGTCTTCGATTTTTTTCTTGCTGTTATGAAAAGTAAAATCTCCTCAGAGGTTCTAATTTCCACACGCTTATTAATAATAGAAGGATTTTTTACCGAATACCAATTTCCCTCTGCTGCAATCAACATTCGCTCAAGTTCAAAACCGTTTGCCTCAGAGAAAGTGCTATAAAAAAGCTCGGGGCTAAACTGGTAAAAGCCATGTCCTGAAAAATTATGCCATGGTGTCATAAGAATTAGTGAACCACCAAGTTTCAGCATTTCCATGCAATTTTTAATAGCTACAGGGACGTTAAAGACATGCTCAAGAGTTCCTCCATCAATAATGGTATCAAATGAGTTATGGTATTTTTCCTCAACCGGAATATTCATGTCATGTAGGATTTGTGCTCCCTCGTAAGCTGACGCATCCATGCTCAGCGAGGGAATCCCAGCGAGGTATGCCAAAAATTCATCTGCAAAACCCGAGCTAAATAATTCAATATTTATTATTTTTGACACTTCAGCGCGTTCCTGCTGGTTCAAATAAACGCTTTGTCGGCCAAGTGTAAGCGTTTTCCCAAATTGAATTCCTCGAGCTTTTTCTCCCAGAAGAAATCGGATTGCTTTAATATCAAGGCCCATAAAAATATGTTTTCGTATTTATTTTTTCGTTGAAAATGCCAGCGCAGTTCCTTTAACAAGAATTGGACTCAATCCGGATTCCTTGAGATACTTAACCACATCGCGATGACTTGCGGTGCAGTCGTGCCAGGCAAGTATTCCGCCTGGACGAAGCATCCGCCAACCTTTTTCAGTATCATTTTTTACATATTCGTAACTATGAGCACCATCAACAAACACAAGGTCGATCGTTCCGTGAAAGGGTTCTTCGTCAAAGCTCGCGGAGTCTGATTTCAGGAAGGTCACGCGGTCTCGCAAATCGTTTGGAATTAGTAGACCCTTTCCATTCTCAGCGGCAATTTGCTGTTCATCGATTTTTGGAATTGGCAGACGGTAAGCTGGATGGTCATCGGGAAGATCAAGAGTATAAACCATGCCGCATGGGGCGATATTAAGAGCGAGTTGAGTAGTGGAGACACCTTTATATGTTCCAAACTCAAAGATTCTTTTTGCTTTTACAA
>Ga0172376_10005558_pt1 | contig 14011 bp, 17 predicted proteins | sample Lak35m_FD_121114 | JGI IMG/M metagenome (GOLD analysis project Ga0172376, IMG submission 121114) | Freshwater microbial communities from Kabuno Bay, South-Kivu, Congo - kab_092012_35m | ecosystem: Environmental > Aquatic > Freshwater > Lake | place: Democratic Republic of the Congo: South-Kivu...
AAATTTAGACAAAAAATTACAGTATGAGTATTACCTAGAGGCTTTACCAAAGGCCAATCGATATGCGAAATGGCATAAAGACGATAAAGGCTCTATAGAGCCTATTATGGAGTTTTATGGCTATTCCAGAGCCAGAGCCATGGAAGTAGCTCAGATCCTGTCAGATAGCCAAATAGAAGCTATAAAGGAGTCATTAAATAGGGGTGGAAAGTCCTAAAAATATAAATAATTTATATTTTATGGAGTAAAAAATGACGGAAGATGATGATATTTTTGATGGGCTTGGTGTAGAGATTAATTTAAAGAATAAAGAAGATTTTCTTAAGGTAAAAGAAACATTGACAAGAATTGGAGTTTCTTCTAAAAAAGAGAAGAAATTATTCCAATCTTGTCATATTTTACATAAACGCGGACGATATACCATCATGCATTTTAAAGAGATGTTTTTACTAGATGGTCTAGAAAGTGACATATCAGATGATGATGTGGCTCGTAGAAATACAATTGTAAGACTTTTAGTTGAATGGAATCTTATAGAAGCCGTTGATCCAGAAGAGTACAAAGAACCACAGATTTCACTAGCCAGACTTAAGATCATTCCACATAAAGATAAACAAGAATGGCAACTAATCCCCAAGTATCATATAGGAAAGTGACCTAAATACAACAAAGGATTTATATTATGGATTATATGCAAGCAATAGGTTCTCCCTTCTTACTACAATACTCATCTAATTCTGATTTAAAACCAAAAAAGTTTGAATGGACTAATGAAGATAGTCCGATTAAAGTTTTTATTGATTCTGCTATTCCACACGGAATAAATTATAGGAAAAAAACAGGTGAAAAGAAAATCGCATGGATCTGCGAATCAAGGGCTATTTTTCATGCATGGTCAATACCTCGCAATGTGCTTGATCAACTTATACCACAACTTGAAGAAAGTTATGATGCAATTTATTTTGCAGATAGGGAATATTGTAAAAAGAGTTCGAAATTTCATTTCTCATTTGCTGGCAGTAACTTACCTTGGGTAAAAGAACATAAGATCTTTTCAAAAACAAAGATCTGCTCTATGTTTGCATCTAGTAAAAAAGTAACACCCGGCCATGCTTTGCGACATCAAATAGCAGAAAATCTAAAAGATAAGATTGATATCTTTGGTGGCGCAGCAAATTCTAATAAAATTGGAAATAATATAGCTCCATGGAATAGTAAACATGAGTTATTAAATAACTATATGTTTCAAATTGTCATTGAAAACGACAGTTATGAGACTTATTTCACAGAAAAATTAACCGATTGTTTTGCTACAGGAACAATACCAATTTATTGGGGTGCTCCTGATATTGATAATTATTTCAATAAAGATGGGATGATTATTATTAAAGATGAAATAGATTTAAATTTATTGACACCAGATTACTATTATAGTAAACTAGATGCAATAAAAGAAAATTTTGATAAAGTTCAAAAAATGCAAGGATCAGATGATATTCTATACGATCTGATTAAACAACTATGAAAACTCCACTAGTAAGTTTTTTTGCTGATATCGATGGTAGAACATATTACAGCGATCATGCAAAACGATTCATTAAAAATTGTCGTGATCTTGAGATACCTTTTATTGTAAGAGAATTACAATCTAGAGGGGACTATAGAGCAAATTGTTTATCGAAACCAAGATTCATATATGAAATGATGAAGGAAATTAATATTCCTTTTGTATGGATGGATATTGATACAATAATTCATAAAACTTTAAATGTATTTGATGAATTAGCACCGAACTGCGATATTGCATTTGCGTTCCCAAAAATACCAACTAAAGATGATCCATCGATGTCTTTACCAAAAGCATCACCAATTTTTGTAAATAATACAGCAGCTGGTATTGAATTTATTCACGATTGGGTTCAAGGTGTGGAACAGATAAAAAAACAAAATGTTCCAATATTCGATCATGAAATTCTAGTTGGTTTATTTCTAAAAAATATAAAAAAAATTAGAGTTGGTTGTTTACCAAAATCATATTGTATGTGGCCTGGTGAAGAATATGATGGTGAAAAGTATATTACAATGGGTTTAGCAGATAGTGAATCAAAGCAACAAAAATTAAAAGAACTTGGGTATGATGATTCGGATATACAGTATCAAAGTGTTGGTAATAAATTTTTGGAGATAAAATGAATTATTATGTAGAGTATTGGGATTGTGGAAATGAAGAAAGAAATACAGAAGTAATAGATTGTATTAATACAAATATTAAATCTAATTTTTTTAAAAATATTTTTATTTTTTCCGAAAAAGAAGAAAAAAGATTATTAAAACAAACAATAAAAAGTTCAAGAATAACATATCAATATATCTTTGATAATGCTGTTGACGGGATTAATATTTTTTGCAATTCAGATATGGAATTTGATGAGACAATAAAATTAGCAGAAAATATAAACGAAAATGAATTTTACGCATTGACCCGATATGAAGATAATATGATGCTTCATAAAAACGATGACCCATACAAAGGCTATGATTCACAAGATGTTTGGATTTGGAAAGATAGATGTAAAATTAAAAATGCAAATTTTTATTTAGGATTACCTGGGTGTGATAATAAAATTGCTTATTACGCAGAATTATATGGTTATAATGTAAAAAATCCATCATTATCGATCAAAACTTATCACAAACATATTACAAATATAAGAGATGGATCATCTGCTGATTTATCAAAAAGATTACCACCACCATATAAATTAGTACCTATAACGGAATTAACATGAAATTTTTAACATTTTTAAATTCTGGTTGTATTGATATTTGTAAAAATATGCTTAAATCAGCAGAAAATGTTGGTTTAAATCTAAATGATTTTATAATTGCTTGTATAGATGCTAATGCATATGAACAAATGAAAAGTTATAAAGGAGCATACTTAGCTTTTGAACATGAAATTACTGAATACAAAAATTGGTCTTTTGACGAGACAAGTGATTTTAGAAAAATCGTTAAATATAAATGGAAAATTATTAAAGATAATTATATAAAATATAATTCTTTATGCTTTGTGGATACAGATATTGTATTTTTAAAAAATCCATTGCCATTTATTTCAAAAGCAGGAAAAATTTTATTTCAATGCGATTTACCAGGAAGTACTATATGTTCTGGATTTATGGTATTTAATAATACTGATAAATGTAAAGAATTAATAGAGATTTGTGGAAATAATATAGAAGAGGATGATCAAATTCTTATTAATAAATTGGTATTAACAAATGAATATATCAATAGTATAGCATTATTAAAACCAAATATGTTTCCAAATGGCCATGTTTATTATCAACAAAATATAAAAAATGATGCTATTATTGTACATAATAATTTTATGGTTGGAATTGAAGAAAAAACTAGAAGATTCAAGGAAGAAAAATTATGGTATATTTAAGTGATTCTTTTTTAAGACCTTTAGCTGAATATCCAATATATCCACCATATCATAGTGGTTCATATCTAGAGGAATATTTTTTCAATAGATGGAATCAAGAAAATAATCAATCGGATAGAATTTACATTGATATCTTTTGGACAAATATTTATTGTAATAGATCATATCTATCTGATTATTTTAGTTTTGATATTCAAAAATATTTAAAAGATAATTTAGATTATTCTAAAAAATATTTTACTATATGTCAACATGATGATGGGCCATTTGAAGATTTACCCGAGGATACAATTATATTTTCTGCTGGTGGAAATAGAACAAAAGGTAATATTAAACCAATACCATTAATTTGTGGTCCTATACCAAATTATATAAAACCTAAAGTTAATAAAGATATTTTTGCCTCATTTGTGGGATCAGTTACCCATAATATAAGACATATGATGATTCATGCACTAAAAGATAAGTCTGACTATGTTATTAGAGCTGGATCCTGGACACCTAATATACCAATTAGTAATTTTCAATTATTTTTAGAACTAACATCACGCAGTAAATTTACTTTATGTCCAAGAGGCTATGGTCCATCCAGTTTCAGAATGTACGAAACATTTCAGCTTGGTTCTGTTCCAGTTTATATTTCAGATAAAAAATACTTACCATGGACAGATGAGTTGGGTTGGGAAGATTTTGCAGTAATTGTTGATGAATATGAAATACCATACATTGATCATATATTAAAAGAAATATCAGATGAAAGATATAAAGAACTTCTTAATAACGGACAAAAATTATATAATAAGTATTTTTCAATGGAAGGTATGTATCAAAATATAAAAAAGAGAATATTATGAAAAAAATATTGTTTCAAATAGCAAATTATAACGATCAAAGACAAGAAATTTTTGAGCAAGTATATTCTAAAAAAACACAAAAATTTGCAAATTTGCATGGATATGAATATCAGTTATATAAAGGACCATGTATATACAGAAATTGCAGTTGGCAAAAAATATATTATTTGAATAATTTAATAGAAACAAAAAAGCTTACACATGGAGATAGAGTTTTATTTTTAGATGCCGATGTATGCATCAAAGATATAAATGAAGATTATCCATTTAACGCCAATTTTAACTATTCTATAGATAATGGAAATACTCACTGTATGGGAATTTGGGGTATGGTTATTTGTGATTGGACAATTAATTTAATTAATAATTTTATGAATAATATATTATTTGATGAATGTAATGGTACAGAACTTTGGAAATTATGGTCTGAACAAGGAGCTTGGTATACTTTAACTGGAATTCCAAGACACAGTTGGAAAAGTTATTTCGACATGGAAGACTATGGTTGGGGGAAAACAGAAGATGAATTTTTAAAATCTAAGATAAAATATACAGTGAATGAATTAAAAGAAAATGTTTGTATTTTAGGACCAGAATGGAATACTACTCTTTTAGATGAAGATTCTGATAGTATTGGGTCTGGAGTTTTACAATATAATATAGTAAAAAGTAAAAAAGAAGATACTAAAATAAGACACTTTGCAGCACAACCATGGAGATTTGATTATCTTTAATCATAAAAGTTATGAATATAGATCATATTTATATTTGTCATTGGACAAAATTAGTAGAAAGAAAAACACATATACTACAACAACTTGGTTTACTTGAGTCTGGCGAAAAGGGATTGTGTTTAATAATAGACCAATAATTATGAATATTTCACACACATACATATGCCATTATAATAAATTAATTGAAAGAAAAATATTATGAAAGTAGATATAATAAAAAAAATAATTAATATTGCATATGAAAAAAAAGAAGGACATATTCCAAGTTCATTATCTATTCTTGATATTCTTTATATAATATATAAAAAATTTATTATAAAAACAGATAATCAATTTGTATTATCGAAAGGTCATGCGTCAATTGGTTATTTTGTAATTTTAGACCATTTTAAAATATTATCAGAAGATATAGAATCATTTTGTGATTTTAATTCTTCTTTGGGTGGTCATCCATCAAGTTCTATTGAACAAGTTGAATGTTCTACTGGATCTTTAGGACATGGGATGCCATTTGCATTAGGAATGGCTTTGGCTAAAAAGATAAAAAATGAAAATGGTAAAATTTATGTTTTGATTGGTGATGGAGAATCTAATGAAGGGACTGTGTGGGAAACAGCATTATTGGCAGCACATCATAATCTAAATAATTTAGTATGTATTATGGATTATAATCATTCAACGGATCGTGCATTATCTATAAATAATATTAATGATAAATTTAAAGCTTTTGGTTGGAATTGTTTTGAAATAGATGGACATGATATCAATTCAATTGAAAAATCTTTATCAATGGAATCTGATAAACCATTATTTATTTTAGCTAATACAATCAAAGGTAAGGGTTGTAAACTAATGGAAAATAATCCAGAATGGCATCATAAAATTCCAAATGAAAAAGAATATAATTTATTAAATGAAAGTATAAATTATGACGAATTACAATGGTAGTTTAATAATAAACACAAGAGAATATGGATTTTTTTCTAGTTTAATACAAATAATAGATAATTTAAAATACTGTGAAAATAATAATTTAAAACCAATAATGAATATTGGTGAAAAGTTTTTATATCAGCATTTAAATAAAAATCCTTGGGGTGAATTTTTTGAAAATATTAACGATTCTATACCAGTAGGAAATGTTGTTGAGATAACAGAATTGACAAAAAATGCAAATTTTTTACTAGAAAATTATTTGATGGTCAGTCCATCAAGAGATGATTATTGTTTAAAATTATGGAATTTATTAAATAACACTGAAGAATTGCAATATCATCGAAATGAAATAAATTCTATGATCAAGAAATATATTATTCCAAACAAAGAAATTAAATCAGAAGTTCAAAGATATATCAATTTATGTGGTATAGGAAAGAATAGTTTGGCTGTTCATATGCGAACTACAGATTATGGACATCATGATATTTCTCAATATCATAGAATGATTGAAAAAATTTCTATTAATAAAAAATATGATAATATTTTTGTGGCTTCAGATAGCAAAGAAGCTATTATGGATATCAAATATACATATCCAAATGTTCATCATTATCAAACATCTAGAAGAGCTAAAGAACTTACTAGAATGGTTCCATTATGTCATATTGTAAAAGGATCTGATAAAATAAATCATGGAAAAGATGTTTTAATTGAATGTTTGTTACTTTCACAATGTAATGAAATTGTTAGCATTAATTCAAATGTAGCAGCAATGGCATGTTATTTAAATCCAAATTTAGGTATTAATTTGGTGACAAGACAGCATGGTGGGGGATAATACAAGACTATACTAATCATCCTGAAACATTAGGTGTTAGAAAAGCTGTAGATGATTCTTTATAAGATAAACCAGAAAAAATTTCAATGTATTTAAATACAACTCAAGGTATAATAAAAAAAATATAAATTATGAGAAAACAGTTTACAAAAACATTAAAAAATATATTGTATAAAGATACAAATAGTGTATTGCTTTTGGGTGATATAGGAGTATTTGGTTTTCGTGATGAATTAAAAAATATTCCTTCTAGAGTTTACAATATAGGAATATTGGAACAGAGTACAATAAGTTTAGCTGCTGGGTTATCTAGAAATGGAATGATACCTTTTGTACATACAATAGCTCCTTTTCTAGTTGAAAGAGCATTTGAACAATTAAAAATAGATTTTGGATATCAAAATTTAGGTGGAAATTTTATTACTGTTGGAAACTCATATGATTATGCTGCATTGGGATGTACACATCATTGTCCAGGAGATATTCAATTATTATTAACTATTTCTACTATGAAAATTTTTATTCCAGGAAATAGTGAAGAATTGGATCATTTAATAAATTTAAATTATAACAATAAAAATCCAAATTACTATAGGCTTGGTGAAACTGAAAATAGTGAGACACATATTTCGGATTCGGGAAAAGCATCAGTGATAAAAATTGGCAAAAAAGCTACAGTTATTTGTATTGGAAATATGCTTGATGCTGTAAAACAAGCAATACAGGATTTAGATATCACATTATTGTATTATAATACAATAAATCCATTTGATTCTAAAACATTAATAAAATATTTTAATGAAAAAATTATTGTGTGTGAACCATTTTATGAAGGAACAATTGATTATTTAATTAATAAATCATTATATGATAAATTATTTAAAATATACCATATAGGTATTCCTAGAAAGTTTTTAACAAATTATGGGACTAAGCAAGAACACGATATAGATTTAATGCTTGATGTAAATGGAATAAATAAAAGGATTTTATCATGGATTTAAAAAATTTTTATAATTATAAACAATTAGAATCAAATATAGATTTTTCAAAATTTAAAAATAAAAAAGTGTTGATAACAGGATCTACGGGTTTGATTGGTTTGCATATGTTAGCGGTTTTAAAAAATATTCAAAAAAAATATAATATTAGTATTTTTTGTTGGATTAATAATGATATAGAGTCAATTTATAGTGACCTTTTTACTGATTGTACAATTATTAAAGGTGATTTAACTGATAATAAAAATATTGAAAATTTAAAACTTGAATTTATAGAAATTTTAAGTGGAATTGATTTTATAATCCATACTGCTGGTTATGGGCAACCACAAAAATTTATGCAAGATAAAATAACTACAATAGAATTAAATACATCTACAGTAGTAAATTTATTTAAATTATTAAATAAAGGTGGTTCTTTTTTGTTTTGTAGCACAAGTGAAATTTATAGTGGAATTGAAGAAGAATCTATATCAGAAGAACGAATAGGATCAACGAATCCAGCTCATCCAAGATCATGTTATATAGAAGCAAAGCGTTGTGGTGAAGCTATATGTCATGCATTTGCGCCTGATTTTAATATTAAAATTGCTAGAATAAGTTTAGTATATGGCCCAGGAACAAAAAAAAATGATGCTAGAGTTTTAAATAATATAATTCAAAAAGCATTATTAAATAATAAAATAGATCTTTTAGATACTGGAAGTTCAATAAGAACATATTGTTATATTTCAGACGCAGTTGAAATGTTGTATAATATTTTATTACATGGAAATGAGAATGTTTATAATATAGCTGGAACATCAAAAATATCAATTTATAAACTCGCACAAATTATAGCAGATAAATTGCATGTTGATGTTAATATTCCAATAGATGATAATAAAACATTAAATGGGACACCAAAAATTGTTAATTTAGACATAAATAAATATATAAATGAATTTAATAAAAAATCTTTTATTGAAATAAATGATGGATTGAATTATACCATAGAATGGCAAAAGGATCTTTATTATGGAAAATAAAATCACAAAACAAGATATTGAAAAAATATTAAATATGAAAGTGCCACAATTTGTAGAAACTAGATTAGATGATACACCACTTTTATATAAAAATTTAACCGAAAAAGAATTTAATGATTATGTAATACATATTATTAAAGTTCTTTTGGGTGATATTACTAAATCTGGAAAACATCGAATAGATGAATGGGAAAATGGTTGGGGTGAAAATTTAACAGAGTTTATAAAAAATAAAAACTATGATTCTTTAATCCCAAAATATCACGGAAAAAATAGATTTGTTAGATGGAATGATAAAATAATAAATCCAATAACAAAAAATTTTGATTATAAAATTCATATTGCTTTTGTTGATACTATAATTAATAATTATATTTCTAAAAATATTAAAAATGTTTATGAATTTGGATGTGGTCCTGGATATCATCTTCTTAGATTGCAACAAGAAAATTTAAATTTAAATTTAACTGGTCTGGATTGGGCAGAGGCATCGCAAAAAACTATAGAACAAATAAATCGGACTTTTGACTATAAAATTAATTCACATAAATTTGATTTTTTTAATCCAGATAAAAATTTTAAAATTAAAAATTCAAGTATGGTATATACTGTTGCAGCATTAGAACAAGTTGGTGATAGATATAAAAATTTTATAGAATATTTACTAAATCAAAATCCAGATATATGTGTTCATATGGAACCAATATCTGAATTATTAGATGATAATAATTTAATTGACTTTTTATCTATAGAATATTTTAAGAAAAGAAATTATTTATCAAATTTTCTTACTTATTTACAAGAATTAGAATCTAAGGGGATAATTGAAATAATAGACAAGCGTAGAATTTATACTGGAAGTTACTTTATTGAAGGTCATTCATTAATTGTTTGGAGAAAAAAATGAGACTGACATTTGATATGCGCGAGGGAGATCAAAAGATTGGATTGTTTGATCTTTGCAATTATGTAAAAAATAAATTAGGCACTAAAATCCAAATGGTTGAAATAGGTGCTTATTGTGGAGCTAGTGGTGAAATTTTTGCAGAAAATTTTAATGATGGTGTTATAAATTCTGTTGACCCATGGGAAAAATATATTGAAGATTGTTCTATATATGATATTAATAAACAAGAATATGAATTAAAAGAAGCAGAAATTATTTTTGATTATATCACAAAAAATCATAAAAATATAATTAAAAATAAAATGTCTAGTGTAGAATATAATAAAATCATAAAAGATGAATCATTAGATTTTGTTTATATTGATGGTAATCATCAATATTCTTCTATATTAGAAGATATAAAAATATGGTATCCAAAAATAAAAAATGGTGGAATAATAGCGGGACATGATTATAATTGGGATAGTGTAAAAAGAGCAATTTTTGATTTTTTTAAAAAAAATCCAGATAAAACATTTTGTGATCATAGTTGGGTTTTTAACAAATAATATTGGAGTAAATAAATGCTTTTATCTATACTAATTCCAGGAAAAAATGATAATTTTAGAAAAAGTAATCGCAAATCATTAAAACTTAATTTAGAACAAACTATATTTAATTTAAAAAAAATAAATGTGAATGATGTTGAGGTAATTTTATGTGATTGGGGTTCAGAAATTCCAATTATTTATGATATTATTGAAAGTAAACATGATAATTTTAAATGTGTTTATGTTCCCCCCAATATTGCGAAAAAATATAATAGAAATTCAAATTATTCTATAGTACATCCAATAAATACAGCCTTCAGAAGAAGTTCTGGAAAATATGTTATTTTTTGGGATTCTGATTGTTTTGTGCCATATGATGATTTTGAGATGTTATATTCTTTTGTTAAAAATATCGATATAAAAAATAATATGAATTTTTATTGGGGTTCACGACATAATATAGAATTCAAAAATTATGAAGAGGTGAAAACTTCAGAAGAGTTAATAAAAAATTTAAAAGAAAATAATATAAGTTCACACGAACCTTTGAATTCTGAAAAATTCATGGGTACATCTATATCTATTTTAATGAATAGAAATTTATGGGAAGATAGCACTGGATGGTATGAAGAATTAATATATTGGGGTTGGCAAGATATAGAATTTCATAGAAGATTGGAAAATAAATATAAGTATGGTGGAGATTTATTTGATTATAATATTAAATTTTACCATTTAAAGGAAGATAAGATACAATCAAATCTATCTCATAGACTTGAAAATCCATGGTTAAATGCTAAAAACTTTAAAGCAAATGAAGAATCATGGGGATTGAATGATGAAAAATTGGAAATTATTACATGAATACATTAATAACTGGTGGTAATGGATTGCTTGGAAAGGCATTAAATTTTGGTTTTAAGCCATCAAAAGATGAATTAGATATTTTAAATTATGAAAAATTATGTTATTATGTTGAAAAAAATAAAATTGATTCCGTGATACACGCAGCAGCAAAGGTTGGTGGTATAAAAGCAAATACAGATTTTATCTATGATTTTTTTTCAGATAATTTACAAATGAATTTAAATATAATGAATATATGCAAAAAATATAAACTTAAAAAAGCAATATTTATTATTTCTACATGTGCATTTCCTACCAACTGTGAGCTTCCTTTAAGTGAAAAATGTTTGCATAGCGGAGAACCACATCATACAAATTTTGGATATGCATATTCAAAAAGAATGCTTGAAGTTGGATCAAGAGCGTTGTTTCAGCAATATAATATTTCTAGTAGTTGTTTAATACCATGTAATTTATATGGTGAAAATGATAATTATAATATTGTAAATGGACATGTAATACCCAGTCTTATTCATAAATGTTATTTAGCTAAAAAAAATAATACTGATTTGTATATTTGGGGATCTGGGAAAGCAGAAAGAGAATTTATTTATATAAAAGATTTTTCAAAATTGATTGAATTGATGTATAGTAATGATATAGAGATACAAAATCCTGTTATAGTTTCACCTGGACAATCGTTTCAGATAAAAGAAATAGTTGAACTAATTGTAAAAATTATGCAATTTAAAGGGAATGTTATTTATGATATTTCTAAACCAGAAGGTATATTAAAAAAAGATTCTTCAAATGAAAAATTTAAAAAATATTTTCCAGACTTTAAATTTACAGATATTGAAACTGGATTAGAACTAACAATAGAATATTTTATAAAAAATTATGAAAGTATTAGAAAATGAAAAAAGTAGCACTAATAACGGGAATTTCTGGTCAAGACGGGTCATATTTAACAGATTTATTATTGAGTAAAGGATATGAGGTTCATGGTATTATTCGCAGATCCTCATCATTTAATACAGGACGTTTAGAACATCATATTCAAAATCCAGAAGTATATAATAAAACATTATTTTTACATTATGGTGATTTAACAGATTATACGACTATTGAAAAATTAATTCATAAATGCAATCCAGATGAAATTTATAATCTTGGAGCACAAAGTCATGTTAGAGTTTCTTTCGACGCTCCTGTTTATACGGGAGAAACTGTCGGTATCGGTACATTAAATGTTCTTGAAGCAATACGAACTATACAATCACTTACAGGTAAACAAATAAGATATTATCAGGCATCCTCCAGTGAAATGTTTGGTAAGGTTCAAGAAGTTCCACAAAAAGAAACAACACCATTTTATCCAAGATCACCATATGGATGCGCTAAAGTCTATGGTCATTGGTTAACAGTAAATTATAGAGAATCATATAATACACACGCCTCATGTGGAATTCTATTCAACCACGAAAGTCCACGGAGGGGTGAGACTTTTGTTACTCGTAAGATTACAAGAGCAGTAGGTAAAATATATCAAGGACTTCAGAAGAAATTATATCTTGGTAATATGAATTCTTTAAGGGATTGGGGATTTGCTGGTGATTATGTTGAAGCAATGTGGATGATGCTTCAACAAGATACTCCAGATGACTATGTAATCGCAACTAATAAAATGATTTCAGTCGAAGAATTTTGTCAAAAAGCATTTGCAAAACTTGGTATGAATTATAAAGATTATGTTGAAGTTGATGAAAGATATTATAGACCAACAGAAGTAGATCAATTACTTGGGGATTATTCTAAAGCAAAACAAAAACTAGGATGGGAACCAAAAACTAGTATTTATCAACTCATTGATATGATGGTTGACCATGATTATGAGTTAGCAAGAAGAGATAAAATTATTGAAATTCATGATAAAAAACTGAATCCTACTGGTAGTTCTTTTATATAAATAGTATAAAAGGTATATAATATGCATAAATTATGTCTATCGATGATCGTTAAGAATGAGTCTCATATTATTCATGAGTGCTTAAATTCTGTGTATAAAGACATTGATTACTGGGTAATCGTTGACACTGGATCAACAGATAATACCAAAGAAATTATTACTAATTTCTTCAAGGAAAAGGGAATTCCAGGGGAACTCCATGAAAAACCATGGGTATCATTTGGTCAGAACAGAACAGAAGCATTAGATTTATGTAAAGGAAAAGCAGAATATGCTTTCATGATTGATGCTGATGATTATCTAGTAGGATCATTTAACTTCAAACCAGATCCGAATGTAGATGGATATATTATTCGTCTTGGTCGTGAAGAGTTTTCTTGGTGGAGAACTCAGATTTTCAAATTAGAATCAAATTGGAAATATGTTGGTGTTCTTCATGAATATGCTACATGTGATAAACCAAATCCAGTTATGGTAAGATTAGAAGGTAACTATAGAGTAGTTGCTCGTACAGAAGGAGCAAGAAATCTCAATATCACCCCAATTGAAAAATACTCCAAGGATGCAGAACTTCTAGAAAAGGCTCTAGAAACAGAGCCAGGAAATATTCGTTATCAGTTCTATTTGGCCCAATCATACTTTGACTCACAGCAATGGGAAAAGGCCGAAGTAGCCTATATGAAGCGTGTTGATATGGGTGGATGGCAAGAAGAAGTATATTATTCGCTTTATCGTGCGGCGATCTGTAAGAGTATGTTAAATCGTGAATGGATTGAAATTCAACAGGCTTTCATAGAAGCATATAATTACAGACCCATTCGTGCTGAACCATTATTCCATATAGCACAAATCTATAGAATGAAGTTCAATAAACCAGCTCTGGCATATCTTTTCGCCAAGATGGCCGCTGA
>Ga0172376_10005560_pt1 | contig 14007 bp, 10 predicted proteins | sample Lak35m_FD_121114 | JGI IMG/M metagenome (GOLD analysis project Ga0172376, IMG submission 121114) | Freshwater microbial communities from Kabuno Bay, South-Kivu, Congo - kab_092012_35m | ecosystem: Environmental > Aquatic > Freshwater > Lake | place: Democratic Republic of the Congo: South-Kivu...
ATTATAGATAAACAAATAAGTGAATTAAGGGATGAATATATGAAAATATTTGTATCGGATATGAAAGATTTAGTTAAAGAAAATAAAAATGTAGAAATTGATATATATGAACATTTAAAACCTAGACAATATTACAAACATATTATTTTTAATAAAGTGGATGATAATGTGCTTAGTAATTTTGATGTAGAATTAGAATTTGTTGAAGATAATAATCAAAGAGATATATTTGAATATTATAGAATAAATGTGAGTTCTATTCAGGGGGGGAAACCGAAGGGTAGATTTATTCAAATTCTTGTCAAAGAGAAAAACAGTCAAAAATATATAGGTATAATATCAATGTCATCTGATTTATATGCTTTAAAAGAAAGAGATGAATTAATTGGATGGTCTAAACAAGTTAAACATCGTAAATTAAACCATGTTATGAATATAACATGTTGTGTAGGGTTAAGACCAAATTCTTATAATTTAAATATTGGAAAATTATTAGCAATGATTCCATTTTGTGAAGAATTTCAAGAATATCATAAACGGAAGTATGGTCATTATTTAGCTGGTATATTAACGACATCTATTTATGGAAAATCAATACAATATAGTCAATTGAAAGAATTGAAATTTATTGGATATACCAAAGGATTTGGAACACAACATATTTCAAAAGAATTATATCAAAAAGGTATTCAATTGTTAAAAGATATTAACTATGATATGTCAAAATTACAAGGATCATCACCAAAAATAAGAAGATTACGGACTATTTGTGAAATTTTAGATATACCGCAAGATTTATTAAAACATAATTTAAAACGTGGTATTTATTTTGGATTTACATCTCCAGATGGGAAAGATTTTCTTAATGAAAAAATATTTGATTTTAATCCATCATTTAAATCGCTTAATGATGTAGTTAAACAATGGAAAGAAAAGTATGCTATTAAAAGATATAATCATCTTAAAATTCAAAATAGATTATTAAAAGAATCTGATATAGATGACCAATATAATAAAATGAAAAATGTTAAAAAAATTCGCAAACATCGAGAAAATAAAATTAAAGAATTGGGCAAAGATAAATATAATGAAATTGAATCTAAAAAAGCATTGGACAGATATTACAAGCGTAAGGAATTAAAATTTATAAACTTTGAATTAACAGATAAAATTAAAAATTCTTTATTACAATATGATAATTTAATATCAAAATTAACAAGTAATTATTTAGCAGGATGCTTTGATGCCATAGGTCAATTTAATAAAGAATCGAATACAATTCAATTTGTAAGTAAATATTTATCATTAATTTATCTAATTAATCGGATTTATTCTGGAAATATATTATATGCTGTGAATTCTTCAGATAATATTAAATATTATAAACTTGTTATAGACACTTTAGAAACTACAAATTTAATTGAAAATATTAAGGATAAAATTATTTTAAATAAATTTGAAGATGATAAAAAATTAAATATTAAAGAAAAACACCAATTATTTAATCAAGAATATATAACGGGATATTTTGACCAAAATGCCGAATTTAAAATTCAAGAAGTTAGTGAAAAAATTGGTGATGAAAAGAAAATAAATAAATATTCTTGTCAAATAGATTTTCCAGATGACAATATGCTGAATATGTTTCATAACAAAATAAATGAAACACAAAAAGAAGATAAAATTGGAAAAGTAATTCTAGAGAAAAATCGATGGAAAGTTGAATCAAAAAGAATTAATAATTTATTAGATTTTATTAGACCATATTCTATATGTATTTTAAGAGAAATTGATATTATTGATAAGTTTTTGATGACAATAACAAGTCAGGGAACAAATATGAAATATAATTTGGAAATACATAATTTAAGAAAAAAATACAAAAATGACTTAGACAATCTTTATTCTAGTAATATGATTTTTGATAATAATGATATTGGAAATAATAATTATGATAAAAATATTATATTAAACACTCTAGAATTAGCGAAAAGAAAAGAATTAACAGAAGCAGAAAGGAAAGAAAAAAGAAATCAAAAATTACGCGAAAAAACTAATTGTGATTGGTGTAATATTGAGATATCTAAAAACGCATTATATCTTCATAAAAAGAAATTTTGTAAGAAAAAACCAAAAACAAAAGAAGAGAAAAAAGCTGAACAAATATGTAAGGGTAAAGAAATTATTAAATGTCCAAAATGTAAAAAAGAAATGACAAGAAACGCATTAAACCGTCATAAAAGACAATATTGTCATTGATTTAGGTTATAATTTTTGTAAAAATGTTTCATAATGTGATTTGAGATATTCTAAAGTTTGGTTATGAAAAGTATATCGGAATAATTTTTACTAATTCTAGAGGTTCATATCAATAAAAGAAAAATTGAATCTCAAATAACTAATTATTAATAACTAATTCAAAATAATTAATTTAAAATTAAAATGGAAGAAAGTTGTTTTTGTCAAACAGATAAATATGCTTATCCATCATTATGCGATAGATTATGTTGTTGTCTATGTTATAAAGAGAAAGAAGAATTAATTAAATTAAATTGTTGTGGAAAAATTGTTCATCGAAGTTGTTTTATTAATTCTTCAATTATACGTAGTAATAATATAATTAACTCAAAAGATACTCCAGAAACAACAACATTTTCTGAAATTCAAATATGTCATTATTGTCAAAAACCATATGATAAAAAGCAATTTCCAAATATACCACATACAAATGAAGAAGTTAAACTTATTAATAAAAATCGTAAATTAAAAAACATATTTATTGTATTTTGGATAATTGTATTGTTTTTATCTTTTGGGAATGGATTAACAGATAATGTTTTATTAGGATCTTATAAGAATAAAGGTATTGAATTATATAAGATTAAATACATTGAAAATTGTAAATTAAATCTTACAAATAATTGTTATCAATCTAATAATATTAATAAATGTTGTGATAAATCATTTTATCAAGAAAATTGGTGGGCTCCTGTATTTGTAATAATCACATCTGTAATGAGTCTTTTCTTATTTGGTATAATATGTTCAGAGAGTGCTAAAGATTTCAGAAAAAAATATTTTAAAATTAGATTTGTAAAATTATATTTTGTATATGTACATGGTGTATACTATAAATATCAATATGAAGAAAAATTTAATAAAGCAAAAAATATTTATAAATCAAACATTTTGAAATTTATAATTCCAACTTGTATGTTAGGTTGGCAATTATTATATTTAATGAATATCATCGGTTATAATCAATGGTATATTCCATCTCATACATCTTCAAACACGACTCTTGAAGAGGCACATAAATTAGCTTTAAATTATATACCTATATTATGTTTATTTAATATATTTTGGGTCATGTTAATAGTGCTAATATTATTTATTATATGTTTCTTGTTTTACTGTTGTTTTGATTGTTATTTAGAAGAACGTAATAAAGTTAAAAATAATATATTAGGAGGAGAAAATAACATTAAAATATATGATGTAGATATAAATGAATCATTGAAGAAATCTAATATAAATTATATTTAATTTTAATCTTTTTTACAGTTATTTTTTTATGAATTCTTATTGGTATTTTTATTGGTTATAATCAATGGTATATTCCAACACATACATTTTCAAATAAAAAATTGATTTTAGATAATTTATTATTAATTATAACTCAAATTTATAAAATGAAACTTAGTATTAAATATCAAAATGATGATAAATATTATAATTTTAATTCATTTGAAGAAATTAATAATTATGATGAAGTAAATGATATACATTGTATTTATTATGAATTAACTTCATTACCAAAACTTCCAAAATCAGTTAAATTGATTAATTGCTGTGATAATCTATTAACTGTATTACATGAACTTCCAGATTCACTTGAATATTTTCTTTGTGAAAATAATAAATTAACTTTATTACCAGAACTTCCTAAATCACTTAAATATCTTACTTGTGAGGAAAATCAATTAATTGAATTACCAAAAATTCCTAATTCACTTGAAAAACTTTATTGTTCAAATAATCAATTAAGATTATTACCAGAACTTCCAGATTCACTTATAGAATTAGCTTGTTATAATAATAAATTAACTTTATTACCAGAACTTCCAGATTCACTTAAAGAACTTTATTGTATGAATAATAAATTAACTTTATTACCAGAACTTCCAGATTCACTTCAAGAACCTAATTGTCATAATAATCAATTAATATCTAGAAAAGATTATCAATATAATTATTTAAATAATATTATTTATGATATATTCTAGACATATGTTGAAATTTTAAAAATTGAAAATTGAAAATATTTATTATCATTGAAATTATTTATTACCAAATACTTTTAAAATGTCAATCCGAATTAGAGGTAATTTTTTATTATTTTATTATTTTATTATTTTATTAAATAGTATTTCGTGGGGGTAATTTTATAGTTATATTTTTTAGTAAAATAATATATATGACAACATGATTTTTTACTATGATTTTCTACTATGATTTTTCCCACCCAGACCGAAGGGAATATTTTTTTTAGAATGTATATTAAAAATGATTAAATTATGTGATTAGAATTGTTTATATAATAATATATTTATATAATAACTATTTAATAGGGTGGTCATCCATTTTAATATGATACATAATTTATGATTGTAGTTAATATTTTAATATATTTAAAAGTAAACTCATAAACATTTTTTTATTTAAATAAAATAATTTAAAATACTGATTCTAGTTATATTGTAAAATATCTGTAAATTGGTAAATTTAGATAATATAATTTCATAAAAATTGATTTTATTTACCATTAATTATATTTTTTTAAATTTAAAATGTCTTCTCATCAAGAATTTGAAGAATTTGAAGAAGAAGAAAACCCTTGTGGTGGGACTTCACATCCATATCATGGAACGGGTTGGTGTTTCTGTTCAGACAACGATGGAATGTTTTGTCATAGTTGCGGATTCCGTCCACATCAACTATGTCCACAATGTCATGCTTGTAGTGATTGGTGTTGTATGTGTCATTTGGACACACCAACGGATGGTGTATGAGTAAATTAATCTTTATTTTTTATTCATATAGTTGGCATGTTTTATGTATATGATGTAATCACGTATTTGAAGAATTATCATCCAGAAGATGAAAATGAAGATGAATCTGAAAACTAAATCTTTGGATGTTCATTTTCAATTTGTTGTATTATTTTTTCTAGTGATTTACTTAGTGGATTTTCTGGATATGTAATTAAAATAAAACACTTAAAATGCTATCCTTATCTTCAGTGTTCTTACCATCTTCAACTAAGTGATGATAATACCACATCAATTTCCATAAAATATATTCAAATAAAACTTCCAGAATATTCCAGAATATTTGGATGGATTATTTTCACTAGAAGATGTATATTGATGTGTAAATGATGGAAAAATAATCACATTTCTGGATAATCATCTTTCAGATAATTTGCTATTTTCAAAACCTACCACACATCACTTTCTCTAGACATAATATATTTTTTATATTTATATAAAATTAATAAAAGATATACAAACACAGTAATAATTAATGTAATTAATAATAAGAAATATAATATGATTAATATTGTTGAAGGTATAATTGTGTATAATGGTTTAATATTCAGTTTATAAAATAGTTTATCAATATATGATAATCCAATAGTTAAGGGAAAACCATTTATAATATGTTGATATGGATATTCGATAACTTTATAATTATGTTTTTTGACAATAGCTAGACCAGCAGTAAGTCCAGTTTCACAAGATGCTTCCATACTAACACCGCCCATAGTGCTATTAACATAATAACCAGCTAAAAACATATTTTTAGGTAATTCAGAAGGTTGATTCGAAGGCATGTGTTTCATTAATCCTGTGTTTATCGAGAATTTGGGATTGGTAGAAGTAAGTTTTCCATTTTGATTATTTTTAAATTCATACCAATCTTCATATGATATAAAAATATTATCAAATGTTGTATCATGTTGATTGATTAAGTTTTTAATATATTTACTATTTTTAAATTGATAAATACCTTCTTGAATAGCTTCTTCTCTTGAACATTGACTAAGTATTTTTCCAAATAATAGTCCTTTATTATGGTCTAGAAAACCAACATTGAAAACATCATTAATTTGAATATTATTATTTTTACAATTTTTCATAAATTTGTGTGTCCATGTGTGTTTTCGTTGAATTATTAATTTCCAAGGTGTATCAACTAAGACTAATTGATTACATTTTAGTTTAATATTATTATCTAATTTAATTGAGAAATATAAGTTAATTGTATAATAAAGTTGGAGACCATTTTCTAATTTTAATAAACTATTTTTGATTTGAGTATTTAAAAAATATGGTTGTCTAGAAATTATTTTATTTATGTTTTCTAGAGATAATGAGAATACATATTCATCGGATTTTATATTTTTCCCATTTATTATAACTGAATCTATTAATCCATTTGAATTTATAATAATATCTGTTAATTTGGAATTTGTGAATATTTTAACACCATTTTTCTTGAGATATTTTACCCATGGAACGAATAAACTTTCTTGTGTTGGGTATTTAGTAATTCTTGTATTTGTCGGTGTAAAATCATATTTTTTATTATCGACAACTGATAACAAATTTTGATAATAACCAGACAAACTTACCTTATTAGCATCTAATCCTAAAAATGGTCCCAATATTGATTGGATGATTGGATTTTTATTAAAATAATCATATGCGGTAATATCTTGGTAATCATTCAACGCCCTTTCACGGGAAATAGTTAATATATTCATAATTTTATTGATTAAATCAAAATTACTATTTTTAAAGATGATTTTTCCAAGATTATAAGATGAGAGATTTCCATATTCAACATTATTATTTGTATTAATTATACATGGTTCGGATAAATATGTAAAGTTATCATTTGCTTTAATTTCATTAATTATTTTATTTAGATTATGATATGTTGTTCCAAATATACGCCATGAATATTCAATATAACAATATTTTCCAAACATCGACCTTGCTTGACCACCAATATCAGATTCGGATTCATATATATTTATATCTAAATTCGGATATTTACATAAAAAATGAGCCACTGATAAACCAGCAATACCACCACCAATTATAATAACCTTTTTTTTCATTATGTTATTTAATTTATTTACGTTAGTTATTTTATTTATAAAAATATAAAAATTATCGTCAATATATGTAAAGATGGATACAAAAAGAATTATTGTATTTTTATTTGGATGTATTTTAACAAGATGTATATTAGTCTATCTTGCTAAAACATTAGATAAAAAATATCTTAAAATAATGGGTTATATCGCAATACCAATTGGATTATCATTTATGTATTTATATTTCGTTGGTAATAAAACAGCGGATTCCCAATTAGAATGGTTAGGTGATAAAAAAATATGGTGGAATAATCTTCGACCCGTACATGGTTTGTTATATTTATTATTCGCTTTATTTGCTATTAAACAAAGTGAATATGCGTGGGTATTTTTGTTAATTGATGTTATTATCGGTTTATCAGGATGGTTATATCATCATCGAAATAATTTTTAGAAAAATTGGTTATTTTGGGTGGTTATGTAATATTAAAATTGATTCTAAATAAATCATATATTAGTTAATGCCCTAGCATCATAGCGTCATAAAAGGGATTTCAATGTATACCTCATATATGTATATATGTTGGTATCCTTGAAATTCGGATTAGATGTGAATGACTTTCGAGTTGTGATCATGTCATTTCGACGCTTAACCACCTTTTTTTTATGTTTTAATCCAAATTATATTTATAGTAAGTATAAAAATTGATTTATATTCGATGTATATATATTTATTACATGTGCCGTTTGCTACATTTCAGTTCCAAAATGCGTTTTGAAGATTTCTTCAAGGTCTTTGGAAACCAACTTGTTGCGATGGTCATCTTTTCATTTTTGACAAATGAGCATATCGCCATAATGATTAACGGATTATTGGAACAAACAAAACATTCAATCTTTGATATTAAAATAATTGAAGTCTTATTGAATGTTTTGATACCATATCATGAGCATCCTCACTATTTGATGTCTTCATATGTAATTAAAAATATTAGTCTCGACAAGAAACAATCAACAAACAGATGGCTTTGGACACCGGAGAAGTTTTTGAAAAGAATTTCCAATATGCTTAGTCAACTTGAACAGGGAAAACCAAACAAAATACATACAGCGATTATAAGTCTTGAGTTGGGATTTCTTGAAAAGAATCACCTAAGTCAAATATTTAGTCAGTTGGTTGGAGTTGCCGGACCACCATTGATTGTTTCACATCGCACAAATCACAAATGTGATCTTCGGAAAAGTAGATTTCAATACGATCCAGCATTTTCAGAAATGAAAGAATTCTTTTTCACCGAAACACCAGAAAGAAAGAAAGAAATCATGGAAATGATCACAACAATCGCTAACAAACATCGAAATTTGTTTTTGATAAATGATTTGTATGGTGAGAATTCTTTGTGTTTCCTCTTGAAAATCTTTCTCACACTCCCAAAAGAAATGCGTGAAGCCTATCGATTTGTGGATGAGATGATTACCATCAAATACACTTACGAAAAGGGGTTTGATATCAATTCAATTAAAAGTGAAAAAATACCACATGAACATTTGATTGAGATTTTGATGTTTGTTAGTAATCAAATTTCAGATGTTTATAGTAAAAAAAAAGGAAAGTTTCCGTTTGGTTCCTTTCTGAAAATGTTGAATCAAATTCAACCATTTATATATGGGTCTTTTAAAGATTTAACATACAACCAAAAAGACATTTTAAAGTATGGAATTTCTCCAGAACTATTTGATTCAAAATTAGATTTTTACAAATATGACTATAAAGCTTGTAATATAATCTTGGATGGGATTGTAATCAATCTCAAAAATGGTCATAAGATTGTATATAATACAAAACCAGAAAAGAATCCATTTATTATGGATTTAAAAAGAAATTTACCAGCTTATTTTATTCCATTCATTGAAAAGTGTTCTGGGATGTTTTCAGAATCATTTTTATACACAAAACATTAAATAAAAAACATTAAATAAAAACATTAAATAAAAACATTAAATAAAAACCATTAAATATTATTAGTTTTTTTATTTTTTTTATATGAATTACGACGGTCATTAATGAATTTAATTTGTGAATCGGACAAAGAATAATCATTAATATTAATTTGATTCATTTTAATTACTTTAATTTCGAATGTATTAGTTGTATGAAATACTTTCTGGATACCAAAATCTAGAATAACTTTTATACAATTTTTACATGGTTTAGCTTCAATTATATCATAACCATTAATTACAATACCATTGAACCCATCAATATGTTTTCGAAATCGACATACAAACAATCGAAATTTAGAATATTTCCGTTTAATGTCATAAAAGACACCGCCCTTTTTCTATAGTATTTAGAAAACTAAACAAACAATCTTGTTCAGCATGAACCGAAGAAACATCCTCCTTACATCCAGTCAATCCATTAAATTGTGTTTCACGGGGTGAATTTGTCGCGATATTAACAATTTGTTTACCATTAATTAAAAATGCTCCATATTTAAACGGCATTGTGTTTGATTCAATCATAGGCATAATAGACCCAATATGATTAATAAATTCCTTGCTTTGATTTGACAAAAACATTATGATAGATATATCTTGTTTAATAATACTTTTAGTTTAGATATAATAATAATATTTAAATTAAATCAATTTTAAGTGATAAATGTTAATCTAAAAGTCTCTTTTTTGTCTAATTTATCTCCAAAACAAACCATAAAATTGAAAATTATTATTATTGTTATTATTATTATTTACAATTAGAAAATACAACAATAATGTCAATTGCGAATACTATCACCGATAGAATATCAAATATTCGTATTGTAATTTGTCCAGATGAAATTCCCCTTCAAACAAATCAACGTAAAGGATTTATCTATATAGGAATACATCCAAATTATGCTATTCAGTTTGGATTTCTTGATATGAATAACGATGGTTATCAATGTGAATTGACATGGGGACAAAATAATAGTTGGTTATTTTTGGGAAATGATCATATCCAATATCAAGGAAATGGGATTGATTCTATGCGTAATAAGATTTTTCAACTAACAGGATTTTATGTTCCGATGGATCCCATTTTTACACCACAATATCAACCTTAATTTTTATATACATGAATATTTTTTTAGTCTATTTTGTATTATAATATATATAAAAAATGAAATAATATAAGGTTCCGTCGATTCGTCACTTTACAATGTGATGACCCAAACCAACCTTTAATTTTTTATTATGTTTTTATTATTTTTTATTATGTTTTATTTTTTTATTATTTAATCACATATTTAATCACATCACATATTTAATCACATCACATATTTAATCACATCACATATTTAATCACAAATTTAATCACCATTTATTGATAATGGTTTACACATAAAATCTGGTTCAATGGTTGAATTGTTCCAAATAGATATATTTAATCTGGGATTTTTTAATTCTGAACGTATTTGTTGATTAGCATTTCGAAGTTGATTATATGTATCACGATTTACACCAATTCGTAATGAGTAATCTGGTTTATTTGAAAATGGGTTAATTTTAGTATAAACTATATTTCTGATTGGATGATTAATATTTGTAGATTTTAGATCAAAAATATCACTTAGATGATTAAATATAATATTTTTAGTTATGTACAAATGACTTCCAGATTTAATTGTCATAGCGTATTGAATTATATCATTATATAATGTTTCAATGGAGACTGTATTAGAATTATTATCAGAAAGATAACATGATCTAGATAAATAATCATCAATAATATATTTATATGAGTCATCATCATTTGTATGTATTTTATTATAGATATTATCAATATTAATGAATTTTTTAATTGAACTAATTATATTTGGAATTGTGTTTTCATCTAAGGCATAACCGCTTCCAATTTGACTTAATTTGAAATTAAAACAATTAGAAAGTTCATCATCCCATTTAACTGAATATGTAAGACCAACTGTTATTTCGGGAAATAATGGTTGATTTTGTAAATAAATTTTACTTAATTCATTCGACATTATTAACATTTTACGTTCCCATAAAGAATTACTTATATATATAATTTCCATAATATTTGGATTATTAATAATATTATAATCTTTTTCGGTGGTAATTTCTGGTGTATCTAATGTTTTTGTAATTATATGTTCACCAATTGGTATTGATGAATAATTTATATTAATATTATTATATAAATCATATTCTCCAAAACTATTAAATGGGGCATAATTTAAACCACGACCACGTCTAACAAAACTAAAACCATCAACATCAAAAGATTGAGTTTCAGGGCACATAAACGTTCCATTATTTATTGTTCCAAAACTCATATTTTCATTTAAAATATTTTCTTTAGGTTCAGTTATTAAGTTGTTAATATTGGATTCATGTTTAGTTTCTTCCCATAAACTTGATGTATCAGATTCATTATCTGAATCTTCTTCATTTGGCATAAAAAATGATTTTATATGATTAGAAATATTTGATAATAATGAAACCGGTTTTTCATCATTTTCTAAGTTATCATTTTCTAAGTTATCATTTTCTAAGTTATCATTTTCTAAGTTATCATTTTCTAAGTTATCATTTTCTAAGTTATCATTTTCCAAGTTATCATTTTCCAAGTTTTTATTATCCAAGTTGTTATTAAATAATTTTTCGATTTTTTTAGAAATATCATAAATTTCGTTAATATAATTTACAAATTTTTCAATTTCAAAATCATTAGTTATTACATGAAAATTTGGGGTTTTATTAAGTGATGGTAAATATTTCTTAATACATTTTTGGATTTCGAGTGAATCATGTAATTTATAAGATTTGACTTCAATTTCTGGAATAATATCTGAAAATTGATTAAGTTTAATATTGACAAGTAATTGATAAAATTTTTGATGTAAAATCAAAATTTCAGAATTAGTTTTGTCACTAATAATTGACTTAACAATTTTCTGGTTTTGTTTTCCAGCAGTTGGGTAGATATTTGAGTAGATTTGATGAAGATAAAGAGACATCCTTGTCTTAATTTTTATTCTTCGGTTTATATATTATTATATAATATATTATTTTAATAAAAAAAATAAACGCAACAAATTTTAATTTTTGTGTCTAGAATTAAAAAATATTAGAAACAAAATTTATTCTAGATATAATTTTTCTTCAAGTGTTCCTCTAGAAATATATTTATGAACAATTATTAAATTATTTTGATTATTAGTAAATGATTTACATCTAGAAATGATTGCTGTATCATCTTTATTTATATGATTACCTTCTAATATAATAGGTGAAGTAATAAAAATATGACTTGCTTCAATAATAACATCTTCTCCAAATGGTATTTGATGATGTGGTAATAAAACAATTTCTTTATTTGTGTTGTTTAATAATGACCAATCATATGTTTTAATTTGACAATTTATATCATTTAAACTTCCATTGAATAAAATTGGATTAAAATTCTCTTCCATTAGTATTATGTATAAATTTTCTAAAAATTCATTATATGGTGATGATATTACTATTCTTTTTTTATCAGATGATTTAGTATCGTTAAATATATCATTTAAATCATTAATAATTTTGGTTATTTTAGAACCATATTTTTTAAATTTTTTAAAGGAAATATATTCATCAATATTATCTAATCCAATTCTGAAAACCGAAATATCATAAATATCAATATCTGTTCGACAATAAGGACATTTAGGTTGTGTATCAGACATGATTAATATTTTAAAACAATTCCCACATATTAAATGCCAACATTTAGTAATAACAACAATATCAAATGGTAGATAACATATACAACATGGTTCTTCTATTTTTTTTTGAAAATAATGGTCATCAAGCATTTTTAATTTTGTATTTGTTGTATCATCAACACATAAGTTTGATTCTAGAGTATATTTAAAATTTTTTAATAATTGATTTAAGGAAACTATTTTATGATTTATAAAAGTTTCATTATAAATACTTTTATTAAAGTCAGAAGGTGTTATATATGATGCGATAGTTAATAATTTTTCATGTTTTGTATTATTTGTTATAGCTTTATTATAAATTAATTTCTGAATTATATCTAAATCAACATATTTATATTCAATTATATGATTCGGTTTTGATAATATACTAATTAAATCACTACGATATAAAAAGCTTTCTATTATATTTTTAATTTCTTCCATAGTGAGATTATACACGATTTTAATTAAATTATCATTTCCAGATAGAAATTGTAAATATGATTCAAAATTACATATTCCATCTTTAAATGGTTGATGTGTTATAATCCACCTATAATTACAACAAAAATCCGTAAAATCAAGTCCATTATGTCTTATTTTGCGTCCAGAACCATATAAATTATTCGGTGTTGAATAATATTGTGTCAGTTGATCATGTCCGATATCAATTATAATACGATTCCACCAAATTGTATTCAGATTAATAATATTTTTAATAAGTGAAGTTGAAACTATTACAAATTGATATTTTGTTAATTGTTCTAGATTATTATTAATTTTATTGTAATCTTTTTGAGAAGAAATTGTAATTATTTTATTTGATATACCGATAATTCTATCAACATCTTTTCTCCATAATGAAACATATTTTAAATTAGTGATTATTAAATTATTCCCTGTTGATGGATATTTTGGATCATATGGTTTATTTAAAAGAAAATGTATCATTGATAAGCGATTTAATACATCATCTGATTCTGAAAGAATACCACCAAATAATTTGACAGTATAATAATAGTCTGATTTATATAATGTTTCTTGATTATATAATTTATTTTCAATAGAGTGATAAAAATATTC
>Ga0172376_10005561_pt1 | contig 14007 bp, 11 predicted proteins | sample Lak35m_FD_121114 | JGI IMG/M metagenome (GOLD analysis project Ga0172376, IMG submission 121114) | Freshwater microbial communities from Kabuno Bay, South-Kivu, Congo - kab_092012_35m | ecosystem: Environmental > Aquatic > Freshwater > Lake | place: Democratic Republic of the Congo: South-Kivu...
AAAAGGGCCCCCGCGGGGGCCCTTTCCATGTGCGCGTCAAACCAACCGGTGGCGGACTTTTCAGGCGCCGCGTGGCCCCTTTTTCGACCACCGCCTGGCCCCATTTTCGGGCGCCATTGACACCAGAGCCGTGTCGCGGTCATCTGGTCGCGGTTGATCATGCCGGATGGCGATGAAGTGATGCTTGATGAAGCAGGCGCCGATCCGTCAGGCGCTGCTGGGGTCAAGGGTGAGGTCGACAACCATTGGGGCGATGTGTTTGGCGCAGCAGCCCTCGGCACGCTGATCAATATCGGCGTCGCCACCACGGAGGAACCAAAGCTCACCTACAACGGTATCGGCGCAATCTCGCGCGACCCGGTCGATGCAGCCATTGCCGATGGCGTTCAGCGAAGCGCGAGCGGTGTGACCAACCGCGTTGTCGATCGCGGGCTGGCGCTAGCGCCCACGATACGTGTTGGCGCGGGGACGCGGATAACGGTGCTTGTGACAAGGCGCGTTTCCGGACTGGGAAGGTGAGGGCAAAGCTCAGTTACGGCCATCGGACCCAGGCGTTCCGCTCGCGCTCCAGGAGCCCCATCTCCTCCTCCGCCAGCAGTTTCGGCAGCGCTCGCCTCTTCGCGGGCGGCGCCGTCAGCCACGCATGCGCCTCCGCAGGCGACAGCGCCACGGGCCTTGCCTTGGGATGGATCGACGCCGCCACGGTATTCGGCGCACACATCGGGACGGCGAAGCTGCGCTGCGGCCCTCGCCCTCGCCCTCGCCCTGGAGGCCAGCCAAAATCCCAACCCCCACCTTTGCCAACGCGCGCGTGGTCAAGCTAGAGTGCTCGCTCATCCACCCGGCTTTGGCTCATGAGGAGTCCCGCACGTGAATATCACCGAAGCGCTCCGGGTGATGGCGGAGAACCCCAACCTCAGTCTCAGACATCAGATGGAGTGGGACCCTGCCCCTGCTGTCATCCGCGAACCTGGCGCCGCGCCCAAGGTGATCGCCGCGCTCGCCACTGAGCCCGCCCCCACTGAAGCGATGGTGCGGGCCTTCACGACCCTTCTCGACACTGCGCGGGCTGCCAGCGAAAATGAGCAGGCGGGGGGAGCGGCGTTTCTGGCAGAATGCTCAGTGGCTCTCGTGGCGCTCGCGGCCGCCGGCCGTCTCTCAGGCGCCCAGATGCTGGCCTGGTCGGGAGCTTATGTCCGCGCTGGCCTGGAACCGCCCCCCGCCCTGCAGATCTCCACACAGGCGCCCTGGCCGCCTCAGCGCGGCGCCTTGCTGCCGGGCCTTGGCGGCGAGCCGACAGGCAAGCGGCCCCAGCGGGATGATCCCACCGGGGAGATGCTGGATGTGCTCCTCTCAAATCTGCCTGAGGAGCCCGCCGACGCCCACCTCGCTATCCGGGAGCTCCTGGGCGTCGCCGCCGTCCCGAGCCGGGTCATCCTCATTCATACGCTTATCCAGAAGCTGCCCGTGCGCCATGAAAGACTTGGCGTCTACTGGCTGTTTGACCCCCTGACCGAGATCCGGCGTGGCGCTGCGCACGCCATCGCCACGCGCATCAAGGCGCAGGGCCTCAGCACCGGACTGCGCCGCGATCTTTTGCGCGTCCGAAACTGGTTGCCAGCCGAACCGGGGATCGATGCATTGGCTGCCCTGATTGACCAGACGCCCGCGCCATCCGATGCCGCTCCCCAGGCACCTGTCCGGCCCGGGCAAGATGTTGAGGCGGGCAAGCGCAGAGGCGCCAAGCGTAGCGCGAAGAGCGCCTCTTCGCCGGGCGACCTTCGGACTTACCTCTCCTATCCTGACGGCGCAGGATGCATCAGCATTATCATCTCCTCACGCGTCTCGAAGAAATATGCTTTTGTAGTCGGCTTGTTCAAGCGCGGGCGCGGCCTGCGCGACACGTTCATGCATTCCCTCAGCACGGCGGCCGAACAAAGGCAGTTATTGGACTCGATGTCCGAGGGAATCGATCTGGTTGAGGTCAGTCCGCGCTTTGCAGTCGAACTGCTGGGCCGCGCCATCGACGATGGACTGGAAACCGGCTCTCCACCCGCGCCGATCCTGCTCAACGCCGCTGACCTGCTTGAACGCGTCGTCGAGACCCCGATCGTGCGTCGCCCGTTGCAGTTGAACGCGCTATTGGCCGATCTTCCCGAGGCCGTCCGGGAAAAACTCAAGGACAAGGACCTTTGCGCCCGCTTGTGCGGCGAAGACGGGGCCGATGTGTTGCGCTCGCCACTTTTCGACACATGGTTTGAACAGACTGAAGAACTCGACGCGGCAATCCTTGCTGCGCCAACGGAGCGGGCCGCCCGCTCCCTGGTCTGGAAGTCCCTTCAGGAGCGGCGCGGCTGGTGGGCGATTCAGTTTGCCCTGGCCGCGCAGATCATCGCCGCGTCCCGCACGAGCCAAGCCTCCACGCCTGCGACGACAAACGCAGTCGTCGCGCTCGCGGCAACGGCTCAAGCGCTGGGCGGCAAGGGATCAATCCGCAAGCTTGCAGCCCTTGAATGGATCATGCTGGCCACGCTTGATGCCTGCGAGGGACGCCATGGCTGGGATGACGCGCCGGATGCAGACCTCGAAGCGGCCATCGCGCCACCTCTCTCCCCTGCCCGCGAGCGCGAACTGGCGCGGATCCTCAAGCAGGTCGGGCTCGAGCCCGACTGGATCGACGGGTTTGGCGCCGCAGCTTCGATTTCGGGGCTGGCGCCCACCGCGATCATGAACGCCATGCTCAAGCACTTGACTGGCATCCACATATCCGACGTCCAGTTGATGCTTGATCTGTGTCTTGCCCGGCTTCAGTTCGCGATGGACGCCGCCCTTGAATCCGAAAACATCGTTCGAGTGCTGGCGGAGTATGGGGCGCAACCGCCAGCGGCATGGGCAAACGGCTTCATGGCGCTGGTCAAGGAGGCGCCGCTCGCATTTCCCAGCGCAAAATCTGGAAGCGATCAAGGCAGCCGCATTCTGCGATTGATTTCAGAGGCACGCACGCGCGGGCTTGCAAACGCCGAGCAGAAGATCATTGCAGCCTGGATCGCGCAGCGCGCCGAGTGAGTGCGCGCGTTCCGCGAGGGGGCAAGTGCAGGTGTTGAGGCGGAGCTGATCGATGAGACCGGCTTCCTGAACCCAGCCCAGGGTGACGCGGGCAAAGGGTTTGGCCTGGCACGTGATCGCCATTGGGGTATCTGCGCGGCTTCTTTGGTTTCGCAGGCCGCATTCGCGGCCGTGGTCTTGGTTCGCTGACTGTCTTGGTCCGCTGGCGGTCTCAGTTCACTGCCGCTGCGTTTCGAGCGCGCGGACCGAACCGCTCCACCGAAACTAGGAACCTTCACGCGCCGCTTTGCGTCAGCAGTTTTGCGCTTTTGCGAACCTTGCAAGACAGGCCTGTTGCTAAGCTCACAGGAAATCGACCTTTCGACCATTCGGGGCAATGCGTTTGCGAAAATCCTTCGGTCCATCACAGAGGATACATCGAGAAGTTCTAGTGGCCCCTTGCTTTTTCAGCAGGGGATCTCGGGATGTCGCATTGGTCAAACTCACTTTGCCGCCAGGCGCTGCTCTCCAGCGTGGCCTTCACGGCCTACGCGCTCACCATGCCAGCTGCAGCGCAGGAACAGGCTGAGGGGGAAAACCCAGACGTCATCGTGATCACCGGCGCGATCCTCCAGTCGCAGGAGGCTTCACTCGATGCCAAGCGCGAAGCGCTCAAACTTACCGACGTTGCCGCCGCCGACTCCGTCGGGCGCTTCCCTGACCAGAACTCCGCCGCCGCCCTGTCGCGCCTGCCCGCCATCGCTGTGCAGCGCGACCAGGGCCAGGAACGCTACATCCAGGTTCGCAGCGCGCCCAATCGCTGGACCTCGGTCAGCATTGATGGAATTCCGCTGACCGGCGTCGACGAGGGCGGGGATAGCCGGGCCTTCCGCTTCGATGCCGTGCCCGCCGTCGCCTTGAGCCAAATGGTGGTCAACAAGTCATTGACGGCCGACCAGCAGGCTGACGCCATCTTCGCCACCATTGATCTTCAGACCTACTCCCCGATGGAGCGCGATGGACTGCACGTTTCAGGCGACCTCGGCTATGGCTACATGGATCAGGGCGGGGGCGAGCAGCGCCAGGCATCGGCGCGCGCCAGCTGGTCCAATGACATGTTTGGCGTTGTGCTGGGCGGATCGCATTATCGCCGCGAGCAGCTGACCGACAACCGCGAAGTCGGCCTTTATGACGCGCTCGGCCCCACCGAGTTTGACATTCGCCAGTACGAGATCGAGCGCTGGAGCAATTCGCTGTTCGGCGGCGTCGAGTACGTTCCCTCGGACAATCTGCGCCTGTTCCTGAAAGGGATTTTTGCCGAGTTCAACGATGACGAGCAACGCAACCAGTACGAGCTGCGCCTTGACCGTGCAGCGAGCGGCACCCGTGGCTTCGCCGCTGGCAACCTTGTGGGCGTTCCTCTGCGCGGCAGCTTCAACTACGGCGAATACAGAAACCAGAACACGCTCGGCACCTTCGGTGCAGACTATGAGACCCCTAACGGCTTTTCCTCCTCCCTGCGCCTCAACTATACCAAGACCGAAAACACGACCTACCTCCCCCTCGTGCAAGCAAGCACCAGCGGCACGAACTCGCCTTCAATTTCCTATGATGCGAGCGATCCGCGCTTTCCACTTGTAACGCTGTTCCAGACCGTCGGCCCGGCTCCCCTCACCCGCGGTGCGCCACTCTCGACAGCGCCGCAGGGCCTGCTCAACGCCGCAGGCGCGATCCTGATCGACGCGCGCCAGGCGACCGAGGTCGATGCCTATACCGCACGGCTTGATCTGACGCAGGAGTTCGACAACGGGCTGACGCTGAAGGGCGGCGCCTACTACGTTGACCGGCAGATCAACGGCAACAACTTCTCCTTCTCCAACGTGGCCGCGGTTGGCGCAGCTGGCTTCAACGTCAATTCCTATCTCACCAATGAACCATGGGATACGCAGTTCCCGCTCGGCTTCACGCTGAACTATCTCAACAACGTCGCCATGCGCGCCGACATCGACGTGCTGCTCGCGCAGCTGACCGCGGCCGGCCGGTTCAATCCAGCGAACAGCATTCCGGCCACCGACCTCTATGACCAGAACGAAACGATCCTTGCAGGTTATGTCTCGGCCGAACTCGCGCTGGACAATCTCACAATCATCGGCGGCTTGCGGGTCGAGAACTATGAGATGGAGAATGCCGGCACCGTGCGCAGCGGCACAGTGTTTACGCCCCTCACGGTCGACCAGAGCGAGACTGATCTCTTCCCGAGCCTCAATCTGCGCTATGAAGCAAGCGATGATCTGATCCTGCGCGTGGCCGCCCAGCGCGGCATCTCCCGGCCCGCTTACGGCGCGATCCGCGTGGGCGCCGCGATCAATGACACGTCAACGCCGGGAACGATCGGCGGCGGCAACCCAAATCTGTTGCCCGAGATGACCTGGGGCGTTGATGCGAGCGCCGAATACTATCTGCCCACAAACGGCATTGTATCCGTCACCGGATTTTATCGCTGGGTCGACAATGTGTTCTATCAGGGCGCACAGCTCGTCACCGATGACACCTATGACACAGGGACGATCGATCGCACGGGTTATCTGCTGTCGGGAACATTGAACGGCGAGAACGGCAGGCTTTACGGCGTTGAGTTCAACGTCCAGAACCAGTTCGATTTCCTGCCCTCCCCGTTCGACGGTTTCGGCGTCCAGGGCAACCTTACGCTTCTCGAAGGCGAATATGATGCGCCGGCCACCGCGACGCTCGCGGCACAGACCGGGCTGCCCTTCCAGGGCTTGTCAGATACCATCGCCAATGCGTCCCTCTACTATGAGAAATACGGCTTCTCGGCGCGCCTCAGCTATCAGTGGCGCTCGGATTGGGAAGATACGCTTGGCGGCCTCGGCGCCGGGGAAACACGCAAAGGGTATGAAAACCTCGACGTCTCACTGCGCTATGCGATCAACGAGAATCTCACCGTGTTCGCAGACCTCGCCAACCTGACCGACGAATACTACGTCGCCTACACCGGCCGCCCCGACTTGCCGAGCGAGGTTGAGCAGATTGGCGAGCGTTACCTGTTCGGGATCCGCGTCAACTATTGAACACAAGCCAGGTGTCAGAGGGCTCGATCCATCATCGCACGTCTCGCCTCACCCAAAGACCGCGACGTCGAGAGTTTGGATCGAGCCAGCTGGCGGGTCGACCATCGAACCTCGAAAACGTTCTTTCAGAGCTGATCTCGATCGCACCCGATAACCCCCTCACGAGATGGCAGTCGGACCGACAAAGGACATCACATGAAAATCCCCGTCATCGTTTCATCGATCGCTGTCCTCGCTGCGCTCGGCGCGTGCAGCCCGGCCGAACCTGCCGCAGATCGCGCATCACCGGCCAAACTCGAGCGTGTTGACGTCAAACTGGACCCTGTCGCAAAGGCCTACACGATCACGTGGGCGACATCAGAACCGGAAAGCGCCGTGGACCTCTCTGTCTCGTCAAGCCCGGACGGCGCCAACGCAACTGAGATCGCAGCCGACATCACGGCAACGTCCTTCACATGGACGCCGGAGGCTGGCGATAATGGCCGTCGGTACTTTGTCGTGAAGACGGACGCGGGCAAGCCAACCATAGCGGCAACGCGGCTCCTGCCGCTCGAGGGTGGGCGCAATTTTCGCGACCTGGGCGGCTATGCGACCGAAGACGGCCGGACGGTAAAGTGGGGCAAGGTCTTCCGCTCGGGCACGATGCATGAATTGACCGACAACGACTACAAATACCTCTCAGGCATCGGGATCAAGGTCGTTTGCGATTTTCGCGCCGCCCAGGAGCGCGCGAGCGAACCGACCACATGGCGCGCGGGCGCCGTGGATTACATCCACTTCCCAGATCCCGCTACCGACCCCGGGGGTAATTTCATGCGGGTTCTCTTCGAGCCCGACGTCACGCCGGACATGGTCGCCGACGCGATGGCCAAGGGCTACCCCGCCATCGCAAAGGAGCAAGCTCCCGCCTACGCCGAGATGTTCGATCGTCTTGCTGCCGGCGAGATGCCGCTCGCCTTCAACTGTTCCGCGGGTAAGGACAGGGCCGGCACAGGGGCCGCGCTCCTGCTCACCGCGCTCGGGGTCCCGCGCGATACTGTCGTCGCCGATTACGCCCTGTCGGAAACCTATGTCGACTACATGGCGGAATTTACCGGTTCGGCAGATAGCCCCATTCCCGCAGACAGCCCCTACGCCTATCTCGCGAAAATGCCGCCCGAACTTCTGGCGCCGCTGATGCGCTCTGACCCGCGCTACATTGAAACAACATTCGAGGCGCTCGAAGCCGAGTACGGATCAGTGATGAACTTCATTGAGACCAAGCTCAACGTAACCGAGGCAGAGCTTGAAGCCATCAGATCCGCCCTGCTGGAGTAGTCCAACCACCACGTGTCGGGCGGCGCGTGGTCGTCTGAAACGCGATCGCGTCAATGACAGCTTCAGGCCACTACTTGGCTACCCTGCAGCTTCGTTCCTGAGGCACAACCCCCGCGTCCGCAACCGTTCGACGCCGGCGAATGGCGGATCAAGGCGACTGCCCGGGTGGATGCGCATGAGCGCTTTCGAAGCGTAAGCCGGCGTCATGACGCTTGGGCGCCGCTCGGCCTGCCCGCGCCTTGATGCGGTTTGGATCGAAGAAGTCCCACACCGGCGCCAGGCTCGCATCATGCCCTTGCTCCGACGCTGTTGGAAACTGACCTGTCATCCAGGACCCCTGCGGGCCTCACGGCAGGCTCAGCTGTGAGGGCGCCGATGCACAGCCATGTCGGCCGAAGCGGATGTTGGCTCAGAAGGCCCTTTCGCGCTTAGCTTGACCTCGGGTGAACCACACTGGGCGCAGCAAAGGTGCTCGCCAAGCAGCTTTAAGTCGATGTCGCCGCGGCGCACAAAAAAGAAGTCCGGATCCAGCGGGGTCCTGGCCCGGCATTGCGGGCACTGGACCTCGATCAGCTGGCCCGCAGCGATCAACTCAAGCAGTTTCATAGTATATCCGACAGTAACCAGCTTTCAGTTATACACAGAGTCAAATCTCGTCCACAGCCTGGGCTCGCGCTCGCAGCCTTGTTGCCTTTAGAGGCCTAAAGGCGTGCTGGAATGTCACGCCTTTTGACCGGCCCGGGACTTCACCGGCGCCTCCCTTTTTCGTTCACGATGGCTGGAAGGCGTTCGCGCTGCAGCGTCATGTGCCTGTCAAGCAGGGCAACTAGCGTCACAACGTCAAGGGAGAGAGGCGCGATGACTCAGCGTTCATTCGAGCAAGCAGAGCACACCCGTCGGCAGCTGATCAGACGCTTTGGCGCAGCCGCGGGCGTCTTCATCGCAGCCCCGCATCTTTTCCGCGAGGCTGTCGCGCAGGTGGCGTTCAAGGATGACCCCTTTCAACTGGGCATCGCGTCCGGAGAGGCGGCCAGCAACGGGTTCGTGATCTGGACGCGGCTTGCGCCCAGACCCTTCGAGATCGGCTTCGGCATGCCGAGCCAGCCGGTGGAGGTCGAATGGGAAGTTGCATCCGACGATGCGTTCCGAAATATCGTGCGCGCCGACAAGGCGATTGCAAGCCCGATGATGGCGCACAGCGTTCATGTCGAGGTGGAGGGGCTCTCGCCGGCCAGGCCTTACTGGTACCGCTTCCGCGCCGGCGGCCTTGAGAGCCCGGTTGGTCGCGCGAAGACGGCGCCTGCGCCCGGAGCACCGACGGCGCGCTCAACTTTCGCCATCGCCGGCTGCCAGCATTACGAGTCCGGGCTCTATACCGCCTACCGGCACCTTGCAGCCGCCGAGCCGGATTTCGTGTTCTGCTATGGCGATTATATCTACGAGAATGGCGGGACCCCGGCCGCTGCGACCACGCCTGCTGCCCTCCTCAACCGCCGCCACCTGCCCGGCGAGATCTTCAGTGTCGACGACTATCGCCGCCGCTACGCCCAGTACAAATCCGATCCCGATCTCAGGGCCGCTCATGCTGCAGCAGCCTGGTATCCGGTCTGGGATGACCATGAGACCGACAATAACTGGGCATCGGAATGGGATGAGAAGGGCACGCCGCCTGAGCTGTTCCGCTTCCGCAAGCAGGCCGCGTTCCAGGCATATTACGAACATATGCCTCTGCGCCGCGCCTCGCTTGCCAACGGGGCAAGCCTGCAACTCTACCGACGCGCGCCGATCGGCGACCTTCTGGAACTCAATCTTCTCGACACCCGCCAGTACCGCTCCAACCAACCCTGCAATGACCAGAGCCAGGGCTGCACGGACCTCGAGTCTGCCCCGCACTTCCTTGGCGATGCGCAGGAGGCCTGGCTGAGGCAGGGACTGTCGGCATCGAAAGCGCGTTGGAACGTGCTGGCGCAGCAGGTGGTGATGATGGATCTCGATCGCGACCCGGGTGACGGCTATCGCGCCAATGTCGACAGCTGGGCGGGGTACAGGACCCCGCGCGGACGCGTCCTCAAGCACATTGCTGACGCGCGCATCCCAAACGTTGTGGTGCTGACCGGTGATGAGCACGTGAACTATGCCGGCGAAGTGCATCTCGACAGCCGCAAGCCCGGCTCAAACCCGCTGGCCGTCGAGTTCACGTCAACGTCGATTTCCTCTGGCGGTGATGGTCAGGACCTGTCGCCCAATGATCAGGCCGTGATGGGCGCGAACGCTTCCCTCAGATTCGTCAACCGCCAGCGCGGCTTCATGCTGTGCGATGTCACCCGGGAGAGGTGGGAGACATCCGTGCATGTTCTCGACAAGGTGTCAGTGGCAGATGGCAGGATATCAAAGCGAGCCCGCCTTGAGGTCGCTGCGGGCTCGAACAGCGTCACGATGCGCTGAGCCAAGATCGGCAGGAGGCGGGCTCTCAGCCCGCCGCTCACCTGTCCGTCCCTCGATTCGCGCCGGCCGCCCTTAAGATCGCCAGCCGCACGAGGCCCATCAGGCGGCCTCGATCGCGATCGCGTCGCTCCCTTCGGCGACCAGCCGACGATAAAGCCCGTTGGGGCGCGCAAGCAGTTCAGAATGCCTGCCCTCTTCCATGATCCTTCCACCCTCAAAGACCATGATGCGGTCGGCCTTGCGCACGGTGGAAAGACGATGAGCGACAATCACCGTGGTCCGTCCCTCCATGAGATCCTGCATGGCCTCCTGGATCAGCCTTTCCGTAAGCGTGTCCAGGCTCGCCGTCGCCTCGTCGAACACGACAATCGGCGCATTCGACAGGAAGGCGCGTGCAATGGCCACGCGCTGGCGCTCCCCGCCTGACAATTTGAGGCCGCGCTCGCCAACCAGCGTGCGATACCCCTGCGGCGAAGCCATGATGAAGTCATGCGCCCTCGCCTTCCGGGCAGCCGCAATGATCTCCGCCTCAGTCGATTCCGGCCGCCCATAGGCAATGTTCTCCGCCAGGGTCCGATGGAACAAGGCCGGCTCCTGCGGCACGATCGCCACCTGCCGCCGGAGGCTTGCCTGTTCAACACTGGCAATGTCGACCCCGTCGATCAGGATCTTGCCGGACTCAACATCGTAAAGGCGCTGCAGCAGCTTCACGAATGTCGATTTCCCGGAGCCGGTGGCGCCGACAAGGGCGACATGCTCACCCGGTGCAATGCGCAATGACAACTGGTCAAAGAGGGGTGCGCGCTGACCGTACCGGAATGTGACCCCTTCGAATGCAATCTCGCCGCGCGCTGCCGGCATGGGCTTTGGCTGGGCTGGATCTGGCACATCAAATGATGCGGTGAGGAAATCCATGGTTTCGCCGAATTCTCCAAACGCGCGCTGAAGCATCCGGATGTCCCCGCCAATTCCCCGCAACTGGCCGCCAAGCTGGAGGATCGCGGCAATCGCAAAGCCCAGATCGGCTGGCGTCACAGCGCCATCACCGGCAAAAATCACCAGGGTCGCAAGAACGGCGGTCTGCAGGAGGGCCCATAAGCCAAGCTGGATGGTCTGCATGAGGCTGGTCCGGTCCATCGAGACCTTCGCCTTGCTGCTCCAGCGCTCGGCCGCCTCGGCAAGACGGCTCTCTTCGCGCGCTTAAGCGCCGAATGCCTTCACAGCTGAGTTGTTGGCGATCGCATCGGCGATCGCGCCGGTGAGGTCGGCTTCCAGTCTGGCGGAGACGACGTTGGCTGGCCGCACCCACCGCGCGGCGAGCTCGAAGCTGACCCAGAGATAGACTGCAGACGCAAGAAAGAACACCAAGCCTGCGATAGGAAGCCGGATCGACACAAGCGTTCCAATGACGAGGATCATCAAAAGAGGCGTCGCGATCCGGCTTAAGATCACGACACCGATTGCATCGATCGCCCATCGTGCGCGCGATAATCTGTGCACGGTTGCGCCAGCAAAAGTGTCGCCGTGTGTCAACGGCAGAGCAAAAGTACATCAGCCGGGCGGAGTAAAAGTACATCACTTGGGGTGAGCGCAGGTGTTAACGCCGAGGGCCCCCAATTGGGGGCCCTCTGCGTTTCGGCCGAAGTTTTGGGGGGCCTCAGGGCTCGAGGATCTCGCCGGTTTCGGGGTCGATGTCGAGTTCGGGCGTTGGCGGCGTCTCTGCCGGGGGCGCGGACTTGCGGCGCGCCTTGGAGTGCTTGAGGCGGAAGCTGTCGCCGTTGAACTCAAGGATGTGGACGTGGTGAGTCAGCCGGTCGAGGAGCGCGCCGGTGAGCCGTTCCGAGCCCATGACCGAAGTCCATTCGTCAAAGGGAAGATTGGACGTGACGATGGTGGAGCCGCGTTCATGGCGTTGGCTGAACACATCGAACAACAACTCGGCGCCGGTGCGCGAGAGCGGGACATAGCCCAACTCGTCGATGATCAGGAGCTTTACCGCTTGTAGCTGGGCCTGAAGCTTCAGCAGGCGTCGCTCATCGCGCGCTTCGTTCAGGGTGTGGACCAGACCTGCGGCGGTATAGAACGCCACCGAGAAACCACGCTGGCAAGCGGCGAGCCCCAACGCCAGCGCGGCGTGCGTCTTGCCGGTTCCCGAGTTGCCCAGAGCGATGACATTGTCGCGCCGGGTAATGAACTCGCAGCGAGCAAGTTCGAGCACCAGCATCTTGTTGACGCTTGGGATCGCGGTGAAGTCGAACGTGTCGATGGACTTGGCGGCGGGGAAGCGCGCCTCCCGGATACGGCGCTCGACCACGCGCCGCTCGCGATCGATCAGCTCCAGCTCGACGAGGCGCAGGAGGTAGCGCGGATGGTCGATCTTCTCGGCGGCGCAAAGGGCTGCGACCTTGTCGTACTCGCGCAGGATCGTCGGCAGCCTGAGCTGCTTGAGGTGATGAGCGAGAAGCATCTCCGGCGGGGCGCTCATGCTGCCTTCTCGATGCTGTGGGTCTCGGTCAGGGCCAGATAGTCGGCTGCCCGTGTGGCCTTGACCTCGGCGCGCGGCAGATGTGGATAGGCCTCAAGGTCGAGCTTGACCGTACGGCGTTCGACGCGGGCGGCGACAAGTTGCTTGACGGCGTCGAAACTGATGGTGCTGAGTGACAGCGCCGTGGTGATGGCTGCTGCGACATCGGCAAGCGCGAAGATCTCGATGAGGCGCAGCACCTGGATGTACTCACGCCGCCCCCGCGTCCCCATGCGGCTCTCCAGAAGCCTGCGGAAGGTCACGAACTCCTCCGGCAAGCCCCAGTTCTCAAGCGGCGCCGCCTGATCGAGAGCGTTGGCCTTGCGCTCCAGAAGCTCGAGATAGTGCAGCGGATCGAAGATCAGGTCGGCCTTGGCGTAGCAGCGCGGATGGCGGGCGATGACATCGGCGCCGCAGATGACGACGACTTCATCGACGAACCCCTTCACCAGGACCTCACGATGGCCATAGCGGGTGGGAACCGAATAGTCATTGGTACGGTAACGGACGAGTGAGAACGCGCTGACACGCGTCGCGACTTTCTCGCACGGCTCGAAGGCGCCGACCGTATCTTTGCGGAAGACGCCGATGTCCGCCGCCATGCGCGCGCCGATCGTGGCCTCAAAGCCGCGCAGGACATCGCCCTGACGACGGGTGCAGGCCGCCAGGAGCATGGCGTTGAGCTCCTCGAAGCTGGCTGCATGAGGGATCGGAACCATGAAGTTCTTGCGGGCATACTTGACCAGGCCTTCGACATTGCCCTTGTCATTGCCTTTGCCCGGCCGGCCGAACCGGTCGGCGAACAGGAAGTGGCTGACCAGCTCGCTGAAGGCGCGGCTGCGTACGCGGACGCCATCGCCCAGAATGCGCGCCACGGCGATCTTGAGATTATCGTAGAGGATCGAGAGCGGCACGCCGCCGAAGAAGGCGAAAGCTGCAACGTGGCCGTCGAGAAACGCTTCGGTCGTCTCGGCCGGATAGGCCTTCACAAAGCAGGCATCCGAGTGCGGCAGGTCCATGCAGAAGAAATGGATCTTCTGGCGCACCCCGCCGATCACCGCGACCGCTTCGCCAAAATCGACCTGGGCGTGGCCTGGCGGGTGGATCAGCGGTACGAACATCTCGCGCGCCGTGATGCGCGCCCCCCGGACATAGTCCTTCACCGAGGTGTGCCCACCTGCATATCCGTGCTCATCGCGCAGCCGCTCATATATCCGCTTGGCGGTGTGGCGCTGCTTCACCGGAGCGTGCTGGTCGGCTGCGAGGATCGCATCGATCACGCCCAGAAACGGATCGAGCTTCGGTCGCGCCGGAGCCTTCGCCCGCCGGTACCCTGGCGGCGCAGAGAACGTGCACATCTTCTTGATCGTCCTCGGGTCCTTGCCGAACCGCGTCGCAGCCTGGCGCTGCGACAGTCCCTCGACGAACACCGCACGGCGTACAACCTCGTAGCTGACCAACTTGTACATCCCCAGCCTCTCGAACCGCCAAAACGGCCGAAAGGATTAATGGCGAGGTATTTTTACTCCGCCCGCAAAGTGCAAAACGCACCCGCCTGAGTGAGGGAGTTTTACTCCGCCGCGTACA
>Ga0172376_10005565_pt1 | contig 14000 bp, 9 predicted proteins | sample Lak35m_FD_121114 | JGI IMG/M metagenome (GOLD analysis project Ga0172376, IMG submission 121114) | Freshwater microbial communities from Kabuno Bay, South-Kivu, Congo - kab_092012_35m | ecosystem: Environmental > Aquatic > Freshwater > Lake | place: Democratic Republic of the Congo: South-Kivu...
TCTCGTTACTGGTGATACTGGAACTATGCATATGTCGGTGGCGGTTGGCACTCCAGTCGTCGCTATGTTTTTAGCTTCTGCTTTAGGTTTTGAAACTGGCCCCTACAGTGACGGAAACATTGTATTGCAACCAATTATTTCTTGTGGCCCATGTAATCCAACCAAGCACTGCTCGCGCCCAGATTGCCATGATCTAATTGAGCCTGAGTTTTTGGCCGAAATTACTATGGCTCGGATTGCCGGAGATGTGAGAAAAATTCCAGCGCATCTCATGTCGCCTAAAAATCTCGTTGTTTACCGAACTTGTTTCGATGATAAAGGCTTCTATGACATGGAAGCTCTGAATCCGGAGGTGCAAGACAGCCGAGTAGTTAAGTTTAGAGAAGCCTACAGGAAGGTATGGCTTAATGAGTTGGCTGAGTATCCAGTACAGGACCAGGCACCTAATCGTTCGGCTCTGGGGTTATATGATTCATTTTTTGAGGGAATTCAGGGTGTAGTGAGCGTAGCTCAGGAAGGCCAACAGGCTATTACACAATTGTTACAAGTGGTGGCAGACCATCGAGCTCCCGCCTCTGCTTTAAGAGAGGTGAGTGAGAAATTAGCAGGGGTTGATAAGGCTATCGAGGTGTTGGGATTCCGACACCCCGAGCTAGGCTTATTAACCCGGATGTTTATATTTGCCAAAGAGAATATTTCAGGATCCGATCCAACTTCATTGGCATCTCAAATGGGAGATAATTACGCCAGCTTGGCAAGAAGAGGTTTAAAGTTAAGCAATTTTTATAAACAGTTAAATTAAGGAAACTGCCATGTTCCAAATACAACTAAATGGTCAGCAAAGTGGACTCAAAGCTTCAACTCTTCCCCGCATGACGGATGTTGTTGAGTTAATCAAGAGCTCAATTGATCCAACTCATGTAATTACTGCGCTAAGAATAAATGGTAGGGATCTTACAGAATCTGAATGGATTGCTGCTCCTACTCAATTCTCTAGCACTGATATTTTGGAAGTAGTTACTACTACTCCGCAAGAATTTTTGAGAGATCGGACTGAAGCAACCCCTAACCTCATCGAAAATACCTTTATACTCTTCCGTTCGGCTCGTCAGTCTTTCCAAGCCGGCATGAATGACGAGGGGAATAAAATATTGATGATCGGCGTTAGAGACCTGAAGGCCTTTTTTGAGTGGTATGGTCTTCTGCAAGCTGTTGTGCCAGCCGCTGATAAGGCTAAATACGATATAACTAAGCAAGTAACAGAGCTTACCACTATCTGCCATGAGATCTGTCAGCAGCAGATGTATCAATCTTGGTGGGCTTTGGGCAAGACCATTCAAGAGAAGTTGGAGCCAGTGCTCGATTCCTTGGAGTTGTACTTCAGAAAATTGGTGGCTGCTAACTAGAATTAGCAAAAATTGATAGAAAAAGGCTGGGGGAACCCGGCCTTTTTTATTTTTTCTTTGGCGACCCAGAGATTCGATGATAATTTGAGATACCAAATTTGGATATAGGTCTAACTATGAGTGCCACCGCTCTAATCGCGTTTCTGTTTGTTGTTTTGATGATAGGGATTCCAGTGTTGGTTTTTTGGTGTGTAGCCCAAATCAAAAAACTGGGGGAATCGCTAGCCGATAAGTATCCTGGATTAACAGCGACCTATGATCACTCTAAAACCACCAAGGGAATGATCGTATCTTTGGCATGTTCTGGCCCGCGAGTAGTAATCCATCGAGAGGGAGCATTTGAACGTTTTGGTAAGGCATCGGGTTTGTCTTCTGAGATTCAATCCGGGGATATCGGGTTCGATAGAGATTTTTATATCGATACTGAGTCGCATGCAGTTGTAAAATCATGGCTTCAATCACAAGAAGTAAGAGAGGCGGTGGTAAACTTATTCCGACTAGGTATTCAGGAAATTGAAGGTGAATTTGGATATTTGACTACTCGAGGTCCGAAGCTTTTAAAAACACTTGGAGTGTCTGGTCAGCAAATGGAGGCAATTGCCCGTAGTTTATGGCTTTTGAAAGAAGAGCTCGAAAAGTCAGCTCACAACACAAAACCAGAGCCTATAGTTGTGGGTGCCATGCCCCGATATGATGCAAGTAAACTTAAAGTTCCGCGCAGTGCCACATGGATTACGACCAGTATTTTGATTGTTCCGCTCATATTAGGCTTTGTAATTACCTTTATTAATCAGCAAAACTTTTGTGTACCAATCTATGGTGCTGAAGATTATATAACCAAATCCTGGCCATACTGGAGCTCTTCGGTTTTATTTTTCGGGATGTATTTATTTCCAGTGATCAAGGGTCATAGCAAGGCGCATGAATCTTTTTTGGTCTTACTTGTGTGTGCTCTGATTACTCACGTGTTTGCCGTGTTCAGCATCTATGAATATATAAATTTTAACAAAGACAACTCACAGACTAGGGTATATCAATTGAATCTATTGCAGGCTTTTGATCGAGGACCGGGGAAGGGTTCAGATGGTCACTCCGTAATTCGTCTTAGCTCTATAGAGCTGGGTGGTTCTGATTTGCATTTAACGCTGCCATATGACCCGGGAGTATGGAATATGAGGCTGATCAAGGGAGCTCAACTAGCCGTGCGTGAGGGGTATCTGGGAATTCCTTATGCAACTGAGGTTATTCCAATTCGGCGGGATGCCCCACTTTATTAGTAAATAACAATAAAATCATATAGATGCGGTATTGAAGTAGGATTGGAAGGTCTGCTAATCTACGGCTCTGGAGCAAATTAGGAGCGTAAAATGAGTTCTGAAAAAGCCTCTGCTGCATTCTCTTATACTATGCAGCTAAAGGTAAGAAATAAGCCTGGACATCTTGCTAAGGTGGTAAATATTTTAGGGGAGGAGCAGGCCTCTGTCGCAGAGGTAAACCTACTCGCATCTGATTTCAACTACCGTTATCGAACAATCACCATGCACTGTAAGAGCGAAGAGCATGCCAAGAGAGTGATTGAAAGAATCAAGGCTATCCCTGAAAACACATTTGAATCGGTAAGGGACGATGTATTTGCTCTCCATGAGGGTGGGAAGTTAAAAGTTGAGCCAAAGATCTACATCAAGAACAGGGATCAATTATCGCAGGCTTACACTCCAGGAGTGGCTCGGGTATGTAATCACATCGCCAAAAATCCTGAAGCAGTTTTTGATTACACGATGCGGGGCTCTACTATCGCGGTAGTAACTGATGGAACTGCGGTACTAGGTCTTGGGAATATCGGACCTAAGGCGGGCTTGCCAGTGATGGAGGGTAAGGCAGTTTTATTTAAACAGTTCGGTGGATTGAATGCTTTCCCCATCTGCATAGATAGCCAGGACACTGATAAAATTATTGAAACAGTGACCTTATTGGCGCCTAATTTTGGCGGAATCAATCTTGAGGATATCGCAGCTCCAAGATGTTTTGAGATAGAGACAGCCCTACAAGAACGTCTTGATATTCCGGTCTTCCACGATGATCAGCACGGCACCGCCTGTGTGGTTCTTGCTGGATTAATGAACTCTCTTAAGGTCATTGGCGGCAAGATGTCTGATCTTAAGGTAGTCATCAGCGGCGTAGGTGCTGGTGGAGTAGCGATAGCTAAGATGCTGAATGCCGTTGGTGTAGGCAATATTGTGCCATGTGATAGCGAGGGAATCGTCTATAAAGGTCGTAAAGGTGGCATGAATCCGATGAAGGATGAGATCCTCTCCTTTGCCAACAAAGAAAATGAAAAAGGTTCAATTAAAGATGCGATGAAGGGCGCCAATGTTTTCATCGGAGTATCTAAGCCTGGTGTTATCAATGTTGATGACGTCAAGAAAATGAAAAAAGATCCGATTGTATTTGCTTTGGCCAATCCAACTCCTGAAATTATGCCGGAGGAGATAGAGGGAATTGCTAGAATCATAGGCACTGGAAGAAGTGACTATCAGAATCAGATCAATAACGTGCTCTGCTTCCCGGGTATCTTCAAAGGTGCCGTAGAGTGTCGAGCAACTAAAATTACAGACGGTATGAAGCTGGCAGCTGCTCAGGCCATTGCCTCAGCCATACCGGAGAACGAGCTCAGCGAGACTTATATTATTCCTGATCCATTTAAAATGGATGTACCTAAGTTGGTTGCTGAGAGAGTAAGGCACGCCGCTATCAAAGACGGGGTCGCGCGTTTAAAATAGCCCTATAATAGGTGTTTTGTACTTTCATCTCGGTGCTTTTTTAAATAAACCATGAAAGGAGTGCCGCCAGTGCCGACGGCCGTTGGGTTAGCCTCACTTGTTTGCTTCTGTTTATTAATATAGTTCGCGGCATAAGTGAGGTGTGTGGTTCTAAACTTTTCGATCTCCGTTACGGATAGATTGTAGAGGTCTTTCAGTTCAAGTCGGCTTGCCATATTTGCCTTTACAAACTCCCTAACTGAGCCCGCGGCTTCGACTGCTTTAATAAAGCTATTATGTTCCGGTGGCATATAATCCCGCATCTCGTTTAGGTATTGGCGCAGCGGATCGTCTTCATGCCCGAGACCAAGAACTGCATCTAAGGCTGGAACGATAGAGCTTTGAGCCCCAGTCTCTCCCCTAAACTTTTGTGGTTTGCCAGCGTAAGCAGTCACTCCTTCATACTCAAGACCAGCGGGCAGAGATGGATTATCCTTCCAGCCGTGTATGTAGGGTCTGACTCTATTGTAATAAATATAAGGGTCACAGTGCTCTGGCATTCTATTCATGGTTTCGTTGATCGATATCAACGATGTAGATATATCTTTAAGAGCCGCGATTAATTTCAGAGGATCTTTCTGATCCCTAGCCTCCAGAGCCAAAGGAATGGCATTGATAGCTTTAGCAGCTCTGGCCTCTATGTCGATATGAATTAAGATAAACCACTCTTCATCTATACCAGCTAGAAAATTCTGTAAAAGAGCGATGTTCCCGCAGGCAATTGGACCTTTGGGATCTATTCTGAGCCAATTCCATAATGCGTAGGAGGCATATGATAGCACTGGCGGTCTGCCTAAACGATTAGCTATTGAGTGCCAGGGTGCCGCAATATTTTTTGGAAGAATACTTGGTGGAGTCTTTTCGCCCCAAACATAACTGTGCCCTATGTATGATAGAAGCATCATTGCTCTCTCAAGTTCTGCCTTGGAGTTCAGCGAGGATGGTTCAATCTCTGGCAACTTCTTTAAAATTTCCCTGATTCGATCGGTCACCAGGAGTTTAGGTAATTGCTCGGCCGTACTCTCCCAGGGTTCGAACTTGGATGGGAGCTGCTTGAGGGGATCTTGTGGAGGTAAAAAGCCCGTTATTTTATCTATGCCAAACTTATTTAGATCCATACTGTTTCCGCTTAATAATTCAACCTGGGCAAGCATATCCCGCCCGATTTACTTTAAGAAAGATATTTTATTTGCTGGATATCTCTTTCAATTGTAGAAAGGTTGTGGTCGATCACCCTTTTGTATCTGGAAGTACCTATGGCTAACAATTCTCAGAATTATATCATAACAATCTGTTGTGGCGTTTTAATTTTGATCGGCGGAGCTGGAATTTATAGAGGAGTCTTGGGTTTGGAGAGAAGTTCAACACCCCTTGCCCAAGCATCACTCGATGTTCTTGATGTAGATACGGGTTTGGAATCAGAGGAGGCAGTTCAAGATCCAAGTTGCCTTGAGGAATCTTGCCCTACCGATGAGATTAGAACTGGGTATCAAGTAGTTAGCGCCCTAGAGGACTAAATTATTCATCAAAGAATTTAAATAGTTGTAGGCTCAAGAGGCCTCTGAAACGACTTAATAAATAAAAGTTAGAATCCAGCCCTTTATTTGATACTGTCTAGTCCGTTACCTCTTTCGGGGGTTGGTGGAAAAGCTGCAAGGTCCTTGGATCAAAAGAATCTTGATGCTGGCCCTAGGGGTCTTAGGATTTTTGTCGTCATCTTTCGCAGCAATCTTTCAAAGAGTTAGTTTCGGTTCTAATTTAGCGCTCATAGCGGCGCTTAGTTTTGTAACCCTCTGTCTATCTCTTCTTTATTCATATAATCAAAAGCGGCTTATCTTTAAGCTAAAACAGCAGATATTAGCTCACACCTCTCATACACCTTTGGCCATTTGTGTATTTGATAGAAACTTCACAGTAATTGACTGGAATGAGAACGCAGAAAAGTTGTTCGGGTACTCAAAAGCTGAAGCTCTAGGAAGAAATGGTAAAGATCTTATAATACCCCCTGAACTACAAAGCTCAATCGGGCAGCTTTTTGGGGAACTCCTTCGAGCTGAAGGAGGCTTTCGGAGTACAAATGAAAATATTACGAGAGATGGCAAAAGGCTGATCTGTGATTGGTATAATACTCCGATCAAAAACTCAAAAGGGGAGGTAATTGCGATCACCTCTTTGGCATTGGATATCTCTGAACGCTTAAGAGCGGCCGTAGCTAAGCAGAATGTTCTAAAAAAATCTCGAGAAGAGCAGATGGCGTTGGTTCATTTGGCCACCCACAAGTTTGTTATAGAGGGTCGAGTGAACGAAGCTTTGCCCTTGGTAACAGAGGTTTCAAGTAAGATACTTTCTGTGAAGCGTTGTAGTATCTGGCTATTTTCATCTGATCGGCAGGAATTAATTTGCTCTGATCTGTTTGATTCTTCTAGTTCTGAACATATTCAGGGTGCGATTTTGAGAGCTGCCGATTATCCAGCTTATTTTAATGCTTTATATACTGGCAGGGCGGTCGATGCTGAAGATGCGGCTGAAGACCCAAGAACTTGTGAGTTTAGGGATGAATACCTTAAGCGGTTTGGAATCTCTTCGATGTTGGATGCAACTATTAGGGTGGCAGGGAAGGTCGTAGGAGTTGTTTGTAATGAGCATGTGGGGAAACCTCGTAGATGGACCGCCTCTGAAATTGCATTTGCAACCGACATCGCAGACTTGATTGCACAGATTCTCGTGGTGAAAGAGAGAGAAGAAGCTTTGAAAGCGCTCAGGCAGAGCGAAGAGATATTCCGTCAATTAACTGAGAATATAAAGGGGGTGTTTTGGTTAACCTCACCTGACAAGAAAATAGCTTACTATATTAGTCCGGCTTTTAATGAGATTTGGGGTAGGGGTGCAGGATATTACTATAGTGATCCAATGAAGTGGATTGAGACTGTACACCCCGATGATAGAGAGTTGGTTAATAATTCCATCCCTCTGCAGAGGACAGGCAAATACGATATGGAATATCGGATTATTCGACCAGATGGCTCGATTCGTTGGATTAGAGACAGAGCCTTTCCGATCTTAAATCAAGAAAAGGAGGTAATTCGTATCGCTGGAATCTGTGAGGATGTTACCGAGAGTAGAGCCGCTATTGAAAGTCGTGCCGAGATGGAGCGACAGTTGCAACAGACCCAGAAGATGGAGGCTCTGGGCAGACTGGCTGGTGGGATTGCGCACGACTTTAATAATATTTTAAGCGCGATAACTGGCTATGCGCAACTTCTTAGAGATGAGATGAGAGACGACTTAAGTAAGTCATCCATGCTGGATTCGATCTTAATCGGAACAAGCCGAGCAAAAAATTTAGTGAAACAGATATTAGCCTTTTCAAGGCAGTCCGACTCAAAATTAGAGTCAGTCGACTTAGCAGGTATAGTAAAAGAGGTTTGCAAGCTTCTCGAAGTTAGCCTGCCCCCTCAAATCTCACTTAAGACCTCGTTAGATTGTGATTGCTTGATCAAGGCAGACCCAAGTCAAATATTTCAGGTCGTTATGAATATTTGCACGAACGCCATTTATGCCATGAAGGATAATGGGGGCACTCTCTTTCTCTCTTTGTATGGAGAGCCTGAGTCCTCGGATCAGGGAGAAAAGCTTAGCAAGAATGTAGTGCTAAAGGTCAAAGATACCGGTTTGGGGATCCCTAAAGATATTCAAGATAGAATTTTTGAGCCATTTTTTACCACTAAGCCGATGGGAGAGGGAACAGGCTTAGGCTTATCGGTAGTTCATGGAGTGATAAAAGGTCTGGGAGGCTCTATTGAGATTGCAAGTAAAGAGGGAGCCGGAACAGAATTCACCATCAAATTACCTGATGAAAGTGCTGCGGGTGGTGTAGCGCAAGAATCTGAGCAAGCGAAATTAGTCCCCGCAAACTCAGCGACAGTTCTTTTGGTAGATGATGAAGAGATGATCGGCAGGTTGTTCGGAGAAGTTTTGAGGAGAAATGGGTATAAGGTGCTGCTAGCACGTGAATCATCAGAGGCTCTAGACCTGATAGAGCAGAATTCAGAGATAAGCCTTATGGTAACGGATCTGACGATGCCAGGATTAAGTGGAACTGAATTAATAAAAAAAGTTAAGGAGATAAGGCCCCAAATTAAGGCGATTCTTTGCTCGGGGTACGATCCCGGTGCTATCCCAAATAATATGAACTCACTTATAGCCTGTAGGCTTTGGAAGCCATTTTCAATTCATGAATTGCTTAGAGCTGTAAAAGAAACTTTAAGTACTCTTCCCACTGACAAAGTTAGCAAGGCTCCTGCCCGAGCAGCTAATCAAGCTTAATGAACTCTAGCGGAGCAAAATAAGTAGGTTGATGAAAATTTGGCTTTTCGCCGGGCAATTTTATAAGACTGGCCAGAGGGGTACTTTGACTTCGGAAAGTGGCGGTAATATTACCTGATATTGGCTCTGAACCTAGATTTTTCATCCATGTATTAATTGGTATTTTTAGAGAAGTTGCCCAGCCATTTGAGGTAGAGGGGTCTGATTCTACTATCACATTGGCAATATGCATTTCAGGATCTTTCTGCCTTGGGGTCGTAAATGTTTGCATCCACCATCGACCTAATGGTGCTACATGGTATTCGCTATAGCGAGCATCTTTGCCCGCAAAGAAAAATTCAATTAAATCAAAATTTGCTAGGCCCTCGATATAACTGTTGGGTGGAGAATCTGGCATTTTGCCAGCAGAGAATTTGGTTTTACCCAATAGCCATAAATTTTTTATATCTTGAACAAGGCATACTTCAAATGACCATGGCAATTGAGAATAATCCCAGCCCGTATCTATCTTTAAAAAAGGTAGGGCTTTACAGTCTTGCAAAGACAATTCGAGTGCAGATGTTTTATAAATTTTAATCTTTGAATTCACTTAAGAGGATATTCTCAAGTGTATGATGATGGATCAAGTGGGACTTTATAACTGTGCAGCGCAACCTTTTCAAAACCGATAAGAAGCCAAAAAACTTGCTGCAAAACTATAGTAAAACACACCTTATGAAAACCTGATGGAACCCAGTAAAACCTTCAAACCTTAATTCCCACTCGATCCCTTCATTCTTAAGATTCGAGTTCAGCAAATCGGTTCTGCAGTTAATTGTAATAAAATTGTAATAGTCATTTTTTTGGCGGTTTAGAGCCTTGGGATAGAGCGGGGAGGATAATCGTTATGAATTTCAGATGGTTATAGTTGGCATCGGCAGCGTATGAGTCTTGCAATGTTAAGTGCGAACAGATTTCGAAGTTAGTCAGAGAAATCTCTGGACTAGATTTTTTATGGGTAATTACGGTTGGTTAGACTCCTCTAGGTAATACTGGCTTTTGATAGGGGGTGTCAGAATAACCAACACGGGCTGAGTGGGGTGCTAAGTCACAACCCATTTAAAACAAATCTGGGCGGTATGGTTATTTAGTCGAGTCAGGTTTTTTACACGGTTTTGGAAAGCATATGGCGATTAACAACAGACCACTAAAGGTTCTAATGCAGAATAGAACCCATGCCATCACCCAACCTGGCGGTGATACGGTGGTCATGAATGAGACTAAGCAAGGTTTAGAAAAACTTGGCATAAAGGTTGTGATCGACCTTGAGATGAAAGAGGATCCTCGAAACTACGACCTTGTTCATCTCTTCAATCTAGCGACACCAGCGTATACTGAATTTCTAGCTCGTCGTGCCAAAGCCGCGGGAGTTCCTTACGTGGTTACTACTTTGTTGGAAGATGTTCCAAAGTTCCACTATCAGTCCAGAGTTTGGGCTAATTATTTAATTAATTACGTGCGAAATGAACAGGCTCAGATCTGGGCAGCGGCAAATAAGCCAAATTTAGATTCGGTTGAGCCATGCCAGGGATTTCCAAGTGCCTGGACTGTTAAGAATGCCGCAGGTCTTTTGGTAACAGGACCCAAAGAGGGGGACATCTTAGCCAGAGATCATGGTCCAGGGTTGCCAATATATCCTGTTTATCTCGGATGCGAGGTAGCAAAAGATTCCACTGCTGATAAATTTATCTCGAAATATGGTCTAAAAGATTTTGTGCTATGCGTTGGACGATTAGAGAGCAGGAAGAACCAACTGTCTCTTTTGAAGGCCCTTGAGGATTCAGAGGTGCCAGTAGTCATAGCCAGTAGTGGTTTTAGTTATCAGCCAGATTATGCAGAGGCAGTCCAAAAGTTTAAGAGAAAAGGTCAAACCCTGGTCTTAGGTCGACAGGATCCGGAGATGTTAGCCAGTGCTTATTGTGCGGCCAAGGTTCATGCCTTACCGAGTTTTTATGAATTGCCAGGATTGGTCACTCTTGAAGGGGCTCATTACGGCTGTAATGTAGTGGCTTCGAGAAATGCAGGCACTATCGAAGATTATCTTGGGGGCGATGTTTATTACTGTGATCCTGCCTCTGAGGTTTCTATTCGAGACGCAGTTACCCGAGCTTTAAATGCTCCACGCAGTCCAGACCTAAAGAGAAAAGCAGAAAGATACACCTGGTCTCGATTAGGCGAGCAGACATTGAATATCTATGGAAAGGTTTTAAATTTAAATGATTCAAAGATTTTAGAAGGTAAAGGAGCATATATGGCCTCAACATTTGATTTGGATACAGAGACAACAGTATTCCAAGATTTAATGGAGCGAGCAGAGATAGCCACCAAATCAAGTAAGGTGGAGGAGGCCAAGAGCCTATTCGCTCAAGCAGATAAGATTAATCCTAATTCCGTCAGACTCAAGATGGGTTATGGAACTCTTTGTCTGTCTATCGGTGAGGTAGAGGCAGCTAGAAATTCCTTTGATGCTGCATTAAGGATATCGCCTGATGATGCCCGATCTTTAATCGGTCGAGGAATGTGCGAGGTAGTTAATAGAAATCATGCTACGGGATATGGTTATTTTGTAAAAGCGCTCCAAGCTTCACCCGCAGAGCTGGTAGCTATTCACCAATTAATCGAGTGTTCTTTTGTGCTGAATAAATTTGATGATATCACCACAGCTATAGAGAGATATCTTTTAAATAAACCTAAAGACTCTGAAATGCGATTCTGTCTGGCGGGCTGCTACTACAAGACGAACCGAATTCCAGCTGCATTGCTTCAAATTGACTTAGTTTTGGAGGATAAGCCAGAGCATAGGGGTGCTACTGAGCTAAAGAGTCAGATAAACTCCGAGGCTAATAAGATCGGTAGTGGGCTGACCCAGGGTGCGGCTGCTCGCACGGCGAGTGTAGTTATGGCTGAGCCAGTGAAGAGTGCTGAAACTCTGATTGTGGCCCCAGCCACTCCTATTGTCACCCCAACAATACCTCGGAACACTGGCATAGATATGCTGCTAGCTAATATTAACGAGCGCAAGAGAGCTAGGAATCTGGACAACATAAAGTCTGAATGTGATGCAATTATAAACATGAGAGACGTAGCCCAAGATCAGGTCGAATACGCCCAGATTTTAAAGGCCGAAGTGGATATTATTCAAGGTTCTCTAGAAGCTGCGGCGGCAATTTATGAAGCTGTGTTGGCAGCTAATCCAAATCAAGCTCGAGCGCTTTGCGGCAAGGCAGCACTCAAGGCAAACAGCAATTCCTGGACTGAAGCCGAGGCGTTATTCAATTCGGCGAAAGCGTCCGATGCTCGTTGCGATATTGCTTATGCCGGATTAGGTATGTGTGCAGCTCAAACCGGGAACTTTCCTAAGGCTTGGGATCTTTACTTGGATGCGTTGAAGTTGAATCCTGAGAATCTCCGAGCTGTTTTGGGTGTGATTGAGTTAGGATATCCGATGAAGAGGCTCGCTGAGGTCGAAGCTGCTGTACGCGGATACTTAGAGCTTCATCCAGCAGATTGTAATTTCATATACTCTTTGGCGGGCTGCCTTTTTGCCCGGGAGAGATATGTTGAAGCTTACGCCGAGTTGGATCGTCTGCTGATGTTTGAGCCTGAGAATCGTCATGCACTTGAGTTAAAAGAGATGATAATTCCTAAGTTGGGTATCAGAAACTCGACCGAGAAGGTTCTAAGGTAGAATGTGCGCATATTAATGCTTTGTCAGACCTGGTTCGCGGATGTCTGGCGACGCCATGGGCATGAGGTCGTAACGGCAGGATTGAAAGATCATTTCGATTACAAGATCGACTCGCATCTGCGTCACATTGACGATGTAATACAAAAGTGCGGGTTAACCGGTAATCCAGATGTTATCATTTATAGCGACGATAGTTATCCTGTAAGCGTGACAGGGTTAGAGCGCACCTCAATTCCGACTATATTTTATTCAGTCGATGCCCATCATCATCTCTCTTGGCATAAATATTTTGCTGCCATGTTCGATCTAGTTTTGGTGGCTCAAAAGGATTACGTTCAGTATTTTTCAGAGCAGGGATTAGAAGCAAAATGGTTGCCTCTATGGGCGACTGAATCTGAGATGCCGTCTGAGCAGAAGCAATATGGGGCTCTATTCATCGGAACTTTAAATAAAAAATTCAACGAAGAGCGGGTAGAGTTTTTCGAAAAACTCAGCAAAATAGCCCCAGTTACCGTAAAGGAAGGTGGCTGGAAAGATGAATATCCACTCGCCCGGATTGTGATGAATCAGACAGTAAGGGGCGATTTAAATTTTAGGGTTTTTGAAGCCATGAGCAGTGGCTCATTACTGCTCACAGAGAGAAGTGAGAATGGTTTGTTTAATCTTTTTGAAGAGGGTAAGCACTTTGCTTGTTACGAAAGAGGGAATGCTGATGAGGCGGCGGCAAAAATCAATTATTACTTAGCGCACCCGAAAGAGTGTCGACGTATCGGGTTGGCGGGATATGATGAAATTGTAAGAGCCCATCGAGAAGAGCACCGTGCAGCCACCGTATTAGAATACGCTGTAAGACTGACAAAAAGACATATTTCTCACCGGTTTCTATCTGCAGTAGTGCCTTATGTTCATTGTGCTTGGAGGTATGAGAAGGTTAGTCAGTCCCATGGATTGTTATGCTTCACAACAGCGCTCGAGGCCCTTCAGTTAGGACTTTCTAGAGGTGAGGTTCCCACCGATCACCACCTACTTTATGCAATTTTAGCCTGTATAGAGCATGATCGAATGTCTCATAACACTAATGGATATTCAGTTCTGAAAGCTATGCAAGAAAGGTTTCCAGAAAATCAAATGCTGCGGTTGTGTCTAGCTCGGGTAACTCTCAATCTGGGAATGGAAGAAGCAGCAACAGAGTATGTAAAAGAGTTTAACATGCCTCCTTTGCAGGCCTTCGAGATGGCAGAGCAAGTGGTAAGGCATCTATTTAAAGCTCGAGCATTGAAGGAGGATTATCCGGAGGCATATTCGCCCCCGGATAAAGGCCTCTAAGCTTTAATCTTCGGAAGATCTTCAGCCAGAAGAGATAGCGTAGCTATGCTAATTCCTCTCTGATGCATATCAGAGATTAGGTCTCTTACTCTGGCGAGAGCTGGGGTGCCCTCACCAAGGCCAGAAACTTTGCTAGGATTTTTAGCAAGATCAGCCACAATAGCCCTGACAGTATTGCGGATAGCCGAGCGACTGACTTCCAGTAGCTCTTGGTCCCACCTATTTGGCATGGAGAGAGCCTCTACTTGAGGTAGCAGTTCATCGAGCCCAAGGCGAGTCATCACCCCTGCATAAGCCTTGGCTACATCCGACAACTTGGCCGAGCTTTGCTTCTTTATTGACAGTATCTCGAACATCTTGGCGGCGGCATCTTTTAGAGAAAGATTTGCGGCCACA
>Ga0172376_10005566_pt1 | contig 13997 bp, 8 predicted proteins | sample Lak35m_FD_121114 | JGI IMG/M metagenome (GOLD analysis project Ga0172376, IMG submission 121114) | Freshwater microbial communities from Kabuno Bay, South-Kivu, Congo - kab_092012_35m | ecosystem: Environmental > Aquatic > Freshwater > Lake | place: Democratic Republic of the Congo: South-Kivu...
CCGTATTCAGCGCGAAGCGCCATCAGTCCGGGCATTTCGGCCTCAGCCAAGCGGATTTCCTTACGGCCCCAATCGGCCAATGCGATGTCTTTTACTTTGTACTTCAATGTTGCAGTATTTGCCATGTGTTTGAATTTGCGGTCGCAAAGGTACCTTATACCTTACAGTTATCCAATTGATGACCAAACGGGGTTTATTGTTTAACGCAAACCGTCTCCGAAACGACCCCGTTTTCGGTTGTAAATCTGAACAGATAGGAACCAGCCGGCAGACATGAAATATCAACTGAACGAATGGCCCCAACGCCCGAAACCGTTTTGACCAATGCGCCATCCATCGTGAAGACCTCAACGGTTCGGACATCATTTGAGCGCAGATAAACCTCATCCGCAAATGGATTTGGGTAAAGCCCAGCGGCCACATTCGCATGGCTGATATTCGTGGCAACCGCTTCGGGTTCATAAATTTCCATCAGTTGGTCGGAAGGAACTTCATAGAAGCGTTGAACCACACCTCCGTACCACTCCACCTGCACCGAATCAACCACTGCGTTTGAACCCAGACCGAAATGCGCCACCAGCCAATGTTGACAATTGAAACTGCTTTCACCTCCGATCTCGCGCAGTTGCATCTGCGCGTTGGTATAGACCCGCACTTTTGTTCCAATGCCATTCGGATTGTTTCCATCTCCGAACGCCCGCACTTGAAACCAATGCTGTGTCGGTGAATCATTCCTGTAGAGAATACTGCGCGCATTGCCACCAATCGAATCGGTGATACCTACGAACACATCCAGGTCGCCATCGTTGTCGTAATCGCAGTAGGCCAAAGCACGCGAAACATATGTGTCTGCTACTCCGGTGGTCAACGAAACGTTCGTGAAATTTCCTGTGCCATCATTCAAAAAGAGCTTGTTCGAATCGAGTGTCGGGTTTGGATAGTCGTAGTACAGATCGCCATTCACCGTAAAAAGGTCTTCGTCCATGTCGTTGTCAATGTCGAGAAACCCAACTCCCCAACCTGTTTTCCCGCGCTTCATGGAAAAATCGAGCAACCAAACGCTATCGTTCTTCAATCCGGCCTGAACCAATTGGTCTTCGTACAAACCCAAATTGTTCACCATGTACTTGTCCTTCTTGATGTTGGTGATGTAAAGGTCCAGATCGCCATCGAGGTCGGGATCGCCTTTGGCCACACCCATTCCGTTCATTTCGGAGTTGAGCCCAAGCGATTGGCTCACTTCTGTGAAAACCGGTAGCGGATATTCGTTACGGAACATGCGGTTCTCCGTGTTTCCGTTGGTATAACCGAAATCGTTGGCAACAAAAACGTCCGGGTCGGAGTCGTTATCGAAATCTGTGAACATTACTCCCAAACCACAACCGAATGGATCGGCAATTCCCAGATCGATGGCCTTCTCAGTAAATGTTCCGTCTCCGTTGTTCTCATAGTAGAGGTTCTCTTCCGAATCGATGGCCACGTTTGGCCCATTGATGATGACCTGCATGTTCAACGACCAATTGCACACGTAAATATCCGGCCAGCCGTCAAGGTTCAGGTCGCCTGCAACGGCAGAGAAACTATTTGATTGGCGAGTTGCGCCTGCCCAGTTGGTAACGTGCGTAAATGTGCCATCGCCATTATTCATGAAAAGCTGGTTGGCAGAAGTCTTGAACGTGGTGATGAATACATCGTCAAAGCCATCGCGATTGAAATCAGCCGCAATGACCCCGTTCGTTTGCAAGCTTGCAATGGCACTGAAACCAGCAGCTGAGGTTGCATCGGTGAATGTTCCGTCACCGTTGTTTACAAAGAAGGCATCGGGTGCAGAGCCTCCTGTCAGATACAGATCGAACCAGCCATCGTTGTTGTGGTCGAACCAAGCTGCACCACCCTGTGCCGGCATCTGAAAACTGCTCATTTCGGTTCGATGAACCACGCCAGCACTTACTGACGCATCTGAAAGCACTGGCTGCGCCTCCGACCTGAAAAGAATGAGGAGCAAGGCGAATAGAATAACGGCTCTCATCAGCCTTTACCTGAAAATGGTGATGGTTCCGAGCTTACTGAATTCACGTCCAGTATACCACGTGAGGTCTATCTGATATGTGTAAGCACCTTGGGGCACTTCCTTGCCTGATTCGCGATGCATTCCGTTCCAGAAATCATTGACGTCAAACGTTTCCCAGACCAACTTGCCCCAACGATCGTAGATCTGAAGGTGCCATTCAATAATGCCTTTCTGCTTGATCTCGAATACGTCATTGGTGCCGTCTCCATTCGGTGTGAAAGCCGACTGAACGAAGAAGGTTTCCTGCTCCCACACACGGAAAGGAACCACGAACGTATCACGGCAACCCAATTCATTCACTACGATCAATTGTACATCGAATAGGCCCGAATCCTGATAGATGCCAACCGCGTCAAATTGGTTGTCAACCGTGTAGCCGTTGCCGAAATCCCAATGCGATGAATCTGGAACCATGTCGTAGCTGGTGTTCCAAAACTGCATGGCGGTATCGGGCAGGAACATCTGGTCTTCTTCGGGGTAGAAATCTGCGGTCGGATATGGCCTTACTTCCATGTAAAGCTTCATACTGTCGCGACAGCCGGTCAACTGATTCACAACATACTGCGTTACAACATACCAACCGGCTTCATCGAAAGTATACTCGACTTGATCGAGCATGGCTCCGTTCACCTCTACGGTCGTGTCCTTGTCGCTGAAATGGTAATACCAGTTTGTGATGTCCACATCGTACTTGGATGTATCATTGAAAACGATAGGCACATCGGAACATACAACGTTGGTATCCGTCCAAACACCAGCAATCGGTGAGCGATACACAATGATGTCGATCGGGGTTGCGGTTGACGGACACTGATCGACCGAATAAACCGTAAGATTGACCTGATATGTTCCAGGTTCGTTGAACGTATGGAAAGGGTTCTGAAGGGAACTTGCGTTTGCCTCTGTACCGGAGTTCGTATCACCGAAATCCCATTCCCAAGAAAATGCATTGATCGAATTATCGAAGAATCGGATTCCCATCGAATCGCAGATCTCAGTATCATTCACTTCGAAATCTGCAACAGGTACAATCAGTGTTTCAATCAGGTTAGGAACCTCCAACGTGTCGGTAAAGATGCCGTTTGAGGCGGTCAGTGTGACAGTAAAAGGACCTGTACCCGTATAAACGTGGCTCGGGCTCTGCTGATCGGAAAGCGCGCCATCTCCGAAATTCCATTCCCAAACAATGGGATTGCCAACAGTGGTATCGGTAAACTGTACCGTGGTGGTTCCGCACTGTGCATCGACCGTGTAAGTGAAACCAGCATAAACGTAAGGCGGCAGCACGATCTCCACCTGAACATCGCAAATGGCAGAACAACCGAAGGTATCCGTAACCTCCACACTTACATCGTAGATTCCAGTACTTCCATACAGATGCGAAGGACTTTGCTGATCGGACGAACCGCCATCACCGAACTGCCAAAGGAGTTCGAATGGAGCAGTGCCAACGCTCATTTGTGCATCAAAACCGGTTTCTGCACCCAAATATGCATCCGTAACGTTGCTGCAATCAATCACCGGATTAGGATGGACGATGACCGTAATGATCTCCGAATTGACCATTGGTGTAGTCGGACAAGGGTAATTGCTGGTCATGCGAACATACACCTGATTCCCGTTGCTGATGTTTGCCGGAGTGAATGATGGGCCAGTGCCACTGCTCACTCCATTCAAAAACCACTCGAAAGTCGGATTGTTACCACCTGCATAAGGTACTGCACCAAACGTGATGGATTCGCCCTCGCATATTTCGGTGGTCGTAGCTGTAATGAATACATCAGGAGTTACCGTTGGCATTACAACCACGTAGTGCGTATCGGGCTTTGACCAACCGCAGCATGGCGATTCGGTTTGAAGCGTCACCATATACGTTCCGATCTGATTGTAGGTATGGGATGGCGCACCCTGTGTGCTGGTATTCGCGTTGCCCGATGCCTGATCACCAAAATTCCAACGGTATCCCAACACGTTGAAACTGATCGGCCAGTTCACGGAAAAATTCACCGTTTGACCGGGGCAGATAGTATCTGATGCTTGAATGGTTGGCAAATAGGGCGAACCATCAATGAAAATGTTAACGAATTCTGAAAGGAAGTAAGGCACTCCGTTGGAAACCATCGTCAGGTCGAACGCACCCATGTTGGTGTACTGTGCCGTAGTGTTCTGTCCAACAGTGTTGATAGGAACGGTACTGCCTTCGTAGAACCATTCGATAATGCCGTTTGCAACAGTATTATAGTAGATGTCTGAGAACGTACAACCGGTTGAACCAAGTGTGACGGTCGGTTCCACGTTGGCCGCTAAGTTGGTTTGCACCACCTGAATTCCAGTTGGCTCCTCGTAAAGCGGTTGGCTGATTCCGGGAGCACCGTTACCTCCGTTGCCGCCATCACCACCATCACTACCATCACCGCCTTGTCCGCCTTGTCCACATCCTTGACCGCCCCAGCCGCCAAGTCCGCCTTGACCGCCAAGACCACCGGGGAAGCCACCGATTCCTCCCAACCCAGGAAGGCCACAGTACATGTCACAATCGTTTAGAACACCACCAGCTCCGTTGTTCGTAATGTAAATGGCGAAAGAACCGCCTACGCCAGTTCCTGCCGTGGCACCTGTGCCGCCTTGGCCTCCTTCGCCTCCGCCTCCACCACCGGGACCTGAACCATTCTCTCCGAATAACGCTCCACCATGCGAACCGCAGCCTCCTCCGCCTCCTCCGCCCGAGCCATCTATACCATTCTCACCGTCAACACCATCGCCAGGCACAAAGAAACCTCCTGCATGAGCTGGAATGCCATCGGCACCATCGGCACCATCGGCACCATTCGGAACTGCATCCTGACCATTCTGACCGTAGTTATTAACGCCCGCTGTACAAGAACCAACCAACCAAACGCAAGGGCTTGGAGTAGCATTTTCCCAACCCGGGCCGCCTGGACCTCCTGTGCCAGGACTCGGCCCTTGTCCAATTTGACCAGGTTGACCATCGTAACCTTCACCCCAATCGATATTCCAAGGAGGCCAAAAATCAGCTTCTGCTCCTTCAGGCCCCCCGTTACCACCGTTTCCTCCTGCCGAAGCACCGCTACCCCAAGAACTGCCTCCAGCGCCACCTGCATAATTGCCGTCACCACAGTCGTTACCATCCTGTCCCACTCCGCCATCTGAACCGAAAACACCATCTACTCCTGCAACCCCGTTCACTCCATTGGAACCACTGCCTGCAGTAACCTTCAATCGACTGAGCGTGTAGTTTGAACAACCGTTCACATAAACACCGTATGTGGTGACCCCGGTTCCACCTGCATCATCAACTATTATTGTCAAATCATGCAGATGAAAATCGCTCAACCCAACTGCACTTAGTGCTACGATGCGCGAAGGTGAAGCTTGTACATTCAGGTTATCGCGGTGAATAATGGTGGCTGCATTGTTCGACTTTACCCATGTGGACGGGTTGAAGCCCCCTTCTACGGTAACCCCGGCAATGAGGTCGATGGCGTTGGAAATATTGTAAGTGCCCTGTGCCATTCGTATGTGATCGACACCGGGTGCCACCGAAGAAAGTGCATTTGTGAAGGACATCGGTGCGGCTTTTGTTCCGCTACCCGAACCATTGGGAGAGACGTAAATGATGTTGCATTCCTGCCCGACAGCAAATGTCGCGAACAGCATCATATACAACAATGAAACTACTCCTCTCCGCATCATCATTCCAGTATCACAAACCGATGGGTTTGCTGTGCGCTGCCTGAACGCAGTGTCATAACGTAAGTTCCGGTTGGCAGTTGCGTCAGGTCAATCACATTTCTGTTGATTCCGGAAACAAGTTTCAACTGAATTTGGTTCAGGAGCCTTCCGGCAAGGTCATTCACTCCAATGAGAAGATCACCATCAACCAATGCCGTAGTAAGCACGTTCAATTCTCCTCTGGTCGGGTTAGGGAAAATACTCGACCTGACTGTTTCCAATTCCACCAATCCGACATTCACCAGAGATGCAATGCTGATGCTGTCGCTACACCCATACGTGTTCGAAACCCAAAGCGTGACCGAAAAACTTCCGTTGGACGTGAATACGTGAACAGGGCTTTGCTCCGTACTGGAATTGTTTGCACCCGATGCCGGATCACCGAAATCCCACTGCCAAGACGTTGCGAAAAGCGAATTGTCGGCAAACTGAACCGTGTCGCTTCCTTCCTCAGGATTTACCTCATAACTGTAGAAATTGGCAACCGGGGCCGGATTGACTACAACCTGATTGAACACGGCAGTGGAATCGTTTCCATTGCCTGCATAAACCCAAAGAGCAACATCATAGGTGCCCGCGGTAACGTAAGTGTGCGTTGGGCTGTATTGAGTCGAGCCATTTCCATCGCCAAAATCCCAGAAGTTGGTTACGGAGTTCTGACTGTGGTTCGTAAAGACTACTTCCAACGGAGCACAGCCATTGACCACATTCGCTGAGAAATCTGCCAACAGATTCGGAGATATTGTCATGAACGTTTGACAAGAAACAGAGCAACCGAGTGAGTCATTAACATTCAACGTGGCAGTGTAAACACCTGGATTCTGATAAATGTGCTGTACCGATGCACCGAATCCCAAAGAACCATCACCAAATGACCAGTAATATTCGAAGGGTGCCAAGCCACCAGAAAGTACTTCTGCTTCGAAGTATGTCGGCTCATTAGAAACGAAGGAATCTGCCGAACAAGTAACCATTGGTGGCGCAACCACTTGCACCTGAATGGTATTCGAGTTGGCTGTTTCGCCAGTGGCGCAACCCAACGAACTTGTAACTGTACAAGAAACAATATCTCCGTTACCCAATTGCGTGGTAGTGAAAACAGGTCCACTTCCTCCGGCAGCGCTTCCGTTTATTTGCCAAGCATAGGTTGGCGATGGGCCGACATCTTCTGCTGTTGCAGTAAATGTCACTTGCGTCAACTCACAAACTGTATTGGTAGAATCCGCGAAGTCAGATTGAATGGCAATTTCTGGCAGCACGATCGAATCGACCACAATGAAAATCGTGTCTGTGAAAGACTGCCCACAGCATTCCGTAGAAGTGGTGAGTGTCATCTGATAGACCCCTGCCGTATCGAACACCAAACCAAGTAGGTTATAGAAGTTAGGGCCATCATAGATGACGGTATCGCCTTCCACATTATTGAGAACCCAACGATAGTTGTTGGCAGAAATGGAACTGTTGAAATCGGCCACATCTCCAGCACACAATTGGGTTGAACCCGTCATGATCTGCGGATCAAGAGCCGGAACGACTGCGTGTATGTCGATGAAATCAGTGTATGTGAAGGCAATTCCGTTTACAACCAGCGTAAACGTCTTGAATCCAGGAGTGCTGAAACTGGCCACTGCTTCTTGCCCGTAAGCCGTGGCTGGACTTGATCCTGCACCGAAAAACCACTGTAGCGTTCCGGTGGCATCCGTTGAAAAAGTTACTGGTGCGTTGGTACAACCACCGAATTCCACATTGACAATAGGCTGAGAAAGCCCGTAAATATTCTGCAGCACCATAGGTGTGCTGCCAGGTTGCTGATAAAGAGTTTGAGATACACCATTCGAACCACTACCACCTTGGCCGCCATCGCCACCATCTCCACCACGACCGCCATTGCCACCGGCACCAATGTCGCATGCCGTAAAAAGCGAACCGCCTTCACCACCATCGCCACCTTGACCGCCATTTCCGCCAGCACCACCTGGGCCACCGAAACCTGCCAAACCAGACTGCATTTCACAGTCTTTCATCACGCCATTGAATCCATTGTTCCACACAAAAACGGCAAACGAACCGCCACCGCCCTGACCGCCTCCGCCTCCGAGGCCACCGCCTCCGCCTTCGCCACCTCCGGCACCACCTGCACCGGAACCATTTGTATTGGGGGGAATGGTATCTGCCGAGATGAACGGAGGAATCTCTGGAATGGACACCCATGCAATTCCTCCCTGTGAACCACCGCCACCACCGCCACCGCCACCGGCACCGTTAGTGCCCGTCAGGCCTTGTGTTCCAGCGCCTGGTGTAAAAAAACCGGTCGAATAAGCATAAAACCCAGGGACACCTGAAAGTCCAGCAACGCCATCGGCACCATCGCCTCCGTGTTCGCCATCATTGGCAGGGGTTCTATCGCATTGAGTCGAGATCACGGTTGTGAAGAGTTCCTGACCACCGCCACCGCCATAGCCGGCACCGGGGCCAGACCCATCCTCGCCTATATATCCAGGAAATGCTTCTCCACCCGCAGGGAACTCATATGTACCCCGTTCACCGCCTTGCCCACCAACACCGCCAGCATTGCTGCCCGGAAAGGAACAGCAGGCGCCCGCGCCACCATGATTATTGCCTCCAGCATCTTCTTCACCTGGCTGGCCGTTCTCGCCAGTTGCACCAGCAGGTCCAGCACCACCAGGCGAACCAGGTGTTCCGTTACCACCATTTCCAGCAATGATCTTGCAGCGAACGATCTCATAGTCTGAACAATTGTTCAGGTAAACTCCATAGGTGGATACCCCTTGACCCAATGCATTGGTTGTCCTGATGGTCAGATCCTGAAGTCGGAAGTTGTTTTTTCCCACACAATTGACAGCAATCAAACGTGGCGGGCCAAGAACAACGTTGTTCGGGTCGCGAAACAGCGTTGTAACGGCCGAGTTGTCTTTCACCCAGCTGGAATTGAAACCACCGATCAACTGCGAATTGCTCGGCATATCAATGGCATTTGAGAGCACATATGTACCAGCCTGTAGATAGACCTTGTCTGCATTTCCACCCAGCATCGAAACACCAGTGAGGATGTCTACAGGGTCATCTGGTGTTGCTGCACCGGAAGGAGAACCGGCCACCGAAACGTAGATTATGTCTGAGAATTGCGAGCTTCCCAGACCAGTACACGTTTGAGCGACTGAATCGAAGGGCAACGCGCAGATGAGCAGCAAAGCGGCCAGAATCGACCTAGGAGAACGTAGTAGGAGGTTGCTCTGCAGCATTATTCTAAGATGGCGCAAGTTCGCGAAATGAACGGGCAATTGCAAACCGTTTATCGAAGGTTTCACAGAGTTGTTAACGGGGAATACTGAGTCAGGTTGCTCTAAGGAAACAAGCCAAATCGGAGCGAAAATGAACAATTTGAACACTGCTTAACGTTAACTAAAACCTTATGCCCCATCAATTGCGTAATATTGCACATCGAATTTATGAGTGGTATCCTTCACATACTTGGAAACGCGAAACGGAACGATAAACGGCTGTTCTCGCTTCTCATTGACCCCGACAAAACAGGTGGCGCGGAACTGGAACGAACTGCCCTTGCAGCCAAAGATGCAGGCGTAGACCTCCTATTCGTTGGAGGAAGTCTATTGGTGAACGACCGCCTGTTCGATACGGTTCAGATCATCAAAGCCAACTGCGACATTCCTGTTGTGTTGTTCCCTGGCGATAACATGCAGGTGGTGCCCAATGCAGATGCCATATTGCTTCTATCTGTGATCTCTGGCCGAAATGCAGAAATGCTCATCGGCAAGCACGTGGTGGCTGCACCTCGATTGAAAAATAGCGGTTTGGAGATTATTCCAACAGGTTATATGCTCATCGATAGCGGAAGACCGACCACCGCTTCGTACATGAGCAACACTAACCCATTGCCGCACGACAAAGACGATATTGCAGCTTGCACCGCCATGGCGGGTGAAATGCTCGGTATGAAAACCATTTTCATGGATGGCGGAAGCGGAGCCATGAATGCAGTTTCGGAGAGTATGGTGAAGCGAGTTTCTCAGCACGTTGATGTTCCACTCATCGTTGGTGGCGGACTGAAAACCCCTGAAATGGCCAAGGCGCGTTTCGATGCCGGGGCAACGGTTGTTGTCGTTGGAAATGCCGTTGAAAAGAATGGCTCTCTCTTAGCAGAATTGGCCAGCGCCAAGTTCTAGAACATGAAAGTCACGCTGGAAATAACCATGTATCCGTTGACTGACGGTTACAGAGAGGTGGTGAAAGATTTTCTGCGCAGACTGAACAAGCACAATGACATTGAGGTGATCACGAATGGAGTGAGCACACAGGTTTTCGGTGAGTACGAGGACGTAATGAGGGCTTACACCGAATCGTTGAAGCCATCGTTTGAAGGTGAAGTCGCTGTTACCGTGGTCACCAAGATCATCAACCGTCATTTACCACCCGACCGTTGGGACACCAGCCAATGGACTTGAAAAGGTGATCTCAGTTCAAACCGTTTTCAATAGGAAGTTCTGGTCGACAGACCGTACCTTGGAATTGATTGCAGTTGTATTTAGCTTCCTCTACACGTACTTGTACATCAAAGGAAGTGCGTGGTGCTGGTTGTTTGCTTTCACTGGTTCGGCACTTTTCACCTATTTATGCTATGTCAGGAAGATCCTGGCCGAAAGTTTTCTACAATTTTTCTATGTGATGATGGCCATTTACGGCTACTTCACCATGGAAGATGAATGGACCACGAACGTGTGGCCATGGGAAACGCATGCTGTTTGGATTCTTGTCGGAACGATGGCAATGCTGGTGTCAGCCTTTCTCCTTAAACGTTATACGAATGCTCAACTCGCGTTGGAAGACAGCTTTACCACGGCATTCAGTTTGGTGGCAACATGGGTCATGGTCAATTATGTGCATGAAAACTACCTCTATTGGATGGTGATCGATGCCGTGTCGGTGCACCTGTATTGGAAAAGAAAACTTTACTTCGGATCGGCACTTTTCGTGGTATACACCATATTGGTAACAGCGGGTTATTTCAGATGGATGTGAGCAAGGATAAATTGAACTTGATCGCCTTGGTTGGACCCGAAAGCACTGGAAAAACCACCCTTTGCCAGCAATTGGCCGATCATTACAACGGAGTGGCAGTGCCGGAATTTGCACGCGGACTCTTGGAAAAGACAAATGGGAAATACAGCGAATCAGACCTCCCGAACATAGCACGTGGACAGGTCCAATTCGAACGTGACGCTATCAGAAACGGAACCTTCCCTATTTTCTGTGATACAGATGCCGTTGTTGTGATGGTGTGGAACGAGTTCAAGTACAGAAAGCAGAGTTTTGAACTCGAAACCATCTTCCGTCAACAGATTCCACGGAAATACCTTCTCACTTACCCTGACCTACCTTGGCAGGACGACCCATTGCGCGAAAATCCGAACGATCTGATGGCCATTTTCGAACTGTACGTCAGCACCCTCAACCGACTTCAAGTTGAATATTCAATCGTAAGAGGCGTTGGACCAACACGACTTGAAAACGCACTCGATGCACTTAGCCGAATGAATTTCGGTTAATTTGGTTGCGTGAGTTTCTCCTCCTCCTTCGAAAAGGCTTTTCGAACGTTGCTACCGGCACCGTTCACCATTGCCGTTGTATTGACAATCATTACAATGGTTCTGGCGTTTTTCATGATGGATTCTGAAAGAGCCGGAATCGATAAAGCCATCGACATCCTTACATTTTGGGAAAACGGCATTTGGAACAGTAGCCTAATGGTCTTCGCCATGCAGATGATGCTGATCCTCGTGCTTGGTCACGCCCTTGCACTAACCAAGCCGATCGATAGGTTGATCGGTTTTGCCACTCGCTATTGCCATTCCACTGCCAATGCGGCTGCAATAGTCACTTTTTCAACGGTGATAGTTGCGCTTTTCAACTGGGGACTAGGACTGATCTTTGGGGCGATCCTGGCACGGAAAGTCGGTGAACATGCCAGAAAAAACGGACTGCATCTGAACTACCCGCTCATTGGGGCGGCAGGTTACTCTGGCCTTATGGTGTGGCATGGTGGTATTTCGGGTTCGGCACCCATCAAAGTTGCCGAGCAGGGCCACATCACTACGTTGATGCAAAACATTTTGCCAGCAGAGAAACTGCAACTGCTTCCTGACCCAGTTCTGTTCTCCGAAACCATTTTCGGCAGTATGAATGTGATGGCCACTGCGCTGGTAGTTGTCGTACTTCCGGTATTCATGTTGTTTTTAGGGAAAAAGTTCAACGGAGCATCCGAACTTCCAACGTTGTCGTCAAACCGACCCCGCATTTCTGAAAAGGCTTTCGGTGCAGAACGGCTCGATGAATCTTCGCTGTTAGCAATCCTTTTTGGAATGTTGATACTCAGTTTTGGGATCTACATGGCCGTACATTCATTTCAAGCGAACGGCCTCGCCTTTATTACGCCCAATTACATCAATTTCGTGTTACTCGGATTGGGAATTACGGTTCATGGAAATTTCAAGAAATTCGTTGCAGCAATTGAAGAAGCCATTGGAGGAGCTTCGGGCATTCTGATTCAATTTCCGCTGTATTTCGGCATCATGGGAATAATGAATGGCTCGGGTCTTGTGAACACCTTCTCAGATTTCTTTGTGAGCATTTCAAACGAAACCACATTCCCGATCCTCACGCTCATCAGTGCAGGGATCGTCAACGTATTTGTTCCCAGCGGTGGCGGGCAATGGGGTGTGCAAGGACCGATCATTCTTCAAGCTGCCTTAAACATCGGTGCTGACATACCTAAAAGCATCATGGCACTGGCATATGGCGATCAGGTAACCAATATGCTTCAACCTTTCTGGGCACTTCCGCTACTCGGCATCACAGGCCTGAAAGCGAAGGAGATCCTTCCTTATTCGGTGGCTTTGATGTTGGTCGGTTTCGTGATCTATGCATCTGTACTTTACATATTCTGAAAGATGTCTGCAGTCAAACTCAACAATTTCCTCAAAACACTCGGACCGGGAATTCTTTTTGCAAGTACTGCGATCGGTGTTTCGCATTTAGTTCAGAGTACGCGTGCAGGTGCCGATCACGGATTCGAAATTGTTGTGTTCATCATAGCCGCCAACCTGTTCAAATACCCATTCTTCGAGTTCGGCAGCAGATATGCCAATGCCACGGGCGAAAGTTTGATAGACGGCTATCTGCTCATCGGCAAATGGATGCTTTGGCTCTACTTTCTCATCACAATTGTCAGCATGCTGTTCGTCTCCGCAGCAGTTGGTGCTGTAACCTCGGGTTTTTTGCAGAACCTTTTCGGAATCACCGATTGGGGAAACTATGCCACCGTTGGGTTGTTCGCATTTTGTGCGGCCATACTGGCAAGTGGTCATTACGGCTTACTTGACAAACTGACGAAGGTGATCGGGGCTGTGTTGCTGGTTTCCACCGTCATGGCGTTCGTACTTGCATTGATCAAAGGTCCTACTGCGCCAAACCCCAATTTTATTGCTCCGAACATCTGGTCAGAAGGAAGCATCTTGTTCATCATTGCTTTGATGGGCTGGATGCCAACAGCAGTTGACCTCAGTGCTTGGAACAGCCTTTGGACGTTGGAAAGAATCAAAGACACAGGTTATCGTCCAACCATGAAGGAAACCTTGGCCGATTTCAACTTGGGGTATCTGGTGTCTGCCGTTCTTGCCTTGTGCTTCGTAACACTTGGGGCTTATATGCTTTACGGAAGCAACACCGAACTACCCGACAACAGCGGTGCATTTGCAAATGCTGTTGTAAGACTTTACACCAATTACATTGGCGATTGGAGTTATTTGATCATCGCTGCCTCCGCCTTCAGTATCATGTTCGGCACGTGTATAGCGGTCTTTGATGGATTTGCACGCAGCTTTGAACGTACCGTTGAGCTGCTTTTCATTCGGAAACAAGTATCGACCGGAAAAGGCAAGGCTTACAATCTTTCATTGGCAATTATTGCTGCGGGCGCTTTCTTGATCATTACCATTTTCGGAAAGCAGATGAAGGTGTTGGTAGACCTTGCCACAACCATAAGTTTCCTGATCGGACCCGTCATAGCCATTGTCAACTTCCGATTGGTAACAGAGAATCGAATTCCGAAAGAATATCAGCCAACGCTTTGGTTGCG
>Ga0172376_10005570_pt1 | contig 13994 bp, 6 predicted proteins | sample Lak35m_FD_121114 | JGI IMG/M metagenome (GOLD analysis project Ga0172376, IMG submission 121114) | Freshwater microbial communities from Kabuno Bay, South-Kivu, Congo - kab_092012_35m | ecosystem: Environmental > Aquatic > Freshwater > Lake | place: Democratic Republic of the Congo: South-Kivu...
CTCGACGGTAAACGCCAGACACCTGCACCCAGATGTAACACGTCGTCCATATTCAGCAATCAAAGTTTATTACTATGTAAAAAATTCGATTATTCTGAATCAAAAATATTTTAATAGGCCTTGGTTGCGACACATCTTAGTGATAATTGCTGTGTTGGTTAGAACAGCCCAGCGAAATGGTGTCAGAAGTATGTTTTCATTGCTTGGTGGTGGGCAGAGCTTCGTGTTTTATCGAGCGATTTATCGAGGTCTGTGCGGTCGTATTGGGAAGGATTTTGGTGTCTAAGGTCTTAGGGCTGATTGCTGCTGCAGGTCGGGGAACAAGGGCCAATCTGCCCTATCCTAAGACACTTTTTCCCATTCAAGGTACACCCATCTTGGTTCGTATCCTCAAGCTTTTCGAGTCCTTTGATCCTCATCCAACGGTCATAGTAAGCCCAGACGGTAGGGAAGCGATTGAATCGTCATTAAAAGGCCATCGATTATCTGCTGAACTTGTGACACAACCAAAGCCTTTGGGGATGGGTAATGCCGTTCTTTGTTTTTCAAAGTCGCAGCGCTTTGCTGAAGCTGATCACATTGTTTTACTTTGGGGTGATATACCTTTCATTCAACCAAATACCCTTCAGTCGATGATCGCATGTCATATGGCACATGAAAATGATATGACATTTGTAACAAAAAAGGTCGAGAAGGCTTACACGGTCGTCACTCGGGACGGCTCTGGGCACATCTTACGGGTTGATGAAACCCGAGAACTTGGTCTTATGCCCAAGCAAGGTGAACGTGAGGTAGGTCTCTTTATTTTTCGAAAAACCCCAGTTTTTGAGCATCTTCAAGTCGATACCCCTTCTCGATTTAGCCAATCCACAAAAGAGCATGGTTTCTTATATGTGATTGGGTTACTTGTTCGTTCGGGTTTGCGTGTTGAGGGGCTTCCCATCGCTACGGCGCTCGATATTGTTTCGTTGAATGCGCTTGGCGATTTGGATGGTCATCTGTAGTAGTGCAACTTTCTTTAGTCGAATTCAGGGTTGCATGGTCAGACTGATTAAGGAGATCGCGTCCTCGTTAATCCCAAAGGGCTAAGAAGATGGCCGAGCGGTAAGGCAACCATGCATAGGCGTGGGTTGCAAAGAACAGCCAAACCGCCATCACGCTTGCCAGGTATAGGGTCAAACCAAGGCGCAAAAAAATCCCATACCTTGATCCGCCATAGACAAGCGGTACATAAGCGAACACAACCAGTTGCAGTGGGATCACGTAAAGCGCCATCCGATCGATTGCGGTACTTGACGGAAAAACAAAATAGAGCAGTAATGCAGCCAGTGCCAAGTAGGCAAGTGAAACCCAAAGCGATCGCGCCATCGGTGTGAGCGGAAATCGGTGACAGCGGAAGAGCAAAAGCAGGGCAGGGAGGGCATTCATTGCAAGGCGTACAAGGGCTCCTTCCGATTGATAAGCAGCCTCGATGTAACCCGAAGAAAAGGCTAGCAGGCTTTCGGTGTAGATCAACGAAGTTGCTGCGACTATGAAGACCGATGCGACTGTAAGCCTTACAAAAGTGCTTCCCTTGCCGATGAGAATCAAGAGGGGAATCAAAGCAAAGGCTGATTTATGAAATAGAGCACCTAGTAAGACGTAGACGCACGCTTTAACAACGCTAGCCCTCACAAATGCACTAAAGGCCAACATCACAAAGCCTAAAGCAATGGCTTGACGTGTGTACCCGAGGGATACCACGATGACGAGGTAGGGGATTGATACGAGCAAGGCAAGCCAGGGACGGGGTAATTCACGGCAAAAGCGCACAAGACCGAATGCGAAAAGTGCCCCGCCGATTGTATTGACCAGATAAATGCCCACCTCCAATTCGGAGGCAAGCCATTCAAGGAGCCGGTAGCCTGGGTCGCTTTGCAATAGTTGAATTGGCGATAGAGCAAGCGTATCTTTAAATGACTTCGCATCGAATTCGGCCAAGTTATTCAGGTAGTTTCCCCAATCTCCCCCCACCTCATGCCTGAGCCCAATAAAAAGCGCCAAGCCAACGGCGACTAGCCACCAGGTGCCATTTAGTCCTCGAGGTCTTTGAGTTTGGAGGCCTAAGGCCGGCAACCTTGAGCGCTCGGTCAGCGCACCGGTTGCAGCGATCAAAAAGGCAATCCAGTAGGGGAGCATGGTCTTGGTTAAAGTTATGGTTTAGTAGTGAAGTGGCATGACTCGGATAAAAACACGGTAGCTTACGTAACGCTCAATGCTTCGTTTCATTGAGGCTGAGCCATAGATCCTCTGGTCAAACCCCTATTTTCAGAAACGAAATCCCCCCAAAGCCTGCCAAAGTCATCCACAAACAACACGCCGCTTAGCCTCTTAGCTCCTCTAGCCGCCTGGGTCAGCAAGCAGGCCGATGCCGATGAGTGAGGCCATGGCCTCAGGGCTTGATACATCGCTTAAATGGTTCACAGGCGCCATGATCGCACGCAACACCCCCACATCGTTGTGTGCGGGTGCCAAACGGTGGCTATCACCACTTGACCTTTGCGTCGCGCTGATGTAAACGGCTATGGAAAAGGAATCTACCATGACTGCTCAATCGCTCACAGACAACCTGCTTGAGGTCATTGCGGATGGATCCAACGATCCATTAAAGCCAACCGTGACGCGAGCACAAGCGCCGGGGCTGCGTATTGTGGGCCAGATGTCGGCAGGCGATCCCGATTACTTCTATATCGATGTGCCTCAAGACATGATCTTGTCAGGGATTTGGCTTGAACGTTATGCGTCGGTGGATCCTGTGGCCTTTTATGCGCTTCAAGCGGGGGCAAGCTTTAGTGCGGGCCTTGATACGACGAAGATGTTTGCATGGAATCATCTCTACCAGTCCGATGTTGGGAAAAATCTGCTCGCACAGCTTCCATTACAGAGCCTTGATGATTTTGTCTTATGGATTCAACAAACGGGTGCACTCACCGAGTACGTCGTGGTGGTTTCGTTTGATCCCAAACCGGGAAAAACCATTGTCGGTAGCAACCTAAGCGAAAGGCTCACCGGTACCGATGCTTCGGAGTTGGTGAAGGCTTTGGAGGGCGATGACACCATCGTGGCAAGTCTGCGAAGCGACACCATCGATGGTGGTTTGGGCCGCGATACGGTGATCTATAAGCATCAGCGCTCGGACTACCGGGTGACAAAAGCATGGGATGGCTCAATGCTTGTCAATGCCATCAGCACAACGCCCCAAACGATACCCCCGCTCGTCACCGAAGCTGACGATACGCTCATCAACATTGAGCGGGTGCAATTTTCCGATCTGAGTCTTGCCTTTGAGGGCGACGAGCAAGCAAGCGCCATGGCACGGGTGATCCTCACACTTTTTGGCAAGGAGGGGCTCGCCAATCGTCAGCTCACCGGCGCAGCAATGTATTTGGCTGATCAAGGCTATAGCATCAAACAGATCGCCGCCGTGGGTCTGCCCTACGCGATGGGCCAGGCATCCGATAGTCAGTCCTTTATAAAGAAACTCTGGTTTAACCTTACCGGGGTGTTGCCTGAGGTCACGGTGGTTAATGATCTGGCAGCACTTGTTGACCTCGGGCCAGACCGCGGCGGGCTAAGCCGCGAAGAGGTCGTGCATTTGGCGGCAAATCTTCCTTGGACCGGCGAGCTCATTGAGTTGATTGGACTTTGGAATACGGGCCTGGTCTACGAGCCATGGCATGGATGACCATAACGCCAATCGGTTTGATTGCCTACGGATGATTGCGGCACTTTTCGTACTCTACAGCCATTGCTACCCCTTATATAGGGCGGGTCTTAATGATCCGCTCGCCTATACCCCCTTGGTCAGCTTTGGAGCCTTAGGTGTGGCCATGTTTTTTGTCATCAGCGGCTATCTGGTGACGGAATCCTTAGCGCGAAGTCCAAGCCTTGTGAGCTTTCTCATCAAGCGAGCCCTACGAATTTATCCAGGGCTCATTCTGGCCTGCGTTTTTAGTGTTTTTGTGATCGGGACGGTGTTTACCCCGTTTGGGTTTGTAGAGTATGTGTTTCATGCACAGACCCAAGCCTATTGGTTGACTGCCACAGGATTCAATATTCAATACAATTTGCCGCTCGTATTCGCAGACAATCCGAAACAACATACGGTCAACGGTTCGCTTTGGACCATCAAGTATGAGCTGCTTTGCTACCTTGCCATGGCAATGCTGCTCGCTTATCGCAAGACCAGGCCAGCCTTTTCCTTGCTGATGACCCTAGGGCTTGGGGCTGTCGGCTACCTTCGGCAACAAACCCCTTGGAGTTCCCCCTTCGATGTGTACCTTGGTCTTGATTATTACCATGTCACCTTGGGCTTGTTTTTTTCGACAGGTGCGGTGTTTTCGATTTATAAAGACCGATTAAGGCCCTCCCTTGGACTGATCATCGTGCAATTGCTTGCCTGGACTGTCTTGCCCGAGAATGCGAGATTTCTTATTTTTCACACCTTGATGGCAAGCCTTGTGCTCTACATCGGTCAACGGGCCTTGTATCTGCCAAAAATTCCTGCCCGCCTTGGCGACTTGTCCTATGGGACTTATCTGTTTGCATTTCCGATTCAGCAAAGTTTGATGGCGCTAGGCATTGGCCAGTTGGGCTTTGCTGCCTTTGTGTTCGCATCGGTCGTGCTTACTTTAATGATGGCCTTTTTGTCCTGGCATCTCATCGAAAAGCCAGCCCTTGCGCTCAAGCAGTCCCTGCCCTTTTTGCGCAGCGATGCGAGCACCCCCTCAACGTTGCCTAAGGCTTAGGCAAAAACGGGCAGCGTTTTCGCTTGAAAATTGGCTAAATTGGGAAAGATCCCACTTGCCGCACTTGCCGGCATACCCATCCACGCAAGCAAGCTGTTAGCCAGTTGGTCGGATGAGAAATGAGGTACAAAACGCCCCCGTCGGTCAAAATCGTCAACCCCACCTAGCACCAACTGGGGTAGCGCGCCGATCACTTGGCCTCCCTTGATCGGCCCTCCCATGACAAACCAATGGTTGCCCCATGCATGATCTGTTCCTTCTCCGGCAGGCTCAAGCGTTCTTCCGAACTCGGTAAGAACGAGTGTGACGACCTTATCATGTAGCCCATTGAGCTTAAGTTCCGTATCCCAGGCCACAAGCGCTGTGGCAAGCCACTCGAGTTGAATATCCATCGCTCGGCCATCGGCATTGCCTCGTTGGGTCACATGCGTATCAAAGCCGCCCCAGTCGGTGAAGAATAGTTGCCGCTGGATACCCTCGGACTGAAACACGGGCATCAGACGCGAGATATAGCCTAAGTCCCTTCCCAGGCGATTGGCGTCGGGAAACATCGTCTTGGTACGGGGCGCTTTCTGGTCTGCCATCGTAAGAGCAACTGTGTCACTAAACGATGCAGAAAGCGATCGGCTGAATTCGTTTTCCACACGGTTTTTCGACTGAAGTTGCCCCATCGATTCGATGATTTGGGTCCACCGATTGGTGGGATCGCCTAAGTCCGCACGGCCCCACCACCGACCGCCATTCGAATCGGCAAGCGTCATCCGTGATCGAACGCCCGTCACCAGCGTGTTGTCGCGTGCAAAGCTTATCACAGGGAGTTGGCCTTGCAGCGCGGTGGGCAATAACTCCATGCCTTTGCCGCCCCAACCGTTGAGGACCCCAGAAGGGTCCCAACCTTGGACGAAGTCTACCTGCTCTTTGTGCGACATTAAAAACGGCGGAACCGCGACCTCGTTGTCGCGCCACTGCTTGGCTGTGAGCGGCTTGACCATCGCGCCGATATTCGCAACCCATGCAAGATGGCCCCGATCGTAGATATCTTTCAGTGGCTTGAGCGCGGGATTCATACCGATTGAGCCCTGCGCGTAACCCTTACTGAGCGCAACAATCTCGTCGCGTTTAATGGCGATATTGGGCCGAGCACGGTAGTAATCCTGATAGCCGGCATCGGTCGGTATGAGCATATCGTTGCCATCCCAACCCCCATGCGCAAAGATGACTACCAAGGCTCGATAATCCTTGGCACTAACAAGTGACGGAAGTGCCAAACCTAGACCCGCAGTCAAGGTTGATCCAACACCGATCGGCGTGAGGGCGCCGAGATGCCCCAAAAACTTGCGTCGATTCGCATTCATCTTCAAGCTCGCTTAACGAATAACACCGTAGCCCGGCGTGGTCAGCAGAAAGGTCAAAATGACGGCCGCTTTTTCACCGTCTGGCCATCCCTGTGCATTGACTTCGCGGATCAGTCGAAACGCTGCGTCTCTGATTAGCGGTGACATACCACCCTTGAAAAACTTCTCGCCCACGAGCGCGATGAATTTCTCGGGCGACTGCTTCCACGCTGATTCGATGCTTTCAAAATCACAACCTGATCGGCGAAATTGCTCGCCCGGCCCAATCATCCTTTTTGAATCCCCGGCATAGATTGATTGCAAACCACCGAAGCGCTCGCGGAACTCTTTCGCATCGAGCAGCTTTTGTTCGGGTGCCAGAATGTTGGAGCCTGGCGCCCGGTGGTCGGGGGAGAAAAAACTAAATACAGAGGGGGCATCAAAGGGCTTTTGGTTTCTCACCCCATAGGCATCCCAATCATTCCACGGGTTCGTTAACGCCTTTTTGCATCCCATCGCACGCATTGTGCCGATAGCTTGCTGCAGCGGCTCTTTGATTCGACCCACCCTGCGTTCGAGAACGGCGCCGTCATCGCCCAGTCGAGCTTCGGGATCGAGAAGTATAGCCTTGACCACGGCGCTCAAATCCCCTCGTTTGCCTTGGCCGTTGTTTTCCCAAACGGACACAACCCGTTCTACATAGGCCGCTGACGGATCACTGGTGACAAGCGATTGAATCAATCTGAAAACCACAAAAGGGCCTGTATTGGGGTGGTCTGTGAGAATCCTGGCAACGCTAAGCAAATCCTGTTCTGCGCTTTGTCCTGCAGCAATCGTTTGACCTAAGAAAGTCTTGGCACCTTCATCATGGCCTTCCTTCCAGCGCACGACCATCGGCTTTTCATAGCCAGCCCAGTTGGAATGATTCGCATTCGGGAGCCGATTGGTTTTGTAAACGATATGTTTGTTGTCAAACTCCCAGCCTGTCAGTGCACGGGTAATGTTCGTAACATCGGATTGAGCGTAAGTTTCTAAGGGTTGACCAGAAGGGGAGCGTTTAATTGAACCGTCTCGATTAAGTTGATACACGCCCACAGAAAAAAGTTGCATCAACTCGCGACCAAAATTTTCATTGAGAAAACATCCCCCGCATGCGCCAGCCTTTCGGTTTTGATTATTATCAAGAAAATTGCCCATCGAAGGACTTAGAACGATCGCTTTAACTAAATCTTCATAGTTTCCGAGCGAGTGTTTTTGGAGCGTGTTAAACCAGTTGGCCATCCCGTAGGTTTGGATTTTCCTTTGGGAGACGACAATGAAATTTGATAGGGCATGGGTAACACGCAGCCTTAACTGGTCAGGCGCACCCACATAGGCATTTGCACTGTAGATGAAATTGAAGTTTTGGTATTGATTATTTTCCTCGCCCGTCAACAAATTAGTATCGTCAATATTACTGATAATCGTCGCATCAATTTGAGTCGGGGGAATCATTAACTGTCGATCAATCCACGCCGCATAGCCGAGCCGCTTGACTTCCACAATGGCACTGTCATTTGGCCCCCAACTCGCTTGTTCCAGGAATCGTGCGGCAGCGTAATTTCTAATATCGGATGGTTGTGTCACCGATAAGTCAACCTGACCGGTAGCTGGCAGAAAACTCGCCTTCTCGACAGTTCCGTTGTGTTGACCGCAGCCAAGCACAACCAAAGTAATCGAAAGCAGCGATAAACTTCGCATAAATCGGAACATAAAAACCTCACTGCAAACTTACATAAAATCCACACATAAAAAGTCGCCTACTCTAGGGGTCAAACCCAATACCCTGGGCGTAAAAGGCATCGCCACCGATCAAGTCATCAATGACGGGAAAACTAGCGACTAAGGATATAAGTGCGCCTTGAGTGGCGTTTTGAAATTGGGGTAGGAACTGTTGATATTCTTGGATATTGGGGTCGCGATTTAAAAGATTCTGATAGAGCATTTTCAACACATTGCGGTCATTTCGTTCTCCCCACGAACTGGCAAACCAGCTCGACTCGAGCAATTTGCCTGCCACTGCATTAGCACTCAGACCCGAATCAAAACCCGTGATGGCATACCCGATGAGCTTAGGATCCTTGAGTCCCTTTTCGCCAAACATTGTAAAAATCAATCGAGCCGAATCGCCCGCAGCACCCTTTGCATCAAATGCAAGGCCACCATCAGCGAAAATGAGGCGCTCTATGTCATTTAAGGAATCCGAACCGCTTTCCCCATCAACCGAGGACACAATCAGACGGCCGCTGAATTGAGAGATGTAGACCTCGTAATCCGACCGCTTGCCCAGAAAATCGACCCGATCCAATCCCCCCCCACCATCGATCTGATCATTACCATCACCCCCGAAAAAGGACTCATCCCGGTCCGTTCCGATCAATATGTCATCAAAGGGCGAACCAATCACGCGCTCAATCACCGTGTCATAGCCGATCGCCCAGTTGTACAGTGTGTAAAAGTCTTGCAGATCTCGCCCAGCTGAAAGAAGACTTCCCTCGTGGAGATCCACATAAACGCCTGTTGTTGATGACGATGCATCAATCGCATCCCAACCTTCGGCATCATTGATCGTTGTCATGGCATTGGAGCGGACATTGCCAATCATGTACTGTGAATTGCCAAGTCCTACTTTCGAGTCACCATATAAGTAGCGCAGCGCAAGCGCATCAAACATCGAGAAATTCACCGGGTATTGATCCGCAGAAAAAAACTTCTCGGACATGACCGTGTAGCGCGTGTCATTAAAAGCTGGGTCAATAACCGATTTCCCAGTGATTTCTCCAAAAATATTTGGATGGGTTAAACCCAGCGCGTGTCCTAACTCATGAAGCAATACCCAATAACCTTCTTTACCGGGTATCAAAACTTGCAAGGTCTCAAGATCGAGCCAAATGTCACCTGCAATCAGACCTTTCGAAGCATCGGGAAGAAATGAGTAGCCTTTAGTATTTGCCTGCTGATTGGCGCCAATTCGAATGTCTACCAAATCGCTGTCAGCTACCTGCTTAAAGACAATGCCTGCCGACTGAGCAGCAGCACTAAGTGCAAGCTTGACCACCTCGCGCTGACTTGGCGAAAGTGTTGAAAATCCAATACCGCCGCCGCCTGAACCATACGAAGGCATGGACTCCATAAACGAGAAACTAATCTCTACAGGCGTTCCTAGTTTTCCCTTGGCTCCCCAACGTATCGAGTCTGCGGCAAGCAGCGCCTTTGGAGCTTGTAACTTCCAGTCGACTAGATCAGCGATCTTGATGAAGTCGTCATTGTTGCCTTCTTTGTCGAATCGAATTTGCTCAAAGTTCTTAAGTAGTACGCTGCCCGAGGAACTACCATTTTTCATACCGTCCCAAGACAAGACAATTTCCGTCAGATCTTCGGATGCTTTGATCTCATAATTGCCCTTATTAGGCATCCAAATCGAAAAGGTGTCCTGGCCTTGACCCCCGTCGATGACATCATTACCCCCTGAATCCCAGAAGTAATCATCACCAGCGGTTCCTATGACTGTATCGTTGCCACCGGTCAAGTTGACGCGCTTGACGTTTATCAGCGTGTCTCTATCCCCCCAATCATCGATCGCATAGCCCTCGAGCAAATTCACGTAGACACCGTACTGTCCCCAGCCACGGTCACCAAATTGAAGCGTGATCCTTGTGCCATCCCCTTCGGCCTCAATGGTGTCCTGACCTCGCCCGCCCCAAACATCTCCGGCAATCCATTTGATGCTGTCATTCCCGGCACCACCTCTAACATCATGCCAGCGTTCGTATTCGTCCTCCCCGAAATATGCCTTTTTGACGATCACATCGGCGCGATCGGATCCCCAGACGGTTTTTCTGCCTGGACCCGATGCAAAAAGTTCGACCGTCTTGTCCTTGAATTTGATCGCGGCAATACCTTCAAGGGTGTCGACCGATCCGGTCTTCAGATACTGAACCGTGAACTTTTGATCATTACCTTCGCCGCCGGCGGTTTTGGCTACCTTAAATTCAGCTTCATTGCCAAAATATTGGACGGTGTCATAACCGCCACCGCCGATGTAGGTGTCGTTGCCTGATGGTTGCGTGTCCGAACTGCCGAAGGTCTGATCACGCCAATCGCCATAAAAAATATCGTTGTAGGGGCTGCCAAAAAAGGCATTAACACCTATCAATGAATCTTTAAAGCCAAATCCGTCGTTTGTTGCCTCTGCCCACAGACCCCAGCCGACACGAACCTCGACAGCGGCAGGACTGTTATCAAAGCGAACGCCAAACAATCCAACACCCTGGGTCCTGATCTCATCAAACCCAGCACCTGGCATGGCCCATGTACCCGGTGTGAGAACGATCGAGTCCGCATTGCTAGTTCCGACCAGGTATTTTTCTCCTTGCTGTAGACCTTGGGCGCTGAGATCAAATGTCTTTTCGCGAGACGCGCTTGCGAGGAGTTCCGCGACTGCCACATCTCGCTCACCGTTGAAGGTAAAGCGTACGGTTTCAACATTTCGAAGCGTGGTAGCACCTTGTGACCCTGGATAATCGCGAAGGATTAAGTATCCTTCCGGGGAGATTGACGTTGAATAAACGCTTGCGCCCCAACGGATCACATCCATGCCAGCGCCAAGGTCGATGAAGTCGCCTCCCTGGCTTGCTCCGACCACATCATCAATGTCTGACCCGATTATGGTATCGGCTCGGTTCCAAGTCCCTGTGACCTGATGAATATTTGTTAGGCTGTCTCGGAATCCCCAACCATCAAGAGCGTAGCCCAGTTTGAGGTTTACATATGCGCCGTTTGGAGCATGATCAAAATTTATCCAAACACTTCGACCATCATCAAGCGCCTCGATCGTGTCGTTACCTCGGCCGCCGATCACAGCACCATGTTGCCAGATGACTCGATCGTTTCCGTCGCCGGCATAGTAGTCTACCCACGATGTCCAGCGATCTGCGGGAAGCATCTTTTGCTTGTTTACTACATCGCCCGCAGGAGAGCCCCAAAGTATATTAACTAGGTTGCCGAACGACTGTAGGGAAACGCTAAGGTCTTTGAATTTGACCTCGGAGATCTCCTCGATCGCGTCAACAAACCCGGTTCTTATGTTTTTGATCAGTCCAGTACGGGCGACTGAATCGTAGGTTAATTCATAATCCGCTCGGTTTAAGGGATAGACAACAGTATCAAATCCACCGCCGCCTGAATATGTGTCATTCCCCTTCGAGATATCGGCAGAGCTGCCGAATATTTCATCCGATCCCGAACCGCGAATATAATCGTCAAAGGGGCTTCCAAAGAAAGCGTTGATGCCACGGATTGAATCGCGAAACCCAAAGCCGTCATCTTCAACGCGCCCCCAATCGGCCCTTAAATTAATACCTTTGGGGCTGTTATCAAATCGAATGCCAAAACTTCCCACCCCAATGCCTTCAATTTGATCGTAACCAGCATCTGCCACTGCCCATGTACCAGGCCTTAAGTTGATCTGATCGTTGCCTGTGTCGCCGACAAACAGTGTTTGCGAGTCCGGCAGCTGTGTTGCGTCAATAAACTTATTACTGATGGTTTTAAGTTGCGATGGAGAAAAATCTCGATCCTTTTCTCCAGGCATCGCAATTCTTAGCGTTTCGATATTCTTGAAGGAAAAATAGCCTCTAGCCTCATCCCAACGAATCGTATAAAGGCTGGTTCCCGGATCGAAGGATACGAGGTAATTTTTTCGGTCAGCCCAAAACCAAATGGTGTCGTTCCCTGCAGCCCCATCAATCGTGTCCCCGCCAAAGGGATCATCGAACCAATCATCGCCACTTGAGCCTAACAGGGTATCTGCATAATTAGACCCCCGAACCGCGCGAACATTGACCAAGCTGTCTCGGTCTCCCCAGCCATCTATTGCAAATTTGTTTTCAAGATCGACAAGGACCGCTGATGGGTCTGTGCCATAATTCAATCGAGCTTGTAGAGCTCCACCTGTGAATTCGATAGTGTCATTGCCTTCTTCGCCGTGTAACTGCCCAGAACTCCATGCGATATAGTCATCACCCCCGCCTGCATAAATGTGGCGCCATCTGCCCAATGAATTATCGGTAATAATTGAGTTTTCGACGATACGCTCGGAGGAATCGCCAAAATACAATTCTGGTGTACTGCTTACAGCGTCTTTTAACCCGATCGAACGATCAGTAAAGACAAGCTTTGAGATGCCAACCAGAACATCTGTTGTTCCTGCTTTTAAATAATTAATTTCTGCCCTGTCTGAACTCCGATCAATATCGATTTTAAAGTCAGCATAATTTGCACCGTAGTAAACCGTATCAGAACCACCACCACCGTTGTAAGTATCCGCCCCTTGTGGAGCGTTAAGTCGATCTCCAAACGATTCATCTCGCCAAGATCCCTGGATAAAATCGCTAAACCGACTTCCAATAAAGGCGTTTATTCCTCGTAGGAGGTCGGAAAAACCAAAACCATCATCAACGACACGGTTCCAATCGGCGCGAATATTTACCGCCTTTGGGCTTGAATCAAAGCGAATGCCGAATTCACCAAGTCCATAGCCCTGAACGGTGTCAAAACCGCTACCCGGATCAATCCATTTGCCTGCCGGAATTAGAAAATTCTCGTTTAGATCGCTTCCCGAGTAGCTTTGCGCTGCAAGCGGCACCTTAATTAGGTCAATCGTGAGCTCTTGTTGGACTTTCAAGTCCTTGAGGTATACGACTTGATTCGGTTGCCCGCTTCGCCCGAGCTCAACTTCTTCAATATTCTTGAAGTACACGGCGCCTGATGGGTAGGGATCAGTGCGCAGCGCATATAGTCCTTTGTCCGCCAGATAACTAATGGTGTATTTTCGTGATGCGTCACCCAACCAGACCCACAAGCGATCATTGCCAGTTGAGCCGTCAATCGTGTCGCCGCCACTGGAATAATCAAAGTGGTCATTTCCGGGCGACCCGAAAATGGTGTCGGCAAATGACCACGTACCACTGACTGCACCCACGTTGACAAACTTGTCTCGGTTACCCCATCCGTCAATTGCATATTGACTAGCAAGATCGATGAGAACCGGACCAGGATCGTCGCCGTAAGTTACCCTCGCATCCAGTGGCCCGGATGTAAAGGTAATGGTGTCGTTGCCTTGCCCTGGATAAACCTGCCCAGAGCGCCATGAAATTCGATCATCACCCCCGCCAGCGCGAATGTCGCCCCAACGGCTGAGCATGCTAGGCGGTAAGAGCGTGTCCGCAGATAATATATCTGGGCCATCAGAAAATCGGATGTTGTAACCCGAAGTTCCCTTGGGGATTAGTTCAATCGTTTGATCTAAAAACCTGATCGAACTGATTCCTTCAAGACTATCAACGGTTCCTTTGGGCAGGTAGGTAACTAGCACCTTTGCTGCGCCGTTTAAGTAATCGAGCTTAAAGTCTTTGAAGTTGGCTCCGTAGTAAACGGTGTCATAACCTCCACCGCCGACATAACTGTCTGCGCCCTGGGGCAGGACTTCCAATGAACCGAAGTGGTCATTTGCTCGGGATCCAACGATGGTGTCATTGTGAGGACTGCCGATGAAGGCGTTAATGCCGCGCAAAACATCTCGATTTCCGAAGCCGTCATTTTCTACTCGTCCCCAGTCTGCTCGGACCAGGATCGCAGACGGACTATCGTCGAACCTTACGCCAAAAACACCCAGTCCGATGCCAGTTATCGTGTCATCACCGCTTGACCCGATTGCCCATGCACCATCTCTGAGGTAAACGTCGTCCGCGCTGGCCCCTGCGCGAACAATGACCACCGGAGATCCCGTTGCACTAGCCGTTATGCTGTCGAGCGAGTCAGGGAAGTCTGTTCC
>Ga0172376_10005572_pt1 | contig 13993 bp, 9 predicted proteins | sample Lak35m_FD_121114 | JGI IMG/M metagenome (GOLD analysis project Ga0172376, IMG submission 121114) | Freshwater microbial communities from Kabuno Bay, South-Kivu, Congo - kab_092012_35m | ecosystem: Environmental > Aquatic > Freshwater > Lake | place: Democratic Republic of the Congo: South-Kivu...
ACCCAGGGCAAAGGAAGGCAGGCTAACATCCAGATCCACTCGAAACTGATCATGCTCGTTTTTGCTTCAGGTCAAACAGGGAAATTGGCCTCATGTTACTCCCGTCTTTGCCCATTGGCCATATCCCGGATTGCCTGAAAGGCTGTCCTCAACGGCCACGACGCAGTGCCTTCTGGTTTACTGTTTCGTTCCCTGCCGGAACCCGAGTCGGGTTCAGTGCCTGATTTTCAATGGCAGGAGCGAGGGGCATCTGGCCATTCCCTGTTGCCCGCTCAACACCGCATCAACAAAAACTGTTGCCCCACCCGCAAACCCTTGTCATTGCCCACGGGTAAAACCGCTTGCCGCCTGGACGGTTCTGCTGGCATGAAAATTGGCTCTGATGTGCCATCCGTACCGTTGATTATCGAGCCACCATGAACCTGACTTCACTGGATTGGGATATTCCCGCCATCGTGACTGAATTGAGCCTCCTCAGGGGACGCTCGCTGGAGAACCGCCAGCGTGAAGCGCGGCCACCGCGCCTGCCCTCGCGCAAGGCACTGGCCGAGATTGTCGAGGGGTTGGCGACCGCCCTTTTCCCCAATCGCCTGGGAAGCGGTGATCTCTCGCAAGACAGTGTCGATTACTTCGTAGGCCACACCCTCGATACCCGGCTCCGGCAGTTGCATGCGGCGATTCGGCGTGAACTGCGCTTTCAGGCGGAACAGGCCGGAACCGGCTACGAGGAAGCCGATATGGTTGCGCATGAATTGACCCGACGCTTCGCCCACACCCTGCCGCGTGTGCGTGCCTTGCTGGAAACCGATCTGGAGGCCGCTTACCAGGGAGATCCGGCTGCCGGCAGTGTCGATGAGGTGCTGGTTTGCTATCCCGGCCTGTCCGCCATCACCTGTCACCGTCTGGCGCATGAGCTTCATCGGTTGGGGCTTCCCCTCATTGCCCGGATCATCGCCGAAATCGCCCATTCCACCACGGGTATCGACATTCATCCGGGGGCTTCCATTGCCGGTAGTTTCTTCATTGATCACGGCACCGGCGTGGTCATCGGCGAAACGAGCGTCATCGGCGAGCGGGTGCGGCTGTACCAGGCCGTCACCCTGGGAGCCAAACGCTTTCCGCTCGATGAAAACGGCCATCTCCTGAAAGGTCACGCCCGGCACCCCATCGTCGAGGACGATGTCGTGATCTATGCCGGTGCCACCCTGCTCGGGCGCATCACCATCGGTCGGGGTTCGGTCATTGGCGGCAATGTCTGGCTGACCCGGAGCGTGCCGCCCCACAGCCAGATTACCCAGGCCCAGCCGCTCGATACGGCCTGAAAACGGCAAAAAATCACCTGACCGGTTTTCCCCGCCCGGTCGGTTTGCCCTCAGGGGATCCGGGGATTCACCTTACAACCACAGGAAACGACATGACAGCGTATCAAGACGACATACAACGGTCTTTGGGCGATGTAGCCGCCCGCCAGCTCGCCAATGCCACCAAGACCGTTCCACAACTCACCACCATCACACCACGCTGGCTGGTTCACCTGCTGCCCTGGGTGGGAGTCGAGGCCGGCATCTACCGCCTCAACAAGGTCAAGGATGCCTCGCGGGTATTGACCGCCTGTTCGCAGCGGGATGAGCGGGAGTTACCGGAAACCTTTGTCGATTACCACGAAAATCCCAGGGAGTACTTTCTCAGTGCCGTCACGACCGTGGTCGACATCCACACCCGGGTTTCCGATCTCTACAGCAGTCCGCATGACCAGATCAAGGAACAACTGCGCCTGACCATCGAAACCATCAAGGAGCGTCAGGAAAACGAATTGATCAACAACACCGAGTACGGACTGCTCAATAATGTCGATCCCTCCCAGCGGATATCCACCCTGGATGGCCCGCCGACACCGGATGATCTGGACGAACTGATCAGCAAGGTGTGGAAGGAGCCGGGCTTTTTTCTGGCCCACCCCAAAGCCATCGCCGCTTTCGGGCGTGAATGCACCCGCCGGGGCGTACCGCCACCCACCACCTCGTTGTTCGGCTCGCCGTTTTTGACCTGGCGCGGCATTCCCCTGATACCGTGTGACAAGGTGGAGATCGATGCCGCCGGCAAGACCCGTATCCTGTTGTTACGAACCGGGGAAAGCCGTCAGGGGGTGGTCGGTCTTTATCAACCCGGTCTACCCGGTGAGCAAGGCATGGGGCTGTCGGTAAAATTCATGGGCATCAGCCGTAAAGCCATCGCCTCCTACCTGGTCTCCCTGTATTGTTCGCTGGCCGTGCTGACCGAAGATGCGCTGGCCGTGCTCGAAAACGTCGATGTGGGAAAATACCATGACTATCAGCCTCGATACCGTTGAGCGGGCCACAGCATCCGCCGGCAGTCTGCCCGGTCTGACCGATACGGACGGTCTGGCGAAGCTGGCCGATGCGTTTTTTCAGGCCTTGCCCGCCGCCCTCGTCGGACTGAAGGGGGCTGACCCTGACGGTATCCTGCTCTCGGGCGAGGGCCGATCGGGTCTTGGGGTGCTCCCGTTATCCGCTGATGGACCAGTTAATCCGCCTGATTGGCGATCCCTGCCGTTGCAACCCGCCGTTTCCGGCGTGTCGGGTTCATCGTTTTACTTTCTGGATGAAATCCATTCGGCTTTTGCAAGACCGGATGCGAAGCGGGCTCTGACCGATCCGTCGGCCCACCCGCCCTTTGATGTGGATCGTATCCGTCAGGATTTTCCCATCCTGAAGGAGACGATCCGGGGCAAACCCCTGATCTGGCTGGACAATGCCGCCACCACCCAGAAACCCCAGGCGGTGATCGACCGGCTGGCTCATTTCTACGCGCATGAAAACTCCAACATCCACCGGGCCGCCCACGAACTGGCGGCCCGGGCCACGGATGCGTATGAATCAGCACGGGATACGGTAGCGCGTTTCCTCAATGCAGGCTCCAGCGAGGAAATCATTTTCGTGCGGGGAGCGACCGAAGGGATCAACCTGATCGCCCAGAGCTTTGGGCGTCAGCACATCGGAGCGGGTGATGAAATCGTCATTACCTGGCTGGAGCATCACGCCAACATCGTTCCCTGGCAGCAATTGTGTGAGGCGACAGGTGCCCGCCTGCGGGTCGCTCCCGTGGATGAAGCGGGACAGATCCGGCTCGATGACTATCAACGGCTGTTCAACGACAAAACCCGCCTGGTCGCCTTCTCACAGGTCTCCAATGCCCTCGGTACGGTGACCCCGGTACGGGAAATGATCGAGATAGCTCACCGCTACGGTGCCAAAGTACTGGTGGACGGTGCCCAGGCGGTTTCGCATCAGCCCGTCGATGTCAAGGCACTGGATTGTGACTGGTATGTCTTTTCCGGTCACAAGGTATTCGGACCGACCGGCATCGGTGCCGTTTATGGCAAGCGAGACATTCTGGAAAACACACCGCCCTGGCAGGGCGGCGGCAACATGATCCGTGACGTAACGTTTGAAAAAACCCTCTATCACGGAGCACCGGGCCGTTTCGAGGCGGGAACCGGCAATATCGCCGATGCGGTGGGGCTGGCGGCGGCCCTCGACTATGTGCAGCGGATAGGGCTGGACAACATTTGCCGCTATGAGCATGACCTGCTCGGTTACGCCACCGAAGGTCTTTTGAGCATACCGGGATTGCGTTTGATCGGCACGGCCCGCGAAAAGGCCGGGGTCTTGTCTTTCGTGTTGCCGAACCATGCTCCGGAAGCCATTGGCCAACGGCTCAATCAAGAGGGCATCGCCGTGCGTTCCGGTCACCATTGTGCCCAGCCCATTCTGAGACGCTATGGCCTCGAAGCCACTGTAAGACCCTCGCTGGCGTTCTATAATACCCGGCAGGAAATCGATGCCCTCGTCGAGGTCGTCCGGCGTATTCAAAACACCCGGACGCAGGCGATTTCCGGATAAAACCGTGCCCACGGGCAGACGGCCCGTCGGGTCGCAAAGCGGGCAGGATGCCCGCACTCCCGGAGGGCAGTCTTCTGCCACACCAACCGGTACGCTTCCATGACCGCCACTGATCCGCTACACCCCCCCCAACCCGTTTCCCTGACCCAAGCCTTCTGGTACTGGCTCAAGCTGGGCTTTCTCAGTTTTGGCGGCCCGGCCGGGCAGATCGCCCTCATGCACCACGATCTGGTGGAGCAAAAACGCTGGATTTCCGAACGCCGCTATCTGCACGCGCTGAATTACTGCATGGTGCTGCCGGGGCCTGAGGCCCAGCAACTGGCGATTTATCTTGGCTGGCTGATGCACCGCACCTGGGGCGGTATTCTGGCGGGCAGCTTGTTCGTGCTGCCGTCCCTGCTGATCCTGATCGGCCTGAGTTGGGTTTATCTGGCCTTTGGCCAGGTTCCCGCCGTGGCCGGGGTGTTTTATGGCATCAAGCCAGCCGTGACGGCCATCGTGCTGTTCGCTGCGTACCGGATCGGTTCACGCGCCCTCAAGAACCCAGTGCTGTGGGCCATGGCACTGCTGGCGTTTCTGGCCATTTTCCTGCTTCACGCGCCATTTCCCTTGATCGTCCTGCTGGCTGCCGTGTCGGGTGCTGTGGGCGGCAAGATCGCGCCCCGGTATTTCGCCGTGGGCGGCGGACATGGGTCGGGTTCTAAACGTCATGGCCCGGCACTGATCGACGATGACACCCCCATACCACCCCATGCCCGCTTCACCTGGCCGGGTCTGTGCAAAGTGGTTCTGAGCGGGCTATTGCTGTGGGGCGGCTCGATGGGGCTTTTGGCCGCACAGTTTGGCTGGCAGGGCGCATTGACCCAAATGGCCGGCTTTTTCACCCAGGCGGCCCTGCTCACCTTTGGCGGGGCTTATGCGGTGTTGCCCTATGTCTATCAGGGAGCGGTCGAACAGTATCACTGGCTGAGTGCGCAGCAGATGATGGACGGGCTGGCCCTGGGGGAAACCACGCCCGGCCCCCTGATCATGGTGGTGACCTTCGTCGGCTTCGTGGCCGGGTGGAGCGGACACCTGTTCGGGCCGGATCACCTGTTTCTGGCCGGTCTCGCAGCAGCGGGCGTGGTGACCTGGTTCACCTTCCTGCCGAGCTTCCTGTTCATTCTGGCGGGAGCCCCCCTGATCGAATCCACTCACGGCAATCTGAAATTCACCGCCCCCCTGACCGGCATCACCGCCGCCGTGGTCGGGGTGATCCTCCAGCTCGCGCTGTTCTTCGCCTACCACGTATTCTGGCCGGAAGGCTATAGCGGACGTTTCGACAGCCTGTCGGCCCTGATCGGCGCGGGTGCCTTGCTGGCCCTGTTCCGGTTTCGCATGAACGTCATCGTGTTGATCGCCCTCTGCGGTGCGATTGGATTTTTGATGAGCTGGGTGGGGTGAAGGTGGGTTGCAGAGCCTGATGGAAACCCCACATCGGCTTGATTCACCGAAGAACGCCGAGTACCTGCTGACCGCTTTGGCCCGCGCTCGAACCGGAGAGATGCCGTTCCATGGCCTTTGGGTCTGAGGTCAAACGGGTCGCGGTATTTCAGCCCGCATTCATGGAGGGACGTTACCATGACCAGCCCGCTTTTACACTCCTTCGAGGTACACCTCATGACGACGCATGTCTCCCCCGGAACGACCCAATTGAAATCCTTGCGTGCCCTGATTCTGACGGTCGGTGCCGCAGCGGGCTTGACGCTGCAAACCGATGTCATGGCCAGACCCGGCTATGCCAATAACCTCAAACTCTTTTGTGCTGCGGCCAAGCGTCCGGCTCCTTTCATTGCCGCTGACGAATGCTCGACTTGCCACGGTTCATTGCCGGGTACCCGAACCGCCAAAACCGATGCCTATTTATCACGTAATCTCGATGTGTTCTGCCCCTTCAAGGCGGCAAATGCTGCGCCAGTCCTGGTATTGAGTCCTTCCGGCGTGATCGCGGCATCCGTGGGGCAGACGGTGCAACTGAGTGCTTCAGCCACTGATCCTGACAAAAATCCGGTAGTGCTGGCTGCCCGCGGATTGCCAGACGGGGCTGAGTTCAATCCGGCCAGCGGGGTGTTTTCCTGGACACCGCTAACCAGTGGCACCTACACCTTCACCCTGCAAGCCACTGATCGACCTGCGGATACCAGCCAGGCCAAAACCGTCGAGCAAACCGTGGTCGTGCGGGTGAGCGACGCGACCGAAACCAATACGCCACCACAACTCGATCCCATCCGGTCACCGCAAAGTGTATCGATCCTGGACACCCTGAGTTTCCGGGTGAGTGCCGTTGACATGGAGGGTGATCAACTGGTGTTGTCTGCCAGCCCGTTGCCGGCCGGTGCCCGGTTCGACTTCCTGGGCCTGGTTGATGGTAAATGGACGGGTGAATTCGTCTGGCAGGCGGCGGCGGCCCAGGTCGGCAAACGGTTTACTACCCAATTTAGCGTGCGTGAAGTGGCCACCTCACCCATTCTGCAGGATTCCCGGGCCGTGGAGTTTCAGGTGATGATGCCCACGGTCGATGCCGCAATCAAACAGGTGATCGTCGATCAGGCCAACTACCGGAACGGGCGTTTGCGGGTCAGCGGACGAATCAAACTGAAAGCCGGCTCGACGATGCCTGTCGGCTTGAGCATTACGGTGGCAGATGCCAACGGCACGGCGTATGGCCAGGCCAAACCCACCGGCGCGGGAACCTGGACCCTGAACGTACCGGTTGCCACTAACAGCGTACCGTGCCGGATCCAGGCTACCGTGAATGGAATCGTCTCGGTGAGCCAGCCGGTGCAACCCCTTCCGTCCGGATGTAAGAACAAAACAAGGTTGATGGCGGAAAGGGGGGACGATGACGGTGACGATGACGATGACGATGATGCGCATGATCGGGATTAAGTAAGGCTTGCTCCCGTCGTCGCCCTCAGTCGTTACGGCGGGCTTGCCCTCCCTGGCTGTTCTGGCCGACTGTTACGATGCGCACGACATCAGCTTCGGCAATGCCATCCGGAGGGCTTTCCAGCAAGCTTGCCTCTACGGTCAGATCACCGCTGATTTCCACCCTGTTGCCGAGATCACGCAGTACGGTCACCGGTTGCAGGTGAACCGTGCTGTTGGCATCGACAACGGCCACATGAATGCCGGTGCCATCGACGATCAGGGCACTGACCGGAATATTCAGGGCCGGTCCCCGATTCACCCGCGACAGGCGAACCTGCACATACCCCCCCGGCAACAGTTGATCTGCGGGATTGTCGACTTCGAGCTGAACCAAACCGGTTCCGCTGGCTGGATCGACCGCCCCGGAACTCGCCATGACCCGGGCCTGGAATACCTTGTCAGGGTATTCCGGGGCAGTCAGTTCGACCGGGCCGTCCGCCTGAATCTCGGGCAGGAAAACCTGCGGTACACCGACATGAACACGCAGTTTACGGGTGTCCGAGATGACAAACAGGGGGCTGGAACCGGTTCCGACCGCAATCAAGGCACCCAGATCGGTATGGCGGGCTGTGATACGGCCATCGAAGGGAGCCTGGATGCGGGCAAAGTTCCTGAGTGCCGTATACCGTTCCAGATTGGCCCGGGCGGACTGGGCCACGGCCAGTTTGACTGCGGCCGTACCGATTTTTTCCTCTGCTTCCTGACGCGAGATGGCATCAGTACCCAGCAGGCTTTTCCACCGCTTTGCGGTCGCAGCCGCCAGGTTGGCCTCGGCCTCGGCCGTGGCCAGATCGGCACGGGCCTGCAACAGTTGCTGATCCAGCTCCGGGGTTTCGATTTCTGCCAACAATTGCCCGGCTTTCACCCGGCTGCCGATATCGGCTGTCCAGCTTTTAAGGTATCCGCTGACCCGGGCATGCAGCGGAGCCTCGGTAAAGGCTTCCAGATGCCCCGGAAGTTCCAGCGTCCCGCTACCGGAACGGCTGACGGGATGAATCACGGCCACGGCCGGCAGTGCCACTTGCCGGTTCCATTCACCGAGTCGGGATAAGTGTTCCTGACGGTCGGTAATGCCATGGGTCAGGGTAAAACCCAGCCCCATGATCAGGATCAGAACCAGGATGACGACACGAAAACGTCCGCTCGAAGCGGACACGGACAGGGTAGACATGAGAGGTCTCGGTGTAGGGGTGATGCATGGGGTCAGGCTGACCGGCGGGTATGGAGCGTTGCGAAAACGACCGGTACGAACCACAACGTGCTGACCGTGGCGAACATCAGGCCACCGATGACCGCCCGTCCGAGCGGAGCGTTTTGCTCCCCACCTTCACCCAGTCCCAGGGCTAAAGGGATCATGCCGATGATCATGGCCAGCGCAGTCATCAGCACCGGACGACAACGAACGAAGCCTGCTTCCACTGCGGCTTGCAGGGCATCACCGCACGCGGCCAACCGCTCACGGGCGAAACTGATGACCAGCACACTGTTGGCCGTAGCGACTCCCATGCACAGGATCGCTCCGGTGAGTGCCGGAACCGACACGCTGGTTCCGGTAATGAAGAGCATCCGGACGATACCGGCCAATGCGGCGGGCAAGGCCGATACGATGACGAAAGGATCTGTCCAGGACTGAAAATTCACCACGATCAACAGATAAATCAGGCCGATGGCGACAACGAGTCCGAGCAACAAACCGGCATAGGTGGTTTTCAGGGTTTGATATTGCCCGAGCAAAACCACAGAACTGCCCTTGGGCAGGCTGTTGGCCATCTCCTGTACGATTTGTTCGATCGCTCTTGCAACGCCGCCGAGATCGCGTCCGGCCGGTGTGGCAAAAATCTGCAACAGGTTCTGGATGTCATAGTGCGAAACCACATTGGCCGTGCTGGTTCGGTTGATTCGGGCGATTCCCCCGAGCATGACCGGGGTTTCGGTCGATTCGGAGCTAATGGGCAGGCTGCTCAAGGCCTCCAGTGAATCCAGGCGGTACTGGGGGGTCTGCATCACCACAGGATAGGGGACGTTGGTTTTGGGATCCAGCCAGAAAACCGGTGCCACCTGGTTCGAGCCGGCCAGTTGTAGCACCATGCTGTTGGCCACGTCCCGTTCGGTCACACCGGCCCAGCGTGCCTGCGAGCGGTCGACTTCAACCCGATAGGCCGGGGTATTGAGGGTTTGTTGCAAGCGTACATCGGCTATTCCCGGAATCAGGCGTAGCCTTTGTATCAGGCGGTGAGCCCAGGCATGATTGGCAACGGTATCGTTACCCCTGATCTGCAAGTCAATCGGGGCCGGTGCGCCGAAGTTGAGAATCTGGGCCACCATGTCCGCCGGCATGAACGAAAACACCGTTCCCGGAAAGGCCACCGGCAAGCGTTCCCGAAGGCGACGGATATGCTCTGCAGTCGGTCGATGACCGGGATTCAGGGAAACCTGGATCACGCCATCCCAGGAGCCCGTGATGCCGCTATTGGCAAACGACATGTTGATGGAGGAAACGGGCAAGCCGATATTATCGACCACGACCCCCAGTTCATCAGCGGGAATGATTTCGCTCAGGGTTTTTTCAATGGCTGCAAACCGGTGGGCCGTTTCCTCTACCCGGGTTCCCGGCGGAACCCTCACGTGCAGGCGGATCTGACCGGCATCCACCTCGGGAAAAAAATTCTGCCCGAGCCAGGGTACGAGCAGAAAGGAGGCCAAGACAAAACCCGTGACACCCGCCATGAACCCGGTTCTACACGTCATCGCCTGTTGCAGCCGTCGCCGGTAGGCCGCGCGAAATGATTCGAACCCGGCTTCGAAACGACGCTGCACCCTGACCAGCGGATTCGGTGAGGGCGGCAAGGCCTTGTCATGACCGTGTAGATCGGTGTGAGGTGCGTGTGGCTTCAACAGGTATTTGGCCAGGGTGGGTACCAGGGTTCGTGACAGCACGAATGACCATGCCATGGCCAGCATGACGGCCTCTGCCAGCGGAACGAACAGAAAACGGGCCAGGCCCTCCAGCATGAACAGGGGAATGAAGACAACGCAGATGCAGAGCAGCGAAACAAAGGCCGGAGTGACGATCTGCTCGGCACCGTCGAGAATGGCCGTTTCCACCGGCTTACCCTGTTCCAGATGCCAGTTGATGTTTTCGAGGGTGACCGTGGCTTCGTCGACCAGTATGCCCACCGCCAGGGCCAGTCCACCCAGGGTCATGATGTTCAGGGTTTCTCCCAGCAGGGCAAGGCCCGCAAGGGCACCGAATACCGATAAGGGGATGGACACCGCAATGATCAGGGTCGCCTGCCAATTGCCCAGAAAGAGCAGGATCATCAGACTGGTCAGAACGGCTGCCAGCACGCCCTCCTGGATCACGGCATTCAGTGCCGCCTTGACAAAAACGGACTGATCTCCCAGGGATTTTATTTCCAGGGCTTCTGGCAGCGACGGTCGCAGGGTACTGAGCAGGGATTGAATACCCTCGATCACGGCCAGGGTGGAAGCATTGCCGTTCTTCAGAACCTGCAACAGGGCAGAGCGGGTGCCCTCCACGTGAACGATGTTGGTTTGTACGCCGCTACCATCCCGAACCTGAGCCACATCCCTGACCCTGATCATGGCGTTCCCTGTGGCACGGATGGGCAGGTCGGCGAGTCCCTGCAGTGTTGCCGGTGTGTTGTTGAGTTGCACGAAATAATCAAAATCCCCCACTTTCTGGGTACCCGCCGGAATCAGCACATTCTGGCTGGCCAGGGCCGCTCCCACGTCCTGCCCTGACAAACCGTGACTGCGCAGGGCCTCCGGATTCAAATCCAGTTGCACCTGCCGTGATTTGCCGCCAAACGGATAGGGTATGGAAGCCCCGGGGACCGTAACCAGGCGAGTCCGTACCCCGATCAGGGCCAGATCCGTGAGGGCTTGCTCGCTCAGGCCCCGACCGGACAAGGCCAGCCATAACACCGGCACCGTTGCTGCGCTGTAGTTGAGAACCATGGGGGGTGTCGTACCAGGTGGCATTTGTCGCAGCAGGGTTTGCGAAACGGCCGTGACCTGGGCATTGGCCACGCTGATATCCACGTTTTTGTGAAAAAAAATCCGTATGATGCCAATGCCGGTATACGAATGGGCCTCGATATGTTCGATGTCGTTGACTACGGTCGTCAAAACCCGTTGAAAGGGCACGGTGAGACGACCCGCCATCTGATCCGGTGACAACCCGCCGTACTGCCAGGCAACCACGATGACCGGAATGTCGAGTGCCGGAAAAATGTCTGCCGGCATCCGCCGTGCTGCCCAGCCTCCCCCCAGCAACAGGGCAATGGCCAGCACGAGGAACGTGTAGGGCCGGGCCAGGGCGATACGAACCAGTTCAGTCATCATTCACTCGGGTAGCGGATGCGTTGGCTTCACAATGACCCGGTCAAAGCCGGATGACCTTTTTGAGATCGGCCAGCGTGACCACCCGCGGCCCGTGCAGGGCAGCGATTCTCTCGACTTCGAGTTTCAGGGTTCTGAGGGTATCGTACAGATTGGCGGTATACGGATTGACTGAAGCCGGAGGCGGAACATCGGCTGCCGTCGGCGTGTAGGCATCGGCCTCGATGAGCAGTTTTTCCGCCGGAAGATAAACCAGGTCGAAAGCATCGTTGTGGCTGTTACCCGCCAGGGCATGAATCTCGATCCGCCGCTGTCCGTCATCCAGTACATGCTGGCCATAGTGGGCCTCGATGCGGGGTTTGCGCCCGGAGCGGGCCAGTCGATCCGGTTGCAGGGTATGGGGGTTGGCCCAGACTTTCCGGTAGTAGGCCGCGTTGGAATTTTGGGTAATGACGGTCGCGCCTGCATCGATGAAGGTTCTGAGTCCACCCGAATGATCGAAATGGGCATGGGTGTTGATGACATAACGCACCGGCTTTCCGGGAATGATCTCGGCCAGTTTGGTCAGCAGGGCTTCGGAGCGGGCTTCATGCAAGGGTGCCTCCACCAGCACGATATGATCCCTTTGTTCGATGGCGACACTGTGGTGGGTTCCGCCCGTCAGGTAATGAACCCCCGGGGCCAGGATGGTACTGGTGACGGTTAGCGGCGGGATCGACAGGGCTTCCCGGGGTATTTCCAGTGAGACCGGTGGATTCAGCCATACCTGATCGACCACGATATCCAGCACCGGATACCCGCCTACGCGGCGAACGATATGGCCGGGAAAACTCAGGTCACCAAAATCGCGGTACGCAGAAAAGCGGGTTTCATACAGGGTATCTCCCAGCACCGGGCTATCGATGAGGGTCTGGATCGTTTCGAGATGCTGCTGAGCGTCGATGAAACCGGTGTAACGATGCTTTCCGTCCACGCTGAAATCGACTTCGGTGCCGGTCGCTGTCTTTTTGACCGTCGCCTGATGGGCGAGGGCCGCCTGGAAAAACCCGTGCGGGGTGGAGAGGATTTCAGCCTGGCGTTCCTCCACCGCCAGCGGTTGCGGTGAGAGCACCGGCGGAGTGCCCGCCGGGGCATTGTTGGGCGGTGCCGAGTTCCAGGCCGTAGTACCGTTGAGATACAGATCCAGCGTTTGCTCGACCGGAACCGGGCGATTGCGGCCCGGTTCGATGACTTGTTTACGAACCATCCCGACCCGGGACACCCCATGAACATAATCAGCAGCACACCCGCCAAGCAGGCTCGACAGGACAAAAAACGAGTAAATGATTGCACGCATGTCAACTCCGTATCACCGTAAAAAAATCGTGTGCAATCGGCCCCGATCATCGAACGACCGGCGCGGCAAACCAGGATGACCCGGACCCTGAATTCATTTGGCTGAAAAGCCTTACTTCAACCCGTAAAGGCTGATGTAGCGTTTATCGATCCGGCTCTTGCGCAGCACCGTCTCGGTCGGTAGTTTCTGGTAATACGCCCAGCCGTCCTTGTCCTGATTATCCAGTACACCATCGTGATTGAGATCCAGGGGAACAAAGGCAGCCTTCCCGGTTGCCGGATCAAGCGTGTACTGCGGTTCAGAACCCTGATAGGCATACTTGGGCTGGCCGTTGTACCCCTCCCATATATTCCTCACACGGGTATATTGACCGTATTTGACCAGGGCATTAGCGGCCTGGACACTGCGGTGTCCGGTCGCGCAGAGCAGGTAGATCGGCCTGTCCCGGTCAGGAATCAGGCTGGATACGGAGGACACGAAGTCCTGAATGGCCAGCGTGCCGTCCTTGCTCCCCTCGGCCAGAAAACCCACCTCCTCATCCACGGTTATATCGTAGCCGATATACCCGGAGCCACTGCTGAGTCCATCGTCATTGGGTACGGTGGGACTTTTGGTGACATGAGGAAAAGGGACGCTGTAAGCACCCACCGGATGACCGGCGACGTACTCTTCAACCCGCCTCACATCCAGAATGATCGGGCCGTTTTTAGTGGTGAGGCTGCGAGCCGCTGACTGCCAGGCTTCTGCGGCACTGATTTCAGACGGGTATAAAACAGGGTTTAATCCGTAGCGATTGCCGGTGATTTCAGCAAGTGCCGATGCGGAAACCGACAAACCGGCCAGCACACCGACCAAACCCCAGACTCGGATTGATTTCATAAATGATTCCTCGATGTAGTTGCGAATGACGAATACCGTCCTGCACCACAAGCCAAGGAACATGCCAACCGCTACAGTGCCGGTTTATGCGGGTTTGTCCAGACTGAAGGGGAGGTGAACTGGGCCTGATGCAGCAAACCTGCTGATCTGCTGTTGCGACTGCCGCTTCTGGCGGGTCTCGCAGCAGCGGGGAGTGAAGGTCCGTTGCAATTCGACAGGGAGGTTTTTTGTGCTCAATAAAAAGCGGGACGGATTGTTCTTGTGGGAACGGGCTGGTTTTTGTACGATTGAGCCGCCGTTCGGGCCTCCGTATTTACCCGGATTAGCCGTGATTGCATCCGGACAAATCCTTGATACACGGTGTCCCGGCTTGAACGGACAGCCTCCATTCATTTATTCAATTCATTTAGCAAGAGAGCATTTCAACATGGGTTTAGGTGTATCCGAGCTGCTGCTCATATTTTTGATCGTACTGGTGCTTTTCGGGACCAAACGGCTGCGAACCATAGGAAGTGATCTG
>Ga0172376_10005573_pt1 | contig 13993 bp, 13 predicted proteins | sample Lak35m_FD_121114 | JGI IMG/M metagenome (GOLD analysis project Ga0172376, IMG submission 121114) | Freshwater microbial communities from Kabuno Bay, South-Kivu, Congo - kab_092012_35m | ecosystem: Environmental > Aquatic > Freshwater > Lake | place: Democratic Republic of the Congo: South-Kivu...
CGGCACCTCACCGCACGCGCAGCGGGCGCGGACGGCAGTCGTTTCCGGGGTGAAAACAGAACGGCCCTCCAGAACGAGGGCCGCGTGCCTGCTGTTGTTGCGCCCGCTCCTGCGGAGCAGCGCCTCATCCCGGTTGACCCGGTGACCACCTTGCCGCAGGACGGCAGGTTGGTGACAGGCAGGCGGCCTGTGCTCTAGATGACGCTCAAAGTATACGGGACCGCGGGCCCGAGGGCAAGTCACCGATCATCGGCGACCCGTGATCGGCGGCGGCTCGCTGGCGATCGGGATGAGGAGACGGTACGGTTGCTGTCATGAGGATCCTCGCACGCATGGTGATCGGCCTCGGGCTGCTGTACTACCTCGGCATGCTGGTGGTGGTGGTCGGGCTCAGCCGCGACCGTCCGCTGACGCGCGAGTTCGTGTTCGCAGGGGTGGCAGTCGTGCTGCTCGCGGTGATGTCGATCGGCCTGCGCCGCGCGGCGACTCTACGCACGCAGCGGATCGCGCTCGTCGCCGGCGCGCTGTGGTTCCTCCATGGCGGCGTCACGCTGCTCGGCACGTGGCCGCCGACGGATGTGCTGCCCTTCCTCATGCTGTTCGTGCTGCCCACCGCGCTCGTCGGGTTCGTGCTGCGCGGGAGCATGTTTCGGCGACAGCGCGCGGACTGACCCGCTCCCGCCGCACCATCTCAAGCCCCCGCCACCGCCTCCACCAACGCGCTCATCCGCGCCTCGACGCTCGCGGCCGCGCGGACCACGCGTACGCAGGACGGCAGGCCCTCGGCGACGAGCGCCTGCACCTCGCGGTGTACGATCGAACCTTCCCAATCGATGAGCACGGTCGGCACGGCGAGACCTCGGAAGCTGCGCGCGTTCTCGGCGTGGAACGCGAGGCGATAGGCGGCGTCGTAGCCGGGCGTCGCCAGCAAGAAATGGTTCGCCATCGACTGCACCACCGCGAGCGGCGCGGGTGGGCGGTCGAGCTGGTGCTCGGGCGCCTCGGAGAACCACGGGAACGACACGAACTGGCGGCGGGCCACCTCCCATACCTTCGCCATGTGGCTGCCGTCGGCGCGCGGCGTGAGGTCCGGGAAATAGCGCGGCTCCCAATCGGCGACCTGCGCGTCGGTGAAGAGCGCACAGTTGTCGAGCACGAGCCGCGTGACGCGCTGCGGCGCGAGACGCGCGAGGGCGAGCGCGAGCTGTGCACCGGTGGCGGTGCCGTAGAGCGCGAAGCGGCGGGTATCGATGCCGCCCATCGCATCGATGCCCGCGAGGAACGCGTGCGCATAATCGGTGAGCGACTGCGGCGTCGCGGGGAGCGGATCGGACTGTCCATAGCCCGGCGTGTCGAGCGCGACCGCGCGGTGGCCCGCCGCCGCGAGCGCCTGGAGCTGCCCCATCATGAACGCCGAGGACAAGGGGCTCGCGTGCAGCAAGAACACCGGCGGCCCGTCACCCAGCATGCGGTAGTGGAGTTGTGCGCCGGGTGCACCGGCGTAGCCGCGGAGTGGAAGTGTGGTCATGGGAGCTCGGGGATGGGTGCTGCAGATCGGCGGGTGAGCGGTTCAGGCATGGCGACCGCCCCTACCCGCCCCCGCCGTGCTGCGCCTTCCACTCCATCGCGCGGCGCACGCGCCGCTCCACCGACGGGTGGGTGTAGAACGCGATCTCCTGCAGCGCGCCGGGGCGCGGGTTGCGGTATTCAGCCGTCTTGACGAGCGCGGAGGCGAGCGCGTCGGGCAGGTTCACCGTCTTCAATGAATACACATCGGACTCGGTCTCGTCCATACGGCTGAGCGTGTTGAGCACGGGCTGCGCGAGCACGCCGAACACGCTGATGACGAACAGCAGCACCGGCAGGCCGACAGGGTCCGCGAGCCCTGCGCGGCTGCCGAACGCGCGCGCGAACCGCGGGTAGAGCCGGTCCGCGAGGAAGAAGAACAGCACCGCGAGCACCGAGGTGACGATGACGCCGCGCCAGACATGGCCGAGCACATAGTGTCCGATCTCGTGGCCGGTGACGGCCTTGACCTCGTCCAGCGACGCGCCCTTGAAAGCGACATCGGAGATCGCGATGCGCGCCGAACCGCCGAGCCCCGCGACATTGGCGGTGAAGTTGTTCGACTGACGCGAGCCGTCGTAGACGAAGATGCGCTCCGGGGGCACACCCGCGTCCTTGGCCATCACCACCAACGCATCGCGCACCTCGCCCGGCGGCACGGGCTTGTAATCATTGAACAGCGGCTCGATGAAGATCGGTGCGAGCAGCAGCAGGAACGAGGCCGCCGCCGCGGTCAGCGCGCCCGACCACAACCACCACCGCTTCCCGGTGCGCCGGATGAGCGCGTAGACGCCGGTCAGGAACAGCGCGCCGATCAGCACCGTCAGCACGGTGCCGATCGCGCCTTGGCCCAAGTAATCGCCGAGCGGCTGGCTGGTGCGGCCGTAGCCGCGCTCCCGCCACCAGTCCTCGTACAGCGACCACGGCAGCGTGATCAGCGCTGAGACGAGGAAGAAGACCGCGGACACGAGGAAGGCCCGCAGGTTCGGTCCGCGGCCCGCGAAGCGGGCAGCGACGCGGTCGAGCACGCCCGTGCGCACGATGATCCAGGTGACGATGGCGCTGACCACCAACCCCCAGAGCAGCAGCCAGTGGTTGCCGGCGGTGTAGGCCGCCGCCTTGGCGAGCTGCTCGGGTCCGAGCGAATCGATGTAGGCGCGCGTGGCGGCCTCGGGATCGACGTCCATATGAATACTATACGCGCTGTATGCTGTAACGCTTCCGCCTCCCCCGACGAATGACCTCTGGACCGCACCCGGACCGCCCGCCCGTGACACCCGATGCCTTCGAGCAGACGCTCGCCCCGCTCTGGCGACGCGCCCAGTCGGGTGACGAAGCGGCCTACCGTGAGGCGCTGCGCCTGATGGGCGGACGGGTGCGTGCATTTCTGCGCCGTCGCGCCTCGGAGCCGGCGGGCGATGTGGAGGATCTGGTCCAAGAGGTGTTGTTGGCGGTGCATCTGCAGCGCGGGACGCACATCGACGGTTTGCCGGTGAGTCCGTGGCTGCTCGGCATCGCGCGCTACAAGTGGGTCGATCACTGGCGCCGCCGCGGTCGGCAGGTCGCTGTCACGGACGACCCGGACGCGCTCGACCAGGTGCCCGCCCTCGATGAGGGCGAGGCGACGGCGGCGCGACGCGATGTGGGGCAGTTGCTCGCGCGCTTGCCCGCCGCACAACGGCGCGCCATCGAGTTGCTCAAGTTGGACGGACTGACGGCGCCGCAGGCGGCGCGCGCGACGGGTGTCTCGGAATCGGCCATCAAGGTCCAGGCGCACCGGGGTCTCAAGCGTCTGGCGACGATGATGCGAGGTGGACATGAAGACTGACGATCTCATCGAGATGCTGGCACGGCAGGCAGGCGCGGCGCCGCGGCAGCCGGTGGTGCGTACGCTCGCTGCGGCGCTGGTCGCGGGGGCGCTGCTGAGCCTCGCGCTGGTCGGGTTACTGAAGACACCCGTGCCCGCGGCGTTCTGGCTCACCCTCGCGCCCTGGATCAAGCTGCTGTACGGGGCCGCGCTCGCTGCAGCGGCACTGTGGTGGGTCGGACGCTCGGCGCGACCTGGTGTAGCACAGCGCCCCGCGCAGATCGCGGTATCGGTCGTGCTGACGGCGATGTTGTCGCTCGCGGTGCTGGTCTGGATCGGCACGCCGGCGCCGGAGCGTCTGGCGACCCTGGTGGGCACCGACCCGCTCGGCTGCATCCGCAATGTGGCGCTGTCGGCGCTGCCCGTGGCGGCGGCCTTGTGCGTCGCGCTGCGGCGCTTGGCGCCGACGCAGCTGCGCAGCGCGGGCGCTGCGGCGGGACTCGCCGCCGGGGCGGTCGGCAGCGTCGTCTATTCCTTGACCTGCGCGGAGACCGGCATCCCCTTCACGGCGGTCTGGTACACGGCGGGCATGGTCGTCGTGGCGGGTCTCGGCGCCCTGCTCGGTCCGCGGCTGCTGCGCTGGTGAGCGTAGCTGCGCTGGTCATCGGAGGGCCTTTTCCCGAGGTACTGTAACGATTCGCGGAACGCCGACGAATGGAGGGGGGTGTGTCCTTCCCCTTACGGAGTCCCTCCCATGCGTTCCATCCCCGCCCGTCTGTCCACCCTCGCCCGCGCCGCGCTCCTCACCGGTCTCCTTGGCGCGAGCCCGTTCGCGCAGGCTCTCGAGATCAAACCCTTCAGCGCCGCAGCATTGGCAAGCGCCCAGAAAGCCGGCCAGCCGGTCGCGGTGCACTTCCATGCCGAGTGGTGCCCGACCTGCCGCAAACAATCGACCGTCCTCACGGAGTTGAAGGCCGACAAGTCGCTCGAGGCCGTTACCGTGCTGGTGGCCGACTACGATGCCGAGCGCGAACTTCGCAAGACGCTCAAGGCGCGCACCCAATCGACCCTCGTGGTCTTCAAGGGCGCCACGGAGCGAGCACGCGTGGCCGGTGAGACCGACAGCGCGAAGCTCGCGGCAACGTTGCGCAGCGCACTCTGACGACCCGATCCCGCCATGCCCGTCAGCCTGACCCATGCCGGCCTTAGCCTCACCGCCGGCAGCCTCACCACCCTGAGCCCTTGCGTCTTCCCCCTCCTGCCGCTCGTGCTCGGGGGTGCGCTTCAGGGGCACCGGCTCGCACCGGTGGCGCTCGGGCTCGGCATGGCGGGATCGTTCGCCCTGATCGGCGTCGCGCTCGGCGCCGTCGGTCCCGCGCTCGGGATCGACGGCGACCATGTGCGGGTGTTCGGCGCCTGGTTGCTGATCGCGTTCGCCATCGCCCTGCTCGTCCCCGCATGGAACACCGCGTTCACGCGCGTATTGTCACCGCTCGCCGATCACGCCGGTGCGGTGGCCAGCCGGCTCAACGGCGGCTCGCTCGCGAGCGCCTTCGCGCTCGGCGCGGTGCTCGGGCTGGTGTGGAGCCCCTGCTCCGGCCCGCTGCTCGCGAGCGCCCTCACGCTCGTGGCGAGCGAAGGCGGCGCCGCACGCGGCGGCCTCATCCTCGGCTTGTTCGGCATCGGTGCGGCGCTGCCGCTGGTCGCGGTCGCCTATGCGTCCCGTGCCGGGTTCCTGCGCGCGCGGGACCATGTGATGGCGCACATCGAGACGATCAAGCGCGGCTTCGCGGCGCTGCTCGGTCTGATGGGCGTCGCGATCCTCGCAGGTTGGGACAAGGCGCTCGAAGCGCGCATCGTCGCGTGGCTGCCGACTTCATGGGTCGACCTGACCGTGATGTTCTGACGGCGGGGATCACACCGCCTGATATCTCCCGCCACCCAGCGGCCGCAGCGTCACGCGGTCGATGAGCCGCGGCGCGGTGGCGCGCGGATCGTCCGGTTCGGGGCGCTCGGCCGGACCGCGCCAACGGCGCGGCACGCGGTCGATGCCGATGGCGTGGATGGTGAGCGCGCCCGCGGCGTCGATGCGCAGCCGCAGCCACTGCTTGTAGTCCTGCACGCGCAGCGACGAGAACGCCTCGTTGGCATGGCGGCCGAAGAATCTCAAAGAAAGGAACAGGTACCCGCCCATCACCAGCGCGCCAGCGAACGCACCGACGGTGAAGGTGATGAGACCCGCGAGCGCCATCTGCGGCAGCGAGCCGAAGGTCAGCCCCACCACCTGCGTCGTGAACCACAGCGACAACCAACCCGAGAAGAACGCCGCGGCGAGGTGCGCGCAGGCGTGCGCGAAGCCACCGATGAGGCGATACCACTTGGAGTGGGTGTCGGTGAAGAAGATGATCGCGGCGACGAACATCAGAAGCCACAAACCGTTCACCGGCTCGCGCAGCGCGCCTTCGAGCGCCGCCAACAGCGCAGCCTGCAGCGAGGTCAGATCCTCCGGCCCGAAGGTCGCCGAGGCGAACCACGCGGACAACAGATAAAAGATACCGACGAGCCCTAGGAAGCCCGGGTTGAGCCAGGGGAAAAGGAGGTTCCGCCAGGTCATCTGCCGCGAGGTGTCGGCGTCGGGGAAGGTGGCGCGTAGTTTGTGGCCGGTGCGGAGCGTGTCGCCCGCGGGCACATGTGTCGGATGCAAAAACGCCCCGCCGCCGCCGGAGACGATCTTCTGTTGGCCGTCGGCGCTCTCGTGGCGCTTGTAGTGGTGCAGGTCGCCGGTGAGGAATACGGCGATCTTGCGGCCAAGGACACGCTCCTCGAGGTCGCGCAAGGAATCGTCGGAGTAGCCGGTGAACGCAGGATAGCTCTCGGCGTAGATCCACTGCGGGCTCGGCACGCAGAGGATGATGTTGGCTTCCGGGGGCATGCGCGCCGAGACATCACGGAAATAGCGCTCCTGCGGCTCGTCCATCTCGGAACCGAACTGCAGGTCGACGGCGCAGAGCCACCAGTCCCCGGGCAGCTGCAGCGCGAAGTAGCTGCGGGTCTGGCCGGTGGCGCAGCCTGCGAAGCCGCGCTCGGGACGGCAGAAGAGCCGCGAGAACGCGATCAGACTGTCGAACCAGTCATGGTTGCCGGGCACTGCGAATACTTTGGGCGTACGACCGGCGGCCGCGAAGGCTGCGGCGTATGGGGCTTCGGTGCGCTCTTCGTAGGCGCCGCGCGTCGGGTACGGATACACCTGGTCGCCGCCGAACACCAGCACGCTACCGGCGCGCGTATGCACGGTGGCGCCGTCGGCGCCCTGCACATCGAGCTCCGCGGCGGCGATGCCGCGCGCGACGGTGTAGGTGGGGTTGAAGCCATCACCGACATCGCTCACGAAGTCGAACCAGAATTCGCCCTCCGGTGCGTCAGCCTCGAAGCGGAACACGCCCTGCGGCTGGTTGGAGAGCGCCTCGATGAGACGCGAGTCCGAGTGTCGGCCGAAGAGATTGGCGACGGTCATCATCCACGCCGACTGCGCGAGCACATCGGCGTTGTACCAACCGACCATCTTGGCCTGCTTGGTGGGAACGGGTGGTTCGCGCATCGTCTGATCCGCCTCAGCCGCCGCGCAGCGTGCTGGCCGGCGGCTGTTTCAGCACGGACCGGGTGGCGAGCCAGCCGCTGGCGGCCACCAGCGCCCCGCCGCCGACGAGGCCGACGATCCAGAGCGTGGCGTCGAAGCTGTACTGCACCTCGAGGAACTCGCGGGCGATGAAATACCCCGCGAGCGTCGCACCGATGGCGGCGAGCAGGCCCGACAGGAGTCCGAGCGCGGTGAACTCGGCGAGGATGCCGCGCGCCACGGTGCCGCGGCTCGCGCCGAGGGTGCGCAGCATGGCGCTCTCGTAGCGGCGCTCGTCACGGGTCGCCTGCACGGCGGCGAGCAGCACCACGATGCCGGCGAACAGCGTGAAGATGAACACGCTCTGCACCGCGAGCGCCGCCTTGTCGATGACGCTGCGCACCTGCGTGAGGATGTCGTCGAGGTCGAACACCGACACGCTCGGGTAGCGGCGCACGAGCTCCGCCACCACCTGCCCCTCGCCGCGCTTGAGGTACGCGCTCGTCATCCAGGTGCCGGCGAGTTCGTCGAGCAGCCCCGGCGGGAAGACGAGGAAGAAGTTCGGCTGGAAGCTGTCCCAATTGATCTTGCGCACGCTCGCGACCTCGGCCTCGAGCGTCTCGCCCGCGACATCGAAGGTCATGCGGTCGCCGATCTTGAGACCGAGTTCCTGCTGGTACTCGTCGGAGATCGAGACCAACGGCTTGCCGTGGTCGGCGGGGGTCCACCAGCGACCGTCGACGATCTTGTTGTCGTCGCCGAGATCGGACTGCCAGGTGATGTTCTGGTCGCGGTTGGCGAAGCCGTCTCCGCGGTCGCCCTTGAAGGTGAGCGTCTCGACGGGCTTGCCGTTGAGCTGCGTCAGCCGCGCGCGGATCATCGGCAGCGCACGCGAGGTCTCGGCGCCGCGTGCCTCGAGGAAGGTGCGGAACTCGGCCTGCACATCCGGCGGGATGTTGATGAAGAAGAAGTTGGGCAGGTTCTCCGGGAGGCTGCGCTTCCAGTCGGCCAACAGGTCGTTGCGCACCACGGCGAGCAGCAGCAACACCATCAGCCCGAGGCCGAAGGCGACGATCTGCACGATGCTCTCGGCGCGGCGGCGGCTGAGGTTGGCGACACCGTACCGCCAGGACACACCCACCGTCCCGCGCAGCGAACCGGCGAAGCGCACCAGCAGCCAGCCCGCGACCGCGAGCACGCCCAAGAACACCGCGAGGCCTATGGTGAAGCCGGCGAAAAGACGCGGCTCGCGCACCACCCACCAGACGAGGAACGCGACCGCGAGCACCGCGGGGCCGAAGGCGAGCCAGACGAGCGGGGTCGGCGCGCCGACATCGCGGCGCAGCACGCGGATGGCGGGCACGCGCGACAGCTGCAGCAAGGGCGGCAGGGCGAAACCGGCGAGCAACGCGATGGAGGTGAGGAAGCCGAGGCCGAGCGGCGCGAAGCCGGCGGGCGGCAGGTCGGCGCGCAGCAGACCCTTGAGCGCGCGCAGCAGCCACTCCTGCGCCACGAAACCGAGCGCGGCGCCGATGATGGAGGCCGCGACGGCGATCACGAGCAGCTGCACCAGCGACACCGCGAGCGTGAACATGCGGCTCGCGCCCAAGGTCTTCAGCAGCGCGACGGAATCGAGATGCCGCTGCACATAGCGGCGCGCCGCCATCGCGACGGCGACGGCGCAGAGCAGCACTGCGACCAGGCTCGCGAGCGACAGGAACCGCCCCGCACGGTCGGTCGCGGTCTGGATCTGCGGGCTCGCCTCGCTGACATCGAGCAGGCGCTGACCGCGTTGCCGCGCGCCGTCGAGCCATCGCTTGAAGTCGGCGACGGCTCCCGCCTCGCCTGCGAACAACACGGCTTGGCTCGCGCGCGACCCGGGCTGCAGGAGCTTCGCGGGCTCGAGGTCATCGCGGTGCACGAGCATCGAGGGCGCGAGCTCGGCGAAGCCGCCGCCCTGATCGGGGCGGGTGATCAGCACGCGGCTGATGCGCAGCGACACCTCGCCCACCTGCACCGTGTCGCCCACCTTGCCGCCGAGCGTCGAGAGCAGCTTGGAGTCCGGCCAGGCCTCGCCCCGCGGCGGGCCGGAGGACACGGCGGTCGGCACGCCGAAGGCGGCATCGGAGACGCCCACCGTGCCGCGCAGCGGGTAGCCGTCGCTGACGAAGCGCACATTGGAGAGCTGCGTGGCCTCGCCGAGCTGCGCCATGCTGAGCACCGAGGTGCTGCGCGCGGTGGTGAGCCCGCGGCGGCGGGCTTCCTGTTCGTAGTCATCGCCGATCGGGCGCGGCGACTCGAGCCGCAGGTCGGCGGCGAGGACCTCATTTGCCTGCAGGGCGACGGATTGTTTGATGCGGTCGACGAGGAAGCCGACACCGGTGAGGGCGGCGACCGCGACCGTGAGCGCGAGCAGCAGGATGCCGAGCTCGCCCGACCTCCATTCGCGGCCGAGCTGCCGCAGCGCGAGCGGGATGGCGTTGACGGCGGCCATGTCAGCCCGGGGCGAGCAGCCCCGCCTCCATGATGCAGACGCGGCCGCAGCGCGCGGCGAGCGTGCGGTCGTGGGTGACGAGCACGATGGTGGTGCCGGAGCCGGCGTTCAGGTCGAAGAGCAGATCGGCGATGCGGCCTCCGGTGGTGGTGTCGAGGTTGCCGGTGGGCTCGTCGGCGAACAGCACCGCCGGACGCACCACGAAAGCGCGGGCGATGGCGACGCGCTGCTGCTCGCCGCCCGACAGCTGCCGCGGGTAATGACCGACGCGGCTGCCGAGCCCGACGCGCTCGAGCGCCTCGCGCGCCCCCGCGCGCGCGTCGCGTCGACCGGCGAGTTCGAGCGGCAGCATCACGTTCTCGAGCGCGGTCAGCGCCGGCACGAGATGGAAGGACTGGAACACGAAGCCCACGCGCTCGGCGCGCAACCGGGCGCGGCCGTCCTCGTCGAGGGCGTTGAGGTCCTGCCCCGCGAGCAGCACCCGGCCGGTGCTGGGCAGGTCGAGGCCGGCGAGCAGCGCCAGCAGGGTGGACTTGCCGGCGCCCGAGGCGCCGACGATGGCCACCGACTCCCCGGCGCGCACCTGCAAGGAGACATCGCGGACGATGGCGAGCGGCCCCTCCGGACTGCTAACCTCCTTGCCCAACCCCTGTGCCTCGAGGACGATTTCTTTGTCGCTCAAACCGCTCGCTTCCCTGTTCACTGCCCTGCTCGCTTCCGTGGTGCTGTCGGTCCCGGCGCCCGCCGATACGCGCACGCCCGCCATCCTGGTGGTGGGCGACAGCATCAGCGCCGGTTATGGATTGGCGGCCAACGAGGGCTGGGTCGCCCTGCTGCAGAGCCGCCTGAAGTCCCAAGGTTACGGGTACCGCGTGGTCAATGCCAGCGTCAGCGGCGAGACGACGACAGGGGGCCTCGCCCGGCTGCCCCGGGCGCTGTCCGTGCACCGTCCGGCCATCGTCGTCATCGAGCTGGGGGGCAACGACGGTCTGCGGGGGCTGCCCCTCGAGACCTCCCGTGCCAACCTCGAGCGGATGATCACCCTTTCGAAGGGGGCCGGCGCCCGGGTGCTGCTGCTCGGCATGAGGATCCCGCCCAATTATGGGGCGCGCTATTCGGAGGGCTTCGAGAAGGTGTTCCGCGACCTCGCGCGGCAGCACAAACTCGCCTTCGAGCCGTTCTTCCTGTCAAAGATCGCGCTCGAGCAGGGCATGATCCAGGAGGATGGGCTGCACCCGACCGCCAAAGCCCAGCCCGTGATGCTCGACACGATGTGGCCGGCCCTCAAGCCGTTGCTGACCCGCTGACCCCCCGCTAGAGTCCACCGCATGACCTACTCCCGCTATTGGATCAATTCCTACCCGCCCGGCGTGCCGGCCGACATCAACCCCGACGAGATCCGCTCGGTCGCGCACCTCGCCGAGGAGAGCTTCACGCGCTACGCCGACCGCGACGCGTTCATCCAGATGGGGCGTTCGATCACCTATCGCGAGCTCGACGCGCAGACGCGCGCCTTCGGCGCCTGGCTGCAGCAGCACACCGGCCTCAAGCGCGGCGGCCGCGTCGCCATCATGATGCCGAACCTGCTGCAGTACCCGATCGCCCTCTTCGGCGTGCTGCGCGCCGGCGGCACGGTGGTCAACACCAACCCGCTCTATACCGCCCGCGAGCTCGAGCACCAGCTCAAGGATTCCGGCGCCGAGACCGTGGTGATCCTCGAGAACTTCGCGCATGTGCTGCAGGAGGTCATCGGCCGCACGCAGGTGAAGCATGTGGTGGTCACCAGCGTCGGCGAGCTGCTCGGCTTCCCCAAGGGCGCGATCGTCGACTTCGTGGTGCGCACCGTGCGCAAGCAGGTGCCCGCGTGGTCGCTGCCCGGCCACCACCGTTTCAGCGATGTGCTCGCGGCGGGCGCGCGCCACGCGCTCACCCATGTCGACATCGGCCATGACGACCTCGCCTTCCTGCAGTACACCGGCGGCACGACCGGCGTCTCGAAGGGCGCGATGCTGAGCCACGGCAACATCGCGGCCAACACGCTGCAGTCGACAGCCTGGACGGAGCCGGCGTGGCCGAGGGACCAGGCGGGCATCGCCATCACCGCGCTGCCGCTGTACCACATCTTCGCGCTCACCGGTAACTGCATCCTGTTCCTGCGCATCGGTTGGACCAATGTCCTCATCACCAACCCGCGCGACTTCCCCGGCTTCGTCAAAGAGCTGAAGAAGCACAGGTTCACCTTCATCTCCGGCGTCAACACGCTCTTCAACGCGCTGCTGCACACGCCGGGCTTCGAGACCATCGACTTCAGCGCGCTGCGCTGCACGCTGGGCGGCGGCATGGCCGTGCAGCGCGCGGTCGCCGAGCGCTGGAAGCAGGTGACGGGCTGCATCCTGACGCAGGCCTGGGGCCTCACCGAGACCTCGCCCGCGGCCTGCATCAACCCGATCACCGAGGATTTCAACGACTCCATCGGTCTGCCGATCTCCTCCACCGAGATCGGCATCGCCGACGACGACGGCAACATGCTGCCGATCGGCCGGTCGGGCGAGATCTGCGTGCGCGGCCCGCAGGTCATGAAGGGCTACTACAACCGCCCCGAGGAGACCGCCAAGGTGATGCTGCCGGACGGTTGGCTGCGCACCGGCGACATCGGCCGCATGGACGAGCGCGGCTTCGTGTACATCGAGGACCGCAAGAAGGACATGATCAACGTGTCCGGCTTCAACGTGTACCCGAACGAGGTCGAGAGCGTCGCCGTGACGCATCCCGGCGTGCTGGAAGCGGCGGCGGTGGCGCAGCCGAGCGAACATTCGGGCGAGGCGGTGGTGCTGTTCGTGGTGCGCAAGGACCCGACGCTCACCGAAGAGGCGCTGCTCGAACACTGCCGCGCATCGCTCACCGGCTACAAGATGCCGAAGCATGTGTACTTCCGGAACGACCTGCCGAAGACCAATGTCGGCAAGATCCTGCGCCGCGAACTGCGCGACGAGGCGGCGAAGCTCTGATCCGGTGACGCCGCGCGGGCGGCGCCACGGTCGCGCTCACGACCGCGCGTCGGGGTCGAACAGCCGCCGGTGCTCGAGGATGGCGAAGCGGTCCGTCATCCCCGCCACATAATCCGCCACCACGCGCGCGCGACCGGCGTGGCTGCCGGCGGTCTCGGCCGCGGCAGCCGCGCGTCGGTGCTCGGCGGGCAGCAGGTCGATGTCCGCCAGCAGCGCCTCGAACAGCTCCCGCAGCACCCGCCGCGACTTCTCGGTCATGCGCAGCACGCGGCTGTGGCGGTAGAGGTTGGCGTTGAGGAAGCGCTTCAGCTCGATGTGCTCGGCGTAGACCGCGTCGCTCATCGCCACCAGCGGTGCGGGTTGCGCGCGCACCTCGTCGATGGACTTCGGCGCCGCGGCGGCGATGCGCGCACCGCTCGCCGCGATCACATCGCCCACCACCCGACCGATCATGCGGCGGATGGTCTCGTGGATGAGCCGTCTGCCGCCGAGACCGGGATGCGCCGCGAGCGTCTCGTCGTGCGCGCGGCCGAAGAGCGCGACCTCGCGCAGCGCATCGACCTCGATCAACCCCGCGCGCAGACCGTCGTCGACATCGTGGTTGTTGTAGGCGATCGCGTCGGCGAGGTTGGCGAGCTGCGCCTCCAACGAAGGCTGGCGACGCTGCAGGAAGCGCTCGCCGAGCTCGCCGAGCGTGCGCGCGTTGGCCGCGGAGCAGTGCTTCAGGATGCCCTCGCGGGTCTCGTAGGTGAGGTTGAGGCCGTCGAAGTCGGCATAGCGCTCCTCCAGCTGGTCGACCACACGCAGCGACTGCAGGTTGTTCTCGAAGCCGCCGAACTCGCGCATGCACTCGTTGAGCGCGTCCTGCCCGGCGTGGCCGAAGGGCGTATGGCCGAGGTCGTGCGCGAGGCAGATGGCCTCGGTGAGCGCCTCGTGCAGGCCGAGCGCACGCGCGATGCTGCGGCCGATCTGCGCGACCTCCACCGAGTGCGTGAGCCGCGTGCGGTAGAGGTCGCCCTCGTGGTTCACGAACACCTGCGTCTTGTAGACGAGGCGGCGGAAGGCGTTGGAGTGGATGATGCGGTCACGGTCGCGCTGGAACTCACCACGCGTGGCCGGCGGCGGCTCGGGGAAGCGGCGGCCGCGGCTCTGCGCGTCCCTCGCCGCATAGGGTGCGAGCGGTGCGTCGTTGCCCGACGCGTTCATGACAGATGCGCGGCGAGCGTCGCGTCGAAGGCGTCGACGGGCCAGTCGTCGCTCAGGAACGCCTGCCCGATGCCTTTGAGCAGCACGAGACGGACGCGACCGTCACGCACCTTCTTGTCGAGCCGCATCGCGGCGCGCGCAGCGTCCGGCGTGACCGAACCGCGCGCCTCGGAGCGCAGGCCGAGCCGCGCCAACAACGCATCCAGCCGAGCGGCGTCCGCCGCCGACAGCCAGCCCGCGCGCTGCGACATCCCCGCAGCCATCGCAAGACCCACCGCCACCGCCTCGCCGTGCAG
>Ga0172376_10005574_pt1 | contig 13993 bp, 11 predicted proteins | sample Lak35m_FD_121114 | JGI IMG/M metagenome (GOLD analysis project Ga0172376, IMG submission 121114) | Freshwater microbial communities from Kabuno Bay, South-Kivu, Congo - kab_092012_35m | ecosystem: Environmental > Aquatic > Freshwater > Lake | place: Democratic Republic of the Congo: South-Kivu...
CAGATCGCCGTGGCCCGCCAATCGTTACACAGCCTTGAAGTCGAGCAGCGTCATACCCGTCAGCGGGTCGAACAGGGCATGGCTCTCAAGGCCGACTTGCTGTCGCTCGATGTGCGTGAGGCCGCTTCCCGTGAGGCCGAACTGCGGGCCACCAACGCCCTGACTCTGGCTCACTCCAGCCTGCAAGGGCTGGTGGGCGGCGATATTCCGGATGAGCCGCCCACCGGGGTAGATTCCCGCCGGTTACCCCCGCCGCCAGAACCGCTGCCCCGCCTGCTGGAACAGGCCGTGAGCCAACGCCCCGAGTTACAGGCTGCCCGCCAGCAACAGGCCATCCGCCAGGCCGAACTTGAGGCAGAACGGGCCAACCGCCTGCCCCGGGTCGCGGCGTATGCCGGTTACGGTCTCAACAGCCAGGGGCCGGATTTCAATTTCAACCAGGACAACCTGACCCTGGGTATCAATGCCCAGGTCGATTTGTTCACCGGCGGGGCAACCCGGGCCCGCATCGCGGCGGCGGAACAACGCCTGATAGCAGCCGAGGCCCAGGTTGTTCGTACCCGGCTGGGTATCGAGGATGAAGTCCGGCGGGCCGCAGCAACCCTTGGCGAAACCCTGCAACGCACAGAAACCGCCAACCGGGGACGAACGGCTGCCGAGGAAGCCCTGCGTCTGGTACATCTGCAGTATCAGGGCGGGGCGGCTCCGGTAACCCGTTATCTGGATGCGGAAACCGATCGGGCCGAAGCCAGCCTGCGGGCCATCCTGTCGCACCATGAAGCGTATATGGCCGAAGCCCAACTGCAACAGGCCACCGGCCACCTGGCCACCTTTGCTACCGAAAAAAACCGCCATGACTGATTTCCCCAACCTCTTCTCGATGTACCGCACACTGCCGCTACTGGCTGCCGTGGGCGGATTACTGCTGTTCATGCAGGACTGCCTTGCCGACAAGACAGAACCGGGTACTACCGTTTACGCGCAAAACCCGCTAGCGAGCGATGCGGTCATTGTGGTGGCGCGACAGGTCGAACAGGCCAACCGCCTGAGCGGGCCGGGCACGGTCATCGCCCCGACCGAAACCGGTTTGTCGCCCCGTTTGAGCGGGCGTATTCAGGCGATTACGGTACGGGTCGGCGATCACGTCCGGCGCGGGCAGATTCTGGTACGGCTGGAGGCTAACGAATTACCGGCCCGGGTCGCCGGGGCCGGGGCAGCCCTGGCCGCCGCCGAAGCCCAGGCCCGGCAGGCCCAGGCCGATGACCGGCGCATCAAAAATCTCTATGCCGGAGAAGCCGCGACCCGGCAGGAACTCGATGCCAGCACCGCCCGCACTGCCAGTGCCGCAGCCCGGGTACAGGAAGCCCGTGAAACCTTGCGGGCGGCTGAATCGCAGTTGGCGGAACTCCACCTCATCGCCCCTTATGAAGGTGTGGTGATACGGCGGGATCAGGAGCCAGGCGACCTGGCCTTACCCGGACAGGCCGTGCTGAGTCTGCACCAGGCCGGAAGCCTGGAACTGGAAGCCAGCATCCCGGTGCAGTGTGCCGGCTTTTTGCACACCGGCGATGCCGTTTCGGTCCAGCCGGGTCACACTGACACCGGGGCCGTGCTTATGGCTATCGTCAGCGAACTGCAACCGGCTGCCGATACCTTGAACCACACGGTCAGCCTCAAGGCCCGTTTGCCGGAAGATACCCGCCTGCGCCCCGGCACTCCGGCCACCCTGTATTACCCCTGCGGCAGCGAAGCCCGCCTGCGTCTCCCGGAGGCCGCCATTACCCGCAGCGGTCAGCTCGAAACGGTGCAATGGGTAGCCGCCGATGGCAAACCCCGCCTGCGTCACGTTCGCACCGGTCAGCGTTCCGGCGGTGAGGTCGACATTCTGGCCGGTCTGGAACCGGGTGACCGGGTGGTGCTGAAGCGCGGAGTGCGTCCATGAATCCCAACCGTAGCGAACGCGGGCTCACCGCCCGCATCGTCGAGGTGTTCATTACCTCGCGCTTGTCCCTGTTGTTGTTGATCGTTTCGCTGCTGGCCGGTTTGGCGGCACTGACCCTGACTCCGCGTGAAGAAGAACCGCAGATCGTGGTGCCTCTGGCCGACATTTTCATCGATGTGCCGGGGGCGGGGGCAGAGGAAGTGGAAAAACTGGCGGCCACCCCGCTGGAAATGCTGTTGCGGGAAATGGACGGGGTGGAATATGTCTATTCGGCTTCCCGGCCCGGAGCCAGTCTGGTAACCGTACGCTTCAAGGTGGGCGAAGACCGGGAAGACAGCCTGGTCAAAATCTGGAACAAGCTGTTGTCCAACCGTGACCGCATCCCGGCCGTGGTGGCCGGCTGGACGGTCAAACCGGTGGAGATCGACGATGTGCCCATCGTGACCCTGAGCCTGTCATCGGCTTCACCCGTCTATGAAGGCCACGCCCTGCGCCGTCTGGCCGATGAGCTGAAAGACAAACTGGCCGCGGTGGCCGACAGCGGACGGATCAGCGTGACCGGCGGTCTGACCCGTGCCGTTCAGGTTTATCCCGATGCCGCCCGGCTGGCAGCACACGACCTCAGCCTGAACGAACTCGTCGCTGCCCTGCGAACGGCCAATGTCAATGTGGCGGCTGGCCAGTTCGTTACCGCCAACCGTACGGTGCGGCTGGAAGCCGGGCCTTTCATCACTGATCCGGTTGAACTGGCGCGTACACCGGTGGCTTCGCGCCATGGCCAGATCATCACCCTGGATGCCGTGGCCGACATCAAGGACGGCCCGGCCGAGGTCGAACACTACACCCGCATCGGCTTCGGCCCGGCGGCAGCGGAATCCCGCCTGTTAGCGGGCACCGGGACTGCTCCGCAACCCGGCGAGGAACGCCAGGCCGTGACCCTGGCCATCGCCAAGCGCAAGGGAGCCAATGCCGTCACCATAGCGGAATCGGCCATCGATACGGCCCAGGCCCTGTATGGCTCGCTCATTCCGCCCGAAGTGGCCCTGACCGTCACCCGTGACTACGGCGCAACCGCCGACCACAAGGTCAACGAACTGGTCAGACACCTCGGCATTGCCGTCGCCACCATTCTGGTACTGCTGGCTTTTGCCCTGGGTCCGCGTGAATCCTTCATCGTGGCCCTGGCCGTTCCCATGACCCTGGGGCTGACCTTGTTGTGTGACCTGCTGCTGGGCTACACCATCAACCGGGTTACCCTGTTTGCCCTGATCCTGTCACTGGGGCTATTGGTGGATGACCCGATCGTCGATGTGGAAAACATTTTTCGCCATTTACGACTGGGGCGGGAAGAACCGCTGGCCGCCACCCTCACCGCCGTCGATGAGGTGCGCCCCCCCACCCTTTTTGCCACCCTGACCGTGATCGTGACCTTCCTGCCGATGTTCTTCATCACCGGCATGATGGGCCCTTACATGGCTCCGATGGCCTTTAACGTACCGGTGGCCATGCTGGTGTCGCTGCTGGTGGCCTTCACCGTGACCCCCTGGGCCAGTTACTACCTGCTCAAGGATCATTTGCCGCCCAAGAACCACGGCGATGCAGCGGGCGATGTGCGCCTGCGCCGGTTTTATCAGCGAAGCCTGGGCGGTCTCATCGGTACACGTACACGGGCTCACGGGTTTTTGGCTCTGGTGTTCATCGCTTTCATCGCCTCGGCCCTGCTGGCGGTGTTCCGGGTGGTGCCCCTGAAATTACTGCCGTTCGACAACAAGAACGAACTGCAAATCGTCATCGACCTGCCACGGGGCAGCAGTCTGGAATACACCGATGCAGCCACCCGTGAACTGGCCGGTTATCTGGCCACCGTCAACGAAGTCACCGATTATGAAACCTACGTCGGCATCGCCTCACCCATGGATTTCAACGGCCTGGTTCGGCACTACTACCTGAGACAGGCACCGCATCAGGCCGAAATCCGGGTGAACCTGCTGCCCAAGGACAAACGGGTGCAGCAATCGCATGAAATCGCCCTGCGCATTCGCCCTGCTCTGGAAGCCATCGCCGCCCGTTACGGTACGCGCCTTAAAATCGTCGAAACCCCGCCGGGGCCGCCGGTACTGTCTACCTTCGTGGCCGAAGTGTATGGCCCGCTGGATGCCAGCATTGCCGACCTGAACCGGGTAACGGCAGCGGTACTGACGCAGATGCAGGGGATTGCCGGGCTGGTCGATCTGGATGACCGGGTCGATGAACCGCAAACCCGGGTTCGCTATCAACTGGATCGGGCCCTGGCCGCCCGCAAGGACATCACGGTCAGTGCGGTGGCCGAGACCCTCCAAACCGCCCTGCAAGGTCGTGTGGTGGGCACGGTACACGAACCGGGCGAGCGGCAACCGCTGGACATCGTGTTGCGCCTGCCGGAATCCTGTCGTTCATCCCTGGCCGAACTGCAAACCCTGCGGGTTCGCAACCCTGCCGGGCAGTCGATCCCGCTGGGTGAAATCGGTCGGGTAGTGACGGAAGCGGATGAAACCACCATCTACCACAAAAACCTGCAACGGCTGAATTACGTCACGGCTGAACTGGTGGGGCGGGAGCCGGTGGAAGCCGTACTGGACTGGGGACGGCTACTTGAACGGCAACCCCTGCCGGAAGGCTACCGGGTGGATCTGGCCGGTGAAGGCGAATGGAAGATTACGGTGGATGTGTTTCGTGACCTGGGGCTGGCCTTTGCCGCCGCCCTGGTGATGATCTACGTGCTGCTGGTGGCCCAGACCGGCTCGATGGGCCTGCCGCTGGTGATCATGGTGGCCATTCCCCTGACTGTCATCGGCATCATGCCGGGTTTCAGTGTGCTGAACCTGCTGGCCACTCCGGTCGGCAGTTATGCCAACCCGGTATTGTTTACCGCCACGGCCATGATCGGCATGATTGCCCTGGCTGGCATCGTGGTGCGTAACGCCATCATCCTGATCGATTTCATCGAACGGCTGCGGGCGGCGGGCAGCGAACTGGTCGATGCCCTGGTCGAAGCCGGAGCCACCCGCCTCCGGCCCATCCTGCTGACGGCAGGGGCGGCCCTGTTCGGTTCCGTGGTCATCACCCTCGACCCGATTTTCTCCGGCCTGGCCTGGAGCTTCATTTTCGGTATTTTTGCCTCCACCGCGTTTTCACTGTACGTAGTGCCGGTCGTGTATTACCTGTTGAAGCGGGGCAAGGCCTGAGTGAGGCTGTCCTCGAGCCGGGTTTCTCCGGTTTCACTCGCGCCCCGGTTATCCACCCAGGTGACCCGGATGCGGTCGCCGGTTTTACCTTCAGCCAGATAAAAGGCAAAGTAGGGATTGCGTGCGATGGCAGTACCCAGTTCGGCCCGGATGACAATGCGATCATTGACCGCCACGGTCAGCTCGCGAATGTAGTGGGCGGGAATGGCCAGACCGGTGGTTTCATCCAGGCGGCGACCGGATTCCATGGGGTGTTCGATCAGTACCTTCAGCTCCACGCTGCCGTCGCGCTGAAGGGTTCTGAGTTTCACGCCTGGCCCAACCCGGCCTGATGAAGCTGCCCGGCAGTCAGCAGGAAGACACCTTCGCCGCCCCGTTCGAATTCCAGCCACAGAAACGGCAGTGCCGGGTGGGCCGCTTCCAGGGCTTCGGCACTGCTGCCGACTTCCACCACCAACACACCCTCCGGTGTCAGCCAGTTGGCGGCCTGTTCCAGAATGCGGCGCACGCAGTCGAGCCCGTCTGCGCCGGCTTCCAGCCCCAGACGCGGTTCGGCCTGGTACTCTTCCGGCAAGGCCTGCCATTCGGCCTGATTGACGTAAGGCGGGTTGCTGACGATGAGGTCGTAGCGTTGACCGGGTTCCAGCCCGGCGTAGAGATCCGCATGAACCAGCCGCACCGTGTCGGTGAGTTGGTGCTGTGCGCAGTTGATGGCAGCGACGGCCAGGGCTTCTGCAGAAATGTCTACCGCATCGACACAGGCCTCAGGAAAGGCATAGGCACAGGCGATGGCAATGCAGCCACTGCCGGTGCAAAGATCGAGAATGCGGGTGGCCGTACCGTCCAGCCAGGGCGCGAACTGACGTTCGATCAGTTCGGCCAGGGGTGAACGGGGCACCAATACCCGTTCATCGACATAAAACGACAATCCGGCAAACCAGGCCTGTCCGGTCAGATAGGCCAGCGGCTTGCGCTCGTGGATACGGCGTTCGATCAGTGCGATGACGGCTTCCCGTTCCACCGGTGTCAGGGTAGCGGCAAAATAGCCGGTCGGCAGATTATGCGGACAGTGGCTGGCGTGTAACACCAGAGCGGCCGCTTCATCCAGTGCCGTAGCCGTGCCATGACCATAATGCAGACCGGCTTCGCTAAACCGGCTGGCGGCATAGCGAATGTAATCGAGCAGGGTGCTCAGGGTTTCAGTGACAGGGGTATTCATGGGTATAAACCGATGCGGTCGAGTCCGGTGGTTTCGGCAAAACCAAAACGGATATTCATGATTTGCACAGCCTGGCCGGAAGCCCCCTTGACCAGATTGTCGATGACTGACAGCACCACGACCTGCGATCCGCCCTGCGGGCGGTGCAGGGCCAACTGAGCGCGGTTACTGCCACGCACGTTACGGGTGTCGGGGTGCGAACCGGGTGGCAATACATCGACAAAGGCTTCATCGCGGTAGCGTTCTTCGTACAGCGACTGCAAATCCACCGTGGTCTCGTTGAGGTCAGCATAGACGGTGGCGTGTATGCCGCGAATCATGGGTATCAAGTGGGGGACAAAGGTCAGCCCGACCGGTTGACCGGCCATGACCTCAAGTTGTTGGCTGATTTCCGGCCAGTGACGATGCCCGGCTGCTGCGTAAGCCTTGACGCTTTCGCCGGTCTCACTCATCAGCATCCCCACCTCGGCCTTGCGACCGGCCCCGCTGACACCGGATTTGACATCGGCAATGACGCGGTCGGGGTTGATCAGGCCTGCTTCCAGCAAGGGCAGCAAGGCCAGTTGCACCGCCGTGGGGTAACAGCCCGGACAGGCCAGCAAACGGGCAGAACGAATCGCTTTGCGCTGAAGTTCCGGCAGGGCATAAAGGGCTTCGGGCAGAAGATGAGGCGCGGTATGGGTATGGTCATACCAGCGTGCCCAGATGAGTGGGTCTTGCAGACGAAAATCGGCGGAAAGATCGATGATGCAGGTCTGTTGTGCCAGCAAGGCTTCGGCCATGTCCATGGCAACCCCGTGCGGTGTGGCGAAAAACACCACATCCAGCCCGCTGAGATGGGCCACTTCGGGTTCCACCCAGCGCAGATCGAAATGACCGCGCAGGTTGGGGTAGGTCTGGTCGACCCGCTTGCCGACATCGGCCCGACTCGTCACCACCGCCACCTCGACCCCCGGGTGATGGGCCAGTAACCTCAACAGTTCTGATCCGGTGTAACCGGAACCGCCAACGATGCCTGCTCGAATACGCATGGAAAATAGCTCACCTTAAAGCACAGGGAATGGAATGCCACGCAGCCCCGATGCAGCGCAGCGCAATCGAGGATCGAGGGTGGAAAAAGCCAGACTGGCCGGGGTCATTTCATTCAGGGGTATTGCCTGGCCGGGTCGCGAGGAATACACCGTAACAACCCAGTCGATCGGCAAAGATGTGATATTGATTCAGCGCGGTGTGAAAATTGCCTGTCTGTGCGGCTGTACGCAACCCCAGCCAGCCCATGACGGTCTGCATGGGCCAGGTCAAACGGGCGGTTTGCTGCAAACGGCGGGATGAAGGCAGGATATGCGGGGTGATATCGTTGAAGGCGACAGGGGTGAACCCGGCTTCGCTCAGCCAGGATTCAAATTCTTCCGGCCTGGCCAGATTGGGTATTTGCCAACCATCAAGGCAGGTACGAATGATATGCCACTCGGCATCGGTGTAGTCACGCTTCAGGGCGTAACCGTCGGAGCACACCAGGCGACCACCCGGTTTGAGCAAACGATACGCTTCGCGGACGAAATCGCGTTTGTCGAGGGCATGGCAAATGCTCTCGATACCCCAGATCACATCGAAAGAGGCAGTTTCAAACGGGGTGTCGCAAAAATCAGCCGTTTGAAAATCCACCCGGTCGGCTACCCCCCGCTGGGTGGCATTGTGCCGGGCCTGGCTGACCTGCAAGTCACTCAGGGTGATGCCCGTGACCTGGGCTCCCCGGTTTTCAGCCAGCCAGATCGCACTGCCACCAATACCGCAACCGGCATCCAGTACCCGTTCCCCGACCGAGATGGCGGCAGTATCTGCCAGCAACCGGTTCATGTTGAGCAAGGCCTGGTTGTGACTGCGGGTTGAATCATCCCAATAACCGTAGTGAATGGCCAGATTGCGGCTGTCGAGCCAGGAGGTGCGGTAATCCCAATAGCATTCGTTGTAATAACGGACAATGTCATCCCTGAGAGTGGCGGTATCGCCGCTGCGGTAATCCTGGCCGGGGTGTAACGGATTCATGATGTGTGTCGATGGCGTGGTGGTTGGGTTGTTATCCGCATAGGCCAGGACAAAAACGGCCCGGGCTGACATTTGAAACGCATTCGCAGGACACCAAGGCTTATGCCCCGCAATAAAGTACCGTATCTACCTGACGGAATCGGGGAAGATGTCTAATGGACGATAAACACGTCTTCAAGGCGAGTGGCATCCAGTACCCTGTCCGTCCAGCTTTCCAGTTGTTGTTGGGTCGCTTTGGCCAGTTTTTGCTGTACGACTTCATTCAAGGGGCCGAAGCGTCTGGTTAACAGTCGCTCCAACACACGAGCCTCACCTTCCTGTCTACCCTCCTGTCTACCCTCCTGCCTACCCTGCAGTCTGCCTTCCAGTCTGCCTTCCAGTCTGCCTTCCAGCAGTCCTTCCATTCGGGCTTCCTGCTTCATTTCCTTTACCCATTTACTCATGCGTTGTTCAATCATGGTTTCTACCTCGTCCAGGTCGTTGACGCTATCGTCTTCGGGAGTTTCTTCGTCTCTCAGCAAGGTTTTATTCAGAATCACCTGCTTGATCCACACCGTCAGGGCACGTCTCAGGCTGTCGTGTTCGGGGGCAGCCAGTAGGTTTCTCAGTCGCCGGATGATCGGTTGTATGGTTTCCAGATCCGGACTGTTTTCCAGTCGAACCATTTCTGCGACGGCATTGTCGTCTTGCGGCAGGACATCTTCACCGGTACGCCCTGCATCCAGCAGCCAGTATTTTTGCCTGGGCAGGTACTTCGCCAAAAAAACCGGTACCGGTTCCATCAGTTCCGACAGTTCCTGCTTCGCCGTCCAGTCGTTTTCACCGTTGTAGATGACGATGGGGAAAACGGGCGGCAGTTTTTTTCCTCGTTGGCCTTTTTTGCGGCCTATCACGCTGGACTTGATCAGATCCTGGTACAGCAAACCAATGTACACCAGCATTCTGAGTGCCATCCAGTGATCATTGCGTCGCTGAAACTCAATCAGCAGGTATAAATATATCCACCGCTGGCTGTTCTTCAGTTTGATGCGCCAAACCACATCGTCACTGCGATCTTTCAGGTTCTCCGCCACGTAATTGCCGTTGACCTTTTCCAGCGTCGTGTAGTCCAGTGCGCCAATCCAGTCTTCCTGTACGAAACCGCGCAGCAGGTCTTCGACCATTTTGGCGTGGGAGAAAATCTGTTTGTAGGCGTTGTCGTGTTTGGCCATCGTAATTGACATTTCGGGTGGGCTACCCGCACAAGTCGGAACAAAAGCGGCCCGGTGTTACGGATCAGCGCAATACCGCACCGCACTGTTGTTGCAGGCAGGCGAGTATCCGGTTCAGGGCTTGTTCGACCCGGGCATCGGTCAGGGTGTCCTGTTCGTCCTGGAACACACAGGCCAGGGCCATGCTTTTGTGACCCTCGGCTATACCGGATCCCTGATAGACATCGAACAGGTTGACATGGCGCAAGACCGGATCATGCAGTGTGGCGATACAGGCCCGTAGCGCACCGGCCGTCACAGATCGATCGACTACGAGGGCAAGATCACGCCGAACCGAGGGAAAACGCGACAAGCCCTGGAAGCGCGGCAAAGTCCGCTTCAGAAGACCCTCCAGGGCGACTTCAAACAGGTAGACGTTCTGCTCGAAGCCCAGCGTCTGACCGATGCCCGGATGCAGCATGCCGATCCAGCCAAGATGACTGTCGTTCAGGCGGATTTCCGCTGTTTGCCCCGGATGCAGGGCCGGATGCCGGGCGGCGATGAAGTCGAAATCTTCAGTATGTCCGCTCAGGGCCAGCAGGGCTTCCACATCGGCCTTGAGATCGAAAAAATCTGCCGGACGAGCAGGCTCTCCCCATTGTTCGGGGACGACCGATCCCAGCACGAGTCCGGCCAGGGCCGGGGTTTGGTGCAGGCTTTGCCCGTCTTGCAGAAACCGTAGCCCGCTTTCAAAAAAACGTACCCGCACCTGTTGCCGGTTGATGTTGTTGAGGGCCGCGCCCAACAGACCCACCCACAGACTGGTGCGCATGACGGCCATGTCACGGGAAATGGGATTTTTCAGGGCCAGGGGGGATTGTTCCGGATCAATGAGCGTCTGCCAGGCCGGATCCACGAAACTGTAGGTGATGGCTTCCTGATAACCCCGGTCGACCAGAACATCCTTGAGTCTGTCCAGTTCCAGCCGGGTTTCAGTCACCGGACGCAGGTCGGCGGTCAGGGCCAGCGACCGGCAGGGCACCCGGTCGTAACCGTAGACCCGACCGATTTCCTCGATGAGATCGGCTTCGAGGCGGATGTCGAAACGGAATGACGGCGGGGTAACCACCCAGCCGTGTTCCAGGGGTTCGGTTTGCATACCCAGACGGCGCAGGATGCCTGACACGGTATTAGCGGCCAGGTCGAGTCCCAGCAAACGGCGGATCCGCTCAGCCCGCAAGGTGATCGGCTCGCGCTGCGGCAGGTGGCTTTCATGCGTGATTTCGGTGAGGGGTCCGGCCTGGCCGCCAGCCAGGGACAGGATCAACCCGGTGGCCCGGGCCATGGCCCGTTCCTGCAGGGCCGGATCGACTCCCCGCTCGAAACGGTGGGACGAATCGGTGTTCAGCCCGTAACGCCGGGCCTTGCCCATGAGATCGGCCGGGGTAAAAAAGGCACATTCCAGAAAAATGTCGGTGGTGGTGTCGCTGACGGCCGAATCGCTGCCGCCCATGATGCCGGCTAGGGCCAGGGCGCGGTGTTCATCGGCAATGACCAGGGTATCGTCGGTCAGGGTTGCAGTTTCACCGTTGAGCAAGGCCAGGGTTTCACCGGCCAGGGCGCGGCGTATCTGAATGCCGCCTTCCAGTCGGCTTGCATCAAACGCATGCAGGGGTTGACCCAGTTCCAGCAAAACGAAATTGGTGACATCCACCAGCAGACCCAGCGAGCGCACCCCGGAACGACGCAGGGATTCGCGCATCCACATCGGAGTGGCCGCACCTGCAGGAATGGCCCGGATCAGGCGACCGAGGTAACGGGGACAAGCCTCAGGCACATTGACCCGTACCGGCAGGGTGTCGGTCAGGCTGATGGGTGCGGTTACCGCTTCGGGTGGGTTGAAGTCGATTTCATTCAGCAGGGCTACTTCGCGGGCAATGCCCAATACACTCAGACAGTCTGCCCGGTTGGGGGTCAGATCTACCTCGATGGTGTGGTCATCCAGCGTCAGGTAATCCCGCAAATCCCGGCCTGTAGGTGCGTCGGCGGGCAATTCCCATAATCCACCCTGATCATCTTCCAGACCCAGTTCGCGGGCCGAACACAACATGCCGAAGGATTCCACTTCACGTAACCGGGTGGGCCGGATGACCAGATCGCCCGGCAAGACTGCGCCTTCCAGGGCCAGGGGAGCCTTGAGGCCGGGACGGGCATTGGGCGCACCACAGACGATCTGCAAGGGTTCAGCCAGACCGGCTGCCACCCGGCAGACCCGCAGGCGATCGGCTTTGGGGTGCGGTGAGGTTTCCAGAATTTCGCCGACCACCACCCCTGTGAAGACACCCGCAACCGGTGTTACGCTGTCGACTTCCATACCGGCCATGGTCAATTGATGGGTCAACCGGGTTGTATCGAGCTCCGGATTGACGAATTGCCGGAGCCAGGCTTCACTGAATCGCATGATGAACCGTAGGGTTATGAGTCTTAGAACGCAGCAAACTGCTGCAGGAACTTGAGGTCGTTGTCAAAAAACAGACGCAAATCGTTGATGCCGTAACGCAGCATGGTGAGCCGCTCGACTCCCAGCCCGAAAGCCAGTCCGGTGTAGCGTTCCGGATCGATACCGACCTGGGTAAATACCCGGGGGTGAATCATCCCGCACCCCATGACTTCCAGCCAACCGGTCTGTTTGCAGACCCGACACCCCGCCCCTTCACAGATAACGCACTGGATGTCCACTTCGGCGGAAGGTTCGGTAAACGGAAAGTAGGAAGGACGGAAGCGCACCGGGCTGTCCTTCTCAAAGTAAAGTCCCAGAAACTGGTAGAGAATGCCTTTGAGGTCGGCAAAGCTGACCTCGGTATCCACCACGAAGCCTTCGACCTGATGAAACATGGGGGTGTGGGTCAAATCCGAGTCACAACGATAGACCCGACCGGGGGCGATGACCCGGAATGGCGGGGTACCCGATTCCATGACCCGGGCCTGAACCGGAGAGGTATGGGTGCGCAGCAAGCGGTGATCGTCGAAGTAAAACGTATCATGCATGGCCCGCGCCGGGTGATGGGCAGGGATGTTGAGGGCTTCAAAGTTGTGGAAGTCATCCTCGACTTCCGGGCCTTCGACGATGGCAAAGCCGATCTGTTGAAACAGCCGGTTGATGCGGCGAAGCGTCAGGCTGACCGGATGCAGGCCTCCACCGGTTTGACCGCGCCCGGGCAGGCTGACATCCAGGGTTTCACTCAGCAGGCGGGCTTCCAGGGCCAGGGTTTCCAGGTGTTGTCGTCGGGCTTCCAGTTCGCTTGCGAAGGCTTCCTTGACGGCATTGATGGCAGCACCGGCCTCGCGCCGCGCCTCCGGCGGCAGACGACCGAGTTCCTTCATCTGTTCGGTGAACACGCCTTTTTTACCGAGGTAATGAACCCTCACCTGATCCAGTTGGGTCAACGAAGCCGCTCCGGACAGATCGAGCCGGGCTTGTGTCAGAACATCAGGCAGGGAATTGGACATGACCTTGGGCGTGCGCGGGGGCGGGAAGTGATGAAAAGGCTTGACAAACAAACGGATGACCTTGCTCAGGCGAGGTCATCCGTTCGGGGGGGTCAAGGAAAACCGGTAAACGATCAACCTTTGGCGATCCGGGCCAGTTCAGCAAAGGCTTCCTTGTCACGAACGGCCAGGTCAGCCAACACCTTGCGATCCAGATCAATGGCTGCTTTTTTCAGGCCATCCATGAAGCGACTGTAAGACAAACCACATTCACGGGCACCGGCATTGATACGGGCGATCCACAAGGCACGAAACTGACGCTTTCTCTGGCGGCGGTCACGGTAGGCATACTGACCGGCCTTGATGACAGCCTGTTTGGCGACGCGGTAAACCCGACTGCGGGCACCATAATACCCTTTGGCTTCCTTGAGAACCTTCTTGTGTCTGGCTCTCGCAGTCACCCCACGTTTTACTCTGGGCATGGAAAAATCTCTCTAAAAAATTTTGATCAGCTATAAGGCAGAAGACGGGCCGCGCTACCGACATCCGAGGGGTGCAGGGCATTGGCCTGGCGCAGGTGACGTTTCCGCTTGGTGCTTTTCTTGGTCAGGATATGACGGCGGTGCGAGTGGTTACATTTGAAACCACCGGACCCGGTACGCTTGAACCGCTTGGCGGCCCCGCGATTGGTTTTCATCTTGGGCATCTGGATATACTCCGGTTATGTCTTGTATTACGGGCTTTGCCTTGAGATCAGGCTTTTTTCTTTTTGGGGGCGAGCGTCATGCTCAGTTGCTTGCCTTCCATCTTGGGAAACTGCTCCACCGTGGCATGTTCGACCAGATCGGTTTCAACTCGCTTGAGCAAGTCCATACCCAGATCC
>Ga0172376_10005576_pt1 | contig 13990 bp, 15 predicted proteins | sample Lak35m_FD_121114 | JGI IMG/M metagenome (GOLD analysis project Ga0172376, IMG submission 121114) | Freshwater microbial communities from Kabuno Bay, South-Kivu, Congo - kab_092012_35m | ecosystem: Environmental > Aquatic > Freshwater > Lake | place: Democratic Republic of the Congo: South-Kivu...
CCGTGGCCGTCGGACACGAGTCCATCGAGAATCGACTCGCGCGTCGCCGGATCGAGCAGCGTCACGAGCCAGGCGGTGGCGATGTCGGGTCGAACCGTGCGACACCGATCGATCGTCTCCCGACGGAACGACGAGATCAACCAGCGGTCGTCGCCCTCCGGACGCGCGGTCAGTAGGTCGATCGTGGCGTCGGCGATCGTGTCGGAGTCGTCGAAGTCCGGTTCGTTGGGGTCGTTCTTGATCTCGACGTTCACCCAGAGTGGTGCGCAGGCATCGAGGGCCTCGTCCAACCGTGGCACGTGACGGGGCAGATCGTCGGCGACGGTGCGCACGATCACCCGCCCGTCGGCCAGCCGCGGATCGTGATGAACCACGAGAACACCGTCGGCGGTGCGGCGCACGTCGAGTTCGACCGCGTCGGCTCCCATGGCCACGGCGGCACGGAAGGCGGCCACGGTGTTCTCCGGTTCGGCTCGCGAGGCACCCCGGTGGGCCATCACCTGGGGACGGTGCCGGCTCCGCCCGCCCACGAGCGACGGACTCGGCGCCTTCGGCGACCCCGGTGGCTGGACGGACACGAAAGAATCCTGCCAGCAACGAGTGGGGTCCCACTGTCCGGGCACAAAGAAACCGGTCGGACCCCTTGCCAGTTCGACATCCTTTTGCCACTCTTGACGAGGCTCAGTACCGGTGTACCGAAGCCACCCGCAACCCCCGTCCACCCCCTCATCGCAGGAGTATCCGAGTGTCGATCCTTGCCTCCGCCCTCACCCTCGGCGCCGCCGATTACACCTGGCGCAACGACGCCATCTGCCGGGACACCGACCCCGATCTGTTCTTCCCGATCGGAACCACCGGCCAGGCCCTGCTGCAGATCGACCGCGCCAAGCAGGTGTGCGACGAGTGCCCGGTGAAGGTGAAGTGCCTCGAGTTCGCTCTCGAGACCAACCAGGACTCGGGCATCTGGGGAGGCACCTCGGAAGAGGAGCGACGCGACATTCGCCGACAGATCGCCGCCCGCCGCAAAGCCCTCAACGCCACCCGCGCCGCCGCCAGCTGATCCGGCCCAACTGACCGGCCCAACTGACCGGCCCAGCCAGCGTTCAACGAGGCAGACGCAGTTCGACGACGGTGCCGTCGCCCCGGCGATGGCCCGCCAAACCGAGGGCCGCGAAGTCGGCGGGTTCGCCAGCGCGAATGGTGATCGAACCGTTCAGTTCGGTGGTGACGAGGGTGCGCACGATCGACAGCCCGAGTCCGGTGGCCCCGTCGAGCGAGAAATCGGGGGCCAGACCCCGACCATCGTTCACCACGTCGATGTGCACGTGCTCGTCGTCACCGCCGAGTTTCACGACCACCGAACCGCCGTCGCTTCCCTCCGGGAAGCCGTGGTCGACGGCGTTCTGCAGAAGTTCGGTCAGCACCACCGACAAGGGAGTGGCGATGGTGGCCGGCAGACGCCCGCCGTCACCGCGGACGTCGAAGCGAACCGGCCGATCCGGCGACTGCAGACCCTCCTCGGCGAGACGCATGAGCGGACGAACGATCTCGATGAACGCCACGTCGTCGCCGGGTTCGCGCGACAGGGTCTCGTGCACGAGGGCGATCGTTCGAATGCGGCGCACACTCTCCTGCACCGCGGCCTTGGCCTCGGCCGATTCGAGTCGGCGAGCCTGAAGGCGGAGCAACGACGAGATCGTCTGCAGGTTGTTCTTCACCCGATGGTGGATCTCCCGAATCGTCGCGTCCTTCGACAACAACATGCGATCGCGGCGACGAACCTCGGTGACGTCACGCAGGAAGAGAACGCCACCCGTCACGACATCGTCGGCGACGATCGGAATGCAGCGCACCAGCAGGGTCACCTCGTCGGTCTGGTCGAACTCCTCGATCACCGGCTCGCGACGCTCGTAGGCCTGCCGAACGGGACTGTCGGCGAAGCCCAGTTCACTCAACGTCTGACCCACCGCGTTGGCGCTGATTCCGACGCGGTGCAACGCCGACACCGCGTTGGGCGACGCGTAACGCACGCGCGCATCGGCGTCGAGCACGACGGCTCCGTCGCCGACCCGTGGAGCGGCACTGAGATCGGCCACGCGCCCGCGGAACGGGAAGTTGCCCTCGGCGACCATCTCGGCGAAGCGATGGAAGATCGACAGATAGGTGCGTTCGAGTTCGCCGGGTTGCCGGCCGGTGCGCGACGACCACTCGCGGGTGAGCACCGCCACCGGCCCGGTGACTCCGCGCACCGGAATGGCCAGAACGTGCACCGGTTCGTCGACGTCGTCGCGGGACACCTCCGACTCCGAGATGGCTCCCCCGGCGATCACCGATTCCAGCAGGGCCCGACTCGCAACGGGAGCCGGCGTGTCGACGAGGTCGGCGCGGTAGATGGTCTGTCCGGTCGCCGGTCGCACCTGTGCTCCGACCCACCATCCGCCGTCGCGATCGCGTAGGTAGAGGATCATGTCGGCGAAACAGAGATCGGCGAGCATTCCCCACTCACCGACCAGCTGCTGCAGGTGTGCGGCGTCCTCCTTGCCCAGGTCGGTGTGCTGACGCACCAGTTCGCCGAGCGTGGCCACGGGCCGTCCTCAGGAACCGAAACCCATGCGGCGCTCACCCTCGGTCGAGCCGATCTCGACATAGGCGATCTTCGACGAGGCGACCGCCACGTCGCGACCGCGCTTGTCCTTCAGCCAGAGCACCTCGATCTTGCCGAGAAGGGCCTCCTCGATCCGCGCCTTCACCGCCTCGCGCTCGTCGTCGGCGATCTCTAGCGAGATCTCTCGGGCAACCTGGGTGACAACGATCCGAACGTCCACGAAAACCTCCTGGTGAGTCGACGCTAGTCGGCGACGGACGGGAACGAGGTGCGTCAGACGACCGTCGAGCAGAAAGTGTCGCCCTGCGGGAGCGACGACACGAGAGAGGGCTCGGATGCCCCGTAGAGAGCCGTCAGCATTCCCTTCACCATGCCTCGATCGACCGCGCACACCACCGGGTTCTCGAGCGCCACGTCGCCGAAGGGGCAGTGATTGTTGATGATGCGCAACTGATCGTTGCGCTTTTCGGCATGGGCGGCGAACCCGTGCGCCGTCAGGGCATCGGCGACCGACTGGATCGCCGAGCGCAAACTGCGTTGGCCGGCCGCCAACTCGTTGCCGGTGAGTGCGGCGGCCATGGCACGCCCGTACTCCTGCCCGACCTCTTCGGCGATCGCCTCGGCGCGGTCGTGTGGCAGAAGCGACAACGTCTTGCCGAGAAGGCTGAGCACGAGATCGTCGCTGCGAACCGGGAACTCGTCGGTCGGTCGGTTGGCGGCGGCGGTGTACCGCTTGGACGGGCGTCCCGCGCCGGTTCCTCGGGCGACGGCGACACCGACGTATCCCCCGGCGGCGAGTTTGTCGAGGTGGTGTCGCGCCACGTTGGGATGCACCCCGAACTCCTTGGCCACCTCGGAGGCGGTCACCCCGTCGTCGGACGAGCGGACGAACAGGTAGATGGCTCGCCGAGTGGGATCGCCGAAGGCATCGGTGATCGCGGTGACCGTGGCGGTGAAGGCTGTCGACGATGTGCCGGCCGGTTTGGTCACGCTTTTGGCCACGCCGGTATTCTACCTATGCGCATAGTGCAAATTCCGGCCGCTGTGCGTCCACCCCACCCCCAACCGCCCACCCCCCAACCGCCGGTACACGGAGCGACATGAGCGTCACCACCGATCAGATCGTCGAGGCCCTGCGCCCGGTCGAAGACCCCGAACTCCATCGATCGATCGTCGACCTCGGCATGTTGCGCCACGTCGAGATCGGCGACGGTGGCGTGGTGGCGGTTCGGGTGGCCCTCACCGTCGCCGGTTGCCCGCTGCGCAACGAGATCACCAATCGTGTCACCACCGCCGTCGCCGCGTTGCCGGGAGTCTCCCGGGTCGATCTCGACTTCACGGTGATGACCGACGACGAGCGAGCCGCACTGCGCACGAAACTCCACGGTGACCCGTCGGCCACCGCCGGTCAGGGACAAGCCCACGGACACGCCGAGGGTCGCGCGATCCCCTTCGCCGAACCCGGTTGCCGCACCCGTCCGTTGCTGATCTCGTCGGGCAAGGGCGGGGTCGGCAAGTCGAGCGTCACCACCAATCTGGCCGTGGCGCTCGCCGCCCAGGGTCATTCGGTGGGAGTCGTCGACGCCGACATCTACGGATACTCGATTCCGCGCATGCTCGGAGCCGACCGCGATCCCGTGGTGATCGACCGCATGCTTCTGCCGACCGAGGCTCATGGCGTTCGTTGCATCTCCATCGGCTACTTCGTTCCCGAGGGTCAGGCCGTCGTCTGGCGCGGGCCCATGCTCCACAAGGCTCTCGAGCAGTTCCTCACCGACGTCTACTGGGACGAGCCCGACTTCCTTCTGATCGACATGCCGCCTGGTACCGGTGACATCGCGCTCTCGCTCAGCCAGTACCTGCCGCGTGGCGAGGTCTACGTGGTCACCACCCCGCAACCCGCGGCCCAGAAGGTCGCGCGCCTCTCGGCGGCGATGGCCGCCAAGGTGAACCTGCCGGTGAAGGGCATCATCGAGAACATGTCGTGGTTCACCGGCGACGACGGCAAGCGCTACGAGATCTTCGGTAGCGGTGGCGGACAAGAACTGGCCGACGAGCTCGGCGTGCCACTGCTCGGACGTCTGCCCCTCGTTCAGGCGTTGCGCGAGGGCGGCGACGACGGCAAGCCGATCGCCGCGGTCGCACCGGACAGCGAACTGGGTCGGGCCTTCCACGAGATCGCCAAGCGCATCGCCACCGACATGAAGCCGAAGAAGATCTTCAGCAAGTTGCTGAAGATCAACTGACCCGTCGTCGAAGAAATCAGTCGTTCCAGAAGCGTTGTTCCCGGAAGGGATCGGCGTACATGTGGTAGCCGTTGCGTTCCCAGAACCCCGGTGCGTCGGCATCGCGCAACTCGAGACCACGCAACCACTTGGCGCTCTTCCAGAAGTACAGGTGCGGAATCACCACTCTGACCGGACCACCGTGATCGGGCTCGATGTCCTCGCCCTCGTAGGCCCACGCGATCAACGCCTCGTCGGTGGTGATGTCGGCCAGGGGAACGTTCGTCGTGTAACCGAACTCGGCGTGTTCCATCACGTGGGTCGCGCGCGACGACACGCCCGCCAGTTCGAACAGATCGCGCACCCGAACCCCCGTCCAGGTGGTGTCGAACTTGCTCCACTTGGTGACGCAATGGATGTCGAAGGTCAGCGACACCGACGGCAGAGCCTTCAACTCGTCGAGGCCGAGAACGATCTCTCGCTCCACGAGTCCGAAGATCCGCAGATTCCACTGACCGGGGGCATAGGTCGGCACGTCACCCACGTGGAGCACCGGGAATCGGTCGGTGAGGTACTGGCCGGGGGGCAACCGCGAGGGGTCGTAACCCCGGGCCGCGGTCTCCTGTCGGTTGCGTTCGAAGAATCCCACCCGAAGAGTCTGTCGCACCCGGTTCGCCCACGCCCCACCGGTCCGTCGCCCGCCGTTCACCCGACCCCGGTAGGTTCCGCGCCGTGTCCGACGGAGCCCTGTATCTCGTCCGCCACGCCAAGGCCGGAGACCGCTCCTCGTGGGGTGGCGACGACCTCGTCCGGCCGCTCTCGAAGAAGGGGCGCGCGCAGGCGGCGCGGCTCGCCGTCCGACTCGAACCGCTGGTGTCACCCCACCGCACCGCTCGTCTGATCTCGTCGCCGTACACCCGCTGCTGGCAAACCCTCGAACCCCTCGCCGGGTTGCTCGACCGGCCGATCGTCGGCGACGACGCCCTCGCCGAGGGCTACGACCGCGACGGTGCGTTGATGCTGATCGCCGGCGTTCCGGCGGGTTCGGTGCTGTGCAGCCATGGCGACGTGATTCCCGACGTGATGGCCGCCCTCGAGCGTCGCGGAGCGCTGATCGTCGACGAACCCGACTGGCGCAAGGCGTCGTGCTGGGTGTTGGAACGCCGCGACGGCGACGTCGTGCGCGCCACCTGCTGGCCACCACCGGCCGACGACTGACGCGAGGTCGTCACGTCAGGAAATGGACGTCACGAAACAGGCGTCACGAAACCGGCGTCACGAAACAGGCGTCACGGGACCGGCGTCGTCGCGGATTCCTCGGCGAGAGCCGCCTCGACATCGGCCTCGAGTCCCGCCACGAGTGACGACACCTCGGCCGGTGGGTTCGACGCCAGACACGCCTCGACTTCCGGTTGGGCGGCCGTGGCGTCGCCGAAGAACCGGAAGAAGGCGATACCGAGGAAGCAGTGCGCGTCGGGGTAGGTGTCGTCGGTGACGGTTGCCTGCCGTAGAAGGACGAGTCCCGACTGCATCCGTTCACGGAACGTCGCATCGTCGAGCGAATCGTCGCGGACGGTCGACAACAGCGTCAACCATCCGAAGTAGGTGAGAGCCTCCACGTTGTCCGGCTCGACCGCCAACACCCGCGAATAGAGATCGAGGGCCCGCGGCACGTCGCCCATACCCACCGCGCGAGCCTCCACCAGCAACGAACTCACACTCCCGTCGCCCACCGCGCCGGTCATCGTCTGACCCGGCAGACGTTCACCCGATCCCCGAGCGACCAGCAACCCGGCGATGATCGCCACCACCACGACGCCGATCGTCCAGGCGATTCCCCGCCAGGGCGTTCGGCGGACGATCGCCGGTTCGGGTTGATCGAGTCGACCGAGTTCGCGCAGAACGTCGGCGGCTCGACGAACGTAGGAGTCCTTGAGCCGCTCGTAATCCAGGTCGTCGACGTCGCCGGCGGAACGCTCGACCTCGAGATCGGCCAACGACGAGAGGAGGAAGTCCCTCTCCTCCTCCAGAACGGCCCGGCGTGAATCGGTCACGACCCGCGCGCCTCGTCCACGAGTCGTCGATCCTCGTCGCTCGCTTCCAGGCTTCCCTGGCGGCGCCACCGGATGAACACCACCGTCAGTCCGGCCACCGCGACGACCGAGGTCGCCACCGGCAGCACCCACACCACGGCCTCGATACCGGAGGATCGTGGCACCAGCAACGAGTCGGGAAAGGTCGACACGATGCGAGCGACGATCTCGTCGTCGTTCAGCTGGCCCTCGCCGACCAGCCGCGCGACCTCGTTCCGAATCGCCACCGACGCGCTGCCCCGCGACTCGAACACGCTCTCGCCATCGCACGTCGGACACGCGAGACGTCGCGACACGGCGTCGATCCGCTCCATCGGGGTCGACGGGCCGGAATCCCCCGACGCACCGACGGTGAACAGAGCCACGAAGGCGAAGAGCAACACGAGCCAACCGACGGTGCTCGAGGCCAGCCGTCGAGCCGACCACCCGCGTCGCGCCGACCCGCCCTCGGCCCCATCGAACGACGTCACTGCGCGAGTCCTTCGATGGCGGCACCGAGAAGTTCGGCCGTCACCTGGCCGGTGAAGCGCTCGACCACGATCCCGGTGGGGCTGATGATCCAGGTCTCGGGAACCTTGGCCACCCCGAACGCGACGGCGATCCGACTCTCGTCGTCGCGGACGATCGGCCACTCGCCGCCGTTCTCGGAGAAGAAGTTCCGCACCGCCGACTCGTCGTCGTCGTTGACGATCGTGAACAACTCGACGGAATCGTCGCGCGATTCGGCGAACCGCACGAGTTCGGGGTGCTCGCGTTTGCAGGGAACACACGTCGAGTTGAAGAAGTTGAGCACGACCCACGAACCGCGGCGCCGCGAGAGATCGAACGGTTCGCCGTCGTAGGTGGTGCTGGAAACCGCCGGGGCCACGCGGAAGAGCAACGGGCTCTCGGCGGTCTCGGCGTCGCGGGCCGCGGCGACGGCGAAGATGACCACCAGACCCACCAGCACGCTCACCACGAGACCCGCGACGACGGGACCGAGTCGGCGCCGCTCAGACATTGGCCGACTCCGTGACCGGCACGTCTCGCTCGGGCGTGTCGATGGACGTCGGATCGGTGGGCCGGCGACGCGTGCCCGGGAACGCCGACAGGATGGTCCCGAGGCCCACCAAGCCCCCACCGATCCACAGCCACAGGATCATGGGCTTGATGAACACCTTGATGCGCGCCTCGGTGTCGTCGGGACGCACGTTGCCCTCGAGGGTGAGGTAGATGTCGTGGCGCAACCCGGTCCTCACGCTCGGGGTCCCGATGTCCATGCCCTGACGCACGTACTTGTTGCGCGCCGGTTCGTACACCTGCGCTCCGTCGATCCGAACCGCCGCCTTCAACGACGACTTCACCTCGTCGGTCTCGAGGCTGAGCCCCTCGAACGTGAAGGTGTGTCCCGAGAACTCGACGGTTTCCCCCACTCTCATGACGAACTCCTGGCTCCGGGTGTACGAACCGGAGGCGGCCAGCGCCACCGAGATCACGATGATCCCGATGTGCACGACCATTCCGCCGTTGGCCCGACCGACGAATCCGCGCCAGCCGTGACGTCGCGTCGCCAGGATCAGTTGACGGGCCGCCGAACCGAGAGCGAACCCACCGAGCGCGAACGCCAACAGAGGGGCCCAACCGGCATTGCCGATCGCCACGCAGAACGCGAGCGCCGCCACCCCGGTCCAGGCCGGCCACACGAGTCGCTGCCGCAGGAGTTCGCCACTCGCCTTGCGCCACGGCAGCACCGGCGCCACGGCCATCAAGAACAGCATCGTGAGTCCGAGAGGCTTCGTCATCTGGTCGAAGAAGGGAGCCCCGACCACCAGACGGCGATCCTGCAGAGCTTCCACCACCAGGGGGAAGATCGTTCCGAGCAGCACCACGAACGCGAAGACGCTGAAGAGAACGTTGTTGGCGAGGAACGCACCTTCGCGACTGACCGGCGAGTCGATGGTTCCCGGGGAGCGCAGTCGGTCACCACGCCAACCCACCAGTAGCACCGACACGATCACGATGATCGTGAAGAAGACCAGCAACCAGGGTCCGACACTGCCCTCGGAGAAGGCGTGCACGCTGTTGATCACACCGGAGCGCGTGAGGAAGGTGCCGAGAATCGTCAGGCTGAAGGTGGCGATCACCAGACTCAGATTCCAGACCCGCAGCATTCCGCGCCTCTCCTGCACCAGCACCGAGTGCAGATAGGCGGTTCCGGTGAGCCACGGGAGCAGGCTGGCGTTCTCGACCGGATCCCAGGCCCAGACTCCGCTCCAACCGAGCACCTCGTAACTCCACCAACCACCGAGGATGATGCCGAGCGTCAGAAAGCCCCACGAGTAGAGGGTCCATCGACGAGTCGCGAGCAGCCAACCCTCGCCGAGTCGTCCGGTGACGAGCGCCGCGATCGCGAACGCGAACGGAACGGTGAACCCGACGTAGCCCAGATAGAGGATCGGTGGGTGGAACAGCACGAGGATGTGGTTCTGCAGCAGAGGGTTGGGGCCCGGACCGTCGTCCACTCCCGGGGCACCAGCGGCGAACGGATTCGCCGGACCGAAGGCCAACAAGAAGAAGAACAGCGCCACCACGAAGAGAACCACCATGGCCCACGCGAGAAGAGGATCCTCGCGACGATCACGGAACTTGAAGGTGACGGCGACCATGAATCCGGTGAGCACCAGAATCCACATCAGGATCGAACCCTCGAGCGCGCTCCACAGGGCGGTCACGTTGTAGAGCGCCGGCGTGTCGCGCGAACCGACCTGCTGCACGTAGGCCAAGCTGAAGTCCCGGGTGATCAACGCTCGCTCCATGGCGGCGAACGCGATGACGGCGGCTCCAGCCGCGACCCAGGCGTATCGAGCGGACGCGATCAATGCCCGCTTGTTTCCCTGACGGATTCCCCCCACCGTGATTCCGATGCCGAACAGGCAGACGAGGACACCGAGCAGGATCGCACCGCGACCGACGGCTCCGTTCAGGCTGACGGCGAGCACGCCGAACCCTCGGTTTCGAGCACCTCGTCGTCCACCCGATCGGGGTTCGCCGCCTCGTACTCGTTGGAGTGCTTGACCTCGATGCGGTCACCCAGGAAGACGCCCGAGACGACGTCGCCATCCATTCGACCGTGGACCACGACCGGAATGCATTCCTTGAAGATCCCACCGGGTTCGCCCTCGTACCGAACCGGGACGGTGACCTCGCCGAAACTGATCGTGAACGCCGTGACGGTTCCGTCGTTGCGCACCGAGCCCTGGTCGACGGTTCCCTGGATGCGGAGGCGCTTGCCCGGTTCGCAACCCTCCTTCACACCGATCTCGTCGGCGTTGCAGTAGTAGTCGATCGCCGACGTGAGGAACTGCACGACCACCACGGTTCCCGCCACCAGAACGCCGACCAGCACGACGATCGGAATCCATCGACGACGACCTCCGCGTCGCGACGGTTCGACACGACGCGGCGTCAGATCGGGACCGGCGTCCTGGGAAGGTCGGCCGAGGACGTCATCGGTCATGACGGGAATGCTTCCACGGAATCGAGGACCGGGATCGTCACGACCAAGGTCTCTCCTCGAGCGGGATCGATCGCGCGTCGCGACGCGCCCGACGGAGCATCGAGCCGGCGAACAACGCCATGCCCCCCAACGAGACGATCCAACTACCGAGGATGAATCCGAGATCCTTCACGAAACCACCGCCTCGGCTCGACGGGCCTCCAGCGCGCGGTCGAGTCCCGACTCGTCGACGAGGTCGCGCAGATGGAGGGCGCGCTGACGATGCGTCACCAACCAGACGTAGGCCAGGGTGAACACCACGACTCCGAGGAACAAGGTGAACAACATCAGGCCGTCCATCGTGACGTCGGTGTTCCCGGCCACGCTCGCCTCCTGGTGGAGGGAATTCCAGAGTTCGACCGAGAAGTGCACCAGAGGAATCTCGAGCACGGCCAAGAGGGCCAGAACCGCGCTCCGACGAGCCCGTTGATGATGCGATCCACCGAGCCCCCGCACCGCGAGATAACCGACATAGGTGATGAACAAGAAGGCCGTGGTCGTGAGCCGGGCATCCCAGGTCCAGAACGTGCCCCAGGTGAGTCGACCCCAGAGGCTTCCGGTCACCAGCGAGATCGCCATGAAGAGCACCCCGACCTCGGCCGACGCACCGGCCAATCGATCCCACGCGAGCGATCGGGTGCGTCGCCACAGGTACATGGCCGACGAGAAACCGGTGACGACGAAGGCGAGATAGGCCAACCACGCACCGGGCACGTGCGCGTACATGATCCGAACGGACTCTCCCTGGTTCACGTCGGCCGGGGTCACGAAGAAGGCGAACGCGAAGAGCCACGCGAGTCCGAGCAGACACACCACGCCCAGCCCTCGGGTGAACCGGGTACCGGTGACGGGGTCTCGTCGGAGCGGAGGGCGCTGATCGTTCATGTGTCGTTCCTGAATACGGTCGTTCCTGAATACGGTCGTTACTGGTTGCGGTCGTTACTGGTTGCGGTCGTTACTGCTTGCTGCCGTTGCTGATCGATGCCGTCGCGGTTCACTCGTCGATCAGCGGTCCGTAGGCGAAGGCTCCGAACACACTGAACAACACGGCGAAGATCGCGAGCAAGCCCAGCCACGGCCAACCGTCACTCACGTCGACACCCTCGAGGCCGAAGGCCGACTCGGTGCACCGAGTCGCGGCAATCAGCACCGGGGCCAGCACCGGAAGAACCAGGAGGGGCAACAACGTCTCCCGACCGCGGACTCCGGCCGCCAACCCTCCGTAGAGGGTACCCACGGCGGCCAACCCGAGGGTCGCGAGCAGGGCGGCCGAGACGAACAGGGCCAGCCCCTCGGCTCCGATCGAGGCTCGGTACAGCACCACGGCCAGACCGGCCAGTACGGCCTCCAGCACGAGTAACTGCACGGCGAGGGCCACCGCCTTGCCGAGGAAGATCCCCACCGGATCGACACCGGACGACCGCAACTGGTCGAGTGCACCATCGGCGGTCTCGATGGCGTACGAGCGCGTCACCAGGATCACGAGCGAGAACAACACGGCCAACCACACCAACCCGGGTGCCACGCGCTCGGTGATGCCGTCGTCGTCGAGGGCGAAGGCGAACAACACCATCACCAACGCCGCGAAAGGAAGAACCTGATTGGTCACGACCCGACTGCGCCATTCGACCCGCAGGTCCTTGGCCGCGATCGACGAGGCGATCCGCGCGATCGACCTCATCGCGCACCTCCCGCGGGCGGGGTCTCGACCACTCGACCCGCCACCACCTCGACGCGACGACTCGCCAAACGCCCGGCACGATCGAGTTCGTGGCTCGCCATGATCACGGTGGCTCCGGCGGTGACCGCGGCACCGAGGAGGGCGTCCAACTCGTCGCGACCCGCGGCGTCGAGTCCGGCGTGCGGTTCGTCGAGGAGCCACAACTCGGCGCGACGCGCGATCAACGCGGCCAACGCCACCCGACGCTTCTGTCCCGCCGAGAGACGCCCGGCCACGACGTCGCGCAGTCGACCGGCGAGGTCCATCCTCGACAGAGCCGACTCCACCTCGTCGTCGGTGGCGCCCACGGTGCGACCCCAGAACACGACGTTCTCGCGGACGGTGAGATCCGGGTACAGACCGTTCGAGTGGCCCACCAAGCCGGTGCGGCGGCGAACATCGGAGAACTGCGAACGAAGATCGAGTCCGAGCACCGATCCGTCACCGCGCTCGATGCGTGCGAGGCCCGCACAGGTTCGCAGCAACGTGGTCTTGCCGGCCCCGTTGGGTCCGGCGAGCAGAACCACCTCTCCCCGCCCGACCTCGAGCGAGGCCCCGGCGAGGGCGGGAAAGGCACCGATCAGCACCACGACGTCGCGCAACGACACGACCGAATCGGGAGCCGGGTTCGCGTCGCCACCGGTCTCGACGGTGGGCACATCGGTCACGCTCGCCGACGCTACCGTCCGTCGACGGAGCCCCGGAAGCGCTCACGGGTAGCGTTGCGATGGTGTCCGGTATGCGCGATTTCGACGACGAACGCTCGAGTTACGCGCCCCCCATCGATCCGTTGCACCGACCCCCGGAGAGGCGCGAGGCGCCCCGACGCGACCGTTCGGTTCCGTACTGGGACCGACCCAAACCACCGCGTGACTGGTACTGGTTCCTCGGTCGTCTCGGCCAGACCCTCATCGTCGCCGGTGTTCTCATGTTCATGTTCGTCGGCTACCAGCTGTGGGGCACCGGAATCGAGGAGGCCCAATCGCAGGATCGGTTGGAAAAGGAGTTCTCGACGCTCATCTCGTACCCGGCCGACTCCCCATCGACCGACACGGGCTCGAACGACACCGGTGACGGGTCGGCGGCAACCGACTCCGGCGACACCACCGCCGTCGTCGATTCGCGCCCCCGAGAAGTCGCCGAGGGTGACGCCATCGCGATCATCGAAATGCCGGCCATCGGCGTGACCAAGTACGTCGTCGCTGGCGTGGCGACCGCCGACCTGAAACGGGGTCCGGGTCATTTCCCGTCGACGGTCGGTTTCGGACAATTGGGCAACTCGGCCATCGCCGGTCACCGCACGACCTACGGAGAGCCGTTCCGGAAGATCGATGACCTCGCCGTCGGAGACGAGATCGTGATCACCGACCTTCTCGGGCGCCGCTTCGTGTATCTGGTGACCGGGCAACAAATCGTCCAACCGGAGGACTCGTGGGTGGTGTCGACCACCGATCCCGATCGGGCGGTGCTCACGTTGACCACGTGTCACCCCGAGTTCTCGGCCAGTCAACGTTTCGTGGTCTCGGCCGAACTCGATCTCACCCGATCGACACCGGCCGAACGACCGGCCGCCGTGTACCTGGCCGACGGGGCGATCAATCTTCCTGGCGAGGATTCGGTGAGTGCGAGCGACACCCCATCGAGCCCGCCCGACACGACACCAGCCGGCACGACACAAGCCGGCCCGACACAAGCCGGCACGACACAAGCCGGCACGACACAAGCCGCGACAACGGAACCGGACCTCAACGAGACGACCGTGACCGACGCGACCGGCAACGACGCGGCGGACTCCGGGGACGCGTCCTCCGA
>Ga0172376_10005577_pt1 | contig 13990 bp, 10 predicted proteins | sample Lak35m_FD_121114 | JGI IMG/M metagenome (GOLD analysis project Ga0172376, IMG submission 121114) | Freshwater microbial communities from Kabuno Bay, South-Kivu, Congo - kab_092012_35m | ecosystem: Environmental > Aquatic > Freshwater > Lake | place: Democratic Republic of the Congo: South-Kivu...
CATGTCCAAAAACAACCCATAGCCATTCGGATCAAAATCCAGTTCGCCCTCTTTATCCCAATTACTCGAGATATACGTTGACGCACCGGATCGATCACCGGACATAAACCACAGGTAGCCCAACCCGCAGATCAACAAAGCGGCAAATACGATTAAAAGTCTCCCTTTATTCCCCATTCGAACCAACAATGTGTGACAACAGTGAACTCATCTGTTTTTCGATTTGCACATAGGCCTTTTCATCGATCGGATAATGTCCGTACCATACGTAATCGTATGCTTTTAAACATTCGTTGAATCGACTAATAAAGCTTTTTTCTTTTAGTTCTTTTGCGTAGGCTTGATTGGTTTTGTCTTTTTTCCAAATGATGAGTTCCCTTTCGATCAGTTCTTTCAAAACAGCAAGAAAATACAACCTTACTGCTGACCGAAAGTTCTTGTACTTCAAGGCCTCGCTCAAAAGTCTTTCAAATTCACTTTGGGTTAATTCCGCCGGGTTTTCATCGACGCCAATCTCATTAATCTGGCTTGTTACACTTTCTTTTCTGCGGTATTTCAAGATGAAATATATCAATGCTATTGCGGCTGCCGCAATTAAAATTCCCAGAAAGATCTTCGAAGACAGCGCTGAAGGGCTGGGGTTAAAATCCGAATTAGATTCCGGTTCTTCCTCCTCAAATTGAGGCATATCATCAGGTTCCTCAACCGTTTCACCTGCTCTTTCTCCACCGCCCGTACCCTGTCCTGCTTCCGTTGTTCGATGACGTTTGATCTCTTCTTCAGAATAATCAATGCGCACCGGGTCGTAATCCTGCGATAAAGACGGGTCTTCTTCAGGCACCATCGGACTTGGCGAGTTCGCTCCCCAATCATCCGGGCCCATATAATTGCGGTCTTTTCGGTATTCTATCTTGTCATACGTGCCCGACGAATGCTGTGAAAAAAGCAAATTTCCCTTGAACATCAAGACGAAAAACAAACCGTATAAACCGCCAAGTCTCATTCCTGTATTTCCTCCGCATTTTTTACAGATCGGCCAAAGGTTTTAAAAGCCGACTTCAAACTTATCGCCTCCTGTTTTTCGGTTTCCGATAAAAAGGTAAAGAGGAACAACAGGGATATAAAAGGTACGACCATGAGTAAAATCACGCTATATACCAACTGACGAATCATATTAGAAACAACAACAGGTTCATCAGTAAACCACTGCGCTATTCTTGCAATGAAATCGGCTAAAACATCAAGAAGATCCCGCATGATAGGAGCCTCATTTGTTTCATGAATACTGAAGACAAAGGCCACAGGTTGTAACACCAGAAAAAGGAAACCACTCAATAAGAGTATCAATAGAAATAAGCGCCCATAAGACGACGCACTGTAACGAAATCCCCTTTTTAATCGTTTTCCGGCTGTGGATTCATTATTAAAAACTGCTGCGGGTATCGGCAGAAGCAATAGCGGAAAAATAAAAATTGAAAACACGTGCCATTCCCAGGGTAGTGCCAGCATAAGGATTACCGGCAAACCTAAGCCCATTAAAACAGCACGTCCATGCTTTCTTAAAAAGGACCACACATTCACTTTTGATTCACCAATTATTTCTTGAACAAGCCAATAGGTAAGGCAAACTGTTAACGTGAGTGCGATGAGCCAACCGCACGCCATAAGGATGTCTATCCAGCCCGCCCAGGTGCCCCCCGTGAGAATGTTTATTTGTGAGGTCCAATCAAACCAATAGGTGGTCTTTAGAAACTCCGGATGAAAGAAATCCTTGATGAGCATGAGGATTAAACAGATTGGGAAAACCAGTTGAAAAACCCTCGTCATAAGCTTACCAAAAAGCTGCAAATAAGTTTGTACTGAAACCGTCCAGATCTCACCAATGGATCTGATCCTGAACAATTCAACCTTTTCTTTTTTTCCTTTTTCCTCCAGTGCCTCCTGTTCAATTAATTCAGGATATTTTCGAGCTACCAGTTGCGGGTAAATCACATAAAGAAACAGGATGACGGTAAAAGAAAAAAGGATCAGCGCCCATTTTGACCAATCCGGGAGCAGTTGGTAATTGTGAGTCACAAAGCTTTCAAGAAAACCGGCCAAAAAGATGAATGGCACCAGACTCAACATGAGTTTGGCTCCTCTCTTTGAGGACAATCGTAAGGACTGCATACGCGTGTAAGATCCGGGAAAAAGCAATCCATTTCCGGCAGTTATACCAGCACCGCCAGCGATCACTATGGATGAGATCTCAAAGGCTCCGTGTATCCATATGCCCAGAAAACTGGTCAGCAGTAATCCTTTCAAGTGAAAGAAATATTGAAAAGAACCCAACATCACACCATTCGAAAACATCAGCATGTGCGTACCGATGGTGAGAAAAAATCCTGCAAAAAAAGTCAGAAACGACACTTTGAGGTTATTGGTCGTAATCATCAGGAACATGCTCATTTGATCGTTCGTTTCATAAACTGCAAGTGGGTTTCCCTGTTTGATGTTTTCCAGCGTCATATCCACATAGCCGTCGCCGAGTATCATCCGGGGAAAACTGTGGTCGGCCTGTGTACTAAATACTCCGATCGCTGTATACAGAAGAAAACAAATCAGCGCAAACAAAAGGTTTTTTCGAGAGCGATAGATTTCCATTGGCAGAGAAACAAGCAGCACATCAAAAATTCTGCGCAACGGTTCTCGTTTGTGTTTTTGTACCCCTGAAAATATCTTCTGCGAGAGTTGATTCAAATAAACACGAACAGTTCGGCGCTTATAAAATGTTTGCGCATAACTCAAATCATTGGTAATATCCATGTACAGATCAGCCAACTGCTCCGGATCTTCTTCGCCAGAGGCATAGAGTTTCTCAAAAGCAGCCCATTTCGCCTTGTTCTGTTCTATGAAGGAAGTTTCTTTCATCTCGCTGGATAAATATAACGATTTGAAAGGACACGTTAGTGTTTAATCTGAGGTCAATCTATTGCTTATTCCCTGATTTTCGTTTTTTATAGAATGGTCGTTTTTTTCGCTGTTTCGAAACGACCACCCATTCTGGTGCCGGACCCAATTCTTCAGGAAGAGAAATTCTTGGGACCTCACTCTCAATCAGACGTTCGATCTCGGCCATTTTACGCATGTCTTTCTCATTCACCAATGTAACCGCTTCCCCTTTCGTGTTGGCCCTGGCCGTTCGGCCCACACGGTGAACGTAATCCTCCGCGTCGAATGGCGTATCGAAATTGATGACCATATTGATCTCTTTGATGTCGATACCGCGACTCATGACATCAGTGGCAACAAGGATTCGAATTCTGCGGGAACGGAATCCTCTCAATAGTTCTTCGCGTTGTTCCTGTTCCAGATTTGATGAAAATCCATACGCTTTGAAACCGCTTTTACGCAGTGCATGTACGATTTCCGAAACACGACTTTTCGATGACGTGAAAATGATAATACTGGCATATGCTTCCCGTTCCTTCAATAAATGCGCTATCATCGGGATCTTTTGATTGTCAAAGGTTAAAGCGACACGTTGCGTGACTCCCGCCGCGGGTTTCGATATAGACAGGGCTACTTCAGCAGGGTCGACCATGATGCGTTTTGCCAGTTCCCTGATCTTCGATTGCATGGTTGCACTGAACATGAGTGTTTGGCGCTGTTTGGGCAATTCAGCAATGATGCGTAAAATATCATCTGAAAATCCCATATCAAGCATTTTATCTGCTTCATCGAGCACCAGATGTTTCAATTTAGAAAAATCGACATACCCTTGGGCAATATGGGAGATCAGCTTTCCGGGAGTCGCAACCAGAATATCAACGCCTTCTGTCAGTTGCGCGCGTTGTTCATCCCAATCACGGCCTGAACCACCACCGTAAAGCGCAAGTGAACTCACTGAAAGAAAATAAGACAAGCCCTGAATCTCCTGATCGATCTGCATGGCCAGCTCTCTGGTCGGAACAACGATGAGTGTATTGATTGATGTATCTTCTTTTCCCGAAATTTTGTGAAGAATTGGTAAGATGAATGCGGCCGTTTTACCGGTGCCTGTCTGCGCACATGCGATGAGATCTCGGCCTTCAAGAATGTGTGGAATAGCCATTTCTTGTATGGGCGTTGCTTTTTCAAACCCCATATGATCGATCGCCTCTAGGACCGCATCTGTTAACCCTAACTCACTAAATCTCATTGAAGCAAAGGTAGGTAAATTAAAAGGTCTGAGGGTTCAAGCATGTTTACATTCACTTTTTCACGAATTTTGAAACCGGAATGGAACAACTTGAACATTTGCTTGCTGGATTAGGCGCGACTGATCTTCTGGAACAGTTGGCCGTGCTTTGCGCATTGTTATACATTATTCTCATTTCACTCAAAAGTCAGTGGGCCTGGCTCTTCGCAACGATCAGTTCGGCCATTTATTTCTTCCTTTTTTACTTTGGAAAACTCTATATGGATGCTGGGCTTCAGGTATTTTATGTTGCCATGGCCATCTATGGTTGGTACGAATGGTCTGATCCTGATGAGGAAGCTGATGACGGAATTGCGCGCTGGTCTGGGGTGAGGCACCTGTATGTGATAGGGAGCACGTTTGTTATGGTTTTTATTGCCGGCTTCATATTCGATGAGTATACAGATCAAGTAAACCCCTATCCGGATGCCTTTATTACCGTATTTAGCCTCGTGGCTACTTACATGGTGACTAAAAAAGTGCTGGAGAACTGGCTTTACTGGATTGTCATCGATCTTGTTGCGTCCTTGCTCTACATCAACAGGGGACTGGAATTAACCGCTATACTTTACCTGTTGTATTCGGTTATCGCAATCTTTGGTTATTTCAATTGGAAAAAAACCTTATCACATTTATGATGCGAATTGCCATTACCGGTCCTGAAAGCAGCGGTAAGACGACCCTTGCCATGGAATTAAGCCAAGAACTGGGGGTGCATTCATGTCCTGAATATGCGCGTGCATTTCTGGATTCCGCGAAAGGTGAGTACTCTTTTTCAGATCTGGATACAATTGCTTCGGGTCAGGTTGAACTTTGGCAAATAGCGATACCGCCTATTATCTGCGATACGGAAATGACCGTGATTAAGATCTGGTCTGAGGTCAAGTTCGGAAAAGTTAGTCCGCTAGTTATGAATCTATATAATGAACAAGTTTTTGATCATTATTTTTTGTGCGCGCCGGACATACCTTGGGAACCGGATCCACTCAGGGAAGACCCTGATCAAAGAGACTGGTTGTTCCAGCTATATGAAAACGAACTGATTAGACTCAGAAGGCCATATACTATTCTCACCGGCGGCAAGAAAGACCGGATAAAAAAAAGCAGAGATGTTCTTGAAAAGTTGAATTTGATCTGAGCAACGATTACTTTTGCTCCGTCTCTAAGGGGTGTCCATTGCGGACTGAGATCATACCCATTGAACCGGATCAGGTTAGTACCTGCGGCGGGAAGATGACAAGATGCTAATTATTAATTACCAAGAATTAGCCCCTTGTTCTTGTTTTATTTTTTAGAAAATGAAAACAAGAATTTTTGTACTAAGTATTTTTTTGATTTCCGCTGCTCCATTGTGTGCACAGCTATCCGTCCGTGGCAAGGTGATCTCTTCAGATGGAAGTCCACTGTCGGACGTAAGTGTGAGTATTATCGAAACGTATTACAAAACAAGCAGTAATCCTGCTGGTGAATTCTCTTTTACTAAACTGACGGCGGGCACTTACACTCTCCTTTTTTATCGAACCGGCTACGAGGAACATAAGGAAAAAGTTGTTCTTACGGATAAGGATGTTGAATTAAGCATTGCAATGGGGCGTTCAGCTGTAACCATGGAAGAAGTACAAGTTTCAGCAGTGCGCGCCTCTGAAAAAACGCCTACGACATATACCAACCTAAATGCAAAAGAGATCCGACAGTTGAATTTCGGACAGGACCTGCCTTTTATTCTGGATGGGACTCCGTCGACGGTAGTTACATCGGATGCCGGTGCAGGTATAGGGTATACAGGCATTCGTATTCGTGGCGTAGATCCTACACGCACCAATGTGACCGTCAATGGGATTCCATTGAATGACAGCGAGTCTCATGGGGTATATTGGGTAAACATGCCCGATTTTACCTCTTCAGCTGAAAATATACAGGTCCAACGTGGCGTTGGTACCTCCTCCAACGGTGCAGCCGCATTTGGGTCAAGCATTAACATCAAAACAGACAACATTCGAAAAAATGCCTATGCTGAACTGGACCATTCAGTTGGTTCGTTCAACACATTCAGAAATACCGTAAAGGCCGGAACGGGACTAATCGATGGACGCTTTACCCTTGACGCGCGCTTGTCTCGCATCAGCTCGGATGGATTCATTGACCGTGCATCATCAAATCTGAAGTCTTTTTATCTTTCCGGAGCTTTGATTGGAAAAAATGCCGTGTTGAAAGCCAATGTGTTCAGCGGTGTAGAGAAAACCTATCAGGCTTGGTACGGCATTCCGGGAGCAAAACTTTCCGGAGATCAAGATAGCCTTCGTTCGCACTTTTATGCCAATTATTATCCGGGTGGGCTCTACGAGACCTCGCAAGATTCAGTGAATCTTTTCTCAAGTAACCCAAGAACATATAATTATTATACATATGACAATGAAACAGATAACTATCAGCAAGACCATTACCAGTTGCACTACACGCAAACGCTGCATCCAAGATTGACCATGAACCTCTCAGGACATCTCACACGAGGAAGAGGTTATTACGAACAGTACCGCCGCAACGAAGAGTTCAGTTTTTACGGACTCGACACCCTTTTTATCGGTTCGGATACAATTCACACGACAGACGTCATCAGAAGACGTTGGCTCGACAACATTTTTTACGGAACCGTTCTGACATTTGATTACAGAGGGACGAAAGGGCTGACACTTCTTGCTGGAAGCGCTTGGAACTACTATGACGGCGCACATTTCGGGGAGGTTATCTGGACAAGGAATGCATCACAAAGCGAATTAGGAGATCGCTATTATACCAATTCAGCTCAGAAACTGGAAGTGAATGGATTCGTTAAAATAAACTATCAGTACAAGGCGCTGAATTTGTTCGCGGATCTGCAGCTTAGACAAATTAATTATACCTATGAATCTGCAGTGGAGTTCTTTACGAATGGAACAGCATTGAAGAATTCCGTTGATTTCACCTTTTTCAATCCCAAGGTCGGTCTCATGTATGATCTGAATTCAAAGAGCACACTTTATTCATCAGTAAGTGTCGCACATCGTGAACCTGTCAGAGATGATTTTGTTCAAAGTTCACCGAACAGCAGGCCAAAACAAGAGCGACTTATTAATAATGAGACCGGATACAGGTATCGCGGAAAGAAGTTTTTTCTGAATACCAATTATTATCTGATGGAATACAAGGATCAACTGATCCTTACGGGGGAAATCAATGATGTGGGAGCCTACATCCGAACCAACGTGGAAAGCAGTTACCGAACCGGAATCGAACTGGAAACAGGATACAAAATAGCTCAGCGATGGCAATTGGCAGGAAATATTTCCCTGAGCAGAAATAAGATCCGAAGCTTCAAAGAGTATGTAGATAATTACGACAATTATGACAATGAAGGCAATATGATCCAAACAGTAATAGCGCACCGAAATACGGATATCGCATTTTCACCAAATTTTATTGGATCACTTACGCTTTCATACAGACCATTGAAAGACCTTGAACTCACGTTGATCAACAAATATGTCGGACAACAATTTCTAGACAACACTTCGAATGAGTCACGCGCCATAGCGGCTTATCACGTGGCGAACTTCCGAATGGGATATACCATCCGAACAAAAGGGTCTTGTGCGATCGAATTAGGCTTACTGGTAAATAATCTTTTGGATCGTTCGTTTCAAAATAATGGTTACACATGGGGTTATATTTCTGAAGGAAAGCGCATCACCGAGAGTTTCTTCTATCCGCAGGCGGGAAGAAACTTCTTATTCCGTATAGCACTTCGTACGATGTAAGATTCTGTTCTAAAATAATACATGCTGATATCACTATCATTTGAATCTTTTTATACTTATACAACCATTTCAATTGTTTTCAGCCTCCTAGTAGCTAGGGGGCTAAACAAAACCCGTAAGAAAATTCAATGGGCGACACAAAAAGATATAGGATAAAAATAATCAGACACAATGAAATACGTTCCATTAACTAAGTTTGAAACATCAAGTTTCAGTAAAGATTGGTCTTGTTTAAAATTCACCTTGATTTCCCGTTGCATCACATCGATTACCTTATATTCACAATTTAAGAGATCTTCAGAGTCAGAAAAAAGGCATAATTCATTAGTAGCCGGGTTGGGGTATGACACAATGGCATTGATTGTTTTTACTTTTTCTGATAGTTGCAAAGTTGATGGTTTTTGCTTCGCCAACCACAACCCAGACTCTGGTGATGCATTAATGTCGAGAATTTCAGTCCCTTCTGGAAAACTCAGCATCGTATTCTCAAATTCAAATTGCATCACTGATAAATCTTGATTCCGAAAAGATAATGGGGTGGGATGAGCGCTATCTAACTTGGGGCTAAGTCTCCATAAAGTCAAAGAATCCGACTCTCGTGACGTCAAAACAAAAGGTTCATCCCAATCAATTGACAAATCATTCGGATAAAAAGTGGTGTGTGTTGGCGGGGCCGCACCCCACATTTCGTCATATTCGTCTATTAAATAATTGACCCAATCCGCCTCTGATTGATGACTTTGTATAGTTCCCGGAGCACCAAATTCTGGCGAAGGATTCCAATAAACCAAATGATCTGGGCCTGACAATAACAAATGAAAGAGCATTTCATCGTAGTATTCATTATTTGAATAAGAAACATAATTCACCCCCTCAGGATTAGTTTCAATAAAACTTTTGTAGGCAATCCATCCGGCGAAAGGTATAGATGAGGAAGCTATTGATTTCATTTTTTTCGCTTCATACAATAAGCCGTTAAACGGGGTGAACGGAAAACTTGTAGCCCCTTCAGGGACCTGCGTAGTTGTAATATGACCCATCCAACCATAGAACGTATCCGTTTGATGCGTTCCTGAGTAAGCACCGGTGTTCCCACAACAATAAATCCTATGACCATTCAAATCTGGAACCGGAACCATCGGTGTTACCAATACATCTTGATAATTATGAAATTTGGCATTTGGAAAGTAACTGAGTAGCGGATCAAAAATTGCAGTGTTGATATATTCTGACCTTTTTCTTAGCCAATAATCATTGAATTTAAGATATAAATCTTGTCCGAAGTAATTAATCATGGGTGTTAAATCACTGGTTCCAATATCATCAACCATATCCACAAATCTAGGATCATTTTCTATCGCAGTTAGGTAGTTATCCTCATAGTCGGCGACGTTAACTCCCTTAAACATGAAATTCGCTATTTTATTTTCATAATCTAGAACAACAAGGTCTAATTTTGCGCCCAGCTCGTACAAATTTCTGAAAAGGTCTTCATGCTTTTTTCTAACGTATACCGCACCACTATCCCACCAGACCGGGGGAAAAGGTATTAAACTGTCGCCTTCCATATACCCCTGAATTTGGCCATTATCGTCTCGTAGATAATCTGCCTCATTATAAGCCATTTTTTGATGATGATCCCAGAGAAATATTACCCTTTTTCCTTCAGGCATAGAGGCTAAATGATCTGCTATCGCCTGAAAATCAGTAATATGATAAGAAGGATAATATGTGTCTAAACTATCCCTCACCCAGCACATGGGAACCATCTTTTGAGGCACGGCACTAGGCATGTGCCACGCGTAAACAGTTGTTTCATTTTGAGCTGAAAAATCAAATACCAAAAATGCCAACAAAAAATTCAAAAAATATTTCATAATAGTGAACTTTGTGAATAACCGTACTTTCGAGCAACTAAATTTTAACTGATCTAAAGGTAATAAATATATCATCTATCCTTTGTAAACGAATTTTTTTTGACAACTGAAAGTCTTCAAACTTAAGTGGACTTTTTCTTAGTTGGGGTTTCGTTTTGATTTCTTTTTCTGTTTTAATCGAATAGGACTAATTCCCAATCCAATTCTCTGCAACGACGGTGAGCTCATCAAAGAACTTCTCACCAAAAACTCGTTTGATCGGTTCCTGAAGAAATTTGTATGCCGGCACATCGAGTTGCTCACCACAAGCACAAGCCGGAGCACAAATTTGCCACTCTTCATAAGACAGCACTTGTTTGTCGTGGAATTGCTTCACACGAATAGGATACAGATGACAAGATTGCGGTTTATTGAAATCGATCTTTCCTTCCCGATAAGCCGTTTCGATGGCACATTTGGTAATGCCTTTTTCATCAAAATAGACGAAGGCACATTCCGCGCCGTTTACAAGTGTGGTTACCGGTTCGTTGTCTTCATCCATGTAGAAGACGCCTGATTCCTGAACGGCCTGCTTTCCTTCAGCCCGCATGTAAGGCTCAACATGTTCCAGCTGATCTTCGATCGGGTCAATTTCCTCCAGCAGAAGTGGTGCGCCGGAATTCCCCTCCACACAACAAGCACCCTTGCACGCATTGAGATCACACACGAATTTTCGCTCTAAAAGCTGCGATGAAATAAGATGCGGACCGACTTCAATTAACATTTCCATTTTTGTCAAAATTGGCGAATATTTTACATACCCTTCACACAAAGATCACGTGGATGTTTGGTTTTTTCGAAAATGTGCGTATATTTGCATCACAATTTTATGAATTAGTAGCGAATGAGGGGACGAAAGTCCCCTCTTTTTGTAACTCATGATCAGTAAGAAAACAGTGTTGGCTTTAGCAGAAGAACGCATGAACGAACTCAAGTGCGGTTTGTTTATCGTTGAACTTACTATTTCAGCCACCAATGTGATCCACCTGGAACTGGACAAGGCAGAAGGATATGTTTCCATCAACGAATGCATGTCTGTTTCAAGGAACATTGAACACAATCTAGATCGTGAATCGGCTGATTTTGAATTGCATGTTTCTTCTGCCGGATTGGACAAGCCTTTTCGCGTTTTAGCTCAATACACTAAAAATATTGGGAGAGAAGTAAAACTGGTCACAACAGACGGAAAGAAACAGGAGGGACTACTTGTCGCTGCAAGCGATAAGGAATTAATGCTCGAGACCAGCCGCATGGAGAAGATCGAGGGAAAGAAAAAGAAAGAACGTATTGTGGAGCAACATGTGTTCCCAATGAACCAGATAAAGGAAACCAAAATTGTAATTTCATTTAAATAGGTAAACATGAACAGCCTTGAATTAGTTGAATCGTTTTCGGAATTCAAAGAATTGAAAAGCATCGACAAGCAAACGATGCAGCATGTGTTGGAAGACGTATTCCGTGCGATGTTGAAGAAAAAATTCAATACCGATGAACACATCGACATCATTGTAAACATTGATAAAGGAGACGTTCAGATCTTCCTGAACAAGGAGATCGTGGATGACGGAGAAGTGGAAGATCCAAATACGGAGATCGCTTATTCGGACGCAATCAAGATCGAACCCGATTTTGAGATCGGTGAAGAAGTAACAGAGGAATTCAGATTTGCTGATTTTGGTCGTCGTAACATTCTTTCACTGCGTCAGAACCTTATCTCGCGCATCATGGAGCTGGAGAAAGATCATTTGTATAAAAAATACAAAGAACGTGTTGGCGAGATCATTACCGGTGAGGTATATCAGGTGTGGAAGAAAGAGATCATGGTTATCGATGATGAAGGAAATGAATTGATCTTACCGAAATCTGAACAGATCCCATCTGACTATTTCAAGAAAGGTGAAGCGGTTCGTGCAGTGGTGTCTAAAGTGGACATGCGCAACAGTTCACCGGTGATCATCTTGTCAAGAACGGCTCCTGAATTCCTTGAGCGCTTGTTCGAGCTTGAAGTTCCTGAAGTATTTGACGGACTGATCACGATCAAACGCATCGTTCGTGAACCAGGAGAAAGAGCAAAAGTTGCGGTAGAATCGTACGATGACCGTGTCGATCCGGTTGGAGCTTGTGTAGGTATGAAAGGGTCGCGTATTCATGGTATCGTGCGTGAATTACGTAATGAAAATATCGACGTGATCAACTTTACAAATAACTCTCAATTGTTGATCCAGCGTGCACTTTCACCGGCAAAGATCTCATCTATTGATATCAGCGAAGAAGAAAAGCGCGCGAAAGTGTTCTTAAAACCTGATCAGGTTTCCCTTGCAATCGGTAAAGGCGGACACAATATCAAGCTTGCCGGAAAATTGAGCGGTTATGAACTGGATGTTTACAGAGAAGGTGAAGTAGACGTTGAAGATGTGGATCTTGAAGAATTCGCAGATGAAATCGACGGATGGATCATTGATGAGCTTAAGGCTATCGGATGCGACACCGCGAAATCAGTACTTGAGATCAGCGTTGAGGACCTTGTACAGCGTACAGACTTAGAACAAGAGACTATTGAAGAAGTATTTAAAATTCTTCGCGCAGAATTCGAATAACTAATTGACTAACAGCGAAAAGGAGGAACATAATTTATGGCCGGAAAACCAATAAGATTAGGAAAAGCAGCCGGTGAGCTCAATGTCGGGGTCTCTACTCTTGTAGAGTTTCTCGAATCCAAGGGCGTCAAGATCGAGGTAAATCCAAATACCAAGCTTGAACCGGAGCACTACGAAATCCTTCAAAAGGAATTCGCTGCTGATCAGACTCTGAAAGAACAATCAAAGTTCTCGGGCACACAGCGTGAGCGTCGTGAAACGATTTCCCTGCGGGATTCAAAACCTGAGACAAAAGCTCCCGAGAAGGAAGAGGAAGATGTTGAAGAGATCACTGTTGAAGAGATCAAACGCATCGTTTTGGAAGAGCCTAAGAAGGAAGAGGTAGTTACTGCGAAAGCTGACCGTGAGGGCGATGTAAAGGTACAAGTGGTCGGAAAGATCGATCTTGACAGTCTCAACACCAAGACGCGCCCGGATAAGAAAGAACCCGAACCAGCTAAGGCACCTGAGGAAAAAGCACCAGAAAAGGAAACTCCAAAACCGGTAGTAGAAGCGCCCGCAGCCAAAGAGGAAATCGAAACGATTAGAGTGGAACGTCAAGTACTATCTGGTCCAACAGTCCTCGGTAAAATTGAACTTCCTGTTGAAAAGCCAAAAACTTCCGGAAAACCGGGTGAAGATGCTGCAGCAGAAGCGCGAAAAAAACGTAAGCGCATCAAGAAGATCGACATCAACACTGCAGGTGGCGGTTCAGATGCCAATAAAAATGTTAAAAAAGGTGGTGCTCCGAAATTCGACAAACCGGAGATCACCGAACAAGATATCCAGCGCGAGATCAAGGAGACACTTGCGCGCCTTTCCAATCAGGGTGGTAAATCCAAGGCTTCCAAGAACCGTCGTGCAAAACGTGATTTCGTAGCACAGCGCCGTCAGGAAGAAATGGAAATGGCAGAACTGGAAGAAAAGATCCTGAAACTTACCGAATTCGTTACGGTTTCAGAGTTGGCTTCCATGATGAATGTGACACCTACTCAGGTCATTTCAGCGTGTATGTCGCTTGGTATCTTCGCTTCTATCAATCAGCGTCTGGATGCAGAAACCATTCAGATTGTAGCTGATGAATTTGGATTCGAAACACAATTCGTAAGTGCTGAAGTTCAGGAATCTATTCCGGTTGTGGAAGACCGCGAAGAAGACCTCCTGGCCCGACCACCGATCATTACGGTGATGGGACACGTTGACCATGGTAAAACATCCTTATTCGATAAGATCCGTAACGCGAACGTAACTGAAGGCGAGGCCGGAGGAATCACCCAGCACATCGGGGCTTACTCAGTGACATTGAAAGACGGTCGTAAAATGACCTTCCTCGATACACCTGGTCACGAAGCCTTTACGGCGATGCGTGCTCGTGGTGCTCAGGTAACAGACGTTGCGATCATCATTGTTGCAGCAGACGACGAC
>Ga0172376_10005579_pt1 | contig 13985 bp, 8 predicted proteins | sample Lak35m_FD_121114 | JGI IMG/M metagenome (GOLD analysis project Ga0172376, IMG submission 121114) | Freshwater microbial communities from Kabuno Bay, South-Kivu, Congo - kab_092012_35m | ecosystem: Environmental > Aquatic > Freshwater > Lake | place: Democratic Republic of the Congo: South-Kivu...
CCGGGTCCTGTCCGGCGGGCATCCGCTGGCCGGCGCGCGCGTCGGCCTGCACCGCGCCACGCCCGACCTGTACGTCCAGGCCCAGGGTTTCGAGGCCAACCGCCACCCGTGGGCCGAGGACCGCACCACGACCGACGCGGAGGGTCGCTTCGTGCTCAAGCTGCGCGAGGCCGACACCTACGTCGTGCGCGCCGAGGCCGAGGGTCGCGCGCCGGTCGATTCCGGTCTGCTCGCGCTGCATCCGGCGCGCGGCGCGGAGCTCGAGCTCGTGCTCGGACAGGGTGGCGCGCTCGAGGGCCGCGTGCTGCTGCGCGACGGGCGCGATCCCGAGGGCCTCATCGTCGCGCTCAACCGCGCCGACGGCTTCCCGCGCACGCTGCGCGCCGCGGCCGAGGGCCGCTTCCGCTTCGAGGGCCTGACCCCGGGCGCATGGCAGCTGGCGCGCGGCAAGCAGGAGTTCAATCCGAGCCAGCGTGGCGGCGCCTACGCGACGCGCGCGGGCTGGACGCTGCCGACGAACTGCGTCGTGGTCGAGGGCGAGACGACCTACCTGGACCTCGATCTGCGCGACTGGGAACCGGGCGAGCTCGAGGGGCGCCTGACGCTCGACGGCAGCCCGGCGCGCGACTGGCTGGTCGAGGCCTGGCCGGACGGCGTGCGCGCCTTCTCGGGCGAGCTACCGCGCACCGCGCTCGACGCCGAGGGGCGCTTCCGCTTCGTGCTCGACGAGCTCGGACCGCGCCGGCTGCACTTCACGCCCGCGCCGGAGCTCGGGCTCGACGGGCAGATCCTGCTGGTGGTGCCGGTCGAAGGCGGGCGCAACGAATGGAGCCATGACCTGCGCACGGGTGCGCTCTCGGGCCGCTGCTCGCCGCTGCGCGCCGGAGAATCGCTGCTGCTGACGAGCCCGCCCGGTGCCGTGCCGAGCTTCTGGTTCTCGATCCGCCCGGACCTCGACGACCGCTACCTCGTCTTCGGCGTGCCCGCGGGTCGAGCCGAGATCCGGCGTCATCCCGGCGAGCCCGGCCGCGAACCGGAGCTCCTCGGCGAGCTCACCATCGAGCCCGACGTGGAGCGGAGCTTCGATCTGCCCTGAGCGCGACGCGGCGCGGCGCTCGGCTCAGAAGCGGTAGCGCAGCTGGAACTTCAGGAGCTGCGCGGCGTCGTTGAAGTCGAAGCCGTCGCCCGGATCGAAGTGCGCACCGACGATCTCGAGGTCCCAGTTCTTGTACTTGCGGTAGCCGAAGACGAGGTCGAGCTCCCAGCCGAGATCGGCGTCGGTACCGTTCGGCTGGCGCTTCAGATCGGCCGAGCGCGCGGGGCGCGGCGAGAACTCGGGACTGGCCTCGTCCTGCGTGTAGGTGTGGTACACGAGGTCGAGCGAGGTCTTCGTGCCGAAGCGCGTGCCGACGCCGAGGGTCACGATGCCGAGGTTCGAGAGCTCGGGGTCGAGCAGCTCGCCGTAGTACTGGAAGCTCGTGACGCCGCCGAAGCGGTGCGTGTTGTCTTCCCAGCCGGTCTGACGGAAGGTCGAGTCCGCATCGGAACCCTGGCCGTAGGCGTAGCCGAGGGAGAAGTACAGCGGCGCGGCGAAGGGCGGGCTCCAGGTCGTGCCGACGTCGTAGCCGTAGGCCGTGACGCTCTCCTCGTCACCTGTGGCGACGCCGGCGAGATCGAACTGCGGACGATCGGCGGAGAGCAGCGCGAAGTCGGCCCACACGTTGTTCTGAGGGATCCACTCGCCCAGGGCGCGCGCGCCCATGTGCAGGCTGGACTCGTCCGGCACCGGGCCGTTGTCGTCGTTGAAGGAGTCGATGTCGCGCCACACGGTCCACACGGCGAGGTTCTCTTCCTCGTCGTTGTTCGTGAGGTAGGCGATCAGGTTGCTCGACTCCTCGTCGCGCTCGCCGCCGCCCGAGACGACCGTCGCGCCGGCCACGTCGAGGCGCCAGTCGGGGCGGATCCAGGTCAGGCGCAGGGCGTCGAGGTTCTGGTCGAAGATCCACTCGCGCGGATCGTCGAAGTCCTGGCGGCCGATGGTCACGTCGAAGCCCGGGTTGTCCATGACGTCGCGCCACTGCAACCAGGTCTCGCCGAAGGAACCCGAGTGGTTCACCTCGCTGTCATTGACGCCGTTGTCGTCGTCGCGCCGGTACTGGTGCGTGTAGCGCGCTTCGACCAGGCCGAAGAGCTTCTCGCTCGGACTCCAGGTCATGCGCAGGCGCGCGCCGACGTCGTAGTCGGTGCGATCCTCCTCCTGGTCGCTGTTCAGGTCGTAGTCGGTCTCGTTGGAGACCTTGCCTTCGATCTGGCCCATCAGGCGCAGCGTGTCGGTGAGCTCGAAGCCCTTGCCGAAGGCGTCGTCCGCATCGCGCTCGATCGCATCTTCTTCCTTGGGCGCGGCGACCTTGCGCTCGGCCGCGAAGCCGTACGTCTCCAGCGCGGCCTCGTGCTCGACGACGACGTCTTTCCCGATCACGACCGTGAAGATCATGATGCGCGCCTCGAGGGCCTCGCTGCCGGGCGTCAGGGCGTCTATGCGGGCCAGGATGCGATCGCGGCCGGGGTTGCGGAGCTCGATGCTGTTGGCCCTGAACTTGCGCGGCCCCTTCCACGAGCCCTCGACCTTGACGCGCTGGCCGGCCAGGGCGCCCTGCTCGAGGCCTTTCCACTCGGTATCCTCGTCCCACTCGACCTGCTGACCGAGTAGGAAGAACGTCGTGCCCTGCACGCTGGGCGCCGGCACCGTGCCGAGCAGGAGCTCGTCCGCATCGGGCTTCTGCAGCTCGATGTCGGTGGCGACGATGCGCCCCTCGGCGACGAGGTCACCGCGCACCTCGACCACGTGGCCGACACGCAGCACGTCGGAGCTGGAAGCGGCGGGCTCGTCCTGGGGCAGGAGAACGGCGAGCAGGAACAGCGAAGCGAGGGTGGTCATGGAAGAGTCGAGGTCAGCGGGCGAGGGCCGGATGATCGAGACTGGATTCGGCCAGTTCCAGCAGTGGCTGGAGCCGCCCGGCCCAGCGTGGGCGCAGGCGGTAGACGAGGGCGATGCGCAGAGCGGTGGCGGCCGACCAGAAGGCGAGGCGCGCGGGAAAGTCGCGCTCTTCGCGTCGGTCGAGGCCGGCCAGGAAGGCCTGGCTCGCGGCGATGACGCTCGCGGCGCTGGCGCCGTGCAGGTCCTGGGCCACGCGCCAGGCGAGGTGTACCAGCAGGTTGGCGGGATCGAGGGCCACGTCGGCGCGGCACATGAGGTCGAAATCGAGCAGCGTCACGCGCCCGTCGACGGTGTGCACCTGGCGGTCGTGCAGGTCGCGGTGGGCGAGGCCGAGCACCGGCCCGGGCAGGATGCGCGCCTGGGCCTCGAGTCGCGCGTGGAGTTCCTCCCAGCCGTCCGGCAGGGTGCCGGTCGCGGTGCGCACCTTGGTGCGCCACTTGTCCAGGACCGCGAGCTCGGCGTCCACGAGATGCGTCTCGAGCCCCTCCGCCGCCGGATCGCCCTGGAAGACGCGCAGCTCCTCGCCCAGGCGCCGGTAGTGGACCTCGCAGCCGGGACCGAGCTCGACCTCGTGCCCGCGCAGGAACTCGAACACCAGAGCCTCGCGTTCGGCCTCGTGCAGCGTCATGCGCGGCACGCGGAAGGCGCCGCGGGTCATGGCGGCCTCGGCGATGCGCTGGCGCGCAACCGCGCGCGCCGAGCGGCCCTTCTTGTGGCCCTTGATCACGAAGGTCTCGCCCTCGCGCTCGACGCGCACGACCATGCGGCGCTCGGGACGATAGCTGAGCACGCGCCAGTCGCTCGTGTGCGCCAGACGACCGGCCAGGATCACCTTGCGGTCCTGGGCCGGGAAGCGCTCGATCAGGCCGCGGTCGTCGTGCATGAACCAGCGCGTCGTGCCGGCGCCGATCGCGCTCAAGACCAGCCCGCCCTCGTCGTCGACGTCGACGCGCACGATCTCCTCGAGCGCCGGCCAGGCCTCGCGTAGCTCGTCGATCGCGGCCGACCAGCTTCCGCTCACGCGCTGACCCCGGTGTTCGTGCGCACGACCTGGCGATAGAGCGGCTCGCTGGCCACGAGCTCGGCGTGCTTGCCCTGCGCGACCACGCGCCCGTTCTCCATGAAGACGATGCGGTCGTAGACCTCGAGCGCCAGGATGTCGTGCGCGATCACGACCACGACGCGCTCGCGCGCGAGTTCCTGCAGCGTGCGCGCGACCTTCTGCGAGGCATCGCGATCGAGACCGGCGAACGGCTCGTCGACGATCAGCACCTTCGGCTTGCGCAGCAGCGTGCGCGCCAGCGAGACGCGGTGCTTCTGGCCGCCGGACAGGCCGACGCCGCTCGAGCCGAGCTTGGTGTCGAGGCCCTCGGGCAGCGCGCGCACCATCTCGTCGGCACCGGCCAGCTTGAGCGCGGCCCACAGCTCGTCCTCGCTGGCCTCGGGCTTGCCGATCAGCAGGTTCTCGCGGATCGTGTGCCCGAACAGGAAGGTCTGCTGCAGGCACAACCCGACGCGCAGGCGCAGCGACGCGACCGTGAAGCGCGTCAGGGGCTGGCCGTCGAGCATGACCTTACCGGCCGAGGGATCGAACAGGCGCAGGGCGAGCGCCGCGGCGGTCGACTTGCCGGCGCCATTGCGTCCGACCAGCGCGGCCAGCTCGCCACGCCTGAAGCGCACGTCGTAGCCGTCGAGGGCCTTCACGCCGCCGGCGTAGGAGAAGGTCACCTGCTCGTAGACGAGCTCCTTCGGATCGACGGGAGCCTCGACCGCGTCGGGTGCATCCTGCACGTCGGGCGTCTGATCGAGCACGTCGACGAGGCGCTCGGCGCAGGCCGCACCCTTCGAGATCTTCTCGGTGTGCTTCGAGAAGGTGCGCACGGGCTTGAGCAGGTTGCGCACGTAGGAGATGAAGGCCACGAGCTCGCCGAGCTCGAGATGCCCCTGGGCGACGCGGAAGCTGCCGAAGGCGATCACGCCGGCCGTCGTGAGGCCGAGGATCGTCTCGACCGAGGCCGAGAGCCGGGCCGCGAGGCGCGCCGACTTCAGGCCGGCGCGCGCCGAGCGCCGGTTCGACTTGGCGAAGCTGCGCACGACGTGCGACGAGCTGCCCAGCGACTGGATCGTCTCGGTCGCGGTGATGGCCTCGTGCAGGTAGTCGGCCATGTCGCCCTCCTTGCGGCGCGCCTTGCGCGTGGCCGACTTGATCTGACCCGAGGCGAAGGCCATCACGAAGGCGAGGAACGGGATGGCGACCAGCATCCAGGCCGTCAGGACGGCGTCGTACCAGACCATCATCCCGACCGTGCACAGCGCGACGAGGACGCGCGTGCCGATCTCGATCGTCGACTCGACCATCATCGAGGTGACCATCGGCACGTCACCCATCAGGCGCACGAGCAGGTCACCCGACTTGTGGCGCGCATGGAACAGCGGCGAGAGCTGCGTCAGGTGCGCGAACATCCGGTAGCGGATGAGGCGCGTGACCTGGTGCTGGATCTTGGCGATGCCGATCTCGCGCAGGTACTGGAACAGGGCCGAGAACAGCGCCGTCCCGAGCGCGGCGGCCGCGCCGATCCAGATCACGCGCGCGGGCGAGATGCCGCGCGCCGCCATCCAGGGCAGCTCGCTCTCCGGCGTGCCGGCGGGCGGAGCGTTCAGCCCGTTGTCGATGATGAGCTGGAACGGGATCGGGCGCAGGATGTCGAACAGCACCAGGAACAGCGAGCACAGCGCCACCCACAGCAGCCCGGCGCGCTCCTCGGAGAGCTGCGGCCAGAAGCGGCGCGAGGTCGTGAGCCCCTGGAACCACTGCGCCAGCAGCTTGCGCAGGCCGTTCATCGTGCCCCGCCCTTGCGCAGGGTCTCGGCCAGCACGAACTCGGCGATCGCGTTCCAGCTCTTCGACTGCGCGCTGGCGACCGCACCGCGCGAGAGTCGCTCGTAGCGCGCGCGCTCGCGCATCAGCGTGCGGATCGCGGCCAGGAGCTCCTCCAGGTCACCGGCCCGATAGAAGAGCGCGTCGACCTCGTGCGTGGCCGCGTTCTCGAGGTCACCGAGGCGCGGCAGCACCGGCACCGCTCCGCAGGCCATGGCCTCGGCCAGCTTGAGCGGCGAGAAGTAGCAGGGCGCGTCGGGATCGTAGGTCAGCGGCAGGACGTCGAAGCTCGCCACGTAGGGCCCGATCTCGTGGTGCTCGACCCACGGGATGCGCGTCACGCGCTCGGCCGGCACGCGGCCCGCGAGCTCGGCATCGAACTCGCCCTCGCCGATCAGCACCAGATGGATCGGCGCGCCCTCGGCCAGCAGGCGCTCGGCCGCGCGCGCGAACAGGCCGAAACCGTGCCAGGGCCGCAGGCGTCCGTGGAATCCGAGCGCGAAGCGGCCGCCCGGCACGAGGCGCGCGCGCACCGGATCACCGGGCGAACGCGGCCTGAAGCGCGCGGTGTCCACGCCGTTCGCGCGCACGTGCGTGCACTCCGGGCGCGCGCCGCGCGCGAGGGCGTACTTCGCGACCTCGCTCGACACGGCGATGACGAGCGCGGCGTCGGCGAAGAGCTCGCGGTCGCGCACGCCCCACTCGGCGGCCTCGGCCGCGCCGCGGTAGCGCGTCTCCTCCTCGGCCAGCGGCGCGTTCACCTCGACCACGAGCGGGATGCCGCGCGCGCGGCAGTAGCGCGCACCGCGGGCCTTGCCGAGCGCATAGCGCTCGTACACGAGGTCGATGGCACCCAGGGCCGCCAGGCGCTCCTCGACCTTGGCCTCGTCGGCCTCGTCGAGCGCGACCACGGCGGCGCCCTGCACGGTGAAAGCCTCGCGCATGGCCGCGAGGTGCACCGCCGCACCCTTCTTCCGTCCCGGCGCGATGCCGGCGTCCTGGTTCAGGCAGACGATGCGCACTTCTTGGGAGCTCCCAGGGCTTCCTCGAACCATCCGGACAGGATGCGCGAGGTCTTCTCGGCGTCGAACAGGTCCTCGGCGCGCTTGCGCCCCTCGCTGGCGATGCGCTGCTGGCGCGCGCGGTCCTTCAGCAGGGCCTCGATCGCGTTCGCGGTGGCCTGCACGTCGTTCTCGGGCACCAGCACGCCGCAGCGGCCCTGGTCGAGGATCTCGGGGATGCCCGTGACGGGCGTCGAGATCGACGGCAGGCCCATGGCGAGCGACTCGACCAGCACGGTCGGCAGCGCATCGCGGTTGCCGTCGTTCCCCACCAGGCAGGGCTGCACCATCATCGTTGCGCGCGACATGTAACGGCGCACCTCGGCTTGATCGCGCGGGCCGAGCATCTTGACGTGCTCGCCCACGCCGCGCTCGGCGATCAGGGCCTCGATGCGCGCCTTCTCCTCACCGTCACCGATGAAGTTCGCCTCGAGCTTGACGCCCTTCTTCAGGAGCAGCGTCAGGGCCTCCACCAGGATCAGCCAGCCCTTCTTCTCGACCAGGCGACCGACCCCGAGCACGTGCGCGCTGTCGCGCGTCGAACCGTCGGAGCGGAAGTTCGCGAGGTCGATCCCGTTGTAGAGCTTGCGTACCTTGACCATGGCCTCCTTCGAGAGGCGCTCGGCCATCCACTGGCGGTTTGCATCGCACACGGTCACGACGAAGGCCGAGTTCTTCACCAGCACGTCGAGGAAGCGGAAGTCGACCGTCTCGCGGTAGATGTCCTTGGCGTGCGCGGTGATCGAGTAGCTCGGGCCGCCGAGCTTCCTCATCAGCATGGCGACGACGGCCGAGTCGGTGGCGAAGTGCACGTGAACGTGCTCGATGCCGAGCTCCTTCGTGCGCTTCAGGACGTGCAGCGCCTCGACCAGCAGGCTCGGCGTGCGTGAGTGACCCCAAGTGCGCGCCTCGCGCACCACGGGCCCGAGCTTCGTCAGCAGGTCGTCCGCGCCGGGCCCGTCGCCGACCAGCATCTCCCACGGATCGATCTCGCTCTTCGGCGGCAGGTTCTCGACCGTGGCGCGGAGGCGCGCGAGCTCGGGGTGGCGCGGCTCGTTGTCCGGCGCGCGGCGCGAGAAGATGTGGAGCTCGCGCCCCAGGCGCTCCTGGGCGAGCAACTCGTTCAGGATGAACGTCTCCGAGAGACGCGGGAACTTCTTCAGCAGGTAGGCCAGCCGGGTGCTCATGAGTGCAGGGGGAGAATGGCCGGACGGGAGACGGGGACGAGCGGAGTCTCGAGCAGCTCGCGCGCGATGCCGCACAGGGCCTCGACGCCGTCGAGGCGCGGACGACGCGCGGCAGGCGGCGGGCCGGCGCGCAGGGCGCGCTCGACGGCCTGCACGAGCTCCAGCGGACGGGCGTCGATCAGGCTCTGCGCGAGACCGAGAGCGGCCAGGCGCTCAGCGCGGATGGCCTGCTCCATGCGCGGATGGGTGCGCGGCAGCAGCACGGCCGGCTTCCCGCTCTGCAGGATCTCGGCCACCGTGTTGTAGCCCGCCATCGCCACGACCGCATCGCACTCGGCCAGGAGGTGCGGCAGATCGGCGTGGAAGCGGCGCACCTGGACGTTGCCGAGGGCTTCGGCCCGGCGCCGCAGACGGCGCGCGTCGCGCTCGTCGAGCAGCGGCCCGCCGACCAGCACGCTGTCCCAGTCCGGACGCGCGGCCTCGAGGCCCGCGAGATACGTCTCGAGCTGCGTCGTGCCGTCCTCGCCGCCACCGATCGTCACCAGCACCTGGTGCCGCGTACGCGCGGCGGAGCGCACCACGACGGGCGCGGGCCGCACGACGTAGCCGGTGAACTCGACGCGCGGCGCGAGCTCGGGCGGAACGGGGTACTCGACGCGCGGATCGAAGACCTCGGGCGAGCCATAGACGCAGACCCGGTCGTAGCCCTCCGCGAGGGCCCAGCGGCAGCGCTCACCGCTCCACTCGAGGGCCACCGCCCCGGCCGAGTCGATCACGTCGCGCACGCCTAGGATCGTGCGCGCGCCGTCGCGCCGCGCCTCCTGCAGCAGCTCGAACGCTTCGCCCTCGAGTCCGATGACCTTGTGGTCCACCAGCACGAGCGTCGGCCGGAAGCTGCGGTAGACCTCGAGGATGAGGTTGCGGCGCAGCTTGAGCGTGTCCAGGAACGAGCCCGCCAGCGAGCGCGACACGTACTGGCCTTCGGCGTTCTTGCTGACCGAAGGGATCTTGACCAGGCCGACGCGCGGCGGCGGCGGGAACAGCGTCGCGCAGGGCGAGCCCGTGATCAGCAGGATCTCGGCCTCGGGGAAGGTCGAGCCGAGGCCCTGAGCCAGGGTCAGGCTGCGGCGCAGGTGGCCGAGCCCGAAGGAGTCGTGGCTGTAGAGCAGGATCCGCGCGGCGGGGCGGCGCGGGGCCTCGGACAGGGACTCGGGGTCGAAATCGTGACGCACGGTGGCGGCCCGAGCGCAAGCCCAGTGCCACGGGGTCGAGATCCGGTGAGCAAGTACCAAGGGGAGCCTTCCAGCCCCTGAGGTTCCCCGTTCCAGGCCCCGGCGTCCACCCTGAACTCGGCCCGGCAGGAACCCGGATTCTCTTTCCATCCACCGGATGGAAACCTGTCCAGAAGCCGGATGGCAATTAAAAAACCCTAGACCTGGGGCCCTCCCGGGCACGTCAGGGCGGATTTCCCGGGGCTGGCATCCCATTTGAATTGGGGCCGCCCGCCGGACGACGCAACTTCCGGCAAATGCCTATTTGAGGACTCCTAGACCCGCCGCTCCCCGGACCCCCCCAAGATGCCCCCCCTAGGACTCCAGCGACTCCTCACCGTTACCCCCCTACTCCTCCTCATCGGCAGCCTGGCGTCAGCCGACGCAATCACTGGCCGGGTTGTCGATGGAAACGGTGTGGGAGTCGCTGGCGTCGACATCGACCTGATCAGTCTTGGGAGCGGCGGGAACCCTCACGAGGCCAACGACGGCACCGACGCGAACGGCTACTTCACGACGACCTGCGACGCGGGCGTCTACGAGGTGCGCTTCTACGCTCCGCCGCCGCCCACGACGACGCTCTTGACCGGCATCGTCACCCCGGTGGTCGTCACCGGCACGAAGAACATGGGCACGATCGTGCTCCAGACCGGCGTCTCGGTCAGCGGAACGGCCAAGAACGCCGCCAACCTCCCGGTCGGAAACGTCAAGGTCAACGCCTACAACGCCACGACGGGTGTCCAGTACCACGTCAAGGCGAACCTCACGAACGCCTTTGGAAACTTCGCTCTTGCGCTGCCTGACAGTACCCCGCTGCGACTCGAGGTGCTGACCCACCTCGTACCCGTGCAGGTGCTCGTGCCGCGCGAGCTGACGCTCACGACCAGCGGCGCGATGAACCTGGGCGACCTCGCCCTGCAGACCGGCTTCCACGTGACCGGCACGGTCCGCACCGAGCTCGGAACCGCCATCAGCGGGGCCGACGTCGATGTGACCGACCTCGCGACCGGCGCGACGCTCTTCACCCCCAGCGACAACACGAACAGCCTCGGGATCTTCGACGTGGTCGTGCCCGCCGGCACCTACGACCTCGACGTGACGCGCCCGGCTTCGCTGGTGCTCGTGTCCGCCGACGTGAACAGCCTGAGCGTGAGCGCCGCCACGAACGTGGGCATCCTGACGATGCGCAACGGCGTGTTCCTGTCGGGCACCGTGCGCGACCACCGCGGCCTGCCGGTGCTGGCCGCCGACGTGAACGTCTACGAGGTCTCGACCGGGCTCTCGCTGGCCCTCGGCAGCGACAACACCAACGCCGCCGGCTTCTACGCGGTGGTCGTGCCGACGACCCTGATCGACGTGGTCTTCTCGCCCCCCGGCGCGCACAACGTGCTGAACAAGGACCGCCACGACAACGTGAGCGTCACGGCCAGCATGACCCTGGACGGTGCTCTGCCGCGCCGCGGCCCGACCTCCTACTTCCCGGCCACCTCCACGCCGCCGGCCCCGAAGCCCGTCTTCCTGCCCTTCTCCGCCGGCACGCAGGGCTCGAACGGCGTGCCCCACGTGAGCGGCGCACGCGCCACCGACGGCACCCTGACGCTGTACGTCTTCGGCGGCCGCCCCCTGGCACAGGCCGAGCTCCTGCTGGGCCGCTCCGAGCGCCTCTTCCCCGCGCTCGGAACGCACCTAGTCCGCCCCGAACTGCGCCTCGCCCTGCGTCTCGACGCGAACGGCGAAGCGCGCTTCCAGCTCCCGGCTCCGCATGCGACGCTCTCCGGCCTCCGGGCCTTCGCGCAGCTCGCGGTGCACGACCCGGAGGCCGAGCTCGGCCTCGCCCTGAGCCACGTGCTCGCGCTGGAACTGCCCTGATCGTTCGCCAACGCCACAACCACCCGCCACCGGAATGGCTCCGACCTCTGCCCGGTTCCTCTCGCCCGTCCTTCTTCTCGCTGCAGGTTGTGCCGGTGGAGGCGGCGGTGGTGGCGGAGGCGGCCCGGTCGATCCTCCGACCGGCCCCACCGCCTTCACGCCCCAGGCCGCGGTCGACGCCGTGGCCCCCGGCACGGGCGAGGTGCGCATCGACTTCACGCCCGCGCCGACGAGCGACTTCGAGGTGGCGCTGTTCGTCTCCACGAACCGCAACAACCTGTTCTCGAGCCCGCCGCGCGTGCCGGCCGGCGGCGCGACCACGCTCACCGTGACGGGTCTGACCGACGGCGTCCTGCACTTCGTCGGCCTCGGCGTACGCCCGACCACGGGCGGCGCCTTCACGCAGAATGGTCCGACGCTCTCGGTCATGCCGGGCGCGCGCTTCTACGTGGACGCGGCGGCTTCCGCGGGCGGGGACGGCCTGACGCCCGCGACGGCCTTCAACACGATGTTCGAAGGCGTCCTGACCGGCTTCGCCGGGCTGCTCACCGACCCGACCACCCCGGTCAACCTCTGGGTCAAGGGCGGCACCTACTCGATCACGAGCACGCTTCCGCACGCGGCCGGCGTGCACATCTACGGCGGTTTCGGCGCGGCCTTCGACCTCGCCTCGCGCGACCTCGAGACCAACCCCACGATCCTGGAGGTCGCCACCGGCCAGCAGGGCATCCAGTACGGCGACGAGGCCAACACGGGCCTGCCGGCGATCGTCGACGGCGTGCGCTTCGACGGCAACGGCGTCGGCAGCATCGGCATCGACACGAACGGCACCGACCCGAGCGACGTCGAGCTACGCAGCGTGATCGTGACCGACATGGCCGACCGCGGCCTGCGCATCCGCAGCGCCCAGGACAACGAGTCGAAGCTCGTGATGGTGAACTGCCAGTCGAGCCGCAACGGCGCGGATGGCATGAACGGCAACGGCGCCTACGACTACTCGATCTTCAACTGTGTCTTCGCCTCGAACGTGCAGGAGGGCCTCGACCTGAACAACCTGACCTGCGAGACGGGCGGGGTCGCCACGCTGCGCATCACGAGCTCGCAGTTCTTCGGCAACGTGGCCGAGGGTCTGGACTGCACGATGGGCGCCTCGCTCTTCGCCGGCGGCGGCGACTTCGACGTGGAGCTGCGCGGCTGTGCCTTCGAGCGCAACGGCGCCTCGGGTTGCCTGATCGACGGCGACTTCGAGCTCGTCAACGGCTACTCGGGCAACGTCGTCGTGCGCGAGAGCCTGGCGCGCGGCAACGGCGCGGACGGCTTCAGCTTCGACCTCGACGGTCCGCTCGACCTCACCCAGCGCCTGAGCGCCTTCGCTTACCGCCTGCTGGCGAGCTCGAATGCCGGCCACGGCCTGCACGTCACCTCCGAGAGCCGCGATGGCTTCATGTCGGTCTCGACCTCGGCCTTCATCGGCAACGCCCTGTCGGGTGTGCAGTTCGAGGGGCAGCTGGCCAGCAACGGCAACTACGCCGCCTCGCTCTCGCACTGCTACCTGGCCAGCAACTTCACGGCCGGCTTCGTCAGCCGTGACCTCGCGGCCGCGACGAGCTCCTGCATCTTCGTCGACCAGCCGGCCTCGACCGACGCCAACACGCTGGTCATCTCGAGCCTGACCGGCGCCGACATCCCTGCGCTGCAGTTCACCAGCGCGCCCGAGGAATACGCCCGGGTCCTGAGCCGCTCGGGCGCGACCCTGACCCTGGCCGCGGCCCCGACCTTCCCGCTGGCCTCGAAGCTCGAGCTCGCCGACGACGGCACCGAGCGCACGGCCTCGTCCTTCGGAGCAAGCTCGGTCGTCCTGAGCGCCGCCCCGGACGATTTCGGCACCCCGGGCCTGCTCGGCGTGTTCGCCCCGACCGCCAGCGACGTGAACGAGGACTACACCCTGCTGGCCGGTTCGCCGGCCATCGGGGCCGGTCTCGCCGGCGCGGACGCCGGCCTGTTCGGCTCGAACGTCCCCGGCAAGCCCGGCGTGACCGACGAAGAGCCGATCGAGCTGTTCCATGTGGTCGAGACGACGCCGATCTCGACCGTCGTGGGCGCCAACGAGACGCTCCTGATCGAGTTCTCGCGGCCCCTCAGCGGGGCCAGCGCCAACGCCGGCACGGTGCGCGCGCGGCGCGGTGGAACGACCCTCAACGCGACCCTCGGCACGGCGGGTTCGGTGCTCTCCATCAACGCCCCGGGCGGTGGCTGGGGCGCCGGCGACTTCCGCGTCGAGCTGGATGGCCTGCTGGCCACCGACGGCACCGAGCTGAGCGGCTCGGTCGTGCTGCCCTTCCAGCGCTGACTCGAAGGCCAGGCCGAGCGGGGCCCGGGCCCGCCGATCGGACGGGGACGCCAGGTGCGTCCCCGTCTGCTTTCCAGGCCTTGGATCCAGCGTCTGGACACGCTCCCGAAGGTCTCTCGAGGCGGCAAAATCGTCCCGGAAGGGCCCTGGAAAGGGGAAGGCCCTTGGAGGGGTCAACTCCAAGGGCCTTCCGGGGTCACATTTTGGGGGCTCGGGCCCCCAGGGGTACTCGACCTACTGCAAGCGGCAGACCAATCCCGGGACAAGGTCCGTAGGCCCGACTTCCGCTGAACGCCCTCGGGCGGGCGGGAAAGAGGCGGAGCTCACGGGGGGCTCCGGACGAGGGTCTGCACGCGGACCCCGTCGGAGCGC
>Ga0172376_10005580_pt1 | contig 13985 bp, 10 predicted proteins | sample Lak35m_FD_121114 | JGI IMG/M metagenome (GOLD analysis project Ga0172376, IMG submission 121114) | Freshwater microbial communities from Kabuno Bay, South-Kivu, Congo - kab_092012_35m | ecosystem: Environmental > Aquatic > Freshwater > Lake | place: Democratic Republic of the Congo: South-Kivu...
CCGACGAGGTCGGCCGTTTCCTCTTCGCCGCCCACAGGGTGCTGGCGCCCGGCGGGCCGTTGGTGCTGCTGATGGCCGATTCGGCCGTTGGCGACATCGTGCTGCGCGCCGGCGAGGTGGTGGAGCATGTCGCCAGGGATGTCGGCTTCGAACCGGTGGCCAGGGCATCGCAAGACCGGCCGCATTTCCATGGGCCGACCATGAACGCCTTCAGGGACAGGCCCCGTGCCGAGCACGCGATCCTTCTTCGCAGGGCATGAAGCCCTAGCGCGGTCCGCCAAGGGCATCGACGAACAGGCGGGCCCGCCTCCTGGCCGCGAACGGGCTTTCGCCGGCTCCATGTCCCAATCCCGGCAGCAGCAGGAAGTCGAAATCCCGCCCGGCCTTCACCAGGGCGTCGACAACACGCAAGGTGCATGCCGGATCCACATTGGTATCGACCTCGCCCACGGTGAGCAGCAGCTTTCCCCGCAGCTTGTGCGCGTCGGTCTGCGCCGCCTGGGCCTCGTAGTGCGGCCCCACGGGCCAGCCCATCCAGAGTTCGTTCCACCAGACCTTGTCGATCCGGTTGTCGTGGCAGCCGCAGTCCGCCGCCGCGGCCTTGTAGAAGTCGCCATGCGACAAAAGGGCCCGCAGCGCGCTTTGCCCGCCCGCGGAGCCGCCGAAGATCCCCACCCGTTCGAGGTCCATCCACGGACGGCTTTTGGCCGCCTCCCTCATCCAGATGATGCGATCCGGAAAGCCGGAGTCGGCCAGGTTCTTGTGGCAGACATCGTGGAACGCCTTCGACCGCCAGTTGGTTCCCATCCCGTCGATCTTCACGACGATGAATCCCAACTCCGTGAACGCGTGCGGACGATGGGTTGGACGGAATCCCTTGGGCACGAAAGCCCCCTGGGGCCCCGCGTAGATCTCCTCCAACACCGGGTAGCGCCTGGTCGGATCAAACCCCGACGGCTTGAAGATCACTCCCCAGATGTCGATTTTGCCGTCGCGGGCCTTGGCCGTGAACCTTTCGGGGCGCCTCCATCCCGCGTGTTCCAAGGCCTCGAGGGACCCCCGGGCCAATTCGAGGATTTTCCTGCCCGTTGCGGCGTCCCTCAGTTCGGAGACCGGCGCGTGGTCCACGCGCGACCATGTCGCCACAAGGTGCCGGCCATCGGGTGACAGGTTCCATGTGTGGGTGCCGTCGCCGTCGGTGAGCGGGGTCACTTCGCCTTCAAGGCTCACCCGGGCCAGGTGCTCGTGATAGGGATCCTGCCCGGGATGGATTCCCATCACCCTCACCAGGATCTTGCCGGTGGATTCATCCACCGCCTCCACGGATCGCGCCACCCAGTTGCCGGGAGTGAGGCACCGGATGGGCTTTCCGGTCTTGAGGTCGTGGAGGAACAGGTGGTTCCATCCATCCCGTTCCGACATCCACACGAATGCTCCCTTGGCCTCCATCACGGTGAGGTGGAACTTGTGGGCGTAATCGATGAAGGTGGGGCTTTTGTCGTCAATGAGGATCGTTGATTTTCCCGTGGCCGCATCAATGGCCACATACCGCAGAACCTGATGCCCCCGCCGGTTGTGAACGAACCGGAATGTCGAGCCGTCGGCCGACCACGAGGCATGGTCGTTGGCCCAGGGGCTGTCCCAGGTGGAATGATCGAGCGTGATTTCCTTGCCGGCGCCAAGGTCGAACAGGCGCGGGAACGACTGGTCCAGGGCGTCTCCCGGCTTGGCGTATGGGATGGTTCTCACCGCTTGCTGGAGCTGGTTGCCGGGTGATGATTCAACCAAGGTGATCGACCGGTTTTGCCCTCGTCGAGTTCTCATGGCCACCGCATGCCTTCCGCCTGGCGCCACGAACACCTGTCCCCGGTAGCCGTCCTCCGGAGTGCCATCGGTGGTGAGGGCCGCGGTGGCTCCATCGTTCTTGCGCATGTGCAGGTTGTTGTCGCGGGTGAACACGGCTGGAAACTTGCCCACCGGCGGGGCGACGGCGAACCGTGGTTCCGGGACGGATCCGTTGATCTCGGCGCGGCCCGGCGATTCGGTGCCGCGGAAAAACACCGCGGGCTTCCCATCCGCCTTCACCATCCACACATGTCCGGAAAAGGTGTGTTGTTCACGGGTCGCTCCCGGGGCGATCGAGCCGTAAGCAACCTCGGATCCTTCCGTGTTGATCCAGAACAGTTGCACGGTTTTGTCGATGGCATTGTGAAAAGAGATGGAACTTTCCATCCCTCCCGGCTTGCTGCGTTCCCGTCGAGGCAGGGGAACAAGGCCCGTGGCCTTGCCCGGGGCGGCCGGCTTCCAAACACCTCCCACTTTTTCCCAGGATCGGTTGCCAAGGCGAACCTTGGCGAGGCCGCCCGCGGCATCGAACTCGAGGTTGTCGATTTCCAGCTTGGTGGCTTCCAATGGCCTTCCTGATGCCTTGCCCAGTTCCGTGGCCAGCGCCGCGTGGTTGAAGGCGGGTGCCTGCCTCGCCCCGGCGGGATCGGCCAGCATGAACTCCCATGTTCCCCCCGACCGCGATGCCCGGTACCAGAATCTGCCCCCTTCCAACCAGCGGGGGGAAACGGTCCCCTTGGGAGCCAAGGCTTCCCAGCGGGCGGGCGCTTCCCGCATCCTTCGGTACAGCGCCTCGAAATCATCCGCGCTCGGCGCCAGCAGGATGAGTGCGATCAGGGACATGGCTTGGGAACTCCGGGTGAATGGACCATGGGTTATGATATTTCCCGGCGCCGCGAAAGACCGGGGCCTGCAAGCGGAAACACCCAATATGGTTCCGATCACAGTCACCGGCGAGCCACTCTGGCAACGCATGGGGGCTTCCGTGGAAAATGTCCAAAGGCGACTTCGTCGGGCGGTCGGTGTTTTGAAGAGTGCCGGTGTGCCCTATGCGGTGGTTGGCGGGAATGCTGTTCAAGGCGGATGATCCCGAGGCCAATCCGGAGGTTATGCCGGTCGAGGAAGTGGATGGGTTTCACACCTTGCCCCTGGAAAGGCTGGTGAGGATGAAGCTCAACTCATTCAGGCTCGAGGATCGTGTTCAGGTGCTTGACATGATTGGCGTGGGACTTGTCGACGCCTCAAGGCCCGGCCGATTTCCCGGGGTTCTCGCCGACAGGCTGAGGTCCTTGCTGGACAACCCCGGCCAGTGAGTCACTTCAGAGGCAATCGCGCGATCTTCCACAGGGTTTCCGGGGCCATGCGGCCGTCTTCGGCCAGGGCGACTCCCTTGCCTTGGGCGTCGATCCCAAGGTAGCGGCCGGTGCGGTCATGCCTGAGGCGCACCGTGCCCATGTCGGCGGGCACGACCTTCCACGATTGGTGGCCAGCCGTCTTCAGCGGTCCCTTGAGGAGCACATCGGTGCCCGCGCCCGCCTGCACCACCTGCGGCGTGAGGTACTTGCCCGTCTTGCGGTTCATCAGGCGCACGAAGCCGTCGCCCGACTGGATGACCAGCCATTGAGCGGCGGGATCATCGGGCTTGTCGGTGAAGCCGACATCCGGCGTCGCGGCGGTGCCCCCCAGGGCGGCGGCGAAGCGGGCGGTTTTCATCGCCTGCAGGGAGTGAAGCGCCTTGGCTTCCTCCACTCCCGGCAATTCCATCGGCTTGGCGGGGGCGAATATCCTCTTCCTGTCCATCTCGGCCTTGTCGGCCAAGTCGTCGCGGTCGAGCCTTGTGAACTCGCGCAAGGCCCTGTCGAATTCGATCACCAGTTGCCTGTCGGCCCGGTCGGCGGCCCACTGGTAGGAGAGCGTGGAAACGCATTTCGGCAGCTTGCGATGCGCTTGCCAGGCCTCTTGTTCGGCGAGGATCTTCTTCACGCCCTCGCGGTCGCCCTGCTTGCGCACCAGTTCCAGCTTGTTGTCGATGGCCTCGTCGAGTTCCTTGCGCGCCTTGCCAAGCGCCAAACCATGCGCCTCGACCGCCTTGTCGAGGCGCGCGCGGGCCTCATCCACGGGATCCAGGGCCAACCCGGCCAGCGCGCAGCAGGCCAGCATCAGCGCGCACATGGAAACGCCTCCCCGCCCAATGGGGCGGACTCGCCCCGCGCTCAGGCCTTCGACTTCTCCCAGCCTTCGCGCAGGAACTTGCCACCCTTCACATACACATCATCGGCATTCTCGTAGAGGTCGCGCCAGACCTTGGTGGCCGCGGCCAGGTCGGGCAGCGCCCGCCCGAACGCCTCGATGGTCATCCAGCCCTGGTAATTGATCTTCCGGAGGGCCTTGAAGGTCTCCTCCCAGCGCACCTGGCCGGTGCCCGGCACGCCACGGTCGTTCTCGCTCAGGTGCACATGGATGAAGCGGGGGGCCAACGCGGCGATCGCCTCCGCCTGCCCCTTCTCCTCGATGTGCGCGTGGAAGGTGTCGTACATGCAGCGGAACCAGGGGTGATCCACGGCGTCCACCAACTCGGCCATCTGCCTCGCCGTGGTCACGAAGTAGCACTCGAACCGGTTGAGATACTCGATGGCCATCTTCACCCCCACCTGCTGGGCATGAACGGCCGCGGCGCGCAGCACCTCCACGGCGCGCTTCTTCTCGTCAACGGTGGGAGGATTACCGGTGAAATGGCCCAGAGCCGAGTGATACGGCCCGGCAAGGCAGTCGCCCTTCAGCGCCGCGGTCATGTCGAGAGCCCACTTGATGCGGTCGAGGCCGGCATGGCGAACCTTGGCGTCGTCGGAAACGGGGTTGGCATCGGTGGAAAGGCAGGTCACCGTGGTGCAGCCCAAGCCCTGGTTGGCCAGTTCCTGGCCCACCCGCGTGTAGTGCGCCCCGTCCCCCTCGAACAGCGGCAGTTCCACGCCGTCGAACCCGGCCTTCTTGATCTTCTCGAAGATCGGGTAGTGGGCTTCGGTCACATGGGAGGCCCACAGGAGCATGTTCATGCCGAGCTTCATGGGAGGGAACCTTTCGGTGGTCTTTCCAGGAGTTTGAAAAAGCGTTCGTCGCAAGATGATATCTTCCTAAGCTTGTGGCCCCGTGGCAAGCAGATTGGAGCCGAAGGTGGAACTCGCGCAGGCCCGGTCGATCCTGACGCCGGCCACCGGTTTCATCCGGCGGGGCGGATTCGACTGGACCTGCAACCCGTACACCGGCTGCACCTTCGGCTGCCGGTACTGCTACGCCATGTTCATGCCGCAAAACCGTAGGCCCCGGGAAGACTGGGGTCGCTGGTTCCAGGCCAAGGCCAACGCGGTGGAACTGGCGCGGCGGCAGGCGCCCCGCGCCGCCGGGCAAGCCGTTTACATGTCGAGCGTGACCGATCCCTACCAACCCGTTGAGCGTGTCCTGAAGCTCACAAGGGGAATCCTCGAGGCCTTGGCCGCCTGTCAGCCCAAGTTGGTGATCCAGACCCGGGGCCCGCTGGTGACAAGGGACATCGACATTCTTTCCATGTTCGAGGCCGTTCGGGTGAACCTGTCGATTCCCACGGATGATGAGGAGATCAGGCAGGCGTTCGAGCCCAAGGCGCCGCCGCTGGATTCGCGCTGGCGCGCCGCCCAAGCCCTCAAGGAGTCGGGAATTCCGGTGGGATTGTGCCTCACTCCGCTGCTGCCGGTGGCCAACCATGCCGCCTTCGCCGATCGCGTGGCTGGTTTTGGCGCCGATGTGGTTGTGGTTCAGGAGTTCCATCACGCCCCCCGGGGTTGGGGTGCCGATACAACGGATGAAGCCGTTGGATTGGCCCGCCGGTTCGATCCGTCCGGAAACGGCTTCCTTCTCATGCTTCGTTCATTGAAGGAGCGGGGTGTCGATTATCATGAGGGCGAGTCCGGGTTCTTTCCTCCGTCCGGGTTGGGCCAACGGGCTTCCGGCGGTTAAAATCATGGGTATTCTCCCGCCTGAAGCTGTTTTGGAACTCCATCATGCCGCTGATTAGCCTCACGCTTCTCGCGATCGCCGGCAACAATCCGGGCGGGGAAGCGTTTTTTGAAAGCAGGATCCGCCCGGTGCTGGTCGAGCATTGCCAAAAATGCCACGGGCCGGCCAAGCAGCAGGCCAGCCTGAGGCTCGATAGCTCCGCAGCCCTAGCCAAGGGGGGGGACACCGGCCCCGTGGTGGTTCCCGGCAACCCCGACGCCAGCCTCTTGATCAAGGTGATCCGGTACACGGGCGAGTCGAAGATGCCGCCCAAGGGCAAGCTGCCAGCCACGGCGATTGCCGACCTCGAGCAATGGGTGCGCGACGGGGCCAAGTGGCCGGCCGGCGAAAAAGCCGTGTCCTTAGGCGGGCCGCCCGATGCGCTTGAAGCCCGCAAGACCCACTGGGCATTCCGTCCGGTGGCCGACCCGGTGGTGCCTGTGGTGAGGAATACCGGCTGGGTTCGTGATCCGATCGACGCCTTCGTTCTGGCCAGAATCGAGGCTGCCGGGCTGCGGCCGGCCCCCGAGGCCAATAGGGGCACCTATATCCGCCGGGTCACCTACGACCTGACGGGCCTGCCGCCCACGCCCGGGGAGATCGACGCCTTCCTTTCGGACAAGGCACCCGGCGCCCATGAACGGCTGGTGGACAGGCTCTTGGCCAGCCCAAGGTTTGGCGAGCGTTGGGCCCGCCACTGGATGGATATTTCCCGCTACGCCGACACCAAGGGCTATGTCTTCCAGGAGGATCGCCGCTATCCGTTCGCGTGGACCTACCGCGACTGGCTGGTCAACTCCATCAACGCCGACATGCCCTACGACCGATTCGTGGCGCTTCAGGTTGCCGCGGATGTCTGGCCCGACAAGGAAAAGAAGGATCTCGCGGCGCTCGGGTTCCTCACCCTGGGCAGGCGGTTCCTCAACAATGTCCACGACATCATCGATGACAGGCTCGATGTCACCTTCCGTGGACTGATGGGCATCACCATCGGCTGCGCCCGCTGCCACGACCACAAGTTCGATCCGGTTCCCATCGGCGACTATTACTCGCTGCATGGCGTCTTTTTGGGAAGCACCGAGCCGAAGGATCTTCCGGCCCTTTCCGACGCGCCGGGCTCCGAATCCTACCAAAAAGCCCTGGCCGGTCAGAAAAAAGAGTTGGACGACCTGTTGAGAAAGTATGGCGCGGAAATACCGGCGAAGCTGCGTTCCCAGGCGGGCGCCTACATGCTTTCGGTTCGTGACGCCGGCCTGCCTCCCTCGGAGAGGGTGTTGCCTCCCGCCCAGGATGCCGCCCTGAGGCGCCCGGTGCTCGACCGTTGGAGGCGCCACCTGGAGCAACGCGACAAGGAGAACGACAAGGTGTTCGCGGCGTGGCGCGCGCTTTCGCCCTTGAAGGCCTCGGAGTGGAAGGCGAAGGGGTCGGGCTTGGTGGCGGAACTCGGCAAGCGCGCCGCCGAGCAGAAGTGGCCGGGCGCCCTGGCCGCCCTGGTGAAAGACCTTCCTGAAAACCATGGGGCCCTGGCAACCCGGTACCAGACCCTGTTCGACAAGGCGATGCAGGCGCCGGATGACCCCGCTTTGGCCCAGGTTCGCGCCTCGGTTGTGGGCAAGGACGCGCCGTGCGATGTGCCCCCGGGGGAAATCGAGCGGTATCTCGACAGGGCGGAAAGGAACCGCGTTCAGGAGGCGCGCAAGAAATTGGACGCGTTCGTGGCCAGGAACGCCGGGGAGATGCCCCGGGCGATGGCCCTCGCGGAAACCGGGCCCCAGCAAGCCCGCGTGCTTCTGAGGGGCAATCCGGGCAACCCCGGGCTGACGGTGCCGCGCCAGTTTCTCCTCGTGGCCGCCGGTGCCGAGCGCAAGGCCTTTTCCAAGGGCACCGGGCGGCTGGAACTGGCCGAGGCGATCGTCTCGAAAACCAACCCGCTCACGCCGCGCGTGGTGGTCAACCGGCTCTGGATGCTTCATTTCGGACAGGGTTTGTCCCGCACGCCGGGCGATTTCGGCCTCCGAGGCGAGGCGCCCACCCATCCCGAACTGCTCGACCACCTGGCCACCCGCCTCATGCGCGACCATTGGTCGATGAAGAAACTCCACCGGGCCATGGTGCTATCGGCCACCTACCGGCAGGTCGCGGGCCATCCGGTCGCGGAAGAACAAGATCCGGATAACCGCCTCTGGGCCCGCGCCAACCGCCGCAAGCTTGAGTTCGAGGCGCTGAGGGACGGAATGCTGGCGGTTTCCGGCAAGCTCGACCCGGCCATGGGAGGGCCGTCGGTCGAGATCCTCACGGCACCCTACTCCGGCAGGCGCGGCGTCTACGGATTCATCGACCGGCAGAACCTTCCCGGCACCTTCCGCGCCTTCGACTTGGCCAGCCCCGACCTGGCCACGCCCACCCGCCACGCCACCACGGTGCCCCAGCAGGCCCTTTACCTGCTCAATAACCCGTTCGCCCTTGAGATGGGCAGGGCATTGGCGGCGCGGCCTGAACTGGAGGGCTTGTCGCCCGCCGCCCGCGTGGTCCGCCTCTACCGTTTGGCGCTGGGACGCGAACCCGACGATGCCGAACGCGACGATGCCGTGGCCCATGCCTCCTCAAGGCCCGGTGGCCTCGCCGAGGTGGCCCACGCCTTGTTGTGCTGCAATGAATTCCAGTTCATCGATTGAGACGAGGTGGCATCATGCTTGACAGGCGATCGATGCTGTGGCGCGGCGGAATGGGCTTGGGGGGCATCGGCCTCGTGGCCATGCTGGACGCTGAGGCGCGCGCCAACGCCCCCTCGCGCGAGATCGCCCCGTTGGCTCCCCGGTTTCCCCACCACAAGCCCAAGGCCACCCGGGTCATCCACCTCTTCATGAACGGGGGGCCGTCGCATGTCGACACCTTCGACCCCAAGCCGCTGCTGAACAAGCACCACGGGCAGGTCCTGCCGAGGCCCAACCTGCCCACCGAACGCAAGACGGGCGCCGCCTTTGGCTCGCCGTTCAAGTTCGCCAAGCATGGGCAAGCGGGCATCGAGATCAGCGAACTGTTTCCCCATGTCGCCAGCATGGCCGACCGGTTGTGCGTGGTTCGTTCCATGCATGCCGATGTGCCCAACCATGAACCTTCGCTTTTGCTTCTCAACTGCGGTGATTCGCGGCAGGTGAGGCCCAGCATGGGCTCCTGGGTCACCTACGGGCTGGGCAGCGAGAACCAGAACATGCCCGGCTTCATTTCGATGTGCCCCGGCGGATACCCGATCCAGGAAACGCAAAACTGGCAATCGGCCTTTTTGCCCGGCGTGTACCAGGGCACCTACATCGACACCCGCAACACCAGCCTTGAAAAGCTCGTGGAAAACATCAGGCCGGGAAGGCCAGCCGGCGAGCAGCGGGGCCAGCTCGACCTTTTGGCCCGCATGAACCGGAGGCATCAAGCCGGCCGCGAGCGCGACAGCCGGCTAGAGGCCCGCATCCAGTCGTTCGAGCTGGCCTGGCGCATGCAGTCGGATGCCGAGGATGCCTTCGACATCAACCGCGAACCGCAGTCCATCCGCGACATGTACGGCCCCGGGGTGCAGGGGCGGCAGATGCTCATCGCCCGCCGATTGGTGGAACGCGGCGTGCGCTTCGTGCAGGTATGGCACGGTGCCGGCCAGCCATGGGACAACCATGACGACATCGAGGTGAACCACCGCCGCCTGGCCAAGGAGTGCGACCAGGCTATCGGCGCCCTGCTGGCCGACCTCGAACAGCGGGGGATGCTCGATGAAACACTCGTGATCTGGGGCGGGGAGTTCGGCCGCACCCCCACCGTGGAACTGCCCACGGCCGGGGCCAACGCCGGGAAGATCAACGGCCGCGACCACAATCACCACGGCTATTCCGTGTGGTTGGCCGGCGGCGGGGCCCGCGGCGGCCATGTCCACGGCGCCACCGACGAGTTCGGGTTCCAGGCCGTGCATGACAAGGTGCATGTCCACGACCTGCAGGCCACCATCCTGCACCTGCTGGGCTTCGACCACGAGAAGCTCACCTACCGCCATGCCGGGCGGGATTTCCGCCTCACCGATGTGCACGGGCGGGTGGTGAAGGAATTGCTGGCCTGATTCAGGGCTGGTTTCACCGGCTCGCTGCCCGAACAATAAGGGAGTGATCCCTTCGCTCCCCATGGGGGTTCGAGCCATGGCCGATTCCGCCACGCCACCTGTTTCCGTTGGTCGTTATCTCATCCACCGGTTGCGCCAACTGGGCCTGGGGCATGTCTTTGGGATTCCCGGCGACTATGTGTTGGGTTTCATGCGGCAACTCGAGGAAAGCCCCCTCCAACTGGTGGGCACCACCAATGAGCTTTGCGCCGGCTACGCCGCCGACGCCTACGCCCGTGTCACCGGCCTGGGCGCCCTGTGCGTGACCTACGCGGTGGGGGGCCTTAGCGCCGCCAATGCCGTGGCCTGCGCCTACGCCGAGAAATCGCCCTTGGTGGTGATCAGCGGGGCCCCCGGAGTGCGCGAGCGCCGCAAGAGGTCGCAGGTTCACCACATGGTGGGGGCGCACGACGCCCAGCGCCGCGCCTTCGAGCCGATCACCGCGGCCTCGGTCACCATTGAGGATCCGCTTACGGCGTTCAGGGAAATCGACCGGGCGCTGGCCATCTGCCTGGCCCGCAAGCAGCCGGTGTACATCGAGTTGCCGCGCGACCGTGTCGACATGGAGGGGCAAGCCGGGCATGTGCCGGAATCAGGCTCCCCGGCCAGCGACCCCGACGAATTGGCCGAGGCGGTGGGTGAAACCGCCTCCATGCTGGCCGCGGCGCGCGCGCCGATCATCATCGCCGGCATCGAGGTTCACCGGTTCGGGCTCACAGGCGCCTTGATGTCGTTCGCCGAAAGGCACGGCATCCCGGTCTGTTCCACGCTCCTGGGCAAGTCGGTGGTGAGCGAGAAGCACCCGCTCTACGCCGGAACCTATGTGGGCGCCCTCAGCCGCGCCGAGCTCGTGGAGTTCGTCGAAAGCTCCGACTGCGTGCTTTCGCTTGGCGCTCCCATCACCGACACCGACACGGGCATCTTCACCACGAGGCTTTCCCCCGAACGGACGGTTCATGCCACAAGCCAGACCGTTCGCATCCGCCATCATGCCTTCGAGGAGGTGCGGCTGGATGATTTTCTCGCCGGCCTCGCCGCGCAATCGGTGCCCGTGTTCCACCGTCCGTTGCCCCCGAAGGACAATCCCCTGGAACAACCCTGGATGCCCCGTGCCGGCGCCCCCCTCACCACGGGCCGGTTATTCCACAAGGTGAACTCGGTTCTTTCCAAGGGGCTTTCGGTTGTCGCCGACCCGGGCGATGCGATGTTCGGGTCGATCGACCTGTCGGTTCACGAGGGGGCTGATTTCCTGGCCACGGCGTTTTATGCCACGCTGGGCTGGGCGGTGCCCGCGGCCATCGGCGCGCAGGTGGCCCGCGGTAAGGTCCGTCCGCTCGTGCTCGTGGGCGACGGCGCCTTTCAAATGACCGGCACCGAGCTTTCCACGGCGGTGCGCCTGGGCCTCGATCCCATCGTGGTGGTGCTGAACAACCGGGGATACCTCACCGAGCGGTTCATCCTCGAGGGCAAGTTCAACGACATCCACAACTGGAACTACCACCAGATGCCGGCGCTGTTGGGCGGCGGGCTCGGGGTGTTGGCCGGCACGGAAGACGAGTTTTGCAAGGCCCTCGACCATGCGATCGCCACGCCGGGGCAGTTTCACCTGATCGAGGCGAGGCTTGGAAAAATGGACGCCAGCCCGGCCCTCAGGCGCCTGGGCGAACGCCTCGCCGCCGAGGCCAAGGGGTGACCGCGCCAGGCCGGATTTTCCGCGAAGCCGCCCGGATTGAACCCACTGGTGTGTTCTAAGGGCGTTCATCCGGCCGATAATGATCTGTCATTCTCATTCCCCGGTACCCGGTGCTTTGGATGGACATTCCCTTTCCAATCTTGCGCGCCCATCCCGTGTTCCATACCCGTAGTCTGGATGAGTCGAGGTCCGTCACTTCCCGCATGTGGGAACGGCACCAGGTTTCCATGCCGCGCTCCGGCTCTTTTGAAACCACCATCCACGGTTTCAGCGGCGGAGGCATGGGCATTTCCCATGGCGATTGCAAGACAGCATTGCACATGGAGTGTGGGCCTGTCGGCGACACCTACTACCTGTATATTCCGCTGGCCGGTGAGGTGGCCCATGCGGTGAATGGCCGCGAGGCGGTCTGCCGGGCGAAAACCGCGGTGATTCACGCGCCCGGGCAGGTGGTGCGCATGGAGGCCACTCCCGTACGAATGATGATTATCACTTTGGATCGGAAGCTCCTGGCCGGTTGCCTGGCCTCGGGGGGACTTCCAACTTATGCCATGGAAGAATGGGGATTATCGATCGAATTGAGCTCTTCCAACGGACAGAAATTGGCCGATGCCTGCCTGCAGGCGGCCCGCGATCTCGACAGTGTCGATTTGCCAACCGCACTTGAGGGGCCGTTCGCGCACTTGCGGGCGCAGGTGTGCGGGCACTTTGTGGCCACGCTGGGCGACATGGCCCCCGAGTGGAAGCCGACACGGGATGTCTGGCTGGGCGTTTGCAGTCTCGATGATCTTGTGGCTTGGCTCCGGGCCAATGCGGCCCGCCCGGTGGGCCTGGCTGATCTGGTCGCCCGGAGCGGTGTTTCCGCCCGGTCGGTGCAGAAGGCATTTCTGCGTCACTATGGATGCGGACCCAACCGGTTCATCACCAACTTGAGGCTCGACGAGGCGCAGCGACGCATCGTGTCCCGACCCCAACAATCCATCGTCAATCTGGCGCATGAGTTGGGGTTTGCCCATCCCGGAAGATTCGCGGCAGCCTACCTTCGCCGGTTTGGGGAATACCCCACCGAAACGCGCAAGCGGTGGAGCACCTGATACTGTTTGATAAATGTTGATTTTGTGATATGCATGTGAAATTGCTTGTTTGATGGTGATAATAAATTTGTGTTTGTATTGGTATTGTTTAAAGTGGTTCGCTTATCGTCCTTTCTTTTTGCTAATCTGATGCAACAATCAAATTGGGTATTTCAGCGAAACTATGCACCCGGGGAATTTCGATGCGTTCTTTTTCACGCCTGCTCCGTTGGACCGGTTCAAATGCCAAGGACAGCAAGGCGAAACGGTCTCTCATCCTCAACTGCGAACGCCTCGAGGCGCGCGATGTGCCCGCCGCCGTGCTCATGACCGATGGCGCGCTGGCCAGCATTCCCACCTGGGGTACCCAGCCACAAGGCGACCTCTCACTAGCCCTTGCCTCCTTCTATATCCCTACCGTGGTCATCTCCAAGGACATCCAGAACAACCCGATCGACTTCAACCAGGACGGATTCCCGGACATCATCGAGTCCGGGGAAGTCGTGGAAACGGTCGGTTATGGAACCAAAACATCATCCCTCGTCGCCTCGGATCGCTCCCCGTTTGGCAAGGTCGCGTTCGGTGGCCCGCACGGACTGACATTTTCCAAGACCGGCGATGTGGACTTGGATATCAATCGAAATTTTGTGGGCGGCTATTTTGCCGTGACAGACCTGAACAACGATGGTTTTCAGGATGTGCTTGTCGTGGGCAATCACAACAGCAGCGGCGCGGGCGCGATCAGCAGACGGTATATCTGGGATCCAGCGCAACTATCCTTCACCAGTGAGGTCGGAGCGGCATTCGGTGCCTGGCAAGTACGCTACGGTCAATTGGTATTGGGCGATGTCAATGGCGACCAGATTCCAGACCTGGTCACCCAAAATTACGATACCGTCAGCGTGACTTTGCCCGGTACAGCAGATTCTGTTTATCCGTTGATCGGGTTTCAGGTTTGGCTGGGCAAGGTGGATGCCAATGCCGGTCGTTGGATTGGTGATTTCGAAGCCAATCCGTACGCCACCGTGGCGCTGGCGGCGCCCAGCACCATCTGGGGCGCGCAAATAGCGAGTGACGGTAAGCTTTAGGGGCTCTAACACAACCGTGCTAAGCGGTTCCAGCAGATCATGATACATCCAATTGTCAGGAAAGCCTGATGGATGTCAGCGCGCTTCTCATAACGAACCCTGAGGCGCCGTTGCTGGAA
>Ga0172376_10005581_pt1 | contig 13985 bp, 14 predicted proteins | sample Lak35m_FD_121114 | JGI IMG/M metagenome (GOLD analysis project Ga0172376, IMG submission 121114) | Freshwater microbial communities from Kabuno Bay, South-Kivu, Congo - kab_092012_35m | ecosystem: Environmental > Aquatic > Freshwater > Lake | place: Democratic Republic of the Congo: South-Kivu...
CCGTAGCTATGAAGTTCGTTATCGCTCTGGCGAAACGGTCGATCTGGCCCGCGTTCTATACAGCGAACTTCAGTTCATTTACGAAGAAGGCGATCACCTTATCTGCATGGATCAGGAGACCTACGAGCAGATCATGATCCCAAAGGCATTGTTTGGAGACAACGTCCGTTTTCTGAAGGAAAGCATGATCGTAAAGGTGGGTTTTGAAAGCGACCAACCTGTGATTGCTGAAGCACCGACTTTCGTGGAGTTGGTTGTAACATATTCTGAACCAGGCCTAAAAGGCGACACTGCTACGAACACGCTGAAGCCGGCCAAGTTGGAAACGGGTGCTGAGATCAAAGTGCCGCTTTTCGTTAATGAAGGCGACAAGATCAAGATCGATACTCGCACGGGAGAGTATCTGGAGCGTGTAAAGGAATAACCGATTGGATTTCAAGGAACCGATCAAAGCTTCCGATCTGGCCACCAGATTTGGGGCTGTGTGTGTGGGCGCGAAAAACCTGCAGATAACCGGTATTAATGAAGTTCATAGAGTTACCGATGGCGATCTCACTTTTTGCGATCACCCTAAGTATTATGACAAGGCAGTTAATTCGGAAGCCACAGCGATTCTCATCGACAAGGTAACCGACTTTCCCAAGAACAAGGTTCTATTGGTGGTGAAGAACCCGTTTGAGGTTTTTACCCAACTTTCAGAGGAAGTTCGCGCCTTCAAGGCCCAAGACACCATGATCAGTCCGAATGCAAAGATCGGTGCTGGAACACGCATCATGCCCGGTACCTTTGTTGGGGAAGGTGTGGTCATCGGTAAGAACTGTCTCATTCATCCCAATGTGACCATTTATGATGGTTGTAAGATCGAAGACCGTGTCATTATCCATTCGGGTACGGTAATAGGTGCTGATGCTTTCTACTACAAAAGAAACAACGGCTACCGAAAGTTGAATTCGTGTGGTACGGTTCGAATTGAGAATGATGTGGAAATTGGTGCTTCTTGCACCATTGACCGCGGTGTGACGGCTGAAACCGTGATCGGTGCAGGTACCAAAATGGACAATATGGTTCAGATCGGTCATGATACCGTCATAGGCAAGAATTGCCTGTTTGCCGCACAGGTTGGCATAGCGGGTGTGGTAAACGTGGAAGATGATGTGATCCTTTGGGGACAGGTGGGCGTTCAAAAAGACCTTACAATAGGTAAAGGAGCCGTTGTGCTTGGTCAGTCTGGACTTGCAAAATCATTGGAAGGAGGCAAGACCTATTTCGGTAGCCCAGTACGCGAGGCGAAGGCCAAAATGCGCGAAATTGCCCTGATAAAACAGCTTCCAGAGATCATTGAACGACTCAAGAAGTAAGGGTTACACGTAGAATCAGACCATATTAATCCGTGTTGGTCATTTTGTTATTATCCTTGGTCTAATAGTTTGGAAGTCGGCATCAACCGTGCTTAACTTCAAACTGTTTTATGACACAACTTGACCAGCATCAGTAAGAATAAGAACGAGCAGATCATTCTTGAAACACTCAAGATCGCTAATTCTGCATTGAAGCTTAAGAATCTTAAGCTCAACTCGTTGCTGGAGATCACCAACGCCATCAATAACAATTTCTCTCGGGAACAGCTGCTAAAGATCTTCGAATTCGTTCTCAGAAACCAGTTGAACATCGGTCGATTGCTGTTTTACACGAAGGAGGAGGAATGGGAGCAGTCCATTTCGCATGGTCTATTGCCGAACGTTCCTCTGCCTGACCTTGAAACTGACGTTCTTACAATACGGGAGGTGAAAGAAGGTGCGCAAGGAACGCGATACTTCGTTCAGTTCGATGTCATCATTCCGATCATGCACAAGACGGAGCCGTTGGCCTATCTGTTGGCAGGAGACATCAACGAGGATCTGATCGAGAACACCAAGACCCGTCACATTCCGTTCATTCAAACGTTGGCAAACATCATTATGGTTTCCATCGAGAACAAGCGACTCTACAAGGAGAATCTGCGTAGGGCTGGAATGAAGCGTGAAATGGAGTTGGCTTCCGAAATGCAGAACATGCTTTTCCCGAGCAAGTTGCCGCAGAACAAGCACATTGAAATGGCCGCCTACCACAAACCGCATCAGGATGTTGGAGGCGATTACTATGATTACATTCAACTTAGCGACAACGAGGTTGCATTCTGCATGGCCGATGTTTCGGGTAAAGGAGTTTCCGCAGCGTTGCTGATGTCAAACTTTCAAGCCAATCTGCGTGCACTTTTCAAGCATGAGACCACACTTAGCGATCTGGTGCAAGAGCTGAACGCGAAGGTGATGAACAGTGCGATGGGAGAGAAGTTCATCACCATTTTCATCGCCAAGTACAACTTCATGACCCGCGTGCTTCAATACGTGAATGCGGGCCAGACCCCACCACTTTTGGTTAGTCGAGACACTACAAGTGCGTTGAATACGGGTTGTCCAGGGTTAGGAATGCTTGACGATCTACCTAACATCAGAGAAGGAATTGTGATCATGGAGCCCGGGGCAGTGATTACCTGTTATACCGATGGCGTAGTGGAGTTGGAGAATATGCGCGAACGCGAGTTCGGGGAAAACAAGTTGGAACTCATACTTCTTGACAGTCAGGATAAGCCTGTGAAGGATATCAATGAGACCATTGTGAAGCAACTACGTCAACACAAAGGACAAATGCCTTACGTGGACGACATCGCCTTACTTACTATCCGTTTCTTCTAAGAGCGGTGCTTGGTCTTTCGGAGTGTTCTGCTTCGAATGATAGACATCAATGGCAACAATGGCGGCAATGAAACCCCAAAAGGGGGCAGAAGCCTTGTCTGTATCCAGGAAGTTGTTCAAAAGCCCATGGATCAGATAAGTGAGCAATCCTAAGAACATGGATATCATGAACAAGCGGTGCTCCTTGTTGTCCAATCGAGAGTAGAGGCTCACACTGTAGTAGATGGCACATATCACAATAACCACGAACGATACCATTCCGAATATCCCAGACTCAGCCAGCGGTCCGATGTATTCGCTGTGAGCGTTGCCTTTGTCGCCTGCATTCGTACTGATGGTTGTTTTGTTCTCCGACAATTGGAACGGAGCGTATTCGAACATATAAGTACCTGGTCCCCAACCAACGAATGGCCGTTCTTTGAACATACGCCATGCGGAACTCCATCTATTCAATCGTTCCAAGTTTGACGCATCAGTGGAAATGTTCGAGATTGATTGAACGTGTTCGGTGAGCTCGGCACTCGAATCCTGACGGTTCTTTTCCAACTTCATCACAATCGTTTCCCACGAAAGCGCAAGGGCAGCCAAGAAAACCCCCGCCAACACCATCACGGTAGTGAATTTGATTTTCAACCTCATGATGATGTAGACACCCAAAACACCTACAAGGCTTACCCAAGCTGCACGCGTATATGAAAGAACCAATGCCACAGTGAATAACAGCAGAATGCCAAGGAAAACGATTTTCCAACTGCGGCTATAATCACTTCCGAACACGAGTGCCACCAATAGCGGATAGAACATGGCCAATACTGCCCCATACGAGGTGTGGTCATTGTAGAACGGGGACATGACCCAGTGTGCAGGCTGCTCTAGGAATCCATACATGCCATGGTGAATGATGGTATAGATGATGACCCCAATGAATGCAGTAAGATACATGGCCAGGAACCATTTGATGCGATTGAAATCGCGGAACATCTGGGTGGTGATGAAATAGAAAGTTACCAGATACCACATTCGCGAAATGAAGAACTTCAGCGATACGACCGGAAGTTCACTGGTCAAGGTTGTAATGCCCAGCCAAGTTAGATTGATGATGATCGCCAGCGTGATCGGATGATCGGCAATGCGCTTATCGAACTTTTGTTCTGCAATAAGTTTGAGAATGAAGATGAGCAATACACCGAACAGAAGCGGATCGGTGGGGAGCGAAAGCCCAACACCTAGGCCAATATCAGTGAGATTCACCGACAGTGGTGTCAGAAAAACGATGAGCAACACAAGTTTGTCGAGCGAGAAAAGGGCCAACAGAATGATTCCCACAGCCACCGGAAGCAATGGCGCAAAGTAAAACTCTTGTGCTATAAGCAGTGCATTTATCAACGCGAATGAACCACCGACCCAATAGATCAGGTTAGAACGGTTGAAATACTTCTGCAAAGCTTCAGCCACGGCCGAAAAGTTTAGTTGGCGCTGCGATTGTTCTCAATGACCCCCAATACCAAAAGGGAGAAGAGTAACGTTGCCAAAACAGATACAGCAACGATCAACCACCTGATCGGATATGCTTTCTTATCGGCTACCACGGGGTTTGTGATCACATTGCAGTAGGTCAGGTTCTTCTCCACATCACGTTGTGCAGCCTCCAATTGCTCCTTCAGATCATTGTAAGATCCACGTATTCTCCATAGGTGCTCATTCAATGCCAAGAATTCGCCCCCTTTTTCTTTTAGTGCCTTCAACAGGGGCTCAATTTCTTTGGCATTGGACTGACGTCCGGGTGTAGAAATGACTTCCAAATAGCGCTCGGTGGCGTACTCCGTTTGAAGTGAGTAGTCTAGAATGCCGTAGTTCTGACGAATATTGGTCAGTACCGCCTCCATGCTATCCATTTCGACTTTCTTCTTTCCCACTTGCTCTGTCAGAATTTTGACCAATTCCAGCGCCTTGTCCTTCTGTAACAGACGTTCCTTGCGGTTAAAGAAATAGATGATGCTGTTGACCATGTCACGAGCCTGAGTCGGGTCGGTATCCATTACCTCTATCACGACAGATTCGTATTCGGTTTTTCGAGAGGTGACATTTCCTTGGTACTCTTTGATCAACGCTGCCTGAGCGGACGATTTTGAAAGATCGATACCGTAATCTTCTGCCAAATGGTACATGTTGATGATGGAATCGCGGATGTGGTCCGATTCAAGTACTTGCAGCATCTGTTCGGTCGGGGTTTCAGTACCCATTGGGATGATGTTGGCAGGATATAAGACGGCAAACGACTTGTACTTGGGAGTAATGATGAATGGGCTCGAGAAAATTGCAGATAATACAAGCGAGATGAAACCAACGATGGTCAGTTGCTTCCACCATTTTCTGATCAGCGACACCAACTCTGAATTGTTTTTGATTTCAGTCATAGCTGTCAGTCTTTGTTCTTATTGAAGTTTTCGAACACGATGATGGCCAAAAGCATCAGAATGAATGCAGAGATGGTAGACACCAGAACAATCAGCCAACGTATAGGATAACTCTTCTTCTCCGCAGGAAATGCACTGTTCACAATGAACTTATGTGGCAGCGTCTGTTCGGCATCCACTTTCGCCTCCTGATATTTGCTCCGAAGGTGACTCAATTGTTCCTTTTCGTGTTCCAGAAGGTCACGAATGGACACGTAAGCACCACCGAACCGAGATAGGATGCGCAACTGTTCCGCCAGTTTTTCAGCCGCACGCGTATTGCCTTCCAAAATGGCCTTGGCGTAATATTCGTTGAAACGCTCCGACATCGATTCGTAGTCGTTAACGCCCATTTCGCGAAGCGCATTCAACGAGTCTTCCAATTCTTTGATGTAATCGCGCATCTCAAAATACTCGGCTTGCGCTATCTGCATGGCTTTCCAAGCACGTTCCTTCTGCATGCGGTTCTTAACCGAATCGACCAAAGCGGCAATATCGTTGGCAATGTTTGCGGCCAGTTGAGGGTCAGAATCAAGCACGTCAATTCTCACCGATTGAAATTCCGTACGCTTGTAAGTGATGTTGCTTTCGTATTCCTTGAAAAGTTTGGTCTGCCTATACTGATCGGTCGTGTCGATCTCATAATGGTTCATCAGATCGTACTTCTGTACAATTCGACCCCTGATCTCATCCGAATTCAGGATCTGGATCAACTGTTCGGCCTGTTCTTCTTCTCCGAATGCCAAAAGGTCTTCTTTTGCCACATTGTTCTTGGCAAGAAGCGATTTGGAGATGGAAGCCGTGGAAGTAGGGAACATGATGACCGTACTTTCGAACTTCGGAGTAATGAAAACCGGTGCGGAAAAAACGGCCGAAAGAACAGCCGCGGCAGCCGAAACAATAAGCAACGGTTTTTTCCAACGCACCACAAAAAGAAGGAGGTTGGAGGAGTTGAAATCCAGTCCGCCTTGATTACCAGATGTGGGTTCTTGCATTCGCTTTATTATGTGCGCGCCAAAAGTAGGAATTTTTCGAGGCGGCTACCTGAACAGCAATGCGCGGTGACAAGCGTGGTTCACTACTGTCTGCTGCGGTTTGAATCCAGCAGTTTTTTCAGTTGAGGCACATCACCTGCCAATGAAAGCAGTGTAAGCGATGCACCTACGGCCATCAGATATGCGGAATTCAGCATCCAATCTGCACTGGCGGTGAATTGTGCGGCAACCACAATGAGACCTAAAGGCAACATGATCGTCAGGATTACTTGCGTCCATTTGAACCTGAACATGCGAAAAGCAATGGCGAGCTGAAGCACGAACGTAAATCCTTGCGTCAGAAGACACGCCCAGGCGGCTCCCAGTGCTCCCAATTGCGGTATCAGCATAAAGTTGACGACCAAACTCATAGCTACACCAACTGAGGCAATGATGTTCAAGTGTTTCAGCTTCCCGTTTGCTGTGAGCAGCGTACCGAAAATGTACGAACCCGCCATGGGAACGAGTGAGAACATCAGAAGGCTCAAAACGGTTCCGGCTTCATCCACATGGTCTGTGTAAAGCAGATGCATGATGTCGTTGCCGTGCGTGGCGCAGATGATGGCAAGGGTCATGGCTGGCAAAAGCAACAGTTTGGTTGCCAAGGAGGCCAACGGACGTACGTCATCATTCAACTTCAGCATTCGAGAGAACATGGGTAGCAGCAATACGGCAAACAGATAGGCGATCATATTGCTTGCATCCAGTAATCGGAATGCTTGAGCGTAGATGCCTGCCTGTAGATCGCCATCGGGCAACAGTCGTTCTATCAGTACCGAATCAATGCGGCCATAAATGCTCATCAAAAGGATCAGCAGCGCAAACGGCAGACTTTGCTTCATGATCAACGCCAACATGGCACCGTTCCAACTACCACGCAACCTCACCTTTCTGCGCACAATAACACCAAGGGCCACGATGGCTGTGATGACGTAAGACACCGTTTGAGCATAAATGAACCACTCTATATGGAACGATTCACCACTGCCTCTGAACCACAACAGCCAAGCACATAATGCAATGAGCAACAATCTGTCGAGCACGGAAATGAAACTGTCTGTTCGGTATAGCTGCAAACCCGCAATGTTGGACCGCAGAAACAGCACGAACGAAAGCAGGAACTGGTTGAAGCATAGCCACGCCAACAGATACAGTTGTTCAGCGGAATAGCCCGCTACCAATGCCACAACTGCGCAGATGATAGCATACGCGACCGCAAGAACCATTCGAAGGGCAACGATTCTCGGAAAGTACTTGTCCAAAAGGTGTTCGTGTTGCGATACGTTGCGATTGTTGAAGTTGCTGGTACCCAGATCCAGAAAAATGTTGAGGATGAGCGCCAGATTGAACAGCGCGAAATACGTTCCGTAGGCTTCGGCCCCCACCTGATTCTGCACTTCGCGATCGATGCCGAATATCCAGAACGGCTTTACCAGCAGGTTCAGAAATACAAGGAAAGCAAGGTTGAAAAGGAACTTGCGCTGCATGGTCGGTGGCAAAAGTAGCACAACGGTTGTTGGGCAGCCTTGTTGTGTGTTCAATTGCTACTTTGGCACTGTGAGAATAGCGGTAAACACGCGGTTGCTGTTGGAGGGGAGACTGGAAGGTCTCGGGCGATTCGCTTTCGAAACCCTGCGGTTGATCACGCAGGCTCATCCTGAGCACGAATTCATCTTTCTTTTCGACAGGCCGTATTCGCAATCGTTTGTTTTTTCGGAGAACGTGGTGCCTGTTGTCATCGGACCGCCATCGCGTCATCCGCTGCTTTGGTATCTGTGGTTTGAGCATTCAGTTCCGAAAGCATTGAAACACTACAGGCCAGACGTTTTTCTTTCACCAGACGGTTTTCTATCGCTTAACACCTCCGTCAAGAGTGTGCCGGTCATTCACGATCTGAATTTTGTTCACAATCCGGGTGATCTTGCTTGGAGCCATGCCAGATTTTATAACCACTTCTTTCCGAAATACGCGAAGAAAGCGGCACGAATTGCCACAGTTTCCGAGTTCTCGAAGGCTGATATAGAACGGACTTACGGAATTCCGCCTGATCGGATTGATGTTGTTTACAATGGGGTCTCGGACCGATTCCGTGCCATTTCGGATGAAGAGAAAGCTGTTGTGCGGCAAAGTTGGACGCAAGGGCATCCGTATTTCGTTTTCGTGGGTGCCATCCATCCGAGAAAGAACATTGCAAACATGCTGCTTGCTTACGATCGCTTTCGGCAACAGGTAAGCGAAGAGCACCGAATGGTTGTGGTAGGTAACCGCAAGTGGTGGACCAGCGAGATGCAACAGGCACTAGACAATATGCGGTTCAAGAACGAGGTGATCTTTACGGGGCGGGTAGAGGAAGGGCTTCTCAACGGCTTGGTCGCTTCTGCGTTGACACAGATCTATGTTTCCACGTTCGAAGGTTTCGGAATTCCAATTGTGGAAGCGTTTCAGGCGCAGGTGCCTGTTATCACGTCAAACGTTACCAGCATGCCCGAAGTGGCGGGTGATGCAGCCTTGCTTGTAAACCCGCATGACGTTGATGGAATTGCTGCATCCATGATTCGCATTCATGGTTCAGGTGAACTTCGTAATGATTTGATAATGAAAGGATTGAATCAATCTGGGTTATTCACTTGGCAACGTTCGGCACAACTGCTTTATGATTGCCTGATGAAGGCTTGAATCTGCTTTGGCACGGTTGTGGTTTTCGGCTTACGAAACAAAAGCCATGAAAACGATATCACCCAGATTTCTACACTTGATCGGATTTGGAACCATGTTCTTGGCGTTGATCGTCTTGAACTTGGTGATGTAAACATTGGTGGGAGAGGTGTTTCCTCGTGGGCGGATGCGGGCTCAGAAGAGTCCAAGTCCGCCCATCATACCTCCGGCCACCGAACGCATTTCCGATTCGAATACGCTTTCCGCACTTTCAAGTGCACGATTGGTCGCCATCAGAATAAGGTCGCTCAATTCATCCTGGTGCATTTCGTTGGCATCAGCAGGTAGTATCACTTCTTTGATCTTGCGATTGCCATTTGCCACAACGGTTACTCCCTGACATTCACCACGCACAGAAATGTTGTCTAGTCGGTTCTTAACGGCATCCATCTGCTCCTTCATCTGTTGGAGCTGCTTCAGTTTATCGAACATTCGTTCAGAATTTGGCCTCTTCGCGTTGGCGAGAGTATTCAGTAAGGGTGGAAATCCGATGTTCGATCAGACGACTCACATCGTCATCTTCGGTCAGATCGTTCGAGTAAGTTTTTCCAAGAACGATCTCAGGGCAGCATTCTTCAATGGAACGCGTCAGGTTTTCCACCTCGCGCATGATCTCATCGAACAGATCGTGGTCTTGCATAGACTACAAAGTAACGTGCTTTGGTCAGGAATTTCAAGGTAACGTCCGAAAAGATCTCAACAGGTTTCGACCACTGCTGGAATGGAAATCATATCGGCTTTTGAACTCAAAACAGCCCATTTAAGCGTATCGATAAGCAGCGTAGATTTCTTGGCGAATGACCAGCCTGAACTGCCGTTGATTCCTTTTTGGTATTCAACCCTCGTCACGCTATTCGCGGCCTGAAAGAGTTGGAAAAGCGTGTTTCCGGCATACCAACTTTTTTGCGAAGCAGCTTGGATTGTCTCTTTTCGAACGAGAATGAAATCGCTACCACCGCCAGGTATGTTTTTCAATCCAACAACTTTAAGCAAAAAGTAAAACACACGGGAAACAATTGACTCCACAAAAGACCCTCTGGAACCTTCTCGGACCGCTTGAACCAGATCGGTATCCGATTTCAAACTGCCGATAAGCTTTGCAAGCAGCGAAGGTGGGTCATCGCCATCAGCGGCCATCACCACAATCGTGTCACCTTGCGCTTGTTCGAAACCAACAAGAATTGCAGCATAGGATCCGTAGTTTTTCTCGCATCTGAAACCACGGATCGTGTTCGGATAACGACTTGTGAGGTTCATGATGCGTTGCCAGGTAGCGTCTATTGAAGCATCATCGATCAGAATTATCTCATGTAATTGCGGTCCGAGCGAGGTGATCACCTCATCCACGGTGCGGTCCAATTCGTTCGAATTGTTGTAGCAAGGAATGATAACAGAAACGGTCATTTCAATTCAGAGCCGTTTTCGCCCCAAGGCATTCTGCGCGAGAATCGCTGTGGCCAAGGATAAAGTTGCTGACCTGTATTATCCTTCAATTCGCGTACATCCATTTTTCGTTCGGCTGGCGAACCGAGTATGAAGGAATGGTCTTCGAAAGTCTGGGTGACCGTGGCGTTTGCCCCGATAAGGCAATGCTCACCAACGGAAATTCCACCAATGACAACCGCATGTACACCTATCTGAGTGTAACTGCCAATTTTAGGTGCAGCCGTTTCGGTCGAAGGCGGGTGTTTGTCGTTTGTAAGTACTACGAAAGGATAAACGAATACGAAATCGCCCAATTCGCTTCCCTGACACAGGTGAACGCTACTATGAAGGTGGCAATGATCACCGATTTTCAGATTTCCTTGCAGGTCGCTGAAGGTTCCGATCCGGCAATGATTGCCGATACGACTTTCTTCTCTGATGACCGCGTGGTGCCCGGTTTCAAAATGATGACCAGCAGTTGCTCCAGCATAAACGATGGTATGACTTCTAATGATCGAATCTGAGCCGATCATCGTTATTCGGTTCTGGTACATGGCATCACGATAGTAAGCAGCGGTTGGTTCACCGATCACGCAATCGTTGGCTATGACGGTATTATCGCCAATTTCCACCGCATCGTAAATGGAAGTGTTGTCGCCAATACGAACGTTCTGACCGATAACGGCCGTTGGGCTGATATAAACGTTCCTGCCCGTGAATTTCATCCTTCGGCTTCAAGTATCTCCCACGTATGATCGGAGAGCAGTTTTACTTCGGCCAAGTGCTTCTCAAACGGAAAAGTTCGTCCCCATTCGGTGGCTTTTACCATGCTCAGCACCAATTTACCGTCATGTTTTCGGTAAAGCTGATACATGTGGCCGATAATGGGACTGAATCCCATTTCTGCACCGTAAATGAGCAACGACAGTTCTTTGCGTCTTTCGATCTTCCTTACCTGTTGCGCCAACAGTTCTATCTGTTCTCTGATCTGACCGAGCTGCACATCGGTCTGCTCCTTCATGGCTGATAGGGCGTTGCTTTTTATTCGTCCAACATCTTCAGGACGAATGACAACACCACCGATGGTGTGTGCATACGGCAACGTGCTCGGATTTTCCGCAACCTTGTCCTTATCGATCGGATTGTGATCCATGACGCCAAAGGTAGCCACTGACTGTGGAAAGATGTTCGATTGGCTCCTGACGTTCGTTGTCGCAATCGCTGACGCAGGTCAGTTTCATAATTGGTGGCGAAGTTTTCCTTTGAACAAAACATTAGCGTTATGAAAGCCAAGAAAGTTGAAGAGTTGATGGTACGTCATGTGAAGACCGTTACGCCCGATCAGAGTGTTTCTGATGTTCGGTCCATATTCGAGGAAGAGCATTTCAGGCATTTACCCGTAGTTGAATTCGGTCAATTGGTCGGCATCATCAGCCGTACTGATTTGATGCGTATAACGTACGGAGCTCAGTTGGCAGCAGGAAGCATTGAGGCTGTCAACGAACTCATCTACGAATCGACCCAAGTAGGTGAGGTGATGACCAAAGAGGTGAAAACCATTGAAACGGGAGCATTGGCCTCAGAGGCTGCTCGAATCATGCTCAAATATCAGTTGAATGCAGTTCCAGTTATGGAAGATGAGGAATTGGTGGGGTTGATCACATCGTCAGACATTCTTCATGCCTACATCGAAATGAGTCATTGATCAATCGTCTGATTCAGGTTCTGTTTCAGACGAAGCCTTTTTCAATCGCCCCTTTATGTCAAAAGCACGTCCTTCCCAATAGCAAACGTAGCAGCGGTAGCGTTTCACTGGCAACAAAGTGAACGAGAACGTGTTAAGCATGCGATCGCCAGCAGTGCGGTTGGCACGTTTCAATTCGCCACCACAATTGGGGCAGCGAGTAATACGGTAAAGCCTTGACATACGCAGGAACACGATGGCAATCAGATAAAGGCCCAAAAGAATGGCCAACCATCTGATGATGAGTTGAAAGAGTGCCCCGAAGTCGACTTCTCCGCCTGTCATGGTCCGAAAGGTAGGGCGATGGCCTTGAACTTCAAATTAATTCTTCCGAAAGTTTCCAAGTTCCTGTTTGGGTCAAATCGCCATCTTTGACCATCATTCAACGCCTCATGAAACACACTTTTTATCCTATTTCTCTTCTGATACTGCTCGCATCTTGCAGCAATCAAAAAGAACAGGCTGAGTCAACGGAACCAGTTTTCGATACCCGTTTCTCAAACGTTTACACCGAGTTTACGCTTACCACAGACGTCAGTTTGCTATCAGAAGATGAGAAGCTTGCCATTCCGCTGCTGATTCAGGCTGCTGATATCATGAACGGTTTGTTCTGGAAAGAGTCATACGGTGATAGGGACGCGCTGCTCAATTCGATCACCGATTCCGCGTTGCGTCAATTTGCCATTTACAATTACGGCCCTTGGGATCGGTTGAACGGTGACGAACCTTTCATTGAAGGAGTTGGTGCAAAGCCATTGGCAGCGCAGTTCTATCCGGCAGACATGACCAAAGAAGAATTTGAAGCATGGGAAAACACAGATAAAACCTCGCTCTACACGTTTGTGGAGCGCAATGCCGAGGGCAAACTCACAACCGTGTGGTACCATCAGAAGTTCGCTACCGAAATTGAAGCCGCTGCAAAACTTCTCGACAGTGCTTCGGCAATTGTCCAAGAAGCGGGTTTGAAGAAATATCTGGCAGAACGGGCAAAAGCGTTGCGCACTGATGATTACTACGCCAGCGACATTGCTTGGATGGACATGCGCGACAATGGCATCGATTGCATCATTGGTCCGATAGAGAATTACGAGGACAAACTGTACAACTACAAAGCCGCACATGAGGCATACGTGCTGGTAAAGGACAAGGATTGGAGCAAGCGACTTGAAAAGTATGCTGCGCTGCTGCCAAAGCTTCAGGAAGGCCTTCCAGTTCCTGCACAGTACAAAAAGGAAAAGCCCGGTTCAGATTCGCAGTTGGGCGCCTACGATGTGGTGTACTACGCGGGCGATTGCAACGCTGGCAGCAAGACCATTGCCGTTAATCTGCCTAACGATGAAAAAGTGCAATTGGAGAAGGGCACACGAAGGCTTCAGTTGAAAAACGCGATGCGCGCCAAATACGACAAGATCCTTACGTCCATTGGTCACGAACTTATTGTTGATGACCAGCAGCAGCACATCACTTTCGATGCATTTTTTGGCAATACCATGTTTCACGAAGTGGCGCACGGACTTGGTATCAAGAACACCATCAACAAGAAAGGAACCGTGAGAGAGGCGCTGCAAGAGGAATTTTCCGCGTTAGAAGAAGGCAAGGCCGACATATTGGGCCTCTACATGGTGACCGAACTCTACAAAATGGGCGAGTTGACCGAAGGAACCGTAATGGACAATTACGTTACGTTCCTTACAGGGATTTTCAGAAGCGTGCGGTTTGGCGCAAGCAGTGCCCACGGAAGAGCCAATATGGTACGGTTCAATTATTTCAAACAGGCGGGCGCGTTCACCAAAGAGAATGGCAAGTACCGGGTGGATATGGAAAAGATGCAACTGGCTATGACCTCATTGAGCGAACTTATTTTGACCCTTCAAGG
>Ga0172376_10005583_pt1 | contig 13981 bp, 13 predicted proteins | sample Lak35m_FD_121114 | JGI IMG/M metagenome (GOLD analysis project Ga0172376, IMG submission 121114) | Freshwater microbial communities from Kabuno Bay, South-Kivu, Congo - kab_092012_35m | ecosystem: Environmental > Aquatic > Freshwater > Lake | place: Democratic Republic of the Congo: South-Kivu...
AACGCCTTCACGAAGAGGGAGTTCGATAGCCTTTGCAATTTCGCGTTGTGCTTCGATAGCTACAGATTTTTCTGCACTACCTGATCTTTTATATAGATCAATTAGTTCGTCGCTTGGACGTTCTACGCTCTTAACCATATTATATTCTCCTATTTATTATTTAATTATTGTTTGCGAGTTACAGGAAGATTAATTTCAACCTTCGCATAACCATCTTGATCTGGACTTGACAAGAAAACACCGACCACTGGTTGAGTTCCTTGGCCAACAAGGTCAGTTTTAGATAGGTTGCCGCTATGAGCAACAAATACTGAGTCGCCAGCAGCAGGAGTAGCGCCCTGTAATCTATTGGTTACAACATAGCCTTTGCGTAGCAAAGTTACCTTGCCGCCCTTTTGTACTTCGTTTTTATACCAGTTGATATGCTGACGAGTTAGGTCAATATTAACCATATCATTCATCAAAATTCCAAGAGGAACTTTGCCAGAACCAGTAGCAGCGTAAGTAGCCAAAGCTTGACTTTGATCCATAGCAGCACCAGAGCCACCAGTGCTCAATGAAGCCATGCCTCCACGTTCAGCAACTTCGTTCATGAAGAAGCTAATGTCAGTTTGTAGTTCGTATCTATCGCCTTTTAGAGCCATATTTATATCTCCTATTAATTACTTTTTAGTTTTTTTGCTAAGAGTTGAGAAGCAGTTGCCTAACCACTCAGAAGCAGAAGATCGTAAGTTATTAGAAGCGTCTTCATTTTCTTCATTAATGCTTGACGCAACAGTTTTTTGAGTTTCTTGAGCATCGTCCAAAATGTCTTCAGCTACAGAAGCGCTTGCTTTTGTCTCATCTTTCATTTCTTTCTTTGCCATCATTTTCTTTTTCATCATAGCTACGATTTTATCGAAGCTATTATCATCAAGAGATTCTACAGAAGCCAAAGTTTCTTCAAGATCGGACTCGTCAATACCAGCCTCAGCTAGTTGAGCCTTTCTCTTTTCCATCTTCATTTTCTTCTGCATATCGTTGTATTTTGCCTCAGTAGCTTCTTTTTCACCTTTTAAGGTGTCAACAGACGCTTTTGTATCTGCAAGTTCTTGAGAGAGTTTGCTGATTTGTTCTTGCAATGAAGCCAAAGTCTGATCTTTTTCAGCAATAGCTGTTTTATATTCTTCTAGTTGAGCTAGAGTTGCTTTGCTTTCTTGATCTTCTTTATCCTTCATTTTCTTTTTCATTTCTTCGTTCATTTTTGCGGCTTCGGCTAATTCAAGCTCTGCTTTAGCTAGCTTTGCCTTCAATTCTTCAATATCCATTTGTTTCTCCTTAATATTTTCAGAAACAGATTTTTCATTTAGTATCACGCTTCTAGGATTAGCAGGTTTTGTTACCAAGCCTTTACCACTAAACGATAAATTGCGCAAAACCCGCCCAAGTTTGAAACCGTCAAATTCACCAGTTCCACCATATGCTCTTAAATGTTTTGTTAAATATGCTGTAGATTCTTCTCTTGCTACTAATTTAGTGCTACCCTGAGCATCTTGAAGGGCGTAATCAAAACTTGGAAATAAACATTCCATAGATACATGCCATTTACCACCCTCTTCAATTTCTGTAATGATTTCTTTCATTCTAGCCCGGAGTTCTTGATCACTCCAAGTTTTATAAATTACAGCATTTGTTATAATATTAAACTGATTAGGTAAATCAGAAATGTCGGAATCGTCAGGAATAAGTTCGCCGTTAAAATCAACAACATAGTTTCCTGTAATATGCCCAATGATATCTTTTTCATTATGCATATAATTAAATTGTTTATCTTCAGGGGTTTTTCGGGCTGCCCACATTTCTTCGGCAAGGAAAATATCGTCATTTTTATTCCAGCCGGTACTAACTAAAATAGAGGATAAATTAAAAAGATCCATCTGATCTGATCTATCCAAATTTGAAGCTTTGATAAATTCAGCGATGGATTTTTCGTTTAAATGGGGGTTTTTCTTGGCGCTAACCACCGGCGACAAATATGCAACAGATGTTTGCGAAGCAATAGCTTTTGCTAAACCGTCTTCTATTTCTTGCCGAAAAATTTCCATTTGTTACCTCTTGTGTTTATAATTAAGTACGTCTGTTAATACACAAAAAAAATATTTTTATATTAATTCTGAGTAACAAAAGGCGTAAATATGCTTCATCTGTTCGAAATTTGGCTTTTCGTTATTCTCGGAAATAAAGTCTTCTACAGACACTTTAACTAAAGAAGAAAACTCTTTAGAATAAGTTTTATTAGACTGTAAAGTTTCTTGAATAGCTTCTGGGCCTATTTCTTCAAATGGCTCAATATTAGCCAAAACAGATAATTTAAGATTATCAAACTGTCTAATCTCTTCATTAGTCAGTTCTCTTAAATTCTTTTTATTAAAGTAAGAAAGAATAAATGGGTTTAATATATCGGCTATTTCTTTTTGGGCAGATACAGCCCATAAAGCAATTTCAGCCCGGCTTCTTGGTTTTACCGTTTTAGTAACTCGCTTAGTTGTATCTTTACTGTTCAGAGGGCGACCACCAGATGGAGATGGATTATCCTTTGGTTTGGCAGGATTTCCAAGACCGCCGCCGCCTACTGGTGCAACCGGCTCCTTATATGGTATTTCTAACTTATCATAATAAGGCTTATCTAGTGCGCCCCGCTGAGCAGATATTTCCGCAATCTTTTTAGCGTGTTGTGGATTGTGGAATGGACTAGCTTTATCGGGAATTTCATTGTTTTCATTTCTATCTTTCTCTTCTCTTTTTACTCTAATTTTTTCAATTTCTGGCATTTCTCGCATTCTCTCAAGCAGAGTTTCATTACTGATAATATTTCTATCGGCCAAATCCAGCATAAGCTTTTTCATTGAAGCTTCGTCAGATAAAATAATAGAATCAAAATGAATTTGCGCAGATTTTTTGAAACCCATAGCTTTTCTGACAATATCTAGTTCTTTTTGCCAAAAACCTAAAAGAATAGAGCGGCCATACTCAAGGCGTTCAATTAATGTTTTAAGAGAAACATAGTTATTGGTAAAACCTCCACTAGAACCAGCAGCCCCGGTTAATGTTGGAGGAATACCTAGCCCGGCGTATATACTTGTTAATACAGGTTGATACTTTTCAGATCCTAAAAACTTGTAAATCTGAGAGTTGCTTTCGGTGAACTTTAGTTCCGGACCCCATACAAGATCCATTGTGCCACCGCCGACATTACTAGCTAATATATCTCTTAGCTTATTTAATATAGCTTTTTTAGGGGCTATTTTATATTCTAGATCGCCCAGTGTCCATAAACGAATATTAGATATAGCTCCATCTAAAGCGGCCAAATCAGCCAGCTTCATTTTTTCTAGCATGAAGATATCATCTAGAATAGCATAAATCATAGGATTAGCCCATAAGAGCCAATCATCTTTTTTATAATTAAAAACAGAAACAGAAGCGGGGTCTAAATCAATATAATTCTGCCCGGCCTCTATATTTTTTCTTAAATTATCAGATAAAACATAAACATTGTTTTGTTTTTTAAGGTCTTGAATGGTGCTAGAATTTAAATTCATTACTAGCTTATATTGACCCACCCCAACCTTTTTATAGTCACAGGCTAATGGATTTAGAAATTCATAGTGCCACGGAATTTCGCGTTTTCTAACATTTACTTCTTCTGGATAAATATCATCGGCAGCAGCCGCCCTAAGTTCTTTTTCTTTTTTAGCAGAAATTTTTGCTGTTGATCTGCGAACTATAGGATTTCCATGTCGAAAAAGATAATTGCAAAAACGTTCTGATCTTTCTATTCCTTTAACTTCCTGAAACCATTTACGATAAAATTTTTCAATGGTTTTATTTTCATGAACTAAAGTAATGCCCTGACAGGCAAAATCTCCCATAAGATCAATAACATTTCGCACTATACCAACACGATCATAAGCATCCATCGACTGCTTCATGATTTTCTTTTGTTGGGATGGTACTATTTCAGTAGATCTAAAAGAATAATAATCAGATTTATTAAAGCCGGGCCGAACCGATCTATTTGGCTCAACATCAATAAAAGTTCTATCCCGATACCCGACTGCCCTTTCTACTGATCCATATGCATCTACTATTTCTTTAGATCCATAGCTACGGAAAAATTCTTGGTCTTCTTGTGGGCGATTCATAATATGATTAAAATCCTCGTAATTGAATTAGTAATATAATTACATAATTCTATACACAGAATTTTAAAAATTAGTATTCTGGAGACCACCATTGAGGGCCGTAATATAAGTCTTCATCATCGCTGTCAGAGTCATCAGAGCTATATGATTGAGCAAATCCGCCTATACAGGTATAAGATTCTATAATATTTTCAGACGGTTTAGACCTAGCCGCCATATTAGCCATAAGTAAAGCAGAATATCGGTCTTTTCTTAATTTTAGCTTTTTATTAATACCTATTTTACTTTCTGGAGTATCCCATCTTTCCCGGCCGCTTTGGGTTTGAGAAATAATAATCATCGATAATTCATTTTTTAACTCTTCAATTTCTAATATACAATCTTCTCTAGTATCATAAGCCCTATTTTCTAAGTTATCTAATTCTGACGACATGCCTAAGCTTATAGCGTCGAAGTAGGGAAATAAAACCACTTTATCTTCCATGTCTTTTCTAAGGCCGTGATTAGCTTCGCTAATCCAATCGGCCTTGGCAAAGTTACACATTCTTAATATATGCAAGCCCGGATTGTCGTCTGTATCTTTTGGCTCGTCCCTGTCTATGACCGGCCAGATTGCAAGTTCTGCTTGTCTAATTTTATCTTTATCATGAAGCGCTTCCATTACCGCGATACCACCGCCCTGCGAGTCCATAGCTATTTCTCGACAGGGAAATATTTTCATTAAGTTTCTAATTTTTCTAGCACAGTAAGAATAAAAATCATCCTCATCGGCCAAGTTAGACTTGACCCGGTTTTTATGCTCCTGCCTGTTGGTGGTCCAGCAGTGAACAATTCTTCTATGATCCTCATTTACTTCTACAACAACTATACTAAAATTATCTACTTCGGAAGCTGGGTCAACACCATAAACATACTGCTTTTTTTGATCCCCTGTAAGTAATGGCTCAAAAAACACCGTTCCGCTTGGAAGTTTAATTTGATTATCGTGCGATACTGTGCAAGACTCAATTAAACTACGCTTAAAAAACCCTTGAGAATCTGATGTGAAAACAGATCCGTATTCCATTTGAAAAATACCGGAATGAACTGTAGCTCTAGCCCGTTCTATTTGAGCTTCATCCATAAAGCCCTCTGGTAAATAATTAACAGGTATTCTCAGTACAGTATAATCGGCCCAATTAAAGTCTTGACTCGGCGGAGAACCTAAAACCTCTGTCAGTTTTTTGTGATTGCCTTTTGTTTCTATAATGCTTTTATATTTTTTCCAGTATTGTGCGAAATGATTAAATTCATAGTAAGCAGTACCGGAAAGAATAATTTGGTTTGTGGCATGAATAGTGCCCGGCTCTGAATCATAATTCTCCCATATGATACCTAGTTCTTTAGCCTTCTTTTTAGCGGCCTTAATCTTGATATTTTCTATAGGAGACGCTGATACTGAGGCAAAACCAGCGACAACATTTTCAAATATATCTCTAGGTATAGAGTTATGCTGTACGAAACCATTACCTATAAACGAATTTGTTTTAGGCATATAGAAGTCATATAAGTGTTGTTGTTTTTTTAATTTTTTAACACTTTTAACTCTAAAAATAAAATCTTTAGACTTTAAATAATTTTTAAAGTATTCTTGAGCTTCTTCTGGCGAATCAAAAGACCCTAAGTGTTTATTTTTTCCGCCTTCTGTAGTGCTTAAATAATATCTAGTTGTTTTTTTAGCAACAGCTCTAATTTGCGGTTTTTTAACTAAAAAATCAACATCATCAAACTTATCTTTCCATTTTAAAATATCTAATAGTTGATATGTTTTATAAGCAGACTCCCCTCTTATGGATAACATATAATTTTTTCTTTTGGAAATATTACCATTTTTTACAGTAATAGAACAGGTGATTCCAAATTTTAAAAGCAATATTTGCAAAACGTTAAGAAGTTTTTTTGAAGAGCTATAATAAGCAACGCCAACCCTCTTTTTGTTATGTTCGTAATAATTGAAAGCACTTCCATCACCCTCAAATAAGCCAGATAAAAAGGAGACTATTACAGATCTTGGTGATTGTAAAATCTTAGATGGAATACTTTTTTCGTGAGCGACACTCATAGATAAGCCAAATTTTCTCAAAGTTGTTCTAAAGTCAGTATCTCTATAACAAAGTTCCCAAGATTCTTTACATTTCCAACCTCTTGGATCTAAATATTCATCTTTGTGATATTCTTTCCAGTCAAAATTAAAGCTGTTTTTTAACTTATCTATTAAGGAGCGATCTGTATTTTTAACAGATATAAAGTTTCTGTTTGTGCAAGTTCCTTCAGAAACTAAAATCCCTAAAAGCCAACCCAATTTTTCGTCTAATAAAATGTCTTTATAAGATATATAGTCGCTTGGAAAATAATTATTTGAACTTAAAACAAGATTATCTTTTTCCGTAAGATCTTTAGCTAATTTCCACCCATTTGTTGTCATAACTTGATGTATATTAGAACATCTAAAAGAATAACCGTTTTGAGTAGTTACTTGGTAAACATCAGTTAAAGGTGTTTTAAATATTCTTTCGGGCGTTTCTAGCTCTCTATCTTTATTTAATAAATTGTATACGTCCCCCTTTAGATAGTCTGAAATTTTGACGAGCCCGCGATCTGTTTGTATTAGAGTGGAAGATACGAGACACGCGAACTCATCGGCAATAATATCGTTCGCACGTTGACCCCTTATCTTCTCTCCATTGCCTAAAGGTAAGCAGGTTATAGTACCACCATTGATTCTCATTACGCATCGGTCAATGTCTCTAGATGGGCCGCTGTCTTTATCACAAAGATCTCTTAATATAGGCGCATTTTTCCATATAGTTTCCATATACTCAAAAATAACTTTAGATTGTCTAAAAGCTGCTCCCACAACAATAATTTTACGACGAGGCATCAAGAGACAGCGTAAAATACAATAAACCGCCATCGTAAAAGATTTAGACATACCACGACTACCAATGAGCATGGGAAATTTTTTATGCCACATCTCTTGGAGAACAACATGCTGAAAAGGTGCCAACTCTAAGTTCAAAATATATTTTGTAATAAAAGAAAAGTACTCAGGTTGAGCCATAAGCCAAGTAATGCGCTCAATATATTCTTCCGTATCTTCCACATCCTCTAATATAGATAAAGGATTAAATAAATCAGATTCATTAACCTCTATACCAAGCCATGCATCTTTTAGCTTATTTTCTATTGAAATCATCTTCTCTCTCTATCGTCTCATGTATTCTTTTCATAAGGCTCCGGGCAAAAGCAGCCGCATTTTCGGCATTTTCACAAAACACAACTTGTACGCCATGTTCTAGCTGGTATTCTATCAGACATTTAAGAACATATTTTCCGGTAATCACCATATTTTCCCGGCGACTCTTAGGTATGTTAGAATTTTTTGGATAATCTAATATATCTTGTAAACTAAATTCACAAATAATATATCGATATTTAATTTGTTCTATACGCCGCATTTCAGCTTTAAATCGCGTTTTATATTTACCTATATTAGAAGCTATTTCTGAGACACATTTTTTTCTTTCTATACAAATAATGTCCTCATAATCTTTTAAGGTATAATCACCCGTTTTCAGAGCGGTATCTTCTACGCCTAAGCAAAGGCTATCCCGGGGAAAATCCCAGCCCTGCTTTTCTCTAGTATCTCTCAGTATGATATATTCAGCCACCGTTTATAATCCTCGTAAAATAACTTTCATAATGATGCTCTTTGCCCCAGATAGATTTATGACAGGGGACACATAGAGTGATACAATTGCTGGGCTCAAATCTTAAATGTGCCGAACTAGACCATTTACGAATATGATGAACCTGTAAATACCGAGCCCTTTTTTTCTTAAAACAAAGCTGACAGGTGTATTTATCTCTAGCGAGCACTGACTTGCGTAATTCCGAATCTTGTCTTCTCTGCCTCATTAATATCGTACTCCACCATTTCTTCTACTAAAGAATTAAAATCATATCGAGGAGACCAGCTTAGTATTTTTCTAGCCTTGGTAGAATCCCCTAAAAGGTAATCAACTTCAGCCGGGCGATAAAAGGCCGGGTCAATAATAATAAAATTAGAATAATCCCCCAAGTTTGCAATCTTAAAAGATAATTCTAGAAATTTTTTAACGCTATGGGTTTCTTGGGTTGACACAATATAGTCGTCCGGGCTATCATGCTGTAGCATTAAATACATAGCTCTACAATAATCAGCAGCATGTCCCCAGTCTCTTTTAGCTTCTAAATTTCCAAGTCTTAATTTAGGATATTTAGTATCCCCACAAAGAATGTAATCATCGCAAAATTGAATATGCTCACACTGTTTAAGTATAGCATGAAGTCCGCCTATCCATTTAGTGATCTTTCGGGTTACAAATTTTTCACCACGCATAGGGCTTTCATGATTGAACAATATTCCCGAACATGCAAAAATACCATAAGAGTCCCGGTAATTTCTAACCAAGTGGTGCGCCGCTAATTTAGCAATAGCATAGGGCGACTGAGGCATCATTGCAGTATCCTCATTTTGATATTTAATTTTTATAGTATAAATATCAGAGTCGTGAATCGTTTCAATTCTTTCACTATAATTTTTACCAAACATTTCGCTGCTACTAGCTTGATAAAACTTTGTATTTGGTTTAATATTTCGTATAGCCTCAAGAATATTTAGGCATCCCCCGGCCGTTATATCCCAAGTTAATGAGGGTTGGCTGAACGATGTGGCGACATGGCTTTGAGCCGCCAAATTATAAATTTCATCCGGGCGGTATTTATTTATTAAATTAGCAATAGAAAAACAGTCGGTCACATCCCCCTCTACAAGCTCAAGATTTTTGTTGGTAAGAAAAGGAGTAAGTCTAGTAGTGTTATTGGTGCTGGATCTTCTGGTCACTCCAATAATATGATAATTATGTCTTAATAGCTCTTGGGTAAGATAAAAACCATCCTGCCCGGTTATCCCATATATAATAGCAGTTTTCATTTATTCATCCTTTATTGTAGAATCCGAATTTAATAATGGGCGGTCTGGAATATTATCCTCATATGTAATCAACTGAGATAAACGTTCGCGCTCCTTTTCAGTGGCGAGCCTCATTTTTTCAACATATGCCGCCATGTCGTTACGATATTTTGGGTCGGTCATTACCTTAGTTATCAAAACCGGGAATGTTTGCCGATGATCTTCAATGGCCTTGATACGCTGTTCGCGCGTACCCTTCAAGTCTTTATACAATGCCGATTTACGAGATTGCAGGTCTTTAAAATCCCGGGACATAGTTTCCTGAGAGGCCCGGAGTGTAGCAATCTGCCTTTCTAGTCCCATTGCTAGATCACGGTCATCTGCTCTTTCTGCGTCTAATAGATCCTGTTCTAATTTACAAATTTTATCCACCGTATCTTGCTGAGACCTCAAAATCCGGTTCATTAAAATTTCTAATTTTACGAGGTCAATAATTTGCATCTCTTCGGTGTGAAAAACGTCGTCCTTAAACTGGGCCCACATTTTCTTAAAATGGAATTCAAACATATCCAGTTCGTCCGAGGAAAACTGTTTTGCCAGTTCTTTATAATAGGGCCTCCCTTTAAGCTCCTGATGAACTTCGGCCTCTCGTCTTTCGCTAGAGGTTAGACCCACATTTTTAACTATCCAGCTATGTATAGAAGAGGGGTCCCGGTTTAAATCGGCCCCTATTTGCTCCACCGTCTTGCGTTCTACATGAGCTTTAATATAAGCAATTTCAGAAATAGTAAAACGCCCGGTATTTAATTTACCCATTTATAATTTTCCTTATTACTTCATAGACCTCTTCTCTCCTTATCATGGGTATGCTTACCCCAGCGCAAAGCCTCAGATAATCCTTGCGGTAATAAACTGGAAGCTCTTGCTCTATTTTTTCTATCATGGCCCGGTTATCTAAAATAGAATCTAGATTATTATCAAAATAGGCAGAGCCTTCACTGAGAGAACTGGCATCGAGAATGCTTTTTTTACTTTGCTGAACCTTTTCCGGCTCACCGTTTGAATTTGGGCGAAAATAATTATCCCGCTTGAAATTTTTAAGCCGATTGCTAATATGTGTATAAAGAAAGTTTTCAAGGGGCCGGGCCGAATCGTACCGGGGCATGGCTTCTATTCCCATCATGATTGCCTCTTGCTCTATGTCATCGGCATCATGGCAGTCGAATGTGTATTTAGGGGCTAGCTGTTTGGCTATCTTTGTTATCTTTGCTAATATTTCCTCGTCTATCAAGATCTTCTCCTTCTTGGAATACTTGGGCTGTAGTGTGCTTTGTTTCATCCGGAAGAAGCATTTCTTGTGCAATTTGTTTATTTAATTCTTCTGTGCTCTTTACAAGACCTTCTTCAGATGGTATAATTTTGTGATTCATGTTTTTTCTCCTTTTATAAACCTATTTTATAATATACACCAATAGGGGGGTTTTGTGAGAACAACTATTTTAAATTTAGATTATTCTGTAATTACTATTAGTGGATGGCAAAAAGGCATGGTGCTCCTATTAAAGGGGGTTGTACAGCCCCTAGAATTTTGGCCCAATCCAATTTTAAGTGCATCGGGGGATTACTACCCGGTGCCTAAAATAGTAATGGTTAAAAAATACGTTAAGCGTAACCGGCGATTTGTACCAAATAAGCGTAACGTATTTCTTAGAGACGATTACACTTGTCAATACTGTGGCTGTGATGATCCTTCTATTCTTACACTAGATCATGTGATACCTCAAAGTCGCGGCGGTAGAAATACTTGGGAGAATCTAGTATGTGCATGTAGACCATGCAACTTTAAGAAGGGTAATCGCACCCCAGAAGAAGCAATGATGCCGCTTAGAAAAAAACCAGCAGAACCGGGACACTAGGCTAACGCAGCCTTTAGAAACAAGACAAGCCAACGCAGATTAGTTTGGGAATAACATAAAGTTTTAAAGCTGCTTGTTGTGCGTACACCCCCTCCCCCCCTTTCGGGGGTCAGTCAAATAGGGGGTATGAACAAATAACTAGGGGTATGGGGGTACACTAGTATACAAGAGCAAATTCCGTGCCAAGATCCCACCAAGCAAATGGCGTGCCAAAAAAAAATATTTTTTTGTAGCAAATACAGTGCCAAAAAAAAGTGCAAAAATAATTTTGTTTCGTAAGTCCTTACGTAGCAACAACTTACAACGACAAAAAAAACAAATTTTGTAAAAATTGAAATTGGACCTGTTAATCGACTTTGTTTTCTGCGGTTATATAGGTAGAGAAACAGAAGTTTTAACAAAGGATAAAAAAATGATTACAGTTTACAAAACACAAAAAATTCGTGTTGAATCTTTTTCCGGGATTCAAGAAAGGAATGTTTCTATCTTCCAAATAGAAGGTAGAAAAGATTATTTTCTAGGCGTTGTGAATGGTTCAACGTATACCATATATAACTATGGTTCAAAAAAATATATCGAAAATGTTTTTAAGAAAAAAATAGAAAAACATTCTTAAGACCCTTGACAAGTCTAGCCGATAGAGTATAATAGAAGAGTAAGAAAGAAAGTAAACAAAGGAAAAAATTATGAACAAGATTATCAAAATTGACGTTGACGCTATTAACCCAACCACTGGAAAAGTTTGGACGCTGAAAGAAAAACAGTACGGTTCAATCGAAATTGTAAACGGAGAAAAATTTATCCGTGTTAACCCTAGGCAATTGTGGAAAGTTGTCGCAATCCGGGAAATCCCGCAAAATGTTCTTGACGCCGAAAATGCGTATTTTGAAAAATATGGTACTGCTTGCGAATAGCCTAAAAAATAAGCGTCTCAAAATGAGACTGCACAAAAAATAAGCACAGGGGGTGTTAAACCCCCCTTTCTAGGGGTTGGCATAGCTAGTACTTTAGGGGTAGTACTTTCTAGGGGGCCGGGCCGGCCGGGCCCCCCTTTTGGGGGGTGTCTCAATTTGAGATCGCTACCCCACTTTCGAGCGGGTGTACAAACCCCCCCTGCAAATTCTGTGCCAAAGTACCCCCTAGCAAACGGTGTGCCACAAAAAAATATTTTTTTGTAGCAAATACAGTGCCAAAAAAAAGATCAAAAATAATTTTGTTTCGTAAGTGTATGCTATATAAGGACTTAGAGCGACAAAAAAAACAAATTTTGTAAAAATTGAAATTGGACCTGTTAATCGACTTTGTTTTTTGCGGTTATAGTAGTGTAAGGACAAAGTTCTCTAAGAAAGGTTATAAAAATGAGTATTTTGGAAATTGTGGAAAAGTTGGAAAAGTTGGGTAAAATCGATGAAGTAGTCGAAGATGCCGAAGACTACCTCTCCGAAAGGGGGGTGCGTCAAGTGTCTCATTCCAATCTGAACATCTGTAAACAGGCCGCTATGTGTGGCTTCGATCTAAAGAAGTACCTCAAGGGCTAGTCGCCCGTTGGGGGGGTGGGCGTTCACCCCCTGTTTTTACTACTCACAAAGGATAGTGTACGTATGGAAAGCTATGATGAACCGCAGATTGAAGAGTATACCCCAACCGAGGGGGACTGGCTGGAGTACTTGGAATGGGTCTCCTTCATCGAGGGGGGTTATATCGAGGTACTCCAAATGGGGTTCCCCTCGGCAACCGAGGCACCCGACTACGAAGCGTAGTAGGTGTGGGGGGGTAGCCCGAAAGGGCTGCTCCTTTTTACGTCTTTCGGGGGGTAACCCCCCGTTTGGTGGGGCCGGGCCGGCCGGGCCCCCTCTTTTGGGGGGTATGCTCGCCGGGTACAAATGTGATCCTACTTATGGGTGGGTGTACAACATAGTTACCCCCCTGCAAATTCTGTGCCAAAGCACCCCCCTAGCAAATGGTGTGCCGAAAAATAATTTTTTTTTTGTAGCAAATACAATGCCAAAAAAAAGATCAAAAATAATTTTGTTTCCTAAGTCTATATATGCCAACAACTTACAGCGACAAAAAAAACAAATTTTACAAAAATTAAAATTGGACCTGTTAATCGACTTTATTTTTTGCGGTTATATGTGTAGAGAACGAAACATGTTTAAGTGTGTTATCACTGAACATTTCGGCCCTTTTTGTGGTCGTGGTGGTTACGGTTCCGAAACTAAAATCGGAATCAGCCGCTCGCCCAAAAAGGCAGTAGCGTTAGCTAAGGGTTTTCACCCTAACTATCGCCGCTCTGTTGGCCAAGATCCCGTAAGCGGGATTTGTGGCGGCGGGGTGCCAATCTTAGGTGAGTTTAAGCTGTATAAAAACGGCAAACTCATCGCAGATAGGTTCGAGTAGCCGAAATGCAGTCGTCCCCCTGAATAGGGGTGTGGAGTTTAGCTAGCTCTGTCGGAATCACTCAATAGCTCAAATTTTTTTTCTTGACAAATAGTGTCAATGGGGGTGTTAAACCCCCTCTTCTGGGTGTGCCGGGCTAGTACTTTTGGGGGGTGTTTCAAAATGAGACGGCAATTTTCTACTGCAAATACAATGCCAAAAAAAACATCAAAAATAATTTCGTGTTGTAACTCTATACGTAACAATAACTTACGACGACAAAAAAAACAAATTTTGTAAAAATTGAAATTGGACCTGTTAATCGACTTTGTTTTTTGCGGTTATATATATAGAGGGGGCAAAAAGGTTGCCCCAAAGAAAACAGTTTTTTTTAGGAAAAACAAAAAATGATTACACGAACTAAAATCAATCCAACCACCACTAAGGTATCCTACGAAAGTGGGGCCTCTGTTTTGGTAGAAGACCTCTTGCATGGGGAGGTTAAGTAT
>Ga0172376_10005586_pt1 | contig 13977 bp, 13 predicted proteins | sample Lak35m_FD_121114 | JGI IMG/M metagenome (GOLD analysis project Ga0172376, IMG submission 121114) | Freshwater microbial communities from Kabuno Bay, South-Kivu, Congo - kab_092012_35m | ecosystem: Environmental > Aquatic > Freshwater > Lake | place: Democratic Republic of the Congo: South-Kivu...
CGTCGAGACGCTGATCGAGGAGGCCATGCGGATCGCCGAGGAGATGGGCGAGCCCGTCGACGGTGAGGCCGGCGCCCCCAGCGTCACGGTCGGCTGAGACGACCGTCGTCGTGTCCACCCCCGCCGGCCCGCTCGATCGCGCCGACGTCGGCGGTCGGTCGGGGCTGCGGGTGCTCGGCCCGCCCGACCTGCCGGCGCTGCTGGACCTGGTCGCCACCGACCCCGTCACCCACGTCTTCGCCGACTACCGCGCCCGGCTGACCCGTCTGGACCCCCGCTGGCTCGGCGGGGAGATGTGGGGCTGGTACGACGACGCCGGCCGCCTGACGTCGGCCTGCCACGCCGCCGCGAACCTCGTGCCCGTGGCCGCGACACCGTCCGCCCTCGACGCCTTCGCCGCGCGCGCCCTCAGCCGCGGCCGGCGGTGCTCGACGATCGTCGGCCCCCGTGCCGAGGTCGAGGCGCTGTGGGAGCGCCTGGCGCCCGTCTGGGGGACGCCGCGCGAGACCCGGTGGGACCAGCCCCACCTGCGCATCGCCGGTCCGCCCCGCGTGCCGGCCGACCCAGGTGTGCGCCGCACCCGACCCGACCAGATCGGCGTGCTCTACCCCGCGTGCGTCGCCATGTACACCGAGGAGGTCGGCGTCTCGCCCGAGGCGGGTGGGGGAGGCGACCTCTACCGTGCCCGCGTCAGCCAGCTCATCGCGCGCGGCTGGTCCTTCGCCCGGATCGAGGACGGCCGGGTGGTCTTCAAGGCCGAGATCGCGGCCGCCACCCCACACGCCTGCCAGGTGCAGGGGGTCTGGGTGGCGCCGGACCGTCGCGGCGAGGGACTCGCCGCCGCCGGGATGGCCGCGGTCGTCGAGGCCGCCCGCGCCGAGATCGCCCCGGTGGTCTCGCTCTACGTCAACGCCCACAACGTCGCGGCGCGCCGGACCTACGAGCGGGTGGGCTTCGGCCCGGCGGGCGTCTTCGCGACGATCATGTTCTGACGGTCAGGTTCGGGCTGCGCGGGCCGAACGGGTGATACGGGAGTGATTCCTGCTCACCCGGGGTACATGCCTGCCACCGCGCGCCCGCGGACCGTGCGCGCCCGACTCGGAGGGAACGCCATGCCTCGTACGACCCGTCGGCTCGCGGTCGCGGCGGCCGCCGTCGGCCTCGTGCTGCCGCTCGGCGCCGTCGTCGGCGCCGCTCCGGCCACTGCGGCGAACCACAGCGTGAACATCCGCGTCAACCAGGCCGACGCGCGCAGCTCGGAGCTGGTGCTGATCCGCGGCCGGGCGCTGCGCGGCGGGAGCGCACCCGGCGCCGTCCGGGTCGTGCTCCTCCTCCGCAAGCCCGGGGGAGCGCTGCGGCCCGTGCAGGCGACCCGCACCGGACCCGCCGGGCGCTACAGCTTCCGGCACCGTCTCGCCGGGAACCGGCAGTACCGCGTGCGCTACGAGCAGCCCAACGGCTCCCTGCTCGCCCGGTCGGGTGTCGTCTCGGTGGCAGGCCGCAGCGCGCCGCGGACCCGCGAGGAGCGCACGGCGGCGTGGCGCGACACGCTCGGATCCCCGGCGACCAAGCCCCGCACCCAGCGGTTGCACGGCGCGTCGGTGCGCTACCGCGGGTGGAAGAACGCCGTCGTGGCCCAGGTCGGTGCCAACACCTCGATCGTGCGCGGCGAGATCCTCTCGGCCTACCGCGGAGCCGGCACGATCCGCGGCCGGCTCGGCGCTCCGATCAGCGACGAGAACTGCCAGCTCCTCGGCACGGGCTGCCTCCAGCGCTTCCAGAACGGTGCGATCTACGTCGACCCCGCCGCGCCGCGCCGCGTGACCGTCGTCTCCGGACACCCGCCGAAGCGAGCGTCCTTCATCGCGGTCGGCCGCTCCCAGGTCGGCTACGTCGAGCCGTACTACCGCGGCAGCAAGTACAACGCCTGGATGGGCAACTCCAACGCCTGGTGCGGCTACTACCAGGCCTGGGTCGGGCGGGCGAGCGGCAACGGCGCCGTCTTCCCGCGGGGACGGAACTTCGACGCCCAGGTCCAGACGTTCACGCGGAAGGCCTCGCGGGTGGGGGGACCGCGCGTCGGCGCCTTCGTGTTCTTCGACTACCGCGGCGTCGGACGTCCGACCCACGTCGGCTACGTCGTGGGGGTCAACAGCAACGGCACGATCCAGATCCTCGAGGGCAACACGGGTCCGTCCAGCGCGCGTGCCGTCCGCGAGAGCGTGCGTGGCACCTCGCAGGTCCACTCGTACTGGATGCCCTGAACCGGCGCGCGCCCGCGAGCGCGCGGTGCGTAGCCTTGCGCGCATGATCCTGAGGATGTCGACGCTGTTCGTCCGCACGCTGCGGGAGGACCCCTCCGACGCGGAGGTGCCGAGCCATCGGCTGCTGGTCCGCGCCGGCTACATCCGTCGCGCCGCGCCGGGCGTCTACACCTGGTTGCCGCTCGGTCTGCGCGTCTACCGCAACGTCGAGCGCATCGTGCGCGAGGAGATGGACGCCATCGGCGCCCAGGAGCTGCAGTTCCCCGCCCTGCTTCCCCGTGAGCCGTACGAGGCGACCGGCCGCTGGACCGAGTACGGCGACAACCTCTTCCGCCTGCACGACCGGAAGGGCGGCGACTACCTCCTCGGCCCCACGCACGAGGAGATGTTCACCCTCGCGGTGAAGGACCTCTTCTCCTCCTACAAGGACCTGCCGGTCTGGCTCTACCAGATCCAGACGAAGTATCGCGACGAGGCGCGGCCGCGCGCCGGGCTCATGCGCGGGCGCGAGTTCGTCATGAAGGACTCCTACTCCTTCGACACCAGCGACGAGGGCCTGGAGCGCTCCTACCAGGCGCACCGCGCGGCGTACGTCCGGATCTTCGACCGTCTCGGCTTCGACTACGCCATCGTCGAGGCCACCTCGGGCGCGATGGGCGGCTCGCGCAGCGAGGAGTTCCTGGCGCGGCTGGACGTCGGTGAGGACACCTACGTCCGCAGCCCCGGCGGGTACGCCGCCAACGTCGAGGCGGTCACCACCCCTGCGCCCCCCGCGCTGCCCTACGACGACGCGCCCGCGGCGCACGCCGAGGACACCCCGGACACGCCGACCATCGCGACGCTGGTCGCCCACCTCGACGCGGCCTTCCCCCGCGAGGACAGGCCCTGGGACGCGGCCGACACGCTCAAGAACGTGCTGGTGATGCTGCGCCACCCGGACGGCACCCGGGAGCCGCTGGCCGTGGGGCTCCCCGGGGACCGGGAGGTCGACGCGAAGCGGCTCGAGGCCCAGGTCGCGCCCGCCGAGGTCGAGCCCATGACCGACGAGGAGATGGCGGCCTTCCCGGCCCTCGTCAAGGGCTACATCGGGCCCGCGCACGCGGGGCGTACGGTCCTCGGGCTCGAGTCGGAGACCGGCATCCGCTACCTCGTCGACCCTCGAGTGGTCACGGGTACGCGATGGGTGACCGGCGCCAACGAGCCTGGGCGGCACGTCCTCGACCTGGTGTGCGGCCGCGACTTCACCCCGGACGGCACCATCGAGGCCGCGGAGGTCCGCGCGGGTGACCCCGCTCCCGACGGCTCGGGTCCCTTGGAGCTGGCCCGCGGCATCGAGATGGGCCACGTCTTCCAGCTCGGCCGCAAGTACGCCGAGGCGCTGGGCCTGCAGGTCCTCGACGAGCACGGCAAGCTCGTGACGGTGACGATGGGGTCCTACGGCGTCGGGGTCTCGCGGGCCGTGCCGGTGATCGCCGAGTACACCCACGACGAGGCGGGGCTGTGCTGGCCGCGCGAGATCGCGCCGGCCGACGTCCACGTCGTCGCCGCCGGCAAGGAGGAGGCGGTGCACCGCGCGGCGGAGTCGGTGGCCGAGCAGCTGTCCGCGGCCGGTCTCGAGGTCCTGCTCGACGACCGCACCGGGAAGGTCAGCCCGGGCGTGAAGTTCAAGGACGCCGAGCTGCTGGGCGTCCCGACCATCGTGGTGCTCGGCCGCGGGGTCGTCGACGGCCTCGCCGAGCTCAAGGACCGACGCTCCGGCGAGCGCCGGGAGGTGCCCCTCGACGGCCTGGTCGCCGAGGTCCTGACCGAGGTGCGCGGCCAGACCCCGTAGTCGCGCACAGTTGCACGAACGTGCAGTGCGCAGACCTGAGGGCCGTGCGGGGTTTCCCGCATCGGCGCGTCCGGAGAGGATCGTGACGCGCCGTACCGGTGGATCTCGGGACCACCGGGTGGCGTCGGGATCCAGCCGCCATCTCGGGGCAGCTGGGCACCACCGTCGATCGACGACCTCCTGCGGCCCCCTCCGCCGCGCGAGCAGGCCCCGGCCCTCCGGCCGGGGCCGTCGTCGTCAGGAGCGCTCGGGCAGCCCGGGCCAGACGGAGGGAGTGGCGCCGAGCGCCACCGCGCGCAGCGCGCTCTCCAGGAGCGCACCGAGCGCCCACTGGCGCGACGCTCCCCAGGTGGCTCCGACCGCGACCGCGTAGACCTCGCAGCACCGGCTCTCGAGATCGGCGGCGAAGCGACGCGCGCCGGCAGGGGTGTCGACACCGACCGGGAGGGTGTACGCCGGCTCGGCGGCGACCGGCGTCCGGCCGTCGTCGCGGACGAGCCGAGCGACCTGGTCGCGACGCGCCCGGTGCACCACGTAGCCCGCCCGCAGGTCCTCGGCGAGAGCGGGCGCGCGGTCGGTGGAGGTGCGGCCCACGAGGTGGCCGTACAGGTAGGTCGCCGCGTGCTCGGCGGCCAGGGCGTCCTGGAGTGCCTGCCCGGGGGTCACGGTCGCGCTCACGCCGGCGACCCCCCGTCGGGTGCGCGCAACGCCTGCTCGTGCTGGGCCGCGGAGGCGGCCATGGACGCCACGAGCCGGGCGAGGGCCCCGCTGCGGGCGCGGAAGGCGAGCCGAGCGAGGGTCTCGGACGTGCCCGCCTCCGCGTCGGCCACTGCGCGCAGCGCAAGCCGCCGGCGGGCGGGTACGACCACCGGTGCCGTCGCCGTGGGAGCGTCGCCCGGAGTGGCGTCGACGAGGGTCGCGAGGTGCTCCAGGTGGGCGGCCCGGGCCGGCTCGAGGCGCCCGGCGAGGCCCGGGTGCCGCTCGACGGTGCGGGTGATCAGGTCGACCTGGGCGACGAGGGTCGATCCCACCTGCCGGGTGATCGCCAGGTCGGGGTCGGGAGCGCCGGCCGAGGGGCGCAGCGGCTCCGGGGCGCCGCTGCAGCCGGCGACCACCCACCCGCCGACGGCGCCGAGCGTGACCGCGCCGAGGACGCGGCGACGGGGCCAGGCCGGAGCGGACACGTCGGCAGGCTCTCACACGCACGCGACCGCGGCGGCGGGGACCGTCAGGTGAGGACCGCGTAGCCCAGCAGGACGAAGCGACCGCCCCGCCAGGCGAGGTCGACCTCGAAGGTCGCGTCGTCGTGCGACGGACTGCTGGTCCGGAAGGTCCCGTCGTCGTTGAGGGCGTACGTCGCCGGGATGTCGACGGTGGCGACCAGACGGACCGGTTCCCCCCGCGGCGCGCGTCGCGGGCCGTCGACGGCGGCGACGGCGACCTGCTCGATGGCGACGTACCAGCCGTCGGCGGTGCGCTGCCGCAGCTCTCGGTCGAGGGCCGCGCACCCCTCGCACCCTCCCCGCGGGGCGAGCGCGGTGAGCGGGCCGGTGTCGTTCGTGGCCAGTGCGTGGACCCACAGGTCGACCACGTGGCGCGCGAACGCCTCGCGTCCGGCACGGTCGTCACGGCCGGCCTCGGAGGGCAGCGGGGGAGGCGTCCGGGCGGGCGGGCCGTCGGGGACGACCACCGTCGGTGTGGGTGTGGGTGTGGCGGTCGGCAGGACCGTCGCGAGATCGGCGGTGGTCGACACGGAGGGGGTCGCCCCGGAGGCGGTCGGCCCCGAGGCGTCGCCGCGCTCGCCGCCACCGCACGCGGTCAGGACGAGGAGCAGGGCCAGCAGGGCCGGCGCCGGCACGGTGGGAGGGAGGCGCCGTGAGGGCATGCGGCAGGGTACCCCGCGGGCGAGTCGCACCGAGGCCCCGTGGTGGCTAGGCTGGCGGACCGACAAGTGCACAGCGCAGCGAGAGGACGGTGTCAGTGGTGACCGCCCGCACCCCCGGATCCGGACGACCGGACCGCCTGGCCGAGGAGCTCGCCCCCGCGCTGAGCGCCCTCGGTCTCGACCTCGAGGGCGTCGACCTGACCGCCGCCGGGAAGCGCAGCGTGCTGCGGATCGCCGTCGACAAGGACGGCGGCGTCGACATGGACGACGTCGCCGAGGCGACCCGAGAGGTCTCCCGGGTCCTGGACGAGGGCGACCTGATGGGGGAGCGGGCCTACACGCTCGAGGTGTCCTCGCCCGGCGTCGACCGCCCCCTGACGCTCCCGCGCCACTGGCGCCGCAACGCGGGTCGGCTCGTCGCCGTCTCCCCGACCGAGGGCGACCGCTACACCGGCCGCATCACCACCAGCGACGAGACCGGGGTCGACCTCGAGGTCGACGGCGCGGTCCGCCGCGTGGCGTACGACGAGATCGCCACCGCGACCGTGCAGGTCGAGTTCAATCGCAAGGAGGACTGACGTGGACATCGACATGACGATCCTGCGGATGCTGGAGCGCGAGAAGGAGATCTCCTTCGACGTCCTCGTCGACGCGATCGAGCAGGCGCTGCTGACGGCCTACCAGAAGACCCCGGGTGCGCAGAGCGACGCTCGCGTGCAGCTCGATCGCAAGACCGGCCACGTCACCGTCCTCGCCGCGGAGCTCGACGAGGACGGCCAGAAGGTCGGGGAGTTCGACGACACCCCGGACGGTTTCGGTCGGATCGCCGCGACCACGGCGAAGCAGATCATGCTCCAGCGGCTGCGTGATGCCGAGGACGAGCTGCGCTTCGGCGAGTTCTCCGGCAAGGAGGGCGACATCGTCTCCGGCGTCATCCAGCAGGGCCGCGACCCGCAGGACGTGATGGTCGACCTCGGCAAGCTCGAGGGCCTCCTGCCCTCGGCGGAGCGGGTGCCCGGCGAGGACTACAGCCACGGCACGCGGATCAAGTGCCTGGTCGTGACCGTGCGCAAGGGGATGCGCGGGCCCCAGGTGATGCTCTCGCGGACCCACCCCAACCTCGTCCGCAAGCTGTTCGCCCTCGAGGTCCCCGAGATCGCCGACGGCACCGTCGAGATCGCCGCGCTCGCGCGCGAGGCCGGACACCGGACCAAGATCGCCGTCCGCTCGACCGTCCCCGGTGTCAACGCGAAGGGTGCCTGCATCGGCCCGATGGGCAGCCGGGTCCGCAACGTGATGGCCGAGCTCCACGGGGAGAAGATCGACATCGTCGACTTCTCCGACGACCCCGCCACGCTCGTCGCGAACGCCCTGAGCCCCGCGCGGGTGTCCGAGGTCACCGTCGTCGACGCTCAGGCGCGTGCCGCACGGGTCGTGGTCCCCGACTACCAGCTCTCGCTCGCGATCGGCAAGGAGGGGCAGAACGCCCGCCTCGCCGCCCGGCTCACGGGCTGGCGGATCGACATCCGCTCCGACGAGGCGCCCAGCGAATCGAGCCGCGACGACGCCGGGTGACGCGCCCGGTTCGGCGTCGGGCGCGCCGAGCGGTAGAGTGACGCGAGGTGGTCCGACCTCCTGCCGTCGCTCCTGCCCCGGGTCCCGATCCGGAGCAGCCCGTACGCATGTGCGTGGGGTGTCGACAGCGGGCCGCCAAGACCGCACTGCTCCGTGTGGTCGCTGCTCCGGCGGAGGACGGCTTGTCCGTCGTCCCGGATCCAGCGGGCACGGCGCCGGGGCGAGGGGCGCACCTGCACCCCGACCCCCGCTGCCTGGAGCAGGCGGTGCGACGCCAGGCCTTCGCCCGCGCCCTGCGGGTCACCGGGGGACTGGACATCGCACCGCTGCGGGACCACCTCGGTGGCCCGCAGCACCCGACCAGCACGACCGAAGCGGACATCCGTCCGCCCGACCGACGAGGGAGCAGCAGCTCATGAGCACTCGATGAGTTCCTCACGATGAGCATGCACACCAGCTAGCGGTCCGGCGCCTCCCCTGAGGGCTCGGACCAGGAGGAGAAGCGTGGCTAAGGTCCGAGTACACGAGCTCGCCAAGGAGCTCGGCGTCGAGAGCAAGGTCGTTCTGGCCAAGCTCAAGGAGATGGGCGAGTTCGTCAAGTCGGCATCGTCGACGGTCGAGCCCCCCGTCGAGATGCGGTTCAAGAAGGAGTACGGCGAGGCCCTCAAGGCCGAAGCCGAGAAGAAGGCCGCCAAGGCCCCGGCGAAGAAGGCTGCGGCGAAGAAGTCCGCGCCCGCACCCGCCGAGTCGGCTCCCGCGGAGGCGGAGACCTCCGCGGCCCCGGTCGCCGACGCACCCGCCGAGGAGTCGGCGCCGACGCCGGCCGCCCCGCGTACGGCGCCCCGCCCCGGGCCCCGCCCGGCGGCGCCCGCGGTCGAGGACGAGGCTCCCGCACCCCAGGTGGAGGCTCCCGCTGCGGAGTCCGCGCCGGCCGAGCCCGAGCAGCGCCCGGAGCCGCCGGAGGCGCCGGCCGCCCGCGAGTCCGGCCCCCGCCCCGGTGCGCCGGCTCCGCGCGCGCCGCGACCCGGCACGCCGCGTCCGGGCAACAACCCCTTCTCCACCACGCAGGGCATGGGGCGTCGTCCGGCGCCGCCCACCGGCGGTGCGGGCGACCGCCCGCCGCGTCCGCCCGCGTCGCGTGACGGTGGCGGTCGTCCCGGCATGCCGCGCCCGAACCCCGCGATGATGCCCAAGTCGCCGGCCGCTTTCGGGAGCGGCCCCGGCGGTCGCGCTGGGGGTCCCGGTGCCGGTCGTCCGGGTGCGCCCGGTCGCGGTGGCGCGGGTCGTCCGGGTGCCCCCGGTCGCGGTGGCCCCGGTGGTCCCGGCGGTGGGCCCGGTGGCGGACCCGGTGGCGGTCGCCCCGGGTTCGGCGGCGGTCGCCCCGGTGGCGGTCGTCCCGGTGGTCGCGGCACCACCCAGGGCGCCTTCGGTCGCCCCGGCGGTCCGTCGCGGCGTGGCCGGAAGTCGAAGCGGGCGCGTCGCCAGGAGTTCGAGGCGATGCAGGCCCCGACGATCGGTGGCGTGCGCGTCCGCAAGGGCGACGGCGAGACGATCCGGCTCGCGCGGGGTGCCTCGCTGACCGACTTCGCCGAGAAGATCGGCGTCGACCCCGCGTCGCTGGTCCAGATGCTCTTCCACCTCGGCGAGATGGTGACCGCGACCGAGTCGGTCAACGACGAGACGCTCGAGCTGCTCGGTGAGGAGCTCAACTACGTCGTGCAGGTCGTCTCCCCCGAGGACGAGGACCGGGAGCTCCTGGAGTCCTTCGACCTCGAGTTCGGCGCCGACGAGGGCGGCGAGGAGGCCTTGGAGGTGCGGCCGCCGGTCGTCACCGTCATGGGTCACGTCGACCACGGAAAGACCAAGCTGCTCGACGCGCTCCGCGACGCCAACGTGGTGGACAAGGAGGCCGGTGGCATCACGCAGCACATCGGTGCCTACCAGGTCCACACCGAGGTCGACGGCGACGACCGTCGCATCACCTTCATCGACACCCCGGGTCACGAGGCGTTCACCGCCATGCGTGCGCGTGGTGCGCAGGCGACCGACATCGCGGTGCTCGTCGTCGCGGCCGACGACGGCGTCATGCCGCAGACGGTCGAGGCGCTCAACCACGCGAAGGCCGCCGGCGTCCCGATCGTGGTCGCGGTCAACAAGGTCGACAAGCCCGACGCCGACCCGACCAAGGTCCGCGGCCAGCTGACCGAGTACGGCCTGGTGCCCGAGGAGTACGGCGGCGACGCGATGTTCGTCGACGTCTCGGCGAAGGCCTCGCTCAACCTCGACAAGCTGCTCGAGGCGATCGTGCTGACCGCCGACGCGTCGCTCGACCTGCGCGCCAACCCCGACCAGGACGCCCAGGGCCTCGTGGTCGAGGCGCACCTCGACCGGGGCCGCGGTCCCGTCGCGACGGTGCTGGTCCAGCGCGGCACCCTGCGGGTCGGCGACTCGATCGTCGCGGGACCGGCGTACGGCCGGGTCCGGGCGATGCTCGACGAGCACGGCCACAACATCGAGGAGGCCGACCCGTCGCGTCCGGCGATGGTGCTCGGTCTGACCGCCGTCCCCGGCGCCGGTCAGAACTTCATCGTGGTCGACGACGACCGGGTGGCCCGGCAGATCGCCGAGAAGCGGGAGGCCCGCGAGCGGGCCGCCATGCAGGCCAAGCGCCGCGTGCGTCGCACCCTCGAGGACTTCATGGCCTCCATGGAGAAGGGCGAGAGCCAGGAGCTCAACCTCATCCTCAAGGGCGACGTGTCCGGATCGGTCGAGGCCCTCGAGGACTCGCTGTCGCAGATCGACGTCGGCGACGAGGTCAGCATCCGCGTCATCGACCGCGGTGTCGGTGCGATCACCGAGACCAACGTCGACCTCGCGGCCGCCTCCGACGCCATCATCATCGGCTTCAACGTCCGCCCGCAGGGCAAGGCGACGGAGATGGCCGAGAAGGAGGGCGTCGAGATCCGCTACTACTCGGTCATCTACCAGGCGATCGAGGAGATCGAGGCGGCCCTCAAGGGCATGCTCAAGCCCGAGTTCGAGGAGGCGACGCTCGGCCAGGCCGAGATCCGGGAGATCTTCCGGTCCTCCAAGATCGGCAACATCGCGGGCTGCATGGTCACCAGTGGTGTCATCCGACGCAACGCCAAGGCGCGCCTGCTGCGCGACGGCGCGGTGGTGGTCGACAGCGTCGACCTCTCCTCGCTCCGCCGGGAGAAGGACGACGTCTCCGAGGTCCGCGAGGGCTTCGAGTGCGGCCTCGTGCTCAAGGGCTACGGCGACATCAAGATCGGCGACGTGGTCGAGAGCTACGAGATGCGGGAGATCCCCCGCGCCTGAGCAGGGGAGGGCACGCGCCGAGGCGCGGGTCCTCTGACAGGAGGGGCGGAGGCGACAGCCTCCGCTCCTCCCGTCGTTCCGGCGACCCCGCCGGGGCGAGGTACGAACCGAGGAGCGAACAGACATGGCGAGTCCACGGGTGCGCAAGATCGCGGACCGGATCCAGGTGATCGTGGCCGAGATGCTCGAGCGGCGGATCAAGGACCCCCGGCTGGGGTTCGTCACCGTGACCGACGTACGCCTGACCGGTGACGCGCAGCAGGCGACGGTGTTCTACACCGTGCTCGGCACCGACCCCGCCGACGAGGAGGCCGCGCTGGCGTCCACCGCGGCGGCCCTCGAGTCCGCCAAGGGCGTCCTGCGCTCGGAGGTCGGCAAGCAGCTCGGCATGCGCCACGTCCCGTCGCTGACCTTCGTGCACGACGCGCTCCCCGACACCGCGCGCCACCTCGACGAGGTGCTCGCGCGCGCCAAGGAGCTCGACGCCGCCGTCGCCGCGGCGTCGGCGGGGGCGACGTACGCCGGCGAGGCGGACCCGTACAAGAAGCCGCGCGCCGACGACGAGGAGTCGGACGAGGAGTCGGTCGAGGACGACCGGGAGTGAGCGACGCCGGCCCGGTGGGCCTGCTCGTGCTGGACAAGCCGGGGGGTCTCACCTCCCACGGCGTCGTCGCGCGCGTGCGGCGTGCGCTCGGCACGAGGAAGGTCGGCCACGCCGGCACGCTGGACCCGATGGCGACCGGCGTACTGGTCGTCGGGGTGGGTCGTGCGACCCGGCTGCTCGGTCACCTGATGCTGACCGAGAAGCGCTACGCCGCCACGATGCGGTTGGGTGCGCGGACCACGACCGACGACCGCGAGGGAGAGGTCGTGGCGACCGCGCCGGCCGAGTCGCTCGCGGCGTTGACGCCGGACCGGGTCGCGGCGACGCTCGCCGGCTTCGTCGGCGAGATCGACCAGGTCCCGACCGCGGTGTCGGCGATCAAGGTCGAGGGTCGGCGGGCGTACGACCGGGTCCGGGCCGGCGAGGACGTCACCCTCGCTCCGCGCCGCGTCACCATCGCGGAGCTGACGGTGACGGCGACGGACCTGCCGGACGTGGCCTTCGACGTGCGCTGCTCGTCGGGGACCTACGTCCGCGCGATCGCCCGCGACGCGGGGGAGGCCCTCGGCGTGGGCGGTCACCTCACGCAGCTGCGACGGACGGCCGTCGGGCCGTTCGCCCTCGATGTCGCCCAGACCCTGGAGGAGCTCGCGGACCGGCCGCGTCTGCTGTCGCTGACCGACGTGGCCCGGTCCACCTTCCGGGCTCGCGACCTGACGAGCGAAGAGGCCATCGAGGTGCGCTTCGGCCGGCCGCTCGATCTCGCCCTGGACGGGCTGACGGCCGTGTTCGCCCCGGAGGGCGACTTCCTCGCGCTCTACGAGCCCCGCGGCGACCGGGCGCGAGCCGCTGCGGTCTTCGTCTGAGCAGGCCTGGGATGATGAGCGACGTGACGATCGATCCGACCCCGCGCGTGTGGCGCGCGCTCGACGAGGTGCCGGCCGACCTCGCGCCCACCGTCGTCACGATCGGCAACTTCGACGGGGTCCACCTCGGCCACCAGCACGTCGTGCGCCGCGCGCGGACCCTGGCCGATCGCCTCGGCGTGCCGCGCGTCGTCGCGGTGACCTTCGACCCCCACCCCATCGCCGTCCTGCGCCCCGAGCACGCGCCCGCCGCGCTCAGCTCGATGGAGGAGCGGGTGCGGCTCCTGGCGGCGGCGGGGGTCGACGACGTGCTGATCGTGCCGTTCAGCCGGGACCTCGCGGACTGGAGCCCGGAGCGCTTCGTCGAGGAGATCCTGGTCCGGACGCTGCACGCCCGCGGGATCTGCGTCGGCGCGAACTTCCGCTTCGGCAACCGGGCGGCCGGCGACCTGGCGACGCTGCGGGAGCTCGGGCTCCGGCACGGCTACGAGGTGGACGGCGTCGACCTCGACGGAGGGCCGCAGGTCTGGTCCTCGACCTACATCCGCACGTGCGTCGCCGCCGGGGACGTCGAGGGCGCGGCCGAGGCGTTGGGTCGCCCGTTCGTCGTCCGGGGTGTCGTGAGCGAGGGCGACCGTCGCGGCCGCGAGCTGGGGTACCCGACGGCCAACGTGCCGCTCGCGCGAGCCAGTGCCGCTCCGGCCGACGGCGTCTACGCCGGGTGGCTGACGCGCGCCGACACGGGCGAGCGGCTCCCGACCGCCATCTCGGTCGGCACCAACCCGACCTTCGACGGCGAGCGCGACCGTCGGGTCGAGGCGTACGTCCTCGACCGCACGGACCTCGCGCTCTACGGCGTCGAGGTCGAGGTCGCCTTCGTCGCCCGCATCCGGGGTATGCGGCGCTTCGACGGCGTCGACCAGCTGCTCGAGGCGATGGCCGACGACGTCCGCCGCACCCGTGAGGCGCTCCTCGCCCCGGACGCCTCGTGACCGCCGGCGCATCGGTCCCCGCCGCGGACCCGGCGGACGCGGAGGAGTGGTTCGTCCGCCACGGCCTGCCCTACTTCGTCCCGGAGGTGCGCGCGGGGGTGCACGCGGGGCTGCGTCCGGTCCGCCTGGCGCTCGTGGTCGCGGTCGCCGTCGCGACGGGCGCGGCGGTGGGCGGAGCGGTCGCGTTGATGACCCGGGTGGCGTGGGGCGTCCCGGCCGCCCTGACGGCCGGTGGTCTCGTGGTCGCCCTCTACGCGCTGACGACGCTGGACGTCGCCCCGATCGCGCGGTGGGGCCTGCGGCGCACCCTCGCCAGCCTGGGCCTGCTCGTCCCGCTGGCCACCCGTGCGCTGCCGCTGTTGCTGCTGTTCGTGACCTTCCTCTTCATCAACGCCGAGGTCTGGGAGCTGGGCGCCAACCTCGACGGCGGCGTGCTGTGGCTGGTGGTGCTGCTCTTCGCCGGCGTCGCGGTCGGGTTCCTGCTCGCGCGGATCCCGGAGGAGCTGGAGGGCGTCCCCGAGGCGGTCGAGCACCGGATCGCGGGCCTGGAGAAGGCCAACCTCGTCCTCGTCCTCCTCGTCACCCAGGCCGTGCAGGTGCTGCTGCTCGCGCTGTCGGTGA
>Ga0172376_10005587_pt1 | contig 13976 bp, 12 predicted proteins | sample Lak35m_FD_121114 | JGI IMG/M metagenome (GOLD analysis project Ga0172376, IMG submission 121114) | Freshwater microbial communities from Kabuno Bay, South-Kivu, Congo - kab_092012_35m | ecosystem: Environmental > Aquatic > Freshwater > Lake | place: Democratic Republic of the Congo: South-Kivu...
CCCGTGTTCGCGCGCGCCGCCCGGGCCGCATCCGGTCCCGGAGCGGCTGCCAGCCGGGGGCAGCCAGCCGATCCCGCCTCCATCCCAACGGCCTGAAGTCTCATCGGGCCGCCTTCTTCCGGCCGGAGGTGCAGCTGGTGGCCTTGTTCTCGCTCGCCACCCTGGCCGCATCCGGGCACGGAGCCACTGCCAGCCGGCGGCAGCCAGCCGATCCCACCTCCATCTCGAACCCAACGGCCTGAAAACTCGTCGGGCCGCCGCAGCGGCGCGTGCGGCGGTCCGGCGATCCCGGCCTCCCGGTTCCGCTCTCGTGGTTCCGGTCTCTGAGATGCTCCGCCCCAGGCGCCGCTCCGCTCCCTCACGTGGCTTTCCCTCCCGGCCTGATCGCCGGCTTCGATGCCGGCCAGACCCACACCACCTGCCGCCTGGCGGAGGCGGACAGCGGCAGGGTGCTGGCCGAGGGGCAGGGGCCCGGCGTCAGCCATCTGGCCTGCGCCGACGGGCCGGCCCGGTTTCAGGCCGCCCTGCGGATCAGCCTGGCGGCGGCACGGCGGCAGGGCGGCGCCATCCAGGCCACTGCGGCTGATGCTGCAGCGGCACCCCTGTCTGCTGCGGCGGCGGCGACGCTGGCGGCAGATCGGGAGCTGCCGCTGCTGGCGGCCGCGATCGGCGCCAGCGGCATCGAAACCGGCAGTGCCGTCGAGCGGCAGGGCCTGGCGCTGGCGGCCGCGGCCCTGGGGCTGCCCGCGGCGCGGCTGTGGCTGGGCGGTGATGAACGCACCGCCCTGCGCGGCGCCTTCCCGGATCGAGCCGGCATCGTGGTGATCAGCGGCACCGGCACGATCGCGGTGGGCCGCTCGGGTGAGGCGGCGGCCGGGCGGGAACATCGCTGCAGCGGCTGGGGCTGGATCCTCGATGGTGCCGGTTCCGCCTTCGACATCGGCCGTGATGGCCTCGCCCTCAGCCTGCAGATGGCCGATGGCCGCCTGCCCGACGGCCGGCTGCGCCAGGCATTGTGGCGGGCCCTGGCGCTGGATCCCGCCGATCCCGAGGCGCCGCAGGCGATCAAGGCCCTGGTGGTGCGCACCGGCTTCAGCCCGTCGGGTGTGGCGCAGCTGGCCCCGGTGGTGGAGGCCCTGGCCCAGGAGGCGGATCCGCAGGCGGTGGCGATCCTGCGGCGCCATGCCGAGGCCCTGGTCCTGTCCGTGGCGGGCGTGGCCCGGGCCCTGCAGCTGAGCGCCCCCCCCGTGGCGACGCTGGGGGGGGCGATCCTGCACCTGCGCTGCTTCCGGGCCCTGTTCGGTGCCGCCCTGCAGCAGGCCCTGCCCCATGCCGGCCTGGTGCCAGCCGCCGGTGATGCCGCCAGTGGGGCCCTGGCCCTGGCCCGGGAGCAACTGATGGGGCCGCCGCCGGCCGCCGGCGCCTGAGCGTTCGCCGCCAGTGGATCCCGGCCGGTTCAGGCCGGCTCGCTTGCCTCGGCGAGGCGCTGCGGTGGCGTCGGTATGTTGCCGGCAGCGGGCCGGCGGCAGCAGAGGCCGGCGGGCTGGTGTCGGTCCGGAAGCGGGGGCCGGCCCGCTGCAATCGGGCCCTGCTGCCGCCCCGGCGGATCGCGGCGGCGGATCGCGGCAGTGGATTGCCAGGGCGGCGGATTGGGGCAGCGGATTGCCAGGGCGGGGGGTGGCGGTTCAGGGCCGCAACAACCGGATCCGGATCGATCAGGCCGGTTCGCTTGCCTCGCCGAGGATTCTCGGCACCCGGAAGAAGTCGCCCTCCCGCTGGGGTGCCAGGTCGAGCAGCTGTTCCCGCACCGGTGTCGCTTCAATGCGATCCTCGCGGGTGACATTGACCACCTCCACGGCCCGGGTGGTGGGGGCTACGCCTTCGGTGTCCACCCGCTCGAGCTGGGCGACGTAGTCGAGGATCCGTTCCAGCTGGGCGGTGTAGGTGGCGACCTTGTCCTCGGCCAGCTCCAGCCGCGCCAGCTGCGCGACCTTGCGCACGTCGTCGGCGGAAATCCTGCTCATGGCGGCAGCGGCGGTAGGCGATCGACGCTAATCGCCGGCGACGCTCCCAGCCGCTGTCGACATCTGCAGCCCTGAGGCAGAGCCGCCGGGCCGGCGGGAGCATCAGCCAGCCCTGGCCGCCGGGGAGGTTGACCGCTCGCTGGGCCGCCGCCTGGGCCATGCACCGCCCCCGGCTCGCGGCCGCTCACCGGCAGGGTGCCAGCCCCGCCGCCGGGGGCGCTGGCCCGGCCCCCGACAGCGGCCGCTGCTGGCCGGCTGCCCCGCCGCTGCCCCGCCGCCCGGATGGCTCAGTCGGGCGGATCGCGGTCGGCGAGGAAACGGCGCAGATCCTCCGCCAGAGCCGTTGCCGCCAGATCGAGGAAGCGAGCCCCATGCTCGGGCTGCGCCAGGTAGGGGTCGGACCCCATGCGACCGTCCGGATGGCGGCGGCGAAAGTCCTCCGGACCATGGATCGGCCCGGCGGCCGCGGGGTCGGGGAGAGGTCGCTGCTTGGCCTGCAGGCTGGGCTCGAGGTGAAGGGTGAGGGCGATCTCGCTGGGGGTGGCGTGGTGTCCCTCGCGCTCGCCGTAGAGCTCGCGGGCTTCGCGCAGCACCGGCGAGGCGGTGAACCAGTTGGCGAGATGACAGCGCAGCCGATCGGCGGCGGGGAGCCCCCGGGAGGCAGCGCTGCCGTAGGCCTGGGCGAAGGCGGCCCGGGCGGTGGCGATGTTGCCGCCATGGCCATTGATCACGAAGATCCGCTCGAAGCCGTGGCGAGCCAGCGACAGCACCACGTCGTGGAGCACCGCCAGCAGCGTGGCCGGTTGCAGGCTCACGGTGCCGGCGAAGCCCAGGTGATGCTCGGCCATCCCGAAGCTCTGGGCCGGGGTGACGAGCACACCGGTGCGGCGGCCCACCTCCAGGGCCACCGCCTCGGCGGTGAGGGCATCGGTGCCGATGGCGCCGGTGGGGCCGTGCTGTTCGGTGGAGCCCAGCGGCACGATCACGCCGCGGCAGTGCTCCAGGTAGGTCTCCACCTCGGGCCAGCTGCGCAGCTGCAGGCGGATCACCTCGCTGTCGAGGCGGGCGGCCGTGGCCGGCCGAGGGGGTGGGACTGAGGGGGTTTCGGTCATCGGCGACACGACCAGGCCGGGAACTCTGCGTAGGATCGACCCTATTCGCGGCGTTCCGATGCTGCAGCGCAAGCTTGATCGCTTTCTCCAGGAGCAGCGGCCGGTCTGGATTTACCTGCGCGACCAGCAGTGCTGGATCGAGGATGCCCTGATCGTGGAGATCCTCGGCGATCTGGTCACCCTGCGCCACGAGGACGACGACGACGAGGAGCGCTCCAGCTGGGAGTTGAGCGTGCGGCTCGAATCGATCGGAGCCGTCAGCACCCGGCTGGCGAGCGTCAGCCGCTCCGCCAGCAGCGACGACATCGCCACCACCGGCGACTGTCCCGAGGCGGAGCGCCTCAGCAGCCCGTGAACATCCAGGCGTGATCCCCGCACGCCAGGCACCCAGCCGCCGCCGCCGGCGCTGAGCAGCCCGACCGAAACACTATCCACCGGCGCCGGCGGCGAGGTCGGGTTGTGACTGCCGTGGCGGCCAGCGGCATGTCGACGTCAACCGCACCCTCAATGCGCCGTCGCCGGCGCCGGGGCTGGTCGCAGGGCCTGCTGGGGGCCAGCCGGCGGGTTCTGGCAGGCTGACCCGATCGATGCGGCGCAGCCGGCCCGGAACCATGCTGGAGCAGAGGCCTCTGTTGCTGCTGATCGATGGCCACTCGCTGGCCTTCCGCAGCTACTACGCCTTCAGCAAGGGCGAGGGCGGTGGCCTGAGCACCAGGGAGGGCATCCCCACCAGCGTCACCTACGGCTTTCTCAAGGCCCTGCTCGACAACTGCAAGGACCTGCGCCCCGATGGCCTGGTGGTGGCCTTCGACACGGCCGAGCCCACCTTCCGCCATCAGGCCGATGCCGCCTACAAGGCGCATCGCGACGAGGCGCCCGAGGCCTTCTTTCAGGATCTGCACAACCTGCAGCGGATCCTGCGGGAGGGGCTCGATCTGCCCCTGGCGATGGCCCCCGGCTACGAGGCCGACGATGTGCTCGGCACCCTGGCCAACCGCGCCGCCGATCGGGGCTGGCGGGTGCGGATCCTGTCGGGCGACAGGGATCTGTTCCAGCTGGTCGATGACGTGCGCGACATCGCCGTTCTGTACATGGGTGGCGGCCCCTATGCCAAAAGCAGCGGCCCCAGCGAGATGCGCCGCGATGGGGTGATCGCCAGGCTCGGCGTGCCGCCGGAGGATGTCGTCGATCTCAAGGCGCTCACCGGCGACAGCTCCGACAACATCCCCGGCGTCAGGGGCGTGGGCCCCAAGACCGCCATCAACCTGCTGGCCGCCTACGACCACGTCGACGGCATCTATGCGGCGCTCGATGCGCTCGAACAGGCCGGCCCCAAGGCCAGGGATCCCAGGGGGGTGCTCAAGGGTGCCCTGCTGCAGAAGCTGCGCGACGACCGGCAGAACGCCTACCGCTCGCGCATGCTCGCCGAGATCCTGGTGGACATCCCGCTGCCGCAGGAGCCGCGGCTGCAGCTGGGCACGGTGAACAGGGAGGTCCTGGCCGGCTGCCTGGAGGAGCTGGAGCTGGATTCATTGGTGCGGCAGGTGGGCCGCTTCGCCGAGCTGTTCTCGGCTGAGCCGCCGGCCGCCGCCGGGCCCGCCCCTGAATCCGGGGGTATCCCCGAGCTGAGACCCGAGCTGATCACCACGCCCGCGGCGCTGGCGGCGTTGGTGGCACGGCTGCTGGCGGCCACCGATCCGGCCGCGCCGGTGGCGCTCGACAGCGAAACCACCTCGCTCAACCCGTTCCGCGCCGAGCTGGTGGGCCTCGGCGTGGCCTGGGGCGAAGGCCCCGCAGAGCTGGCCTACATCCCCATCGGCCATCGGGCCGCGCCGGCTGCCGAGCCGGATCTGCTGGCCGCCCCGACCGCAACGGCCACAACGGCCGCCCCGGCCGCAACGGATGCAACGGATGCAGCGGCCGCAGCGCATGCAGCGCATGCAGCGGAGCCTGTTGCCCAGCTGCCCCTGGAGATGGTGCTGGGGGCGCTGGCCCCCTGGCTGGCCAGCCCCGAGCACCCCAAGACCCTGCAGAACGCCAAGTACGACCGCCTGATCCTGCTGCGTCACGGCCTGCCCCTGGCTGGGGTGGTGATGGACACGCTGCTGGCCGACTACCTGCGCGATGCCAATGCCAGGCACAGTCTGGAGGTGATGGCCGAGCGCAACCTCGGCTTCACACCCGCCGGTTATGGCGAGCTGGTGCCCAGGGGGGCCGATTTCGCGGCGGTGCCGATCGCTGCCGCGGCGCAGTACTGCGGCATGGATGTTCATGTCACCCGCCGGCTGACGCCCTTGCTGCGCGGCCAGCTGGAGGCTCTCGGCCCCGCCCTGCCGGCCCTGCTGGAGCGGGTGGAACTGCCGCTGGAGCCGGTGCTGGCCGCGATGGAAGCCACCGGCATCCGCATCGACACCGCCTATCTGGCTGAGCTCGCCACGGAACTGGCCGCCGCTCTCACCGAGCTGGAGGGCCGGGCCAGGCAGGCCGCCGGGGTGGACTTCAACCTGGCCAGCCCCAGGCAGCTGGGGGAGCTGCTGTTCGAGACGCTGGGGCTCGATCGCAGGAAGTCGAGGCAGACAAAGACCGGCTGGAGCACCGATGCGGCGGTGCTGGAGAAGCTGGAGGATGCGCACCCGGTGGTGCCGCTGCTGCTGGAGCACCGCACCCTCAGCAAGCTCAGGAGCACCTATGTGGAGGCGCTGCCGGCGCTGGTGGAGCCGGAAACCGGGCGTGTGCACACCGATTTCAACCAGGCGGTGACGGCCACCGGGCGCCTGTCCAGCAGCAACCCGAATCTGCAGAACATCCCCGTGCGCACCGAGTTCAGCCGGCGCATCCGCAAGGCATTTCTGCCCCAGGAGGGCTGGACCCTGCTCAGCGCCGATTACTCCCAGATCGAGCTGCGTATCCTCACCCACCTCTCGGGCGAGGCGGTGCTGGTGGAGGCCTACCGCAACGGCGACGATGTGCATGCCCTCACCGCCCGACTGCTGCTCGACAAAGCGGAGCTGAGCGCCGAGGAGCGACGCCTGGGCAAGACGATCAACTTCGGGGTGATCTATGGCATGGGAGCCCAGCGCTTTGCGCGGGAAGCCGGCGTCAGCCAGACCGAGGCCAGAGACTTTCTCCGCAGGTACAGACAGCGCTATCCACAGGTGTTCGCCTTCCTGGAGCTGCAGGAACGGCTCGCCCTCAGCCGTGGCTATGTGGAGACGATCCTGGGGCGTCGGCGCCGCTTCGACTTTGATCCCAGCGGTCTGGGGAGACTGCTGGGGCGCGATCCGCTGCAGATCGATCTGGAGCAGGCCCGCCGCGGCCTGGAGGGGCAGCAGTTGCGCGCGGCCGCCAATGCTCCGATCCAGGGTTCCAGCGCCGACATCATCAAGCTGGCGATGGTGCAGCTGCACCATCGTCTGCTGGCGGCTGCTCTGCCGGCCCGGCTGCTGCTCCAGGTGCACGATGAACTGGTGCTGGAGTGCGCCTCCGAGGCCCTGGCCGAGGTGCGTCAGCTCACCACCGACACCATGGAGCAGGCCTTGCTGCTGTCGGTGCCGCTGGTGGTGGAGACCGGCGCCGGCGCCAACTGGATGGAGGCCAAGTGAGCCGCCGGGGGATCCACAGCTTCGATGACATAATCACGCCAGTGGCCGCTCGATGATCCATGCCGTCTGCCGAATCAGCCGATCCGAGTCGCACTGAGCCTGGCCGCACTGATCCGCGCCGTTCTGATCCGCGCCGTTCTGAGCCTGGCCGGGCCGCGCCGCTGCTGACCGCCGGCAACCGCTGCGGCATCATCCTGGCCGGCGGCAGCGGCAGCCGCCTGGCTCCGCTCACGACCGCCGTCAGCAAGCAGCTGATGCCGGTCTACGACAAGCCGATGATCTATTACCCGCTCACCACCTTGATGCTGGCGGGTATTCGCGAGGTGCTGATCATCACCACCCCCACGGATGCAGCGGCGTTCCAGCGCTTGCTGGGGGATGGCCAGGCCTGGGGGATGGAGATTCGCTATGCCATCCAGCCCAATCCCGACGGTCTCGCCCAGGCCTTTCTGATCGGTGCCGACTTCCTGGCCGGTCGCGCCGCCGCCCTGGTGCTGGGAGACAACCTCTTCCACGGCCACGACCTGGTGGTTCAGCTGCAGGCCAGCAATGGCAGCCGTGCCGGCGCCACGGTGTTCGCCTATCCCGTGCGCGATCCGCAGCGCTATGGCGTGGTGGAGTTCGCCAGCGATGGCCGCGTGCTCAGCCTGGAGGAGAAGCCCAGCCGCCCCCGCTCCCGCTATGCGGTCACCGGGCTCTATTTCTATGACGAAACGGTGGTGGAGCGGGCCCGCCAGGTGCGCCCGTCGCCCCGGGGTGAGCTGGAGATCACCGATCTCAACAACCTCTATCTGCAGGAGGGTCTGCTGCGGGTGGAGCTGATGGGGCGAGGTATGGCCTGGCTCGACACCGGCACCCCCGATTCCCTGCATGAGGCCGCCAGTTACATCCGCACCCTCGAGCATCGCCAGGGGCTCAAGGTGGGCTGCCCGGAGGAGGTGGCCTGGCGGCTGGGCTGGATCGATGCCGAGGCCCTGGTGCGGTTGGCGCAGCCGCTGCGCAAAAGTGGCTACGGCAACTACCTGCTGCAGCTGCTCGAAAGCGGTGACGAGTCGCTCCCGGCCGGCGTGGCCGGCGCTGGCGATCAGTCCCTGGCGCCACGGGTGGAGGCCTGAGCGCGATGCAGGTGCAACCCCTGGCCATCGAGGGCCCCTTGCTGCTCACCCCACGCCGGTTCGAGGACGCGCGGGGCTTCTTCCTGGAGAGCTGGAACGCCAGAAGCTTTGCGGCGGCCCTGGGCCTTGCCGAGCAGCAGGCGCCTCGCTTCCACCAGGACAACCAGTCCAGCTCGATCCGAGGCGTGCTGCGCGGCCTGCATTTCCAGCTGCCCCCTGAACCCCAGGGCAAGCTGGTGCGTTGTGTGGCCGGGGAAATCTTTGACGTGGCCGTGGATCTGCGCCGCTCTTCCGCCAGCTTCGGTCGCTGGGTGGCGGCCCATCTGAGCGGTGACAACCAGCAGCAGCTGTGGATTCCGGCCGGCTTCGCCCACGGTTTTCTGACGCTCAGCGACCGGGCCGATGTGCTGTACAAGGCCAGCGGCTTCTGGAATCCCGCCTGCGAGCGCTCGTTGCGCTGGGATGATCCGGCCCTGGCGATCGACTGGCCCCTGGCGGCCCTGGCCGGTCAGCCGCCGCTGCTGGCGCCGAAGGATGCGGCGGCGCCCGATCTGGCGGCTCTGCAGGCCGCAGGAGATCTGTTCCCATGAGCGCTGCCGCAGCGGCGAAACCGGTGCGGGTGCTGCTCACCGGCCCCGAGGGCCAGCTGGGACAGCAGCTGCGCGCCAGTGTGCCCGAGGGCATCGAGTTGATCCTCTGCGGTCGCCGTGATCTCGACCTGGCCGATGCCGAGGCCTGTGCCGAGGCGGTGCGACGCCATCGCCCCGACTGGGTGCTCAACAGCGGCGCCTACACCGCGGTGGATCGGGCCGAGGGCGAGCCGGAGCTGGCCCTGGCGGTCAATGCCGGCGCCCCCGAGGCCTTCGCCAGGGCCCTGGCGCAGCAGGGGGGGCGGCTGCTGCAGCTGAGCACCGATTTTGTGTTCGCCGGAGATCAGGGCCATCCCTACCTGCCCGCGCAGGAGCGGCGGCCCCTGTCGGTCTATGGGATCAGCAAGGCGGAGGGGGAGCGCCGCATCGCGCTCGAGCTGGCCTCGGAGCGGTTCTGCCTGCTGCGCACCAGCTGGGTGTATGGCCCGGTGGGCCGCAATTTCTGCCTCACGATGCTGGAACTGCACCGCCGCCGCGCTGGCAGCAGCGAACCGCTGCGGGTGATCGCCGATCAGGTGGGCTGCCCCACGGCCACCCACACCCTGGCCCCTGCCTGCTGGGCGGTGATCCGGCGCGGGGTGAGCGGGGTGCAGCACTGGAGCGATGCCGGTGCCGCCAGCTGGTACGACTTCGCCATCGCCATCGGTGAACTGGCGGTCGCCACAGGCCTGCTGGAGCGAACTGCCAGCGTGGAGCCGATCACCACGGCGGAGTACCCCACACCGGCCCGGCGCCCCGCCTATTCCCTGCTGGCGACCAGCGCCAGCCGCCTGGCCCTGGAGCTGCCGCCGCTGCACTGGCGTGCCGCCCTGGCGGAGGTGCTGCGACAGCGCTCGTCAGGCTCCACCCCAACCCCTGCGATCCGCCGCCATGACTGACCATTCCACCGCGTCGCTCCCTGCGCTGTTGGCGGGCCGCCAGCGGCTGCTGGTCACCGGGGGGGCGGGCTTCATCGGTGGCGCCGTGGTGCGTCGGCTGCTGGCAGGCAGCCAGGCCACGGTGTTCAACCTCGACAAGCTCGGCTACGCCGGCGATCTCACCGGGATCGAGGCGCTGCTGGCGCAGCTGGGCCCGGCGGCGATCGGGCCGGAGGGAGCGCGGCATCGCCTGTTGCGGGTGGATCTGGCCGATGCCGATGCCACGCAGGCCGCCGTGCGCGAGGCGGATCCGGATCTGATCCTGCATCTGGCGGCCGAAAGCCATGTCGATCGCTCGATCGAGGGGCCGGCCGCTTTCCTGGCCAGCAATGTGATGGGCACCTTCCATCTGCTGGAAGCGGCCCGTCGGCACTGGCAGGGCCTCGCGGCGGAACGCCGTGACCGGTTCCGGTTCCATCACATCAGCACCGATGAGGTGTTCGGTTCGCTCGGGCCCCAGGGCAGGTTCTCGGAAACCACGCCCTACGCCCCGCGCAGCCCCTACTCGGCCAGCAAGGCCGGCAGCGATCACCTGGTGCAGGCCTGGCATCACACCTATGGCCTGCCTGTGGTGCTCACCAACTGCAGCAACAACTACGGCCCCTGGCAGTTTCCGGAGAAGCTGATCCCGGTGGTGATCCTGCGGGCCCTGGCCGGCGAACCGATCCCGCTTTACGGCGACGGTGCCAATGTGCGCGACTGGCTGTATGTGGAGGATCACGTCGATGCGCTGCTGCTGGCGGCCTGCCAGGGCCGGATCGGGGCGAGCTACTGCGTCGGTGGCCATGGCGAACGCTCCAACCGCCAGGTGGTGGAGCGAATCTGTGCTCTGCTCGATCAGCTGCGACCCACGGGGGCCCCGCACAGCCGTCTGATCGATCACGTCAGGGATCGCCTGGGCCACGATCGCCGCTATGCCATTGATCCCAGCCGCATCCAGGCGGAGCTGCACTGGCAGCCCCGCCATGACTTCGAAAGCGGCCTGGAGCGCACGGTCCGCTGGTATCTCGACCACCAGGACTGGTGCTCGCACCTGATCCAGCGCCAGCGGACCTGAGCGGCCCCAGCCGCGGTCGGTCCTGCCGAGGCGCCGGCAGTAGATTCGCGCAGCGATCGGATCGGTGCAACGGCCCGGGCGAGCGGCGGCCGCTCAGCGTCCATCGCAGCTGTCCCCACATCTCTGAACGGCGCTCCCGTCCCCACTCTTGACCCTCAGGCTCACCAACACGCTCACCCGCAGCAAGCAGGATTTTGTGCCGCTCGACCCACCGCGGGTCAGCATCTATTGCTGTGGCGTCACCGTTTACGACCTCTGCCATCTGGGCCATGCCCGCAGCTACATCGTCTGGGATGTGCTGCGACGCTATCTCGTCTGGCGTGGCTATGCGGTGACATTTGTTCAGAATTTCACCGATATCGATGACAAGATTCTGCGCCGGGCTGCCGAGGAGGGCGGCACGATGGAGAGCGTCAGTGAACGCAACATCCAGGCCTATTTCCAGGATATGGATGCGCTCAACATCCTGCGGGCCGATCGCATGCCCAGGGCCACCCGCTGCCTCGATGCCATTCGCGGCATGATCGTTGAGCTGCAGCAGCGGGGTGCCGCCTAGGCCGCCGATGGTGATGTGTTCTTCTCGGTGCTGAGTCGCCGCGACTACGGCAAGCTCTCCGGCCGCTCGATCGAGCAGCAACGCGAGGGCGCCAGCGGTCGCACCGGCAGTGAGGAGGGGGCGCGCAAGCAGCATCCATTCGACTTCGCCCTCTGGAAGGGTGCGCGGCCAGAGGAGCCCGGCTTCCCCTCACCCTGGGGTCCGGGGCGGCCGGGCTGGCATATCGAATGCTCGGCGATGGTGCGCCAGGAACTGGGGGAAACGATCGATATCCATCTGGGGGGAGCAGATCTGATCTTCCCGCATCATGAAAATGAAATCGCCCAGTCGGAGACCGCCACCGGCCGGCCGCTGGCCCAGCTGTGGTTGCACAACGGCATGGTTAATGTGGGCGGCGAGAAGATGAGTAAATCCCTCGGCAACTTCACTACAATCCGTGCCCTGCTGGACAGCGGCATCAGCCCGATGACCCTGCGGTTGTTTGTGCTGCAGGCCCATTACCGCAAGCCGCTGGATTTCACCGCTGCCGCCCTGGAGGCCGCCGCCAGCGGCTGGAAGGGTCTCCGTGCCGCCCTGGCGGTCGGCCAGCTGCAGCGCCGGCAGCTCGGCTGGCGGCAGGCCTCCGGGTCCGATCCGGCACCGCTGCCCGCGGAGCTGCAGGAGCTCCGGGCTCGCTTCCTCGCCGCGATGGATGACGATCTCAATACCGCGGTGGCGCTCGGGGAGCTGTTTGAACTGGCGCGCCCCCTGCGCGGCCTGGCCGGTCGCCTGCGCGGCGGTGCGCACCCCGATGCGGCGGAGCGCCAGCTGGAGGCGCGCTGGCGGCTGTTGGTGGAGCTGGCCGGGGTGCTGGGACTGGTGGCGGAGAGTGTGGAGCCGGATGCCCCGGCCCCTGCCGAGGCGCCGCTGGCACAGGAGCTGTCCGAGGAGCTGCAGGCGATCCGGGCGCTGCTGCAGCAGCGGCTGCAGGCGCGCCAGCAGAGGGATTTCGCCCGGGCCGATGCACTGCGCCAACAGCTGCTCGACCTCGGCCTGGCGCTGTTCGACAAGGGGGGTGGCAGCACCACCGCCACCGGTGGCCCGCTGCAGCAGCCGCTCACGGTGGATCTCGCCCCGCCGGCCTGAGCTGCTGGGCCGCTGGGCCGCTGGGCCGACAGCGGCCCAGGGCTGAATTCAAGCTCGGTGCGAGGGCTGCGGCCGCAGGGCAGGAGTCAAGCCGCTCCCTGCAGCGCCTGGGATGCTGATGCCCACGCGCGATGTTCGGTGTCGCGCACGACGGGCGGAATCGGCACTTGAAAGCGGCCCTGGCTGTCGGCCGCCGCTGATCCCGGGATCGCCGCCTCCGGTTCCGGCTGCGACCGTGGCCGGTGCGGGGTGCGGGCAGGATTGGGGTCAGCAGACAGAGCGCGACATGGAGAGCTTCGACTGGGATGGCTTTGAGCGCTGCCGTCAGCGGCTGCGTAACGGCGAGGCCGAGGCGGTGGGGCTGGAGCTGCAGGCGCTGCGCCAGCGGCATGCCGAACCGGCGATCGCCACGGTGCTGGCCGATGCCCTGGCGGCCCTGGGACGTCGGCGCGAGGCCATCGCCACCCTGGAGGCCGACATCCACGAGGGCATCGACAACCACTGGACCCACTACACCCTCGGCCATCACCATGCGGCGGCCGGCGACCACGCCGCGGCGGCCGCCGCCTTCAACCATTGCCATGCGCTGCTGGGCTGGGCCGAGAGTCTGCAGCGGGGTTATCTGTTCACCCATGATTACTTCTCCGGCCACATCCCCCAGTGGCGTGAGTGGTTCGCCGGAGTGATTGATCAGGCACCGATCGAGATCCTTGAAATCGGTTCCTGGCAGGGGGGATCAGCCCTGTGGTTGCTCGATCATGTATTGGCTGAGCGCGGCGGACATCTCACCTGTGTGGATACCTGGGAAGGCAGCTCTGAACATTCGTTCTTGGCGCAGCTGCCGTATGGCGTGGAGGAAATATTTGATCGCAATGTTGCGCTCAGTGGCCGACAGCAGCAGCTGAGCAAGATCCGCGGCAGCTCTCAGGTAATCCTGCCCGGTCTGGCGCCGGCGAGCTTTGATCTAATCTACATCGATGGGGCTCATGAGGCGCGATTTGTGCTTCAGGATGCTGTGTTTTCCCATCGATTGCTGCGGCCGGGTGGCTTTCTGATTTTCGATGACTATCACTATAGTTTTACTGACTCTCGCCAGAACACCGGCCGTGCCATCGATTTTTTCCTGAGCTGCTTTGCGGCCGATTATGAAGTTCTCCACACAAACAGCCAGGTGCTGGTCCGCAGGGGGCCCGCTGCCGCCTCCCTGCCGACATAATCCGGCCCAGCCCACGCCAGTTCCCTATGGCCTTGAGCCAGATGCCGCCGGCCTGCCGCGAGTCTCTGCAGCGAGCCGGCTCCCTGCTCGAGGTCAGTGGTTCCTATGCCCTGCGCTCCCAGGCCCAGCAGCAGGCGGCCCTGGAGCTGCTGCAGGCCCGCAGGCTCGGCGCCCCGGATCGATCGCTGGCGGAGGTGCTGCAGGCGGCCCTGCGGGCCTCCGTGGCCGGCGTTCTGCGCCACAGCGCGATAGCGGCGGCGGCGGCGGTTGCCCCGGCCCCGGTGCTGCCGGCGCGGGCGGCGGGCCTGGAGCAACGCCTGGCCCTGTTCCTGCAGGCCGAATCCGACGGGCTGCTGCCGCCTGCTGATGCCGATGCCGATGCTGATGCCGGAGAAGCCCGTGCTTGATCTGCTGATGGTGGCCGATGGCGAACGGATCGCCCTCGGCGCCTTGATCGGTCTGCTGATCAACCGCAAGACCTTCCCCCAGGCCCGGGTGCATCTGGCAGTACCCGAGGATGCGCCGCTGCAGCAGGCGATTCCGGCCCGGATCCTGGATCGGATCCGGCCGCTGGTGTACACCATTCCAGCGCCCACGCTGAA
>Ga0172376_10005589_pt1 | contig 13974 bp, 19 predicted proteins | sample Lak35m_FD_121114 | JGI IMG/M metagenome (GOLD analysis project Ga0172376, IMG submission 121114) | Freshwater microbial communities from Kabuno Bay, South-Kivu, Congo - kab_092012_35m | ecosystem: Environmental > Aquatic > Freshwater > Lake | place: Democratic Republic of the Congo: South-Kivu...
CTGCTACGTTTACCGTCCCTTCGACTTCTCTCAGGGAGCTATATTTATTGCGATCGCCCGATGACTGAATGCGATCGCCCGATGGCTGAGCGGAGTCGAAGCCATCGACAACGTAGACAGACTAATTATCCACGCGGCGGGGACTTTTCTGCTACGTTTACCGTTCCTTCGACTTCGCTCAGGGAGCTAGATTTATTGCTCAGCCGACTATAATGTGACTCATTTTGACAGACTGCAAACTCGCGTAGCAAATTCGTATCACCAGTAATTAGTGCCTCCTTCTTCTTGCGATTCCAGCCTTGCACCTGCTTCTCACGATAAAAAGCATCCGCCACATGATCAAAAAATTCGCAATACACTAATTTCACAGGCAACCTTTTCGCCGTATGCCTCGCACCCTCACCCCGTTGATGCTGTGCCAAACGCCGCACCAAATCCGTAGTACTACCCGTATAGTAACTCCCATCAACACACTCCAAAATATACATATGCGCCATAGTGCTATTTATTCTTTGCGAACTCTTGATGGCTGAGCGAAGTCGAAGCCATCAACAACGTAGACAGACCAATTATCCACGCGGCAGGGACTTGTCGGCTTCGTTTACCGTCCCTTCGACTTCCCTTCGTCAAGCTCAGTGCATCGCGCTCAGGGAGCTAGGTTTGTAGATGTTCATACATAAATTGCCTCAGCCAAAACGCGATCGCGAATCCGAGCCTTTAGCCCGTTCTTGGTCACAATATCCACCTTCAAACCAAAAACATCACTTAAAAAGTCTCGAAGCTCCACCAGCATGATAAAAGTTGGTGCAACCTCATAATCCACCAAAATATCCACATCACTCGTCTCCGTCTGCTCACCCCTCGCATAAGAGCCAAACACACCTAACTCAGTGATTTGATACCTTTCACACAAAGACTTTTTTTGTACTGACAAAACTTGCCTGATCTCATTAAGATTTTTCATAGCATCTCATCCCAGTATGTTTTCTAATTCTCGCATCCCTTGCTGAATCTCAGCCTCCAACCTAGCCAAATCCGCAATGATATCTTGAGGAGCGCGATGATCGACATCCTCATGCACCACCTCCTTATAGCGATTCAGACTCAAATCGTAGCCCTGCGCCGCAATATCTGCCTTCGGCACACAAAAACTTTGAGCCGTGCGATCGCGATCGCGTTCCGTCGTATTGCGCCCCTGCCAACGCCTCAGCACATCAGGCAAATTATTTTTAGAATGTTCCTCATCCGTCAACGCTGTCACAGGTACTGCCCCCTGCTTATCATCAGACAACAAAGGCGATCGCTTATCATCCAAACTCAAACCATCCGCCTTCACATCATAAAACCACACAAAATCCGTACCACCCGAATCCGTTTTTGTGAATAACAATATCGCCGTCGAAACTCCTGCATAGGGCTTAAACACCCCACTAGGCAAAGAAATCACCCCATCTAATTTTTGCTCTTCTACCAAAGCTTGGCGAAGTTCCTTATGTGCTTTCGATGACCCAAATAGAACACCATCAGGCACAATCACCGCAGCTCGTCCGCCCGTCTTCAAAAGCCGCAAAAACAAGGCTAGGAATAGCAATTCCGTCTTCTTAGTTTTGACAATCTCTAACAAATCCTTAGCCGTATTCTCATAGTCCAAATTACCCGCAAACGGAGGATTAGCCAAAATCAGCGTATAGACTCCCTCATCCCCTGCGTGTTCCTGAGCCAATGAGTCCTTGTAGCGAATATCAGGATTTTCCACACCATGCAACAGCATATTCATACTGCCAATTCGTAGCATCGTGTTATCAAAGTCAAAACCGTGAAACATCCGATGATGAAAATGATCCTTGAGTTTGGCATCGCGCAAAATCTCAGGGTAATGAGATCGCAAATACTCATTCGCCATTACCAAAAAGCCACAAGTCCCACTCGCAGGGTCACAAATCACATCCCCCGCCGTCGGTGCAGTTAGCTCCACCATCAACTGAATAATATGGCGTGGTGTCCGAAACTGCCCATTCTGTCCAGCACTGGCAATTTTGCTCAACATATATTCATAGAGATCGCCCTTCGTATCGCGATCGTCCATCGGCACACCATCTAAAGCATCCACAACCTTAGCCAACAAGGCAGGAGTCGGAATCGTAAACCTCGCATCCTTCATGTGGTGCGCGTAAGTCGAACCGTCCCCACCTAGCGATCGCAAAAACGGAAAAACATGATCGTTAACAAGCTCATACATCTCCGCCGCCGCAACGTGCTTAAACCTAGACCAGCGCATCTCATCATAATCACGTTCTTTATGATCCTTGCCCTCTGGAAAAATCCGCCGCTCCATTGGTTTCTTGGTACGGTTTGCCTTGTTTTCTTCTAGGGTATGTAGCTCATCAAGGCGCTTTAAAAACAGCAAATAAGTAATCTGCTCAATCACCTCAAGGGGGTTCGATATCCCACCTGACCAAAAAGCATCCCAAATGCGATCGATTTGACTTTTAATTTCCCCTGAGATCATAGTTTGCCTGTCTTATCCGCTTGAGTCTAAAAATTCTGGGCAATTAACAGTTTTACACCCTTTTAACAAGCTACAGCATTCCTAAATCATTTATGAGAAAAATAGGGCTTCGACTACGCTCAGCCCCAGGTACTTTAGATGGCTGAGCGGAGTCGAAGCCATCGGTACTTTAGTTAGTAAGTCCCTAACCGTTGCAAATCTCACAGCTTGCTTCAGGGATCTTGCTTAACGCTTCTTAACAAGCAGACCTTATTTCTAGATATAACTACCCATAAACTAAACACTAGTCGTAAAATAGGCAGTCAGATAGGTATTTAAACTGCAATTTATCCCCACCTTTATTCAGCATTTAAGAAACAGAGAGTATGGTAGCTACCCCTCCTAAACCCGATGTAAGCCAGTCAAACCAACAAAAGGTTAACGGGACTGGCCGACGCGAAACGATCCTAACACCACGCTTCTACACTACTGACTTTGAAGCGATGGCAAATATGGATATCTTCGATCTGAAGCCAGACTATGAAGCTATCCTCGAAGAATTTAAATTTGACTATAACCGTCGTCACTTTGTCCGTACTGCTGACTTCAACCAAGACTGGAACCACATCGATCCCAAAGTGAGAGAGCATTTCCGTGTATTCCTTGAAGGCTCTTGTACTTCCGAGTTTTCAGGGTTTTTGCTATACAAGGAAATTGCTGTCAAAATTAAGGACAAAAACCCTTTGATGGCAGAAATTTTTAGTCTGATGAGCCGTGATGAAGCTCGTCATGCTGGTTTCTTGAATAAGGCGATGCCAGATTTTGATCTGCAACTTGACCTTTCAACCCTATCAAAGACCAAGAAATACGTTTACTTTGCACCGAAGTTTATTTTCTACGCCACCTATCTCTCGGAAAAGATCGGCTACTGGCGCTACATCAAGATTCACCAACATTTCCTTGCACATCCTGAATATCGCATCTACCCGATCTTCAATTTCTTTGAAAATTGGTGCCAAGATGAGAGCCGCCATGGTGATTTCTGTAGCTTGCTTCTTCGCAGTGAGCAAAATAATATCAAGGGCATCAGAGCTAATCTCTGGAGTAAGTTTTTCTTGCTATCAGTATTTGCCACCATGTATCTAAATGATATTTGTGTTCGCAATGAGTTCTACGAATCCATCGGTATGGATACTAGAAAGTATGTCGATGAAGTTCTGCGGGAAACCAATCGTGATGCTGCGAAGGCATTTCCTGTAATTGTGGATCTAGAAAATCCTAAGTTCTGGGCTTGCCTGAAGAAGTGCGAAGAGAATAATGCCAAGCTCTCGAAAATTGATGAATCCAATGCTCCTGAATGGTTGAAGAAGATTCAGAAACTTCCTTACCTTGCCAATAATGGCTTGCAGTTCCTGACCATGTATTTACAACCTTCTATTCCTGCTCCTAAGGGTGTAGTTCTCTAATTACCAACATAGGAAGAGCGATCGCTATTCCTATGTTGCGGCACAGATAGGTATAAGCCCCATCAAGAACTTTGAAAGCGTCCTAACGCTTTCAAAGTTCTTGATATATCCAATAAAATTGAGAGGTACGTCGCTAAGCGATGTACCTCTCAATTTTGCTAATGGGTGACCTGGGATTCGAACCCAGGGCCAGCGGATTAAGAGTCCGATGCGCTACCACTGCGCCAGTCACCCTAAATTTGCTCGGTTGCTCAAAGAGCGATTTCTATACTAGCAAATGTTTGCACAAATACATCACAAAAGTCGAATTAAAACAGCAATTCTCATTATTAAAATAGGTTTTTTGAAAGCCCGCCGTTGGCGGGCTTTCAAAAAACCTATTTTGTTGTTTCCAGCGACTTCGGCGATGGAAACAACAAAATAGGTTTCATAACGAGAATTGCTGAAATTAAAACAGGCGATCTCTATAAAAATAACAGGGTTTGCTTCGCCTCTTATTAGTATCGAAGCCTTATAATGACCTTAAATTTCCAATCACCACCTAGAAAACAAATAGATAAAACGTGCTAAACACCATAATTAGAGGACATTACAAAATTATTAGTCACCTTGGTGGTGGTGGCTTCGGTCAGACATATTTGGCTGAAGATATTGATTTGCCAACGCATCCTCACTGTGTGGTGAAGCAGCTTAAGCCTCTGTCTCACGAGCCTTTTGTGTTGGAAACTGCTAAGCGTCTCTTTGATCAAGAAGCTGAGATGCTTTATTCTCTGGGATCTCACGATCTCATTCCACGGTTACTCGCCCATTTTCAGGAAGGCGAAGAATTTTATTTAGTCCAAGAATTTGCTGATGGGACCGATCTCACACAGGAGATTGGTAATGGCAAGCGATCGCCTGAAGCGGCGGCGATCGCCTTGCTCAAGGAGGTTTTAGAAATACTGGTATATGTGCATAATCACAATGTTGTCCATCGTGATATCAAGCCAGCTAACTTAATTCGTCGTAAATCAGATCGCAAAATTGTTTTGATCGATTTTGGCGCAGTTAAAGAAATTGGTGGTTTGGCTGTTGATCCCCAAGGGAATACAAATCTGACGATCGCGATCGGTTCCCCTGGGTATATGCCCATCGAGCAACTTAATGGCAAGCCGCGTTTTAGTAGTGACATTTACGCAGTGGGGATGATGGCAATCCAAGCAATTACAGGTGCAGAGCCGCGCTCATTTGGTGAACATCCTGAAACGGCGGAATTGATTTGGCGCGATCGCTTACAGGGGCATTACTCAACACAATTTCTAGATATTCTCGACAAAATGGTACGTTACGATTTCCGTCAACGCTATCAAACGGCTTCAGAAGTGTTAGAAGCGATCGCATCTTTGCCCAAAGTCATAGATCATGATTTACCCACAGTTGTTGGCAGCAGTAATCTTCCTAGTAATGCCGAAACAGTCATTACCACGCCACAGGTGATCACACGATCCTCAGACTCCCAAGTGGAAACACTTAGACAGCCTCAAACTGTCACTTTTCAACAGGCATCACACAAATCATTACCAGTTTGGGTTTGGATTTCTGGTGGCTTTGCGGGTTTGCTATTAATTAGCCTTGTCGTCATTAGTAAAACTGCCAAGAATGTGCCCGCAGTAACTAATAACCCTGTAGTTCCCAACTTACCCAGCCCAACAGAGATCGCACCGACCCCGACAACACCATCATCAACTGCAACCCCAACCCCTTTATCCGTTGAAGATTTACTTGCCCAAGCATTAGTCCTAAATCGAAATAATAAGCCTAATGAAGCTCTGGCGAAAGTAGAAGAAGCCATCAAGCTAGATCCAAGCAGTGCTGATGCTTGGGGTGCTAAAGGATTGTTATTGCGAAGTATGGGACGAGAAAAAGAGGCGATCGCTGCCTTCTCCAAAGCGCTGGAACTGAGACCTGATGAGCGCTTAAACTTACCCTCAAAGCGTGAACTGCCTCCAAAGAAAAATAGTAAGAACAAAGATAATAATTGAGCATGAGCGATTTACCGATTATCCAACGTCCCGATGGTAGAGATTGGGATCAACTGCGCCCAGTGCACTTGCAGTATCCGTTTATTCAAGCTCCTGCGGGTTCAGTGTTGGCAAAATTTGGCGATACCCAATTGATCTGTACGGTTTCCATCGAAGAAGGCGTACCGAAATTCCTGACTGGGAGTAATCAAGGTTGGTTAACAGCCGAATATCGGATGATGCCTGCATCTACAGTTCCGCGTCAGCAACGGGAATTTATGAAACTATCAGGGCGTACTCAAGAAATCCAAAGGCTAATTGGCCGAAGTCTGAGAGCCGCACTAGATATGACCGTGATCGCTAATTACACTTTTACCGTTGATGTTGATGTGCTACAAGCCGATGGTGGTACGCGCACAGGTGGCATCACGGGAGGATTTGTAGCCCTCAAAGCAGCCTGCGATCGCTTACTCTCTGAAGGCAAAATCATGCGATCGCCAATTCGTAATGCTGTTGCGGCTGTGTCTGTAGGTTTATTGGAGGGTGTCCCCATTTTGGACTTAAATTACAAAGAAGATGTCGCTGTAAGTGTCGATCTCAATGTGGTTATGGACAGCAGTGGCAAGCTGATCGAGGTGCAAGGTACTGGCGAATCGGATACATTCTCGCGATCGCAGCTTAATCAAATGCTGGATGTCGCCGAAAAAGGGATTGGTGAATTGCTCCAAATCCAATTATAAAAAGAGCGGTGCATCGCACCGCTCTTTTTATAATTGCTTGAGATAACTTAACAAATCTGCCATATCTTGAGGACTTGGTTGAAACTGTGGCATGGGTGGAGTTTCACCACTGACAACTTGGTGGACTAGCCGCGCATCGGACTTGCGATCGGACACACGATGCAAGCTGGGGCCAACCTTGCCATTAGCCCATTGCCCATGACAAGCCACACAATTCATCACAAAAATTGAGCGTCCCTGTACAAGATCGCCTGAAAGATTTAAAACTGACTGTGTATATTGATCGAGCGGTGGACTAAATATCCAAAAAACTATAGCGATCGCCATGATCGCCAAAGTAACTGCGATCGCCAGCACTCTTTGGAGAGGTGACTTTACCTCAGGCGATCGCAAGGATGGATCTGATGTCGTATCTACCGACGGGTCAGCATCCTTTACCAAATTTGCTCCTTCATTAATCACAGTATTTAAACCTAGCCATTATTTAGCCAAAACTTTTACTTAATAAGTACTTAGCAAAGTATTCATAGCTTAAGTATTAATAACATATCTTAAAGAAAGTATAAGTAATCAAATCGCCATCAGAAATTAAATAAAGCCTAAATTTAGTCATGAACCGATGGCTCTCCCTATGATTTGGCAGGACACAACTAAAACCTTGCCCTTTACGCCCCACTTTAGTTTATTGGTGTCTGGTACTCCACGTTCTATAATTCAAAAGCACTATTATAAAAAAGTTTAAAAATACAGGAAAGAGTTGATTATGGGAGGAAATGATCGCTTGCTAAGGGCAGCAAGAGGTGAAGTACTGGATCGTCCACCAGTATGGATGATGCGCCAAGCAGGAAGATACATGAAGGTGTATCGTGATTTGCGCGATAAATATCCAACATTTAGAGAGCGATCAGAAATCCCTGAACTCGCCGCCGAAATTTCTTTGCAACCATTTCGAGCTTTTCAACCTGATGGCGTGATTATGTTCTCCGATATCCTCACACCCCTCACAGGTATCGGCATTAACTTTGACATCATTGAAAGCAGAGGACCAATTATTGAGTCTCCAATTCGCACCCAAGCTCAGGTAGATGCTCTAACAGAGTTTGATCCTGATACTGCTGTTCCTTTCATTCGGAAGATTTTAAGCGCGATCAAGGAAGAAGTTAAAGATCGAGCGACAATTCTTGGATTTGTAGGCGCACCTTGGACATTGGCTGCCTATTCAGTTGAGGGTAAAGGCTCTAAGGATTATTCTACGATTAAGGCTATGGCTTACAAAGAGCCAGCGATCATTCATAGCTTTTTGACTAAGATTGCCGAAATGATCGGCACTTATGTAATTCACCAGATTGAGTGCGGCGCTCAAGTCGTACAAATGTTTGATTCTTGGGCTGGACACCTTTGCCCAACGGATTATAAAACCTTTGCGCTGCCCTACCAAAAGATGGTGGTAGATAAGGTTAAGGCGAAATATCCCAACACGCCCATGATTCTTTACATTAGTGGCAGTGCAGGTGTACTTGACCTCATGCCTAAGTCTGGGGTGGATATCGTCAGTGTTGACTGGACTGTGGATCTTGCCGATGCCCGCGATCGCCTTGGTCGTGATATTCCTGTCCAAGGTAATCTCGATCCTTGTGTTCTTTATGCTGAACAGAGCTACATTCGCGAACGTATTTTAGAAGTTGTTGCTAAGGCTGGTAACAAGGGGCACATCATGAACCTCGGTCATGGCATTTTATCCACCACGCCCGAAGATAACGCCAGATTCTTCTTTGAGACAGTTAAAGGGCTTGGCTCCTAAGAAAGTTGCTGCAAAAGTTATAAAAAAGCCTCGCAATGCGAGGCTTTTTTATAACTTTTGATAACCCTAAAACTCATCCTTAAGTATGTGTTGCAAAATCCTACGATTTTCAACTTGCAAGCCTTTAACTTCAGATTGCATCTCTCTAACATCTGCCTGCATCTCTCTAACATCTGCCTGCATTTACCTAATGTCAGCTTGTGTACTTGCCATTGTTTCACCTAACTGCATCATAAATCTTGCCAGATTGGCGATCGCTTCAGTATTAGCTTGTTGTTGAGTAGCTACTTGATCGACAGTACGATCAATGCGTTCATATTGCCTTGCAAGGGTAAACATGATCTCTTTGACTGTATCTAAATCGTTAGCTACACCATCAAGTGTTAAAGGCTGTGTCATTTTGATTTTGCTCCTTATTACCAATTCAAAAAGCTATGGCAAGAATTTATTGCGCCTTTAATTGTGCTGGAGTTTGTATCTGGCAATGGTCAGAGCGAGACAAAACATCTTGGAAAGGCAAGTATTTCATCTATGAACAGGTGATTCGTCCTGCTTTTTATGGCATTTATGAAGTCCAAAAAGCGGCGATCTCATATCAAATGATATAAGAGATTAGATAGTTTAAAAATTAAGGATAAGATGGCGGAATTAACAGCCAAGCAAAATAACTCAGAGTCATTTGAGCAAAAACTATGGAGAACTGCCGATAAGCTGCGAAAAAATATTGATGCGGCGGAATATAAGCACATTGTTTTAGGGCTGATTTTCCTAAAATATATTTCTGATGCTTTTGAGGTGCTGCACCAAAAGCTGATCGAGGGTAAAGGAGACTATGCAGGAGCCGATCCAGAGGATCGGGATGAGTATTCGGCGGAGAATGTTTTTTTTGTGCCTATTGAGGCGCGGTGGTCATATCTACAAGGACAGGCGAAACAGCCTGATATTGGGAAAACTGTTGATCTGGCAATGGAGGCGATCGAGCGGGAAAATGCGAAGCGGCTCAAGGGAATTTTGCCAAAGGTCTATGGTCAGCAAAAGTTAGACCAGAAATCTTTGGGTGGTTTAATCGATTTGATTGGTTCGATTACGTTAGGGGACGCGGAGGCACAGGCGCAGGATGTTTTGGGGCGGGTCTATGAGTACTTTTTGGGACAGTTTGCGTTGGCTGAAGGCAAAAAGGGGGGACAATTCTATACGCCTGAAAGTATTGTGCGGTTATTAGTAGAGATTTTAGAGCCTTACAATGGGCGGGTGTTTGACCCTTGCTGTGGTTCAGGAGGGATGTTTGTCCAGAGTGAGAAGTTTGTCCAAAATCATCAGGGGCGGTTAGATAATCTGTCTATCTATGGTCAGGAGAGCAACGAGACGACCTACAAGTTATGTCGGATGAATTTGGCTTTGCGGGGGATTGATGGCTCCAATATTAAGTGGAATCCTGAAGGATCATTTTTGAATGATGCCCATAAAGACCTCAAGGCGGATTTTGTGATTGCCAATCCTCCTTTTAATGACAGTGATTGGGGCGGCGATCTTTTACAAAATGATGGGCGTTGGCAATATGGCAAGCCTCCTGCGGGAAATGCTAACTTTGCTTGGGTGCAACATTTCCTGTATCACTTGTCGCCTACGGGTTCGGCGGGTTTTGTGTTGTCGAATGGTTCGCTGTCGTCAAACACTAGTGGTGAGGGGGAGATTCGTAAGGCTTTAGTGCTGCAAGATTTAGTGGATTGTATTGTGATGTTGCCGACACAGCTTTTTTACAATACGGGGATTCCTGCTTGTTTGTGGTTTTTGGGTCGGTACAAGAATGGGAATAAGAACCGCGATCGCAAGGGTGAGGTGTTATTTATTGATGCCTCAGAGCTTGGCTATATGGTTAATCGCAGTAGTCGGGCGTTTACGGAGGAGGAGATTAAGCGGATTGCGGATACTTATCATGAGTGGAAGAAGTCGGGCGGTAGTTATCGCGATATCAAGGGCTTTTGTAAGTCTGCGAGTTTGGCAGATATTGAGAAGCATAATTTTGTGTTGACCCCAGGGCGCTATGTAGGGATTCCTGATGAGGTGGAGGATGACGTGAGCTTTGAGGACAGAATGAGTGCGCTTACAATGGCTTTAGGTGAGCAGATGCGAGAGGGTCGGCTTTTGGATGAGGAGATTAAAAAGCAATTGGCTAAGGTTGGGTTTGTTGTTAGCGATCGGGAGGTTGAGTTATGAGTATTGCGATTAATCAGGAGAAAAAACTCAAGCAATTGTTAAAGGAAAGGCGCGAGGAGATTTTAGAAATTGCCGCGAAGCATGGGGCGTTTAATGTGCGGGTGTTTGGCTCGGTGGCGAGAGGTGAAGAGACGGAAAATAGTGATATTGATTTTTTGATTGATTACGACATCAAGAAAATTTCGCCTTGGTTTCCTGCGGGTTTGATTGGAGATTTAGAGAATTTGCTGGGTAAAAAGGTGGATGTGGTGTCTGCTAAGTGTTTGCACTATTTCATTAAGGATAGGGTGTTGGCGGAGGCGATCGCTTTATGAAAGATGACAGATTGTATTTAGTTCATGTCCGCGATTGTCTGGTCAAGATTCAAGACTATACAAAGGATGGTAGCGCTGCATTTATGGAAAATGGACTGATCCAAGATGCTGTGATTAGAAATTTGGAGATTATGGGTGAATCTATTAAAAAGCTCCCTGTGGAGTGGAAATCTTGGCATCCTGAGATTGAGTGGGTGCAGATTGGCAATTTTAGAAATGTTTTGGCACATGACTATTTAGATATCGATCTAGATGTGGTGTGGGGCATCATCGAAAATTTTTTGCCAGATCTACAAAGGGCGATCGCGAGTATTTGTAGTCAAGTTCTGAGTGAGCAGGGAGATTAATTTATGAGTATCGCGTTTTGCAGGATTGTATTTTGTTGTGAGGATAATCTTGAAAGAGTAAGGTAGCTTTTAGGTGTAAATAATCGCTATGTTAAAAAATATATAAGGAGACTTTATGATGAATTTACAAGAAGTGATTAAGTCTGTTGAGAGCTTATCGACTCAAGATCAGACTTATCTTTTCGATATTCTAAAATCGAAATTGTTTAGACAACAGAAATTTAAGACAGTTGAGACTGGAACGCAGAAACAAGGATTTGTTAGAAGTCTAAGAGGGATGGCTTCTAGTTCTATGCTTAGTAGTGATGATTTTGCGAGGAGTAAACAAGATGAAATTATTTTAGAAAATAGGAATTCATGAAGATAGTTTTGGATGCTTGCGCTGTTATTGTTCTTGTTAAAAATGAACAAGGCGCGGATATTGTTGAGGAATATTTATTGAATGATGACTATGAATGTATGATTCATGGCGTAAATATTTGTGAGGTTTACTATGGCTTTTTTAGAAGTGATGGTGAGGCTTTTGCTCAGGAAATAGTCTATAAATTACAAGAAGCTGGCGTAATTATTGATGATGATATGACGATGGATTTTTGGCGACAGGTTGCTAAATATAAGGCAACTATTACCCGAATTTCTTTGGCAGATTGTTTTGCATTAGCTTTAGCTAGTCGAGAAAGTGCTGTTTTAGTTACTTCAGATCGCAAGGAGTTTGAGCCTGTTGTACCTTTGAATATTTGCCAGATTAATTTTATCCGCTAATGATGGCGAGTATTTGTAGTCAAGTTCTGAGTGAGCAGGGAGATTAATTTATGAGTATTGCGGTTAATCAGGAAAAAAAACTCAAGCAGGTGTTGCAGGAAAGGCGCGAGGAGATTTTAGAAATTGCCGCAAAACATGGGGCGTTTAATGTGCGGGTGTTTGGCTCGGTGGCTAGAGGTGAGGAGACGGAAAATAGTGATGTTGATTTTTTGATTGATTACGATATCAATAAAATTTCGTTTTGGTTTCCTGTGGGGTTAATTCATGACTTAGAGGGATTGTTAGGGCGTAAGGTGGATGTGGTGACGGAAACAGGACTAAAAGAAAGGATTCGCGATCGCGTTTTGCGGGATTGTATTTTGTTATGAGCAGTGATTGTGTAAAGGTTTGGTATGTTTTGCAGTTTATATATAAGGAGTTAATATGACGCAAATTATTTTAGAAATCGGTCAGCCTGTGGTCGTTGAAAAGCTGAGAAGTCTTGCCCAAAAGTATCAGCGAACTTTGGAGGAGCAGATTGTTCTAATTTTAGAAAATGCTGTTACGCCTTTGCCCCAAGAACAATGGGCTGTTTCTGACTTGGATAATGGTCAAGATGGCTTTTGGGATATGACTTTAAGGTTTAGGCAGAGGATACAGCAGGAAAGTATTGTGTTTACTGATGAAGATTTTGCGGATTTACGCGATCGCTCTGTAGGTCGGGAGGTTGAGTTTTGACTTTAAGGTATTTGTTAGACACCAATGTTATTTCGGAGGCGACTCGTCCAATCCCTAATCCTAATATTGTCCGAAAGCTCACTGAACATCAACGAGAGATCGCAACGGCGGCGGTGGTGTTGCATGAGCTTTTATATGGTTGTTTGCGTTTGCCAGAGTCACAAAAACGCCAATTTTTGCTTGAGTACATTAGTCAAATTCCTTTAAAAATGCCAATCCTGAGCTATGACCCACTGGCGGCGCAGTGGCACGCGGAGGAGAGGGCTAGGTTATCGAAGGTTGGTAAAACTCCTGCGTTTGCAGATGGTCAGATTGCGAGTATTGCTTACAGTAATAATTTAGTTTTAGTGACTAATAATGTTTCTGATTTTCAGTTTTTTGATGGTTTAAAGATTGAGAATTGGTTCGTTAGTGGTGAGCCATAATCGCTGAGTTTCAAGTTTTTTATTTTGAGTTTTAAGGAAATAGTAAGGGTGAGTTATGAGTGATTGGAAAAAGACAAGATTAGGAGATTTGATTGATGTAAAACATGGCTGGGCTTTTAAAGGAGAATTTTTTACAGAAACACCTACAAAAAATATATTGCTAACTCCTGTTAATTTCCACATAGGTGGCGGTTTCAAGGATGATAAATTTAAATACTATGATGGAGATTTTCCACAAGAATACATCTTAAAAGAAGGTGATGTAATTATCACAATGACTGATTTAAGTAAGATGGGAGATACATTAGGTTATTCGGCAAAAATCCCAAAAAGCAATAAAAATTTCTTACATAATCAAAGATTAGGATTAGTGATTCCCACTTCTGAAAATATAAATATTGATTTTATTCATTGGCTATTAAGAACAAGAGAATATCAAAAAACTATAGTTGGTTCTTGCTCTGGGTCTACTGTTAAGCATACTTCTCCTAGTAAAATTAGAGACTATGTTTTTCTATTACCGTCATTATCTGAACAAAAACGAATTGCTGATGTTTTATCTTGTCTTGATGCGAAGATTCGCCAATTCAAGGATGAAATGCAACGGTATCTGATGAAGCAAAGAATACTTCGTAAGGAGTGCGATAGTCAAGAGATTTTCTCGGTCTGTGGTTAATCAAATTCACCACCTTCTGAA
>Ga0172376_10005591_pt1 | contig 13971 bp, 12 predicted proteins | sample Lak35m_FD_121114 | JGI IMG/M metagenome (GOLD analysis project Ga0172376, IMG submission 121114) | Freshwater microbial communities from Kabuno Bay, South-Kivu, Congo - kab_092012_35m | ecosystem: Environmental > Aquatic > Freshwater > Lake | place: Democratic Republic of the Congo: South-Kivu...
CGTCGAAGAAGCGCTGGTAGATCGGCGACCAGGACTTGTCGGACACGCGCGGCACGCCGGCGAGGTTCAACATCGACAGGCCCGTCGGGATCGCGAGCAGCAGGAGCGCGAGCGTGTCGACGTCGACATCGGCCGCGACGTGGCCACTCTTCTGTGCGTTCACGATCACGTTGCGGTACATCCCGAGGTGCGACTCGATGCCCTTCAACAGCTTCTTGCGGGCCTTCGGGTCGCGCCACGCAGCGTAGTAGGCCTCGATCAGGAGGCGCTGGGCGTCGGTGGGGCCGGTGTCCTTGTGGTTGCGCGGCACGAGTGCAGCGATGCCGAACGGCCACGAGTCGGCGAGGTCGGTGCCATGCAGGGCCGAGGCGTTTCTCGCGATCTGGGAGGTGATGGCATCCTCGAGCGCGGCCTGGAAGAGGTCTTCTTTGTTGTCGAACCAGGTGTAGATCGAGCCCGCGGTCATGCCGGCACGGCGGGCGATCTCGGTGAGCTTGGCGCGCTCGAATCCCATCGCATTGATCTCGGCGACTGCGGCCTTGAGGATCTTGTCCTTCGACCCGAGTGCCCAGGGGCGCCGGCGGCGACCGTCGACCTTGACGATGCGGTTGGGGGATTCTGCCACCATGTCGTCAGTCTAGGTTCAGGTTACGAACCGGTGAACCCGGCCAGGGCGAGCGCCTCGTTGAGGGTGCAGGCACGCCTGACGGTGAGACCTTTCTCGGCGTCCGGGGCGCTGGCCGGCACGATCGCCTGGGCGAAGCCGAGTCGGGCGGCCTCGGAGAGCCTGCGCGCGAGGTGACCGGCCTGGCGGACCTCGCCGGCGAGTCCGACCTCGCCGATGACCACCAAGTCGGCGGGGAGAGGGACATTCGACACCGCCGACACGAGCGCGAGGCACAGACCGAGATCGGCACCGGGTTCGCCGAGTCTCACACCACCGACCACAGATGCATACACCTCGTGCTGGGTGAGACTGACACGCGCGCGTCGCTCGAGCACTGCGAGAAGCATCGACAGCCGACCCTGGTCGACTCCCTGTGCGCTGCGGCGCGCCGGCACCGCACCCGACACCGGGTTGGTGAGCGCCTGCAGTTCCACCAGCAGCGGTCGTTGGCCCTCGATCGTGGGCACCACGACCGAACCGGGCACACCGGTGCGGCGATCGGTGAGGAACAACTTGCTCGCATCGGGCACGCCCTCGAGACCGGCCTCGCCCATCTCGAAGAGTCCAAGTTCGTTGGTGGGTCCGAACCGGTGTTTCGCCGCGCGCAGGAGGCGCAGGGCGTGGTGGCGCTCACCCTCGAAGGAGAGCACCGTGTCGACCACGTGCTCGAGCACGCGCGGGCCGGCGAGGCCACCCTCTTTGGTGACGTGGCCGACGATCACCACGGGAAGGTCGCGACGCTTGGCTTCCTGGACGAGACGATGCGCGCATCCTCGCACCTGCACCACCGATCCGGGGGCAGAGCCGAGCTCGGGGTCGACGACGGTCTGGATGGAGTCGATCACCACGAGGCGCGGTGCGATCTTGTCGATCGCAGCGACGATGTTGGGCAGGCTCATCTCGGGCAGCAGCCAGAGGTCGTCGGCGACGGCGCCGAGGCGATCGGCACGCAGACGCACCTGCTGGGCGCTCTCCTCGGCGGTGACGTACAGGGTCGGGCCGGCGGCGCGTGCCAGCAACTGCAGGAGCAGCGTGCTCTTGCCGATGCCCGGCTCGCCGCCCAGCAGGGTCACCGATCCGGGCACGAGTCCGCCGCCGAGCACGCGGTCGAGTTCGGCGATGCCGGTCGCGGTGGGGTTCGAGGCCCGCGGGTCGATCTCACCGATCGGTCGCGCCTCGCCCGGTGGCACGAGCGCGAGGCCGGCTGCGAGTGTGACGGCGCGCTCCTCGGGGCCCTCGACATCCTCGACGAGGGAGTTCCACGCACCGCACGCCACGCACCGGCCCGACCACTTGGGGAACGAGGCACCGCACTCGCTGCACCGGTGCACGAGTTTGAGCTTTGCCACGGGGGAACCCTAGAGCCGGGGTGTGCGGGCGCGGTTCTTCCACCACACCACAGCGAGCAGACCGAGCGTGCCGATCACCCACACGACGAGGAGGAACCTGAGGACTCCGCGGCCCACCCGCGCCACGCTCGCTCCGACGTCGACATTGACCGACGTGGTGGCGACATCGATCGTCGAGCCATCCATCGGCACGCGCCACGAGACCCCCGTGTCACCGGCGGCGCGCGCCGCACCGGTGGTGGCCTCGATCGTGCCGGGAAGCGAGGCGATGAACTCGACACCGAGCGCCTCGCCGATCTCGAGTCCGGCGTCGGACACCTCGCCCGCGAACGGTGCGCCACCGATGAGGTCGGCACCGGCCTTGTCGATGAAGGCACCGAGCCCGCCGGTGACCTGCAGCGCACCCGTCAGGGTCCAGGTGCTGTTGGTGTCCTTGCCGCTGCGGGCGAGGGCGAGTCCGCGCAACGGACCGTCTTGTCCGCCCACCTGGGCCAGGATCGCGGTGGCCTGTTCGGGGGTGTCGAAGTCGCGGGAGATCTCGATTCGCAGTCCGCCCTCGTCGGTCGTGTCGGGACCATCGACATCCCAGCCGGCCTTCTCGAGATCCTCGGTGCGCACGTCGGCGGCCAGATCGGGGACCTTGGCCACCACGGCGGCATCGGCCACGAGGAGCACGGTGATGGTGCCCGAGCCGTTCGGTGCGACGTCGAGTGTGATCGTCTGGTCGACGCGACACGACGCGAGCAGAGCCACCGCCGACACGACGGCGATGAGACGCGCCGCGGCGCGGGCGGTCCGGCCCGCCCGGGTCACTCGCTGGTGGCGGAGTCGTCGGCGAACTCGTCGGCCGGGGGAGCCTCGAAACCCTCGATCGCGCGGAACACCAGGTGCTTGCGACCGGGGTTCTCCGGGTCGTCCTCGGCGTCGACGACGATCAACTGACCTGCGGCGAACTGCTTGTAGAGGATCTTCTCGCTGAGTGCGTCCTCGACGTGGCGCTGGATCGCGCGACGCAGCGGTCGTGCACCCAGTTGCGGGTCGTAGCCGATCTCGGCGAGCAGGTCCTTGGCGGCCTGGGTGAGCTCGATGCCGAGGCCCTGGCTCTCCAACTGACCGGCGAGGCGCTTGGTCATGAGGTCGACCATCTGGACCACCTCGGACTTGGAGAGCTCGTGGAACACGATCGTCTCGTCGACGCGGTTCAGGAACTCAGGGCGGAAGTGCTGCTTCAGCGCGTCGTTCACCCTGTCGCGCATGCGCGCGTACGACATCGCCTCGTCGCCCTTGTTGAAGCCGACGTTGGCCTTGCGCAGGTCCTGCGTGCCGAGGTTCGAGGTCATGATCAGCACCGTGTTGCGGAAGTCGACGGCGCGACCCTGGCTGTCGGTGAGGCGACCCTCCTCGAGGATCTGCAGCAACGTGTTGAAGACGTCGGGGTGGGCCTTTTCGATCTCGTCGAAGAGCACCACCGAGAACGGCTTGCGACGCACGGCCTCGGTGAGCTGGCCGCCCTCCTCGTAGCCCACGTAGCCGGGGGGCGAACCCACGAGACGGCTGACCGTGTGCTTCTCCATGTACTCGCTCATGTCGAGGGTGATGAGGGCCTGGTCGTCACCGAAGAGGAACTCGGCCAGGGTCTTGGCGAGCTCGGTCTTTCCGACACCGGTGGGGCCGAGGAAGATGAACGAGCCGCTCGGGCGACGCGGATCCTTGAGACCCGCGCGGGTGCGGCGGATGCTCTGGGAGACCGCCTTGATGGCGTCCTCCTGACCGATGATGCGCTTGTGGAGCTCGGCCTCCATGTTGAGGAGCTTCTGGGTCTCCTCCTCGGTGAGCTTGTACACCGGGATGCCGGTCCAGATGCTGAGCACCTCGGCGATGGCCTCCTCGTCGACCTCGTCGAAGAGGTTGATGCCCTTGGCCTTGACGTCGGCCTCGATCTGGGTCTTCTCCTCGAGCAGTGCGCGCTCCTGGTCGCGCAGGCGCCCGGCCTCCTCGAAGCGCTGTTCCTCGATGGCCTTCTTCTTGGCGTCCTGCACCTGGGAGATGCGGTTCTCGATGTCCTTGAGATCGGGCGGGGTCTGCATGCGCTTGATGCGCAGGCGCGAGCCGGCCTCGTCGATGAGGTCGATCGCCTTGTCCGGGAGGTGACGGTCGCTGATGTAGCGGTCGGCGAGGTTGGCCGCGGCCACGATCGCCTGGTCGGTGATGGTGACGCGGTGGTGCGACTCGTACTTGTCGCGCACACCCTTCAGGATCTCGATCGTGTGGGCGACCGTCGGCTCGTCGACCTTGACGGGCTGGAACCGGCGCTCGAGTGCGGGATCCTTCTCGAGGTGCTTGCGGTACTCGTCGGTGGTGGTGGCACCCACGGTCTGCAGTTCGCCGCGGGCGAGCATCGGCTTCAGGATGCTGGCGGCATCGATTGCACCCTCGGCGGCACCCGCGCCGACCAGGGTGTGGATCTCGTCGATGAACAGAATGATGTCGCCGCGCGTGCGGATCTCCTTCAGCACCTTCTTCAGGCGCTCCTCGAAGTCGCCGCGGTAGCGCGAGCCGGCCACGAGCGCACCGAGGTCGAGCGTGTAGAGCTGCTTGTCCTTGAGGGTTTCGGGGACGTCGTTCGACACGATGCGCTGTGCGAGACCCTCGACGATCGCGGTCTTGCCGACGCCGGGTTCGCCGATGAGCACCGGGTTGTTCTTGGTGCGGCGCGAGAGGATCTGCATCACGCGCTCGAGTTCGCGCTGGCGGCCGATGACCGGGTCGAGCTTCTTGTCGCGGGCGAGCTGGGTGAGGTTGCGGCCGAACTGGTCGAGGACCTGGCTGCCGCCCTTCTCGCCGCCCTCTTCCTTCGACTCGCGGCCGCCACTGGGGCTGGCCTCGCTCTTGGAGCCCGGACCCTGGTAGCCCGACAGCAACTGGATGACCTGTTGGCGCACGCGCGCGAGATCGGCGCCGAGCTTGACGAGCACCTGGGTGGCCACACCCTCGCCCTCGCGGAGAAGGCCGAGGAGGATGTGCTCGGTGCCGATGTAGTTGTGGCCGAGTTGCAGGGCCTCGCGCAGCGAGAGCTCGAGCACCTTCTTGGCGCGCGGGGTGAACGGGATGTGACCGGTGGGCGACGACCCGCCCTGACCGATGATCTCCTCGACCTGTGCACGCACCGCATCGAGAGTGATGTTCAGCGATTCGAGCGCCTTGGCCGCGACGCCCTCACCCTCGTGGATGAGGCCGAGCAGGATGTGCTCGGTGCCGATGTAGGAGTGGCTGAGGAGGCGTGCCTCTTCCTGGGCGAGGACGACGACCCTGCGGGCCCTGTCTGTGAAGCGCTCGAACAAATTGACCACCCCTGTCGGTCCGGTGGGACTGGTGTGAAGTGTATCGGTGGGGAGTGGCGGCCCCCTTCGCCACCCGTAGTCTTGGCCTGTGACAATCGTGCCCCTGTTCAGGTTGCCGTCGATGGCGCACGATCGCGAGCGCGTGGAGCAGGCCCTGCTGGACGCCGTGCGCACGCCCGATGCGTACCTCACCGAGATCGCGTCGCACCTCATCTCCGCCGGCGGCAAGCGCCTCCGCCCGGTCATGACGATTGTCGCTTCCTGCGTGGGCAACGACGGCCCGGCCATGGATGAGGCCGTGCTCGGCGGCATCAGCTGCGAGCTCGTGCACCTCGGCTCGCTCTACCACGACGACGTGATGGACGAGTCCCTCACCCGCCGCGGCGTCGACACCGTGAACGCGAAGTGGGGCAACCTGCAGGCGATCCTCGCCGGTGACTTCCTGCTGGCCCGAGCCTCGGAGATCGCCGCGTCGCTCGGCACAGAGGTCGCCGGCCTGCTGGCCCGCACCATCGGCCGCCTCTGCGAGGGCCAGATCGAGGAGTTGCGCCACACCTACAACGTGGCCCGGCCCGTGGAGTCCTACCTGACCTCCATCGACGGCAAGACGGCGTCGCTGTACTCCACGGCGGCGCGCATCGGGGGCATCGTGGCCGGTCACGACCGCGCGACGATTGACCTCCTCACGGATTACGGCACCGCCTACGGCATGGTCTTCCAGATCGTGGACGACGTGCTCGACCTCACCGCGACAGACGAGGAGCTCGGCAAACCGGCCGGTCACGACATGGAGGAGGGCGTCTACACCCTCCCCGTGCTGCACACCCTCGCCGCGGGCGGCGCGGCCGCCAGCGAGCTGAACGCGATTCTCGGCAAGCCGCTCGACCAGGTCGAGCGCGAGAAGGTCCTCTCCATCGTGCGCTCGAACGGCGGCATCGAGACCGCCATCGCGCGGGCAACGTGGTTCGTGGAGGATGCCGAGCGCATCTGCAGCCAGCTGCCGAAGTGTGCCGCGACCGACGCGATGCGCGCGGCCACGGCAGACCTCCTCGCCAGCGTCACCCGCTGAGCAGATTCCCCCCGCCGCGCCGGAGAACGCAGAAGGCCCGCCGCCGCTCTCGCGACGACGGGCCTCCGACGAGACCGTGGATGATCAGGGCGCTGCCGGGTAGATGAACACCTCGACACGACGGTTGAGGGCCTGGTCGGCCTCCGTCTTGCCGGTCTTCACCATGTCGACAGATCCCATCGGGACCATCGTGATCGGGTTCTTGACCCCGGCTGCGATGAGGGCTCTCTTCACCGCGGCCGCGCGCTGCAGCGAGATGAAGCGGTTCGAGTTCTCGTCGCCGTAGAGCGATGCCGAGTGCCCGAGGATCAGGATCCGTCCCGCCCCCAGGGCGGAGGCGGCGAGTTCCTTGACCTGCGCGCGCGCGGTCGCACTCAGCGTGGTCTGCACCTGACGGAACATGATCGGCTTGACGGTCGTGAGGACCGTGCCCACCGAGCCGGGCGTCGAGGCGACGGTGGTCGAGAATCGACGCACGACCTTGCGGGTCTCCTCGTCGACGATGCGCACCGTGCAGCGGCCCGTCCCCGTGAAGACGACGCTCGTGGTCAGCGCGACACAGACCTTCGGCGTCGACGACACGATGTCGAGGTCGTCGGCCTCTGAGGGTCGGAGCACCGACACCGACGAGTTGACCTCCACCTTGGCGGGTGCCTTGGTGTAGACCTTCGCATCGACGCGACCGGTCACCGCGCCGGCACCACCGGCGCCACCGGCGCCCGCGCGGGGAGCTGCGGCGAGGGCGGCCGTGAAGGGCTTCTCGCCGGCGAATGCCACGCCGCCGGTGTCCTTGGTGGCGCCACCGGTTCCGGTGCCGCCGTCACCACCGCCGGTGGCGTTGGCGAGTGTGTCCCACACCTGGAGAAAGTTGCCGGCGGTCTGGGTCCCGAGCGCGGGGCGGGCACGGAAGAGCGAGAACTTGCCCTTGGAGTCGACGAACGTCGCGCCACCGAAGGTGCCGCAGAAGTCGGCGGCGTTGAACGAGGCGGTCGAGGGTTGACCCAGCCCATCGGTTCCGTAGGTCTTGACGATGTCGCCGGTCGTCATCGAGAAGATGAAGGGCCGCAGCTCGGACACGACCGTGATGGAGGAATCACCACAGCTCCACATGGTGCTGCCCGTCGAGGATGTGGTGCGCGAGCTGCTGCCGGCGAAGAACACCTCGTCCTGGGTGGTGATCATTCCGGTGAGGTTGTAGTTCATCGGGTACGACACGCCACCGACGGTCACGTTCGCCGGAAGTGTCAGGGTCTTCTGGCCGTCGGTGCCGAACGTCGCGTCGCCCTTGCCGTCCTTGACGCGGATGGCAACGAAGGTGCGCGTGGGAGCCGGAGCTCCGCTGTTCGGTGAGGCGATGGCGCTCTGGGCGAGCGTGACCCACCGGCCGGCCGGATCGATGACCCAACGGTTGGTGTAGAACGGCGAGTTGCCGGTCGGGAAGGTGAGCACCTCGGTGGCCTTGCCGGCCGCAGTGATCGCCCACAACTTGCTCGTGTAGGTCAGCGACGACGACGAGGGCCCGGAGGTGTTGCAGCCGTCGTAGCCGGTCCAGCCGACCACGTTGCCCCAGTTCGAGGGGAACGTGGTGAGACGCGGCGATGTCGCCGTGGTCATCATCGTGTACGGCTTGGTCGAGGTCATCGTGGTGATGCCGAGATCCGTGGTGACGGCACCGGGTCCGCCGGCGTCGCACACCTGGGTCGGGTCGGTGACGATGAGGCGCCCATTCGTGCCGAAGCTCGTGTCGAGTGTGAGCGCGTCGTTCGCCACCTTGAAGCCGGCCCAGTGGCTGGCGCGGTAGTCGCGATACGTGCCCGAGGGCGACACGTTGTTGCCGTTGGCATCGATGGTGTTGTCGTAGTTGCACCAGAACGAGAGCACGAGCGTTCCCGAGGGCACGATCATCGTGTTGAAAGCATTGGTGCTCCCGTACCGGAAGTTCGCGCCGTTGATGCTCTGGCCGCGCGCGGCGGTGCACTCGTCCTTGGCGAGCTGGGTCACCGGGATGTTGAGGGCGGCGAACTCGGTCTCGTAGTTGGCCGACATGCCGCTCACGTTCGATTCGCGGAGGTTCAGACGCGAGGAGACCGCGCCCGTCTTCAGATTGCCGGTGACCATGCGAGTGACGTTGTACTGGAAGCTCGTCGACTTCACGGTCGTGTTGACACCGATGTAGTAGGTGTTCGAGACCTCGTTGTACGACAGGCCGTTCACGCTCGAGCAGGTGACTGTCGAGTTCCCCACGTTGCACGGGGTGGTGTCGGCGATACCGAGGTCGATCACGCCGGCGGTCCCGAAGGTCGTGTCGAGCGAGAGGTCGGGCTTGAGTTGCCAGAGGTGGTACGAGGTTCCGTTGGTCGGCACCCGGCCGACCACGAGGAACTCGCCGGTGCGGCTGAGCCGGATGATCCGGTACGGGCGAAGGCCCACGGGGCTCGCCGGTGCGGCGTTCGCCAGCGCTGTCTCGGTCACGTCCCCCGGTGCCGCCGCCGAGGCCGGCGAGGCGAGGGAAACGAGGGATGCCGCAACGGCGGCGACCCCGATGAGGAAGGACGTCATTCGACGCATGGTGTGATGTCTCCTATGCCGGCGACGCCGGCGTCTGGTGTGTGCCCCGATCGGGGACTAGACCACCAGTCTATAACGGGGGTCTAGGGGCAGGCAACCATCACGCGAAGAGTGCGTCGGCCGCGGCGAGACCGCTGAGTGCGGCTCCCTCCACGCGCGGGCCTGCGAACACGTCCCCCGCCAGGATCAGCGATCCGGAGTCGTGCACCCAGCATCGATCCGGCCATGTGTCACGCGGAGTTGCGAATCGCCACTTCTTCGGCTGGCTCTCGATGATGCGCGCGTCGCCGAGCCACCGCCGGGCCTCGGTGAGCAGCAGCGAATGGATCGTGTCGAGGTCGTCGTCGAAGTGGGCGAGGCTCCATGCGGGATTGGCATGGAATGTCAGCGCGTGCGCACCGCTGATGCCCTTGGCGTGGTTGTCGCCGATGAACGAGAACACCTCTTCGGGATCCTGCAGACCGCCGGGCGCGGGCACACGGTGGGTGTCGGCATCGACGACCGCGAGCAGGCCGAGCGTGCGGTCGTAGTCGATCCGTCGCAACGGCTCGGGCATCTCGATCCCGGCCGAGAACAACAGGGAGAACGACTGCGGCAGGGGTGCGGTGAGGATCACCGCGTCGGCCTCGTGGGCGACACCATCGTCGGTCACGAGTCGCCAACCGGCGCCGTCGCTGGTGCGCTCGAGCGAGAATGCCAGGTGCGAGCACCGCACATCGAGACCGCTGGCGAGGTGCTTGGCGATCGAGGTCATGCCGGCCGCACCGACGTAGCGGGGATGGCCATCCGAGTCGCTGAATCCGCGGCACCACTCGCGCACCACACCGGCGGCGCGCCATTGCTCGACATGGGCCGCGAAGGTGTCGCTGCGCACCGTGAAGAACTGGGCGCCGTGGTCGAGCACCGCTCCACCGATGCGCCGCGTCGCCAGACGCCCCCCGACGCTGCGTCCCTTGTCCAGGACCGTGACGGTGGCGCCGTGCGCACCGCCGAGTTCGGTGATGCGCCGCGCGGCCATGAGCCCCGAGATTCCCGCGCCCACCACGAGGGTCCGCGCGGGCGCCATTGATGCCACCGTGGCGCCTAGAGGGCCGAGCGCGCGGCGTCGCCGTGGGGCACGTGCGCCCGTTCGGCGCGGCCGAGGAAGTCGAGCAGGATCCTGTTGAACGTGGTCGCGTGCTCGACGATCAGACCGTGCGCACCACCGCTGATCACGGCCAGTTCGGCCGTGGGGATGAGCGAGGCGATCTCCTCGGCGTCACCGCGCGGGGTGAGGATGTCCTGGTTGCCCACCACGATGAGGGTGGGGCAGGCGATGTTGGCGAGTTCGCCCGAGAGCTCGGTGTCGTTGGTGCGCAGGATCGCGCGCACCTGCGACACGAAGGCGCCGGCTGGGTTCAGGAACTGGAGTGCACCGAGCCATCCGAAGGCGGGAACGAGGCGGCGGAACGAGCGCGGCCCGATCGTCCAGCGTGCGGCCTCGCGACCGAGCGTTGCCATGCCGTCGGTCTCGGCGATCTCGGCCCACGAGGCGAGCAGTTCCTCGCGCCACTCGTGGTTGCGGCACGCCGTGGCGACCAGGGTGATCGAACGCACGCGCTGGGGGTACTTGAGCGCCACGATCTGGCTGATGGCACCGCCCATCGAGAGCCCCACCACGTGGGCGGACTCGACACCGGCATCGTCGAGCACCGCGATCACGTCGTCGGCCATCTGCTCGAGGTCGTACATGCCCTCGGGCTTCTCGCTGCGACCCGCACCGCGGTTGTCGAGCGCGATCGTGCGCCACTTGAGCGCGAGGGCCGCGCGCTGGAGATTCCAGGCGTTCTTCTCGGCGCCGAGTCCCTGGATCAGCACCACGGGCGGGCGACGGCGGAACCCGATCACCTCGTAGTGGATGCGCACTCCGTCGCTCGCGCGTGCCCAGGGCATCAGGCCACCTGGACCCTGGCGGGAATGCGCTCGACACTCGGCCACATGTAGAGGCGCTCGATGACCTCGGTGGTGGTGTGGGCGGCGGCGAACCGCAGGAGATGCGCGGCCTCGTTGCTGGCCGCGAGGCGACCGTTCTCGATGAGGTCGGCAACATGGTCGGGCATCGGTGCGCCGGCGATGCCCGTGGCACTGCGGGCGATCGACCATCCCGGCCCGAACGACGGCACCGGGATGCGCCGTCCCATCGTGGTCGCGCGCAGCATCGAGATCGCACCGTTCGCCACGATGTTCACGGTGCCGTCGGCGTCGCGTGCGGCCGCGGCGAGGAACGCGGTCGCGGCGTCGTGGTCCTCGACGACACAGAACACGGGGTTGCGCACACCGTGGTAGGGGACGATCGGCAGGCGCATCAGTCGACCGAGCGGGCTCGGCACGTGCGCGCCGAGCACGGGCGCGAGGCGCAGCGTGCAGACGTTCACCCCGGCGGCGGTGCGCAACTCGGTTGCTTGGTCTTCGATCGTGGCGCACATCCGACCGTAGGTGGTGGTGGGCGCCACGGGCGTGGTCTCGACGGCGATGCGGGGTGAGTGCGTGGCCGCGCCGTAGATCTCGATGCCGCTGCGCACCACCGCGGTCTCGAGTGCCCCGGCGCGGTGCGCGGCGTCGAAGACGGCCTTGGCGATGGTCTCGGTGCACTCGGCGGCCTGCTCGGTGGCGAGTCGCGCGTGGGGTTCCCACACCCCGATGTGCAGGATCACATGGGGGTTGAACTCCTCGATGAGATCGGCGATCCGGTCGCGCTCGTGCGGGGCCACGCGCACGAACCGGGCGCGGCGCAGGAGGCGTCGCGGGGGATCGACATCGAAGCCGAGGATGTCGCCGGCCCACTCGCTCGCCTCGACGCGCGAGGCGACGAGGGACCCGAGTTCGCCACCCATGCCGGTGACGAGGACGCGGCGACCCTTCACGGGATCAGTCCCTTCACGGTGTCCAACCTAACGAACCGCACCGCGAGCGCGCTCAGCGCAGCTCGTGGACGCCGAGAATCAACTCGCGCGACCATGTGTCGAGCTGGCGGCCGCCAATGCGCTCGGTGATGATGATCGCCTGCGAGGGGTCCTCGACCATGCCGGACCAGCGGATGTAGCCGCCGATGATCCCGAGCACGCGGTCGCCCACTTCCTCCGCGTGGAGGATGAGTTTCTTGTTCTGTGCCAGGAGCGCCTGCAGCTCTCCGTAGAAGGGCTTCAGGAACGTGGCCGAGTCGTCGGTCCCGCCGAAGGGGCGGTGCCGGTAGGGCATGTTCAGCTCCTCGTAGGCGTGCAGGTTGTGGGGGGCCGCGATCAGGGAGACGACGAGGTCGAACTGGTTCTCGCGGAGCCAGATGATCTCTTCTTGGCGGCGCACCCGGCGGTGGTTCTCGCCGTAGCCCCCGGGCCGCTCGCAGATGGCGAGGCGATCCTTGATGACCCAGGTGAAGTTGCGGGGGGTGATCCCGAGCGCCCATTTTCCGCGCAGTTTCGGGGGCATGCCCACTCCAATCGATGTCCACTCGCGCCGTTGTCGTCGCGAAGTGCGTGCACCAATTTACCGCACTCTGTGGAGGCTCATTCGCTGTTTCGACCGACGAACTTGGCGGTTATCCCCAACATCGCACCCGGGCACCTCGCCCCGTGCGACGCGCAGGACCCGCTCGACTGTTGCCAAGTCGGGGGGATAGGGGTCTGCCAACCATGCGCGGATCGCCCGTCGCGCGAGCGGCAACGGTGCGCGCGCGAGGGCCGGTGCGTCGGTGGGGTCGATGGTCGATGCGAGTTCATCGAGCAGGTCGTCATCGTCGCGCAGCAGATCCGAGGCACGCGACAGGATCGGCACCGGATCGCGCCCCGAGATGTCGGCGATCAACGGCAGGAGTTCGTGACGCACGCGGTTGCGAAGGAACCGCGGGTCGGTGTTGGTCTCGTCGTCGACGGCCACGATGCCGTGGTGCTCGCACAGCGCGCGCGTCTCGGTGCGCCGCAACGCGAGCAGGGGACGCTCGTGCGAGGGTCGCATGGCGGCGAGACCATGCGCCGATGCCCCGCGAAGGAGGTTGATGAGCACTGTCTCTGCCTGGTCGTCGGCGGTGTGGCCCGTCATGGTGCCGGCGGGCATCACCGCCTTGCGCGCCTCGCGCGCGCGTGCCTCGAGGTTCGGCCCGTGTGGAACGTCGACAGTGTGGACCACGAGGCGCGCGCCGAGTCTCTCGGCAACCGGTGCGATCACATCGACATCGTGCGACGACCCGGGTCGCAGGCCGTGGTCGACATGGTGCACGGTGACATCGAGTGCGGCCTCGCATGCGAGCAGCAGCAGCGCCATCGAATCGGCGCCACCCGACACGGCGCAGTGGACCGGTGTGCCCGGAGCGGGGAAGGCGCAGCGGGCGATCAGTTCGCCCGCTCGCACGGGCCTACTTCTTGCCCTGTATGCGACGCTGGCGACGGTTGGGGTACTTGGTGGAACTCACCTTGGCGACATAGCCCACGACACCCTGCAGGACGGCACCCACCGCCGCGAGGAGGAGAAAGACCCCGAGCCACCAATGCCAGACGTTCGCTGCGAACATGGGACTCATCGTAGCGATCGCACCGCTCGGGCGAGCGATCGCCGGACCGATCGGGCTGGTGTCACTCCCCGGGCGAGCCGAGGACGTCGCTTCCGAAGCAGCCGCGCAGGTTGTCGAGGAACTGCGGTGAGATCTCGTCGCCCTGGCTCTTCACGCGGATCACCCGGTGCAGGTCGACGTGGAATTCGAAGGCCCCCTGGCAGTCGGTGCAGGTCTTCAGGTGCGCCACGATCTCATCGGCACGACCCGGGGACAGTTCAGAGTCGAGATAGCGGTAGAGCTCGTCGAGCGTCTCCTTGCAGTCGGCCATGTCGTCTCCTCTCTCGTCCCGTGCCGGTTCGTCTCGGCGCTGTCTCACTCGGTGCCGAGGCGGGACTCGTCGACGAGGCCCTTTTCCTTGGCGAAGTTGTACAACAACTTCTGCATCGCCTTTC